>CETM01092342.1_pt1 | contig 82925 bp, 79 predicted proteins | sample 361451 | NCBI WGS metagenome assembly CETM01 (sample SAMEA2622690, study PRJEB7988) | marine metagenome | isolation source: saline water (ENVO:00002010), including
CAGCAGGTGCTTCTTCAGCAGGTGCTTCTTCAGCAGGTGCTTCTTCCTTTTTTTCAGTCAATGCTTCCATAAGCATTTGAAATTTTGAAATTGAATTTTTACTCAAGTTCATGAAATTACTAATTTGTGCAACAAGTTGTCCGCTTATTTTTGCTAATAAAACTTCTCTAGTTGGAATTTTTGAAATGTCTTTTATATATTCAGAATCAACAATGTTACCAAAATAGTAGCCGTTATTTATTTGTATCGAATCTTCGTTTTCTTTTAAGAAGTCAATTAATATTTTTGCCGGTGATACTACATCTTCTTTTGTTGCTATTAATGCTGTTGGACCGTTGACTAGTTCATTTAATCCTTCATTATCAGAATTTTTTGTAGCAATCTTAAATAAAGTATTTTTTATAACACTAAACTGAGCACCAGTTTTTCGTAGTTCTTCTCTTAATTCTTGTTGTTGCGAAACAGTTAAGCCGGCATAGTTGATTGAAATCGCAGCTTCTGCATCATTGATGAGTTGTGTAAATTTTTCTACTTGCTGCTGTTTTTTTTCTTTAGTCATTATTCTCTAATACTTTCTTTACCAGAGAATACACTAAGATAATTTTTTATCATAAGTTTCCTATATAGGATTTAAATCACAACGTGAAACCTATAGTCTCTGGGATAATCAATTTATACTTTTTATTCCTTAATTGCTAGTTCTTAACTCACTTTATTTGAATCTATTTTTATTCCTGGTCCCATGCTAGAGCATAAGGTAGCAGATTTAATGAATTCTCCTTTTGCACCACTAGGTTTATTTTTTCTGATTCCTTCATAAATGCTTGATAGATTTTCCATTAATTGTTCATTTGTAAAAGATGCTTTTCCAAAAACACAATGAATGATGTTTGCTTTATCAAGTTTGATTTCAACTCGACCTGATTTCGCTTCTTTGACTCCTTTTGCTATATCATTTTCAGCAAGCACTGTATTATTTTTTGGATTTGGCATTAATCCCTTTGGTCCTAGAATCTTACCAATCTGTGCTAATTTTCCCATCATTCCTCGTTCAGAAATAATGACATCATAATCACTTGCTGTAGATTCTAATTCTTTGATTAATTCATCTCCACCAACTATGTCTGCGCCTGCTTCTTTAGCACTAGCCGCTGCTTCTCCTTCTACAACTACAGCCACTTTCATCTCTTTTCCTATACCATTAGGTAAGGTCACAGATGTACGCAGTTGTTGGTCAGCATGCCTACTATCTAAGGAAGTATTTAAATGAATTTCAACACTCTCATCAAATTTTGTATTTGCACATTCTTTTACAATATTTAATGCTTCATCGGGACTATACTCTTTTTCGGTGTCTACTTTTTCTAAAATGTTACTAAATCTTTTACTTGTTTTTTTCATTTACTTAACCTCTATTCCCATCGATCTTGCAGTTCCCTTAACTATTTCCATAGCTTGTTCTATTGTGTATGCATTTAGATCAGGTAATTTAATTTCTGCTATTTCCTTAATCTGATTATTGTTGATTGTTCCAACTATTTCACGTTTTGGATCAGATGAACCTTTTTTAAGATTTGCAGCTTTTTTTATTAAATCAGAAACAGGTGGCGTTTTTAAAACAAAAGAAAAAGTTCTATCTTCATAAATAGTGATTTCTGCAGGGATAATTTGTCCTTTTTTGTCAGCTGTTTTTTCGTTATATTCTTTACAAAAATCTACTATGTTGATACCGTGAGGACCTAATGCTGTACCAATAGGTGGTGCTGGGTTTGCGGTACCTGCTTGAATATGCAAACTAAGCTTTGTTAAAATATCCGCCATGATCATTCACTCCATTTACCTATTGTTTTTCTACCTGTAAAAAATCTAATTCTACAGGAGTTTCTCTTCCAAACATAGAAAGCATTACTTTCACTAAACCTTTATCTGTATTAATTGTTTCAACGTTTCCGATAAATTCACTAAATGGGCCACTAGTAACTCTTACTGCATCGCCAATTTCAAATCCAACTTTAATTTGAGTTGGTTTATGTTCCATCTGACTTAAGATTTTATCAATTTCATTTGGATCTAATGGAGTAGGTTGCGCTTTTTCTTCTAAGTTTTCTCCTGCAAATCCAGTTACAGCAGGTGTGTTCCTAACTACATACCATGAACTATCATCAAGTTCCATGTTGACCAAGACATAGCCAGGGAATAAATTTTTTGTAATAGTTTTTTTCTGACCCTCGCGAATTTCAATTTCATTTTGTGTAGGAATTATCACTTGAAAAATCTTACTTGACATATCCATTGATTTTATTCTTTGCTCGAGATTTGCTTTAACCTTCTTTTCATGTCCAGAATAAGTTTGAACAATATACCAACTGCTCTCATCATTGTTTCTTGGTGTGTCTTCTACATCATTTATTGGTTCTGTTGCTTCAACATCATTTTGTAAGATATTTTCTTCATTCATGGTCTTATCCTAAAATTATTCTTTCAACAAACCAATTGAAGATCAAGTCTGCCAAACCTAGTATTATTCCAAAAATTAAAGAAACTAGAACTACTACATAAGTTAAATGCCCTATATCTTTTCGAGGTGGCCAAGTAACTTTTGTTAGTTCTGTCCATGTATCAATTATCCATCTTGGTTTTAAAATCGACCCTTTTCTTTTTGATTCGTTTCCTTGACTCTTATTAGGCATTACACTTGAAGCAGCAGGCATGTTTCCAGTTTGTTCTTTTGCAGCTTTTTTTTGTTTCTTTTCTGCCCTTTCCTGTGCCCTTCTTAGTGCTCTACTCAATTCTTATTCCTTATCATTTTATTGTAAGATTATTATACGTTTGTTTCTTGTTATTTAGTTTCACGATATAGTTGATGCGATTGACATATTGGGCAATATTTTCTTAACTCAAGTCTGTCAGTAGTGTTTCTACGATTTTTTTGAGTGTGATAAGATCGATCTTCACAATGTTCACAAGCCAAAGTTATATGTTGACGATCGTCTTTTGCCACATTTAACCCCTTTTAATTTTTAGGTTGAGTTACTGAGATTATTCAACAATCTCAGTAACAACACCAGCGCCTACTGTTCTACCGCCTTCTCTAATTGCAAATTTAAGACCTTGTTCAATTGCAATTGGAGTGATTAATTCAACCTCGACAGTTTGACTATCACCAGGCAACATCATTTCTGTACCAGAAGGAAGATTGATTACACCTGTAACATCAGTAGTTCTAACATAGAATTGAGGCCTATACCCATTCATAAATGGAGTGTGCCTTCCACCTTCTTCTTTAGAAAGAACGTAAACTTCACCTTTAAACTTAGTATGAGGAGTAATTGAACCAGGTAGTGCAAGCACTTGTCCTCGTTGTACCTCATCTCTATCTTTTCCTCTAAGCAGACAACCTACATTGTCGCCAGCTTCACCAGAATCCAATAGTTTTCTGAACATTTCAACACCTGTGACAGTAGTCTGTTCAGTATCCTTAATACCAACAATTTCTATAGTTTCACCAGTTTTCACTATGCCTCTTTCAATTCTTCCAGTTACTACAGTCCCTCTACCTTCAATGCTGAACACATCTTCAATTGGCATTAGGAAAGGTTGATCTACTGGTCGAGTTGGTTGTGGTATATCTTTATCAACTGCAGCCATTAATTCATATATAGGAGCATAAGCAGCATCATTTTCATCGTCAGGTGCTTCTAATGCCTTCAGTGCAGAACCTCTAACAATTGTAGCATTATCACCATCAAAATCATATTCTGATAATAATTCTCTTAGTTCCATTTCTACGAGTTCAAGAAGCTCTTCATCTTCCATCATGTCACATTTGTTTAAAAATACGACTATGTTAGGTACTTCTACTTGTCTTGCTAAAAGAAGATGTTCTCTTGTTTGAGGCATCGGTCCATCAGGAGCTGCTACTACTAGAATAGCACCATCCATTTGAGCTGCGCCAGTAATCATATTTTTGATGTAGTCAGCGTGTCCAGGACAGTCAACATGAGCGTAGTGTCTAGCTTCTGTTTCATATTCAACATGAGAAATAGCAATAGTGATTCCTCTTTCTTTTTCTTCCGGAGCATTATCAATTGCTTCAAAAGCACTAAAATCAGCCATTCCTTTTAAAGATAACGCTTTAGTAATTGCGGCTGTTAAAGTAGTTTTACCATGGTCAACGTGTCCAATGGTACCTACATTAGCATGTGGTTTAGATCTATCAAATTTTTCTTTAGACATAATCTATCCTCCTAATAATTTTTTGTTCAGAGATAATAGGATAACTTTTTCCATGTTAAAAGCAAGTATGAATTTATCTTTTTTATGGAGCCCTCAAGCAGAGTTGAACTGCTGACCTCATTCTTACCAAGAATGCGCTCTACCACCTGAGCTATGAGGGCAGTTTTCATCTCAATACAAAATTAAAATATTACATTTATTATATCTTAAATTACATTATGGTGCAGGGGGCAGGATTCGAACCTGCGTAGACCGAAGTCGGCGATTTTACAGACCGCTGGATTTAACCACTCTCCCACCCCTGCAATAAATTAAGAATATGGAGCCGAAGAGGAGATTCGAACTCCTAACCTATCGATTACAAATCGATTGCGCTACCATTGCGCCACTTCGGCATTATTAAAACTAAAAAATCAGTCTGAGTATATTGGTACTAATTGTATCAGTCTACTATTTTTTATATAAATTTTTATATAATATTAAATTTTTCTTTCTATACTCCATGTTGTTTTTTGAGAATCGTCCTTTAATATGATACCAATTTTTTCTAAGCTGTCTCTTATCCTATCAGAAACATCAAAGTTTTTTTGTCTTCTTTCGTTATTTCTCATTTTTATAAGATTATCGATTATTTCGTTTGTTTCCAATGAATCGCTTATGCCGAATTTCTTTGCAATCATTTGCAACTCTTCGTTTTGTTTTAAGGATAATTCTTCATTATTATGCTGACTTAATAAATCAAAGCCCAAACAAGATAGAATATCAAATAATTCATATAATAGCTTTGCTCTTTTATTTTCATCATCAACAACATTAATTTGTTTCATCATTTCAAAAATAATTGCTAATGCTTTGGGTGTGTTGAAGTCCTCTTCAATTACTGAAATAAAATTTTCTGTATAAAGACTCCGGTATTCTCTAGGGTTTCTTTCTTCCATATCTAGGGAAATATTTTTGTTATCAGAAAATATTTGTCGTATTCTATTTATTGCGTTTGTTGCGTTCTGAATTGCTTCGTTGGAAAAATTAGTTGGTTGACGATACCCAGCAGATAAAACAAAAAATCTTAATGCATTTGGATCCCATTTATCAAGTGCCTCTTGTACCGAAATGTAATTACCTAAAGATTTTGACATTTTTTTTCCTTCTACGAGTAACATCCCATTGTGCATCCAAATTTTTGTAAATTTCTTATTTCCAGCTGCAAATGCTTGAGCAATTTCATTTTCATGATGTGGAAAAATTAAATCTGTTCCGCCGCCATGAATAGAAAAATTTTCCCCAAGATATTTTTCAGACATAGCAGAACATTCAATATGCCACCCAGGCCTGCCTTCGCTCCATGGAGAGGCCCATCCCGGCTCACCTGTTTTCTTGGGTTTCCATAAAGCAAAATCTAAACTTTCTAACTTTTGACTTTTTGATTCATCGCTATCTAATTCTTGATCAGTAATTTCATCGATTTTTCTGTGAGAAAGCTCACCATATTTTTTATTTTTTCTAACACTGTAATAAACTCCACCATCCTTAGTAATATATCCAAATCCATTTTCAATTATTTTTTCTATTGCAGTAATAATTGTGTCAATTTCTTCAGTCACCTTTGGTCTAATATCTGGTTTTTCTAGCCCCAATGCTTCTTGTTGTTCTTCCCATTCAGCAATATTTTTTTTTGCTAATTGTATTGGATCTATATTTGCTAATTTAGCGGCATTAATAATTTTGTCATCAATATCTGTATAATTTGATACATAGGTAACCTTGTTGCCTTTCCATTTTAAGAATCGAATCAAGGTGTCATAAATCATTGCAGACATTGCGTGGCCAAGATGACATTCTGTATAAGGCGTCACACCACAAACATAAATTGAAATGTTTTTATCTGCAATATTTTCTATTTTATTTGAAAGGGTACTAAATATATTCATGTTACTGATTTAATTTATTTTCTATTTCATTGATCTTTTTTTCAAGTTCATTAATTCTATCCCAACCAGGATCAGGTAATTTCTCAATTGTTTCGTTATTATCTTCAAAAAAAGCAACAACATGAGCTGGAACACCCACTACGGTTGCATTATCAGGCACATTGGAAATAACTACTGCACCCGCACCAATTTTTGCATTTTCTCCAACAGTTATATTTCCTATTAATTTTGCTCCAGCTCCAACAGTAACATTGTTTTTTAATGTAGGATGCCGTTTATCTTTTTTTGTTGAGGTGCCTCCAAGAGTTACTCCTTGGTATAGATGACAATTATCTCCAATAATTGCTGTTTCACCAATGACTATCCCCATCCCATGGTCAATAAAAAGTTTTTTCCCAATTTTTGCAGCCGGATGAATTTCTATACCAGTAATCCAACGATTATAATTGGCGATAATTCTAGCAATAATATGTAATCTTTTTGAAAGCAAGTTGGCTACTCTATGTAAAATAATTGCATGTATTCCTTGGTAAGTTAAGAATATCTCAATTGAGTTTTTGGCAGCTGGATCATGATCTTTTGCAGATTGAATAATAGATTTTGTTTCTCTTAAAAAAAATAATGCGGAGAATGAAACAATTAAAAGATATGATCGTAAAACAACAAAGATTATCCAAATTAATATTATCCAAATTAATATAGATGTCAGCATGATTTCATCTCCATATTAAGTCAAGTTTAATCATTTAATTGTATGATTGTCATGCATGCAACAGCTTTACCTTGACCAATTTCACCAACTTCATTGTTAGTTTTTCCTTTAATTGAAACCTGAGCATGAGAGATTTTAAATATATTTACTATATTTTCAATTATTTCGTATTTAATTTTTTTAATATTGGGCTTTTTAGCTAAAATTAGAATATCTAAATTATTTATGTCTATTTTTTTTATATTGTTAATATCATTTATGATACTTTTAAGGATTTCTTGGCTATTTTGCTTTTCATCTGAGCTATTTTTTGTAAAGTAATCACTGATATCTGCGTGGTTGCCTAAAATTTTATTAGACGCTCCCAATAATGCATCAATGATTGAATGCATGATGACATCTCCATCACTCTCCGCTTTAAAAGCAGGCATATTTTTTATTTCAATTCCGCCAAGGGTCATGATTCCTTCATTGCTTAATTTATGGATATCGTAGCCAATTCCTACGGACATTATTACTCCTAATTGATGATAATTTCGTCCAAGTCTTCTCTAGAGGTTATTTTTTTATTTGCTATTTCGCCACTAATTGAATATATATTTGTGCCATTTTCTAGAATCATTGATGCACAATCAGGGTAATATTTATCCATATTTTTTTGAAATGCTTCTCTAATAACTTCGCTATTAAAACCTTGAGGTGTTTGGGCTAAAGCATATTGTTCCCTATCTTCATTTTGAATAATTCTATTATTGTGTATTTTTTTTAGTGCATCTGTAATTGGTATAGTTGGAATAACTGCATCATATGTTTGAAGATTTTTAACTACATTTTGAATAAGTGCTCTTGAAACAAATGGCCTTGCGGCGTCATGAATAATAAATTTGGTTGCATCAGGCGCACTGTCTATTGCTTTTTTTACTGAGTCTTGTCTTCGTTTTCCACCCATAATTAACTTAATTTTTTTAATATTCTGTGACTTTATATTTTTATTAATAATATTCTTAATTTTTGTTTTATTGGTGTCGTTAATTACTAAAATGATTTCATTAATTTCTTTTACAGATAAAAATTGTTCTAGGGAAAATAATACAATTGCCTTTTTATTTATTTCGTGCAGGACTTTGTCTATACCTTGCATTCTGCTTGATTGCCCTGCGCTGAGAATTATCGCTACTATATTACTCACAGTAGATCTTAGTCTTTCTCCTGATTTATTCTTCAGGTGATGCAACAAATCTTTCTGGAGTTGAGGCAACTTTTTCTTCAGAATTTTTTTCATCAGAGTTATCAATTTGTTCAATATTTTCTTTTTCAAATTCGAACATAAAAGGCAACATTATTGATTCTGGAAGTTGCATTTCTGGAATTTGTTCAGGAATTTCAACTGTTATTTCTGCTTTTGCAGGAATAAGTTTACCAATAATTACATTTTCTTTTAGACCATATAAAGGATCCACGGCTCCTGATATTGCAGCTTCTGTTAATACTCGAGTTGTCTCCTGGAAAGATGCAGCAGCTAAAAATGATTCTGTAGAAAGCGAAGCTTTTGTCACGCCCATTAATACTGGAACAGCTGTAGCAGGCTTTCCTCCTGCAACTGCTATGTCAGTATTCATTTTTTCAAAGTTCCATTTGTCAGCAAGTTCGTTAGGAAGCAGGTTGCTATCTCCAGGATCCTGGACTTTAACTTTTCGCATCATTTGTCTTACGATTACTTCAATATGTATATCATTAATATTTACACCTTGGGATTTGTAAACACTTTGCACTTCATCTACTAAGTAAACTTGGACTGCCTCTGGACCCCTAATACTCAGAATTTCCTGAGGGTCTATTGCGCCCTCAGTTAATTGCGATCCTGCTTGTACAGTTGAATTAGAGTCCACTAAAATCCTTGCATTTGCTGGGATTTTATATTCATCTTCAATAGTTTTATTTGTAGCAATAACTACTGTCTTGTTGCCATTGGATTCGTTCACTATTTTTGCTTTGCCTGGATATTTAGCTTCTATGTTTTTGCCATTAGAGCTTAATAAAGCAGTTTTGTCATTGCTGTTTTCTGTACTATTGATTTCTGCAATAACTTGCCCAGCAACTATTTCATCATTGTTATTAACTAGCAGATTACAATTTGATGGCAATGAATACTCATAAGAAAATTCATCATTGTTAACAATTTTTATTGTTCTTTGAGTGTCGTCTGAATTTAGATTAACTTTTCCATCTATTCCAGCAAGGATTGCTTGCCCCTTAGGTTTTCTTGCTTCAAAGATTTCTTCCACACGAGGAAGACCTGAAGTAATATCAAATCCACCAGCTATTCCTCCTGTATGAAAAGTACGCATTGTTAATTGTGTACCAGGTTCTCCAATTGATTGAGCAGCAATAATACCAATTGCAACTCCCAATTCTACTAATTTTCCTGTTGCTAATGAAATACCATAACATTTTTGGCATAAACCCTTTTGAGTCTTACATGTAAGAGGGGAACGCACTTTTATTTGTTTAATATTTTCCTTGTTCAAAAGTTCAACGACTTCATTTGTAATTTCGACATTTTCATCAAGCAGAATCTCGTTAGTTTCTTTGTTGATAACTTTTGCAGCAGAGAATCTACCAATTATTCTTTCAGAAAGTGGCGCTCCAAGACCATTTTCATTATCTGAAGTATCGAATTTTGTAATTCCAGGTATTTTGCCTTCAACGATAATGCAATCATCAGTTGTAATAATTATATCTTGAGCAACATCAATCATTCTCCTTGTTAAATAACCTGAATCTGCTGTTCTTAGCGCAGTGTCAGCAAGCCCTTTTCTAGCTCCATGCGTTGAAATAAAATATTCTAGCACTGAGAGACCTTCTTTAAACGAAGATCTAATTGGGAGATCTATAATCTTTCCTGTTGGATCAGACATTAAACCCCTTAAACCAGCCATTTGGCGAATTTGGGCAATGTTACCTTTTGCACCGGAATGGGACATCATTGCTAATGGTCCTTCAGGATCCAATGATCGATTTAAAATTGAACCCATGTCATCTGAGACCTTTGACCAAATTTCTATTGCTGACGCATACTTTTCGTCATCTGTAACTAAGCCTAATTGAAACTGTTCTTCCATTTCTTCAACTTTTTTATCAGCCTCAGACATTAGATTAATTTTTTCTTGAGGCACATTAATGTCTGAACTTGAAATTGTTGTCCCTGATTTAGTTGCATACTTAAAGCCGGTATCTTTGATATCATCAACGAGCTTAGCTGTTATTTCGTTACCAAATTTTTTGTAAACTTCGTAAACTAAATCTCTAAGAGCTGATTTATCCATTGCTTGATTTTTGTATGAAATACCTTCAGGAATAATATCATTAAATATTACTCGGCCAACAGTCGTGGTTATAAATTTCCCATCTACTCTCATTCGAACTAAATCATGAAGTTTCAAGTGATCAAGTTCATAGAAAGTAATGACATCTTCTGATTTTCCAAAATTTCGTAGATGATCTACATCAGCTTTATCATCTATTTCTTTTTCCACAAATGTCATATAGTAACAACCAAGCACCATGTCCAGCGTTGGAGCTACAACTGGGCCTCCGTCTGATGGCGCAAGCAAATTTTTTGTGGATAGCATAATTTGCCTTGCTTCGGCTACAGCTGGATAAGAGAGTGGCACATGTACAGCCATTTGATCTCCATCGAAGTCAGCATTGTATGCAAAGCAAACTAATGGATGCAACTGAATAGCATTTCCTTCAACTAAGATAGGTTCGAATGCTTGAATACCTAGTCTATGTAATGTTGGCGCTCTATTTAGCAAAACAGGACGCGTTTTAATCACTTCTTCAAGCACATCCCATACTTCTCTATCACCACGCTCAACTATTCTTTTAGCACTTTTAATATTTTGTGCGTATCCTAATTTAAATAGGTTGTGCATAACAAAAGGCTTGAATAGTTCAAGCGCCATTTTTTTAGGAATACCACATTGTTCTAATCTCAAATTTGGTCCAACTATGATGACTGAACGACCAGAATAGTCTACTCTTTTACCAAGTAAATTCTGTCTAAATCGTCCTTGTTTCCCTTTGATAAGATCTGATAAAGATTTAAGTTTATGACTTCCTGTACCGGATATAGGTTTTCCTCTTCTACCGTTATCTATAAGTGAATCTACAGATTCTTGTAGCATTCTTTTCTCATTTCTTACAATAATTTCAGGCGCGCCTAATCCAATAAGTCTTTTTAATCGATTATTTCGATTAATTACTCTTCTGTATAGATCATTTAAATCTGATGTTGCAAATCTTCCTCCATCTAATTGAACCATTGGCCTTAAATCAGGAGGTAGAATGGGGAGAACTTCCATAATCATCCACTCTGGTTTATTGTTTGACTTTCGCATTGATTCAATTAATCTTAGACGTTTTGCAGATTTTTGTTGTTTATGAAAGGAATCATGACTGATCTGACTAGCAAGCTTTAAGCTTAATTCATCTAAATTTACTCTTTCTAATATAGACTTGATAGCCTCAGCACCCATGCCAGCCTTAAAGACTAATCCAAATTTTTCTTCATAATCTCTAAATTCTGCTTCACTAAGAATTGTTAATCTGTCAGCTTTTACTGGATCTTGAAGTTCTTCAAGCCATTTTTGATATCTAGAAAATTCATCTGACAGATTCGCCCTAGAAGCATCAATTCTTTTTTTAACAGGCAGTAGTTCTTTATTAGCTGCATTTGTTAATTTTATCTGAGCTCGCTCAGATGCTTTTTCTAATTTAGCTATATTCTTATCAATATTTTTTTCAACTAGTTCAATATTTTTTTCAGTTTCTTTTTTTAATTTTTCAATTAATTTTGAATTAATTAATTCACCTCTTTTTGCAACAACTATTTTCCCTATTTTCAATTGTTTACGAAGCTTGCCATTGTTATTTTCTTTTAAATTTTCTTCTTCTTCTTGAGCCAAACTAATTAAATTATTAACTTGCTCAGATTTATCTTTATCTAATTCGGCAATTGCATTATTTAAATTCTCTTTTTCTTTATTTATTTCATCTGCTAATGCTTGTTCTCGAATATCCATAAGCTGCATATCATCTGCAGACAAAACACGCAGTTCTTTATCAATATCTTGATTTAATAATTTTATTGCTTGTTCTTTTGCTTCTTCATTAATTTCTGTTATAACATAGTGTGAAAAATAAAGAATTTTATCTAAGCTCTTAGGGGGTATGTCAAGAATTAGACTTAGTCTACTAGGTACTCCTTTTGAAAACCATATGTGAGCTACAGGAGCAGCTAATTCAAGATGGCCCATTCTTTCTCTTCGTACTTTACTTCTTGTAACTTCTACTCCACATTTATCACATTTGATTCCTTTATACCTGACTCCTTTATATTTTCCGCATCCACAATCAAAATCTTTAACGGGGCCAAATATTTTTTCACAAAATAAGCCATCTTTTTCCGGTCTCAAGGTTCGATAATTGATTGTTTCCGGTCGTACAACCTCACCATGTGACCATGATTTAACTTGTTCTGTTGATGCTAAAGCTAATCTTATTGCAGAAAATCTTCCTGATTCATCCATTATTTGTTATCTCCCATTTCTCTTCCTGAAAGGTTAATTCCTAATTTCGGAATTGATTCAATATAACCTTCATCAAATTCATGTTTTTCTTGTTCTTGATTAAGTACTTCTACAGATAATCCTAATGATTGCAACTCCTTTACTAATACTTTAAATGATTCTGGAACACCAGGTTCAAATAAGCTGTTACCTTTGACAATAGATTCATATGTTTTAACTCTCCCGACAATATCATCAGATTTTACTGTTAACATTTCTTGCAGTACATTTGCTGCTCCATATGCTTCTAAAGCCCACACTTCCATTTCACCAAATCTTTGACCACCAAATTGAGCTTTTCCACCAAGTGGCTGTTGAGTAATTAATGAATAAGGACCAGTTGATCTTGCATGTATTTTGTCATCTACTAAGTGAATTAATTTCATCATATATGTATATCCAACAGTGACTGGCTGATCAAATGGTTCACCTGTTTTACCGTCGTAAAGTCTTACTTTACCCATTACTGGAGCAGCTTCATTCAAGCCTTTAGAGACTTCTATAGTTTTTGTATTTAGTTCGTCATCGTTTAGATTGCGTACATTTTTTTTACCTCGTTGTTCTAACCAAATTTCTTGAGCAATGCGCTTAAAATGGCCTTCATGAGTTTTTGTAAGAATACCAGAACCGTCGTAACCAAGTTCAGTGAGATAATTTTCTAATTTTGGCACATCAATGTTATTGCCAATATCACCATTTGCCGCTTGTTGTTCTAATAAAGCTTCACTTTGAATCACAATCCATGTAAGACCTAATTGATCCTGAATATCTAAATCTTTAGCGCCATCAAAAACCGGAGTAATTGCTCGGTAACCCAGTGTTTTTGCTGCTAGGCCAAGGTGGGTTTCATATATTTGCCCTATGTTCATTCTCGATGGAACTCCAATAGGGTTGAGAATAATTTCAACTGGAGAACCGTCATTTTGATAAGGCATGTCTTCTAGAGCAACAATTTTTGATACCACTCCTTTATTTCCGTGCCTGCCTGCCATTTTATCACCAGCAGTAATTTTTCTTTTATGTGCCACTGATACTTTGACCATCTGATTTACATCGCTCGGTAAATCATCAACATCGTCTCTAGTAAAAATTTTTACATCAGTGACTGTTCCTTTTTCTCCATGTGGAACACGAAGTGAAGTATCTTTAACTTCTCTTGCTTTTTCACCAAAAATTGCTCTTAAAAGCTTTTCTTCAGGAGTTAATTCTGTTTCCCCTTTAGGAGTTATTTTGCCCACTAAAATGTCATTTTCTTTTACTTCAGCACCTATTCTGATAATCCCTGTTTCATCTAAATTAGCTAGAGCATCTTCACCTATATTAGGAATATCTCTAGTTATTTCTTCAGGACCAAGTTTGGTATCTCTGGCCTCTATTTCATATTTTTCTATGTGTATTGAAGAAAATTTATCTTCACGAATTATGTTTTCTGATAGAATAATGGCATCTTCATAGTTATATCCTTCCCAAGACATATATGCAACGAGTGCTGATTGACCTAAGGCCAATTCACCATCTCTTGTTGAACTAGAATCGGCAAGAAGATCTCCTTTAGAAAAATCACTACCTGTTTGAACCACAGGTCTTTGATTGATGCATGTGCCTTGATTGGTTCTAACAAATTTCATCAAAATAAATTGCTCTTCTTCACCTGACTTATATTTAACTTTAATTAAATTTGAACTTGAGTAAATTACTTGACCCGGTTCTTTAGCTATAATGACTTGTCCTGAATCTCTTGCAGCTTGAGTTTCCATACCTGTGCCTACTAAAGGTGGTTCAGCTTTTATCAATGGAACAGCTTGTCGTTGCATGTTAGCACCCATCAGTGCTCTGTTAGCATCATCATGCTCTAAAAATGGAATTAAAGCCGCAGCAACAGATACAATTTGTTTTGGAGAAACATCAATATAATTAATTTCATTTGGTTCAATGAGAGCCAGATCGGCACCACGCCTAACTTCAATTTTATCTTCAATAATATTTCCATAGTGATCCAACTCTGTATTTGCAGGAGCAATGGTATAATTTTCTTCTTTGTGAGCATCCATTAATTCAAATTCTACAGATGCATATGCATTGACTTTAATATCAGAACCATTTGTGCTAGCTTTTATCTTTTTTGCTAAATCAGCATCAATGGTCTGACCCTTTTTTGCTATGGTTGTACTTTTTGCTTTTATATCCTCATTAAGTATTCTACCAACCAATTCTTTACTGGTTGCTTTTATTGTTGATTTTACTGGTCGATAAGGTGTTTCAATAAATCCAAATCCATTAACAATTCCATATGTCGCTAGGTTACCAATTAAGCCAATATTTGGTCCTTCAGGTGTTTCAATTGGACATATTCTTCCATAGTGGCTATGATGAACATCTCTTACATCAAATCCAGCTCTATCTCTAGAAAGTCCTCCGGGACCTAAAGCAGACAGTCTTCTTTTATGAGCAATTTCAGCTAACGGATTCACCTGATCCATGAATTGTGATAATTGTGAACTTCCAAAAAATTCTTTAATTGAAGCAACTACTGGCCTGATGTTAATTAATGAAGAAGGTGTAGCTTCTTCTACATCAGTAATTGTCATTCTTTCCTTAATAACTCTTTCGAGTCTTAAAAGCCCAACTCTTATTTGGTTCCTTAAGAGCTCACCAACTGAACGGACTCTTCTGTTACTCAAATGATCGATGTCATCAGCATTTTTGTTACCATTATTAATTTCGATTACAGTTTTTATAATTTCAATTATGTCTGAACGATTTAAGGTTCGTGATTCTTCATTTTCATCAAAAGCAAGTTTTTGATTTAATTTATATCTACCCACTTTACCAAGATCGTATCTTCGCTCACTAAAAAAGGAAGATTCTATAAGCTGAAGAGCATTTTCAATAGATGGCGGATCTCCTGGTCTCATTCTTTTATAGAATTCAATCAGAGCTTCGTCTTTATTCTCTGTGTTATCTCTGCTCAGTGTGGTTTCGATGTAATTTATTGTATCATCATCAATATTTTGAAATAGATTTCTAATTCTATCATTAGTGCCTAACTCTGCTGGATCAATGCTTTGATCTTCATCTAATGCCTTTAGAAAAATTGTCACAGGTATTTTTCTCTTGCGGTCTATTTTCACAGATAGCCAATCTCTGGCTGAAGTTTCAAATTCTAGCCAGGCACCTCTATTAGGAATTAACTTGCTAGAAGTCAATCGTTTTCCAGTTACCTGATCAATTTCTGAAGTAAAATACACTCCTGGAGATCTTACAAGCTGAGAAACAACTACTCTTTCTGCACCGTTGACAATAAAAGTCCCTTGTTTTGTCATCATTGGAATTTCACCAATAAATATTTCTTGTTCTTTAATTTCACCAGTTTGTTTAATAAGAAGCTCTAAATTAACAAAAATTCTGTATGCATAAGTCGCGTCATGGATTCTAGCTTCATCTTCTGTGTATTTTGATGGCTCAAGCCTGTAATCTTTGAAACTTAGCTCCATTAAATTGCCAGTAAAATCAGTAATTGGTGAAATTTCATCAAAGAGTTCTCGAAGATCTGATTGTAAAAATGATTCATATGAATTTGTTACGATGTCAATTAAATTAGGCATGTCTATGACATGCTCAGCCGAACCAAAATCCTTGACTAATTTTGGAAAGCTGTCTGTGTTAGCTGCCACTTGGGTTCCTTTCTTGATAGTAAAAAAAAATTCGCTTCAAAAAATAAGCGAACAATTTACTCCAAACTATCATTAAAGACACAAATTATCTCAGGGTAAACCCTGTTGATCAGAATGATTATGATACTGCCAAAAATACTTTCTGTAAAGGAATGAGAGATTATTTTTTAGTTATTTTTTTATTGTTTAGATTTTTAATCCATTCGTTAAATGCTTCTTTCTGTTTTTTATCTTTATCTCTTAATCCATATTCATATAAAATGCCATTATTTGAATCAATAAAATCATTTAATTGAATCCATATTACTGCTTCACAATTTAAGTTTTTTATATCAGAAAAGAATGTTTTTATGAATCTATTTTGTTCTGAAATTGTTGGTGTTTCTTCAATTAGGCTTTTTGAACCTGAGAAACTGATACCTGTAAACATAATTGGTCGAGTAGTGATATTAGTAAGCTGATTATAATAGTTTGCCGGAACATCTCTATCAGTAACTGAAAGATTGGAAGGCGTAGATGAAATTGCAAATAAATCTATTTGCTTAGAAAACATATTTACCATTTCCCATCTAGGAGTATGACGTGGAGAATCAGGCATAATACCAAGCAATTCTTCATATTGAAAAATGGGGAAAATTTTAATATTAGGATTAATTTTTTTGATTTCTTTAAATGCATCAGAATAGAGATTCAGATAGCTTCTAAATATTGATGGATTTTTTTCATAAGTTAGATTGATTTCAACACCTAATGCAAAGAAATCCGGTTCATATGCTTGAGCGAAAAAAATTATTTCTTCTATAAGATTATTATATATTATTGGAGTATCTAAAGATGAGCCCTGTTTGTAATTAACAGGGAGATTAATTAATTGATCTTTATTTTTGCTTTCAAATATATTGAATGCCAACAAACTTTTCTTATTATTTTCTTTGATGAAATTTTGTTCAAAAATTATTCTCTCAATATTACTTGATTCATAAAAACTATTAGTAGGATTTTTCAATTTTTCCCAACTTGGATTATAGACTGACATCATAATATCGCTATATTTGGCTGCTTCCTTAAATTCCTCTTGGTATAAGTTTATGTCATTTTGCCAATTAACATTGAAACCCATAAAATAAGACCTTGATGCAGACCCAATTTTTTTATTTTCAGGAATATTATCACTAGGATTTTTTTTATTGCTAGGATATAACTGAATAATTAAGAAAATTAATATAATCCATATGATCAAATTTATGAATATTTTTTTCATTATTTTAATAGATTATTCTAATTAAACTTGAAAGAATAATTGCAAAAACATATGCATATAAAACAGTTTCGATACGCTTTTTTATTTTTGAAAAATTTTTATATTTATATCGCCAAATAATAATAAAAATTAATACTGCAAGAAGAATTATTTTTAGCACACATTAACCTTTTCTATTTTTTGAGATTTTCTAATTCTAACAAATTGCTAATAATATAATTAGGTTCCACATCTTTGATTTCTTTATACCAATGACCTGGTCGCTTTAACCAACAAGAAAACATTCCTGCTTTATTTGCTCCAATTACATCATGGCTCGGATTATCACCAATATGCAGCATATCTTCAACTTTTAGATTTAGTTTTTCAGCTGCTTTATTGAATATTTGAATGTCAGGTTTTTGAAAACCAACCTCTTCAGAAATTAATATACATTCGAAATATTTTTCTAATTCGAATTTTTCGATTTTAAATCTTTGATGCTCTGATAATCCATTTGTAACAAGTCCCAATTTGTATTTTTCATTTAAAGATTTTAAAATTTCATTTGTATCTGAAAATAATTCGATATTTTTTTTCCATGTTTTTTCAAAAATACTCCATGCATTTGAAATATTTATTTCAATTTGTATATATTTTTTAATAATTTCAGATAAGCCAGTTTGAGCAAGCATATCGCTCCATTCAGAAGCTTGGGACATTTCATGTTTTTTTGCGACTAATTTTGTGTATTCAAGGTATATTTCTTCAAGATCAAAATTGTGTTTTCGATCATTTAAATAATGCATAAATGTTTCTTGAAACCCCTGCTTCCAAGAACTCCTTGAGTCTACTAATGTGTCGTCAAGGTCTAGTAATATTCCAGTTATATTTATATTGTCAAACATACTTTAACTAGTCTCTAACTTGACCATTTCCTAAAATAATCCACTTGTAAGAGGTTAGTTCTTTTAAGCCCATTGGACCTCTTGCGTGCAGTTTTTGTGTTGATATTCCAAATTCGTTTCCTAGTCCGTATTCTCCTCCATCAGCAAAACCCGTTGAAACATTAACAAAAATTGATGAAGCATCAACTTCATTTTGAAATTTTTGTGCAGCTATGTATGAAGAGGTTGCTATGGATTCAGAATGTGCGCTACCTATTGAATTGATATGTTCAATTGCTTCTTCAATTGAATCTACAATTTTTACTGAACAATCTAGTGAAAGCCATTCTTTATTATAATCTGAATTTTTAACGGGAATAATTAGATTATCTTTTTTATCCAAATTTAGTATTTTTTCTACTTTTTTATCAACATGCATAGTTACTTGAAATTTTTGAAATTCGTTTTTAAGAAGGTTTAAAAAATCATTAGCAACTTTTGAATGAATTAATACAGTGTCTAATGTATTACAAACTGAAGGTCTTCTTGTTTTTGCATTTACTACAATATTTTTTGCAAGTTCTATGTCTACATCCTGATCTACATATGTATGACATACTCCAATACCACCAGCAACAACAGGAATTCTAGATTTACTTTTAACTAAATTAATTAGCCCAGAGCCACCTCGAGGGATGACTAGATCTATATAATCAGACAGCTTGAGCATTTCATTTACAGCTTGCCTCTCTTTTGTATCAATAAAACCAATACATTCTTCTGGAACGCCAGCTTTTTGAACACTATCAATAAAAATTTCAGTAAGAATTTGCGCGCTTGCATGTGCATCACTGCCTGATCGCATGACTACTGCATTACCTGATTTTAAACACAGAGATGCTATTTCCACTGCAACATTTGGTCTGGATTCAAAAATTGCTCCTATCACACCTAACGGTACTCTGCGTTTACCAACCTGCATGCCGTTTGGCCTGATTTTTACATCTTCCATGATACCAATCGGATCATCGAGCTGAACAACATCAATTAACGATTTTGATATTTGTCCAATTCGCCTCTTATCCAAAAACATCCTATCAATAAAGGAATCATTGATATTATTTTTCTTTGCTTTTTTTATATCTTGTTTGTTAATTTGAATAATTTTATCTGCATATTTGTTAATATTTTTTGATGCTATTGAGATAGCTTTATTCTTTTCTTTTGTAGATAGATTAGACAAAATACTACTGGCAGCTTTAGCAGCTTTAGCTTTAATTAATACTTCATTAACTTTAGAACTCATTTTTTTCTCCAAATTAATTCTATATAAATCTTAATCATCTTTTGGAATAAAATGTGTGCCAATTTTTTCATTATTTATAATTTTATTCAAAACATCTGATTTATTGCCATTAGCAATGACAACATGTATTTTTTCTTTTAGAGCGATTTCAGCAGCTTCAACTTTTGTTTTCATTCCACCAGTACCATACTGACTCATTGTATTTTCAGCAGCTGATTTTATATCCTCATTTATTTCATGGACTAATTTAATTAGTTTAGCACCTTGATTTGTTTCTGGATTCTGATCATAAAGCCCATCTTGATCAGTTAAAATAATTAGCAAATCTGCGTTTATCATTATCGAAACTAATGCAGACAAATTATCATTGTCACCAATAACTGAATTTGCAATTTCTTCAGTGGAAACAACATCATTTTCGTTAATGATTGGAATAATATCTAACTCCAGTAATTTTAAAAGCGAGTTTCTTGCATTCTTATTAGTAGTTTTGTTAGTTATATCAGTTCTAGATAAAAGCGCTTGTGCTGTTATAATATTTTCTTGAGCAAAAACATTATTCCATTCTGTTATTAACATGCTTTGCCCAACTGCAGCTGAAGCTTGTTTTAATTCTATATCATTAATTTTATCTTTAATATTCATCTTAGTTTTACCGAGTCCAATTGCACCTGAACTAACGATTATAACCTCTTTGTTCATTTTCAAAATTTGGATTATTTGTCTAGCTAGAAGATTAATTTTTTGCGAATCAAAATTTCCGTCTTTTGATGTTAGCAAGTTTGTCCCTACTTTAATTACGATTCTCTTTATTTGTTCTTTATTTATCGTCATTATTATTTAATCTAACTATTGTTTATCAATTGACAACTCAATATTTATATTATCAACTTGAAAATTAAATTTTTCTGAATCTGTTTTTCCATCTTCTTCTAAAATAGATGTTGCAAGCGTTTCATCAGCAATAAAACTTGAATATTTATTTAAAACATCTTCAATTAATATATTTTTCGTATATTGAATCGATATTCGGTCGGACACATCAAAATTCATTTTTTGTCTTCTATCCTGAATATGCCTAACGATTTCTCTTGCTGCACCTTCTAGAGCTAAATCTTCTGTAATTTCAGTATTTAAAATAGCAATGTATCCAGATTCCTCTGCGGTTGCATAACCATCCACTGCATCAACATTGATGTTTAAATCTTTGAATTCTAGATCATAATCTAATAATTTAAATGATTCTCCTTTATTTAAAGTTTTCAAAATTTCTAGAACATCTTCTTTAATAATAGCATTTTCTAACTTATTCACTGCTTTGCCAATTTTTGGTCCCATGGTTGCTTTATTTATTCTAATTGTATATTGAATCAATTCAGAGTCAAATTCATGAAAACCTACATTTTTTACATTTAATTCTTCTTTTATTTCATTGCTAGCTTCAATAAGAAATTCTTTTTCTTTTTTGTTTTTTGGAATAAAATTTATTTCTTCAAGGGGTTGTCGAATTTTAATTGATGACTGCTGTCTAGTTCTCCTTCCCATAGAAATCATTTTTTGAACTAATTTAATTTTTTCAGAAAGATCATTATTAATTTCTTTTTCATTAAATTTAGGCCATTGACTTAAATGAATTGATTCGTAGTTATCCTTTTTTGAAATTTGGATTAAATTTCTATAAATTTCTTCTGAAAGAAAAGGAATAAATGGAGCAGAAATTTGAGTAATTTTTACTAAGCAGTCATAAAGAATATTTAAAGCAATTAGTGAATCCGTTGAGTTGTCTGTTTTCCAGAATCTTCTTCTATTTCTTCTTACGTACCAATTTGATAATTGTTCTATAAAATGATTAATTGGTCTTGCAGCTTCTGAAGGTTCATATTTTTCTAGTCCCTCTGTAACTTTTTTTATTGTTTCATTTAGCTCTGATTGAATCCAAACATCTAGTTCTGTCTTTTGATCAGAAACTAGTAATTTTTCTTGTACAGAAAAATTAGATAGGTTTGCATAAGTAACGAAAAAACTATAAACGTTCCATAATGTTGTGAATGTTTTTCTTGAAGATTCCTCTACTAATGCACTGGAAAATCGTCTCGTATTGCCTGGGGGAGATGCAGTAAACATATACCATCTAATTGCATCAGCGCCATGCTTATTAATGACTTCGAAGGGTTCTACAACGTTTCCCTTGCTTTTAGACATTTTTTGTCCATTTCCATCTAAAATTATTCCATGAGAAATACAGTTTTTAAATGCAATTTGCTCAGGTACAGCCTTTATACTAAAAAGTAATGTTGCTAATGTATGCAATGTGTAAAACCAGCCTCTTGTTTGATCCATTCCTTCAGTAATAAAATCAGCTGGAAAATTTTTCTCAAAAATTTCTTTATTTTCAAATGGATAATGCCATTGAGCATAAGGCATTGCTCCAGAATCGAACCAAGCATCTGCAACCTCTGCCACTCTTTTCATATTTGAACCACATTTTGTACAATTTATATATATTGAATCAATAAATGGTCTATGAGGATCTTCTACGATCTTATCCATTCCTGAAAGTTCTTTTAATTCTTCAAAAGATCCTATGCATATTATTTCCTTACAGGCTTCACATTCCCAAAAAGGTAATGGTGTGCCCCAGTATCTTTCTCTTGAAAATGCCCAATCAATGTTTCCTTCAAGCCATTCACCAAATCTGCCAGATTTAATATGATCCGGAACCCAATTAATTTTTTCTTGATTTCCTTGAATTAGTGCATCTTTAATTGCTGTTGTTTTAATATACCAGGATGGTTTTGCATAATAAATGATTGGATCATCGCATCTCCAACAAAATGGGTAAGTATGCTTAATAGTATTGTTAAAATGTAGCACATTATCATTTTTGAGTTGGTTAATAATTTTTTTATCAGCGTCTTTTATAAACATTCCCTTAAATTGCCCACCATAAAATTGTCCTTTACTATTTATATGTTGAACAAAAAATAATTTTTTTTCTTGACCAAGTTTATAATCATCATCTCCAAAGGCAGGAGCTATATGAACAATACCTGTTCCTTCATCGGTGCCTACAAACTCTGCAGTTACAATTTTTCTTGAAATTTTTGAAGATGGCATTTTGCCATCTTCATTTTTTAATTTTTCATTAATTTGAAAAATTGTATTTCCTTCCCATTGCTCCACATCAAAAAAATGTTCATATGATAAATCTGCTAATTCACTACCCTTTATGGATAATTTCTTTTTTAAATTAATTTTTGTTGTCGATACAATTTTATCTAATAAATTTTCAGCTATTATTACGCATTCAGATACTTCGTCTCTTTCAATTTCTGCAACTATATAAGTAGCATCACTATTTATTGCTAAAGCAGTATTTCCAGGCAAAGTCCAGGGGGTTGTCGTCCATGCCATAATTGATATTTTATTGGATACAGCTGAAATTTTTTCTATTATTTTATGCTTTTGTTTTAAGTCAATATTAAATTTCACATAAACACTTGGATCGATCGTGTCTTCTTTATAACCTAGTGCAATTTCATGAGAGGATAAACTTGTCTCACATCTTCCACATTGTGGTGTAACTCTAAAATCTCTAAAAATTAAATCATTTTCCCAAAGTTGTTGGAAAATCCACCAACCACTTTCAATGTAGTTGTTCTCATAAGTTATATATGGATTTTCCATATCTATCCAATAACCTATACGATTAGTTAATTTTTCCCAGTCCTGCACATAATTAAACACTGACTCTTTACATTGTTTGTTGAATTCTTCTATGCCATATTTTTCAATATCATTCTTATTAGTCAACCCAAGCTTTTTTTCAACTTCTAATTCTACTGGTAAACCATGAGTATCCCATCCACCTTTTCTTTCAACTCTAAAACCTTGCATAGTCTTATATCTAAGTATTAAATCTTTTATAACTCTTGCTAGGACATGATGAATTCCAGGAGTTCCATTGGCAGTAGGAGGTCCTTCATAAAAAGTAAAAGTTGGCGAATTTTTTCTATCGGTAAGAGTTTTAGAAAAAATATTATTTTTATTCCAATAATCTATTATATTTTCTTCAATTTCTGGAAGTAAAAAATTATTTGAAACACTATCGAAGCTTGCTTTTTCTGTCACTTATTCAAGAATACTTTCTTTTGAGTCTGAATCATTATCTGAAGTCTTCTGAGCTTCTGCTTCTTCTGCTTCTGCTTCAGCATTTTTCATCATATTATAACAACTAGAGCAGTAGATGGGCCTATCTCCTCTCGGCATAAAAGGCACTTCAGTATATTCTTGACATTCTGGGCTTAATGATTTTGAACCTGAACAAGGGGCTATATGTAGTCTTCTAGGGGTTTTGCCAGAGTATGAAACAGCGCGACCGTATGAATAATTTTCTTCGTTAGACCCTGAAGAGAGTTTTCTTTTTTGTCGACATACATTGCATCTTCTAGGAAGATTTTGCAATCCTTTACTGGAAAAAAATTCTTGTTCACCAGCAGTGAAAATAAATGCTTGGCTGCATTCTTCACATATAATTTCTTTATCCGCGAAAGACATATTAAACCTCTAAATTTTTTTTACAGAATATTGTAGCGTTGATTATAACAACTTTATGCTTTTAGAAAATGAATAATTGAACTATATTTTTGTTTAAAGCAAATTCTAAACAGTGCAAAATAACTTATAATTCCAACTAAAATAAGAACAAAGAGTGATAAAAATTCATTAACTAAATATTTCTTGACAATAATATTATCAATAAGTTGTATTATTAAATACATACCAAATGAAACAATTAATACTCTCATTGAATCCGCAAGAATATGTTGATAATTCATTATTATTCCTTTTTTCTTTAAGCGATAAATTAAAAAAGATAATTCTGAAAGTGCAGCAATGCTACCTGCCACTGCAATTGATTGATAACCAAATTTACCAACAGCAAAACTACAAATTAATACATTAATAATTACAGAAATTACTGTTGCTACAACTGGGGTTTTTGTATCCATTGCAGCATAGTAAATCCTACTGAAAATTTCAGTTAATGAAAATGCAAAAATGATAGGAGTAAATAATATGACGATATTTTTAACAAGAATTGTAGAATTTGGATCAAATTGACCATGTTCAAAAATTAATTTTGTCATTGGTTGAGCTAAACTCAATATTCCTATCATTGCTGGAATAGATAGAAAAATAATTAGATTTATAGTTTTTTCAGAATATTCATGAAATTCTTTGAATTTTTTTAGTATAAATAATGAAGAAATTTTAGGAAATATAGCTATTGAAACTGACATGCCAATCAATGCTACAGGCAACATAATGAACATATGTGCGTAGTTAAATGCATTTATATTTTCTTCTGAAATTTTTGATGCAAAAAGAATAAAAATAATTAAATTAATTTGATTTGCAGCTAAGCCAATTGTTCTTGGCAGTGCTAAAGTAATTACTTCTTTAACATTTTTTGATTTAAAATTAAATGAAGGACTCCACTCCATTCCTAAGCCTCTTAGTACAAATAATTGAACTAATAAATGGCCAATACTACCTATGACTACAGAAAATGCTAATCCTTGAACACCAGAGGAGCTTGATAAATACATTGCTCCAAAAATGATTGAAATATTGTATATGGTTGGTGCAATTGCTGGTGCAATAAAATGATTTTTTCCATTAAGAATTCCTGTAGACATTCCAGAAATACAGAAAAAAATTGGTGATGCAAGCATAATTCTGGTTAAATCAATAGCAAGTTCATTGATTTCTTGATTCAATCCTGGCGCGATAATATTAATAAAAAAGGCTGTAAAAATGAAAGCCACTATACAAAAAATTAATGTTACTAAAGTAAGTATATTAATTATTGAAGAAGAAAGCTCCCATCCTGCTCTGTCACCTTCTTTATTAACTACCTTATTAAATATTGGAATAAATGCAGCAGATAAAGTTGCTCCAGCAAGTAGATTAAATAATAAGTCTGGAATCCTAAATGCAACCCAGTAAGCTGCAATTTCTGGAGATGTTCCAAATTGATTAGCTATAACAATGGTTTTAATTATGCCTGTCAACCTGGCAAATACAAAACCTAAACCTACTATTGAAATAGCTGGAAGAATTTTTTTGTACTGTATGATTTGTTTTATCATTATGTGACTTCTATCAAAAACCTCTGGCATTAAAACTATATAACGTTATAATGGTTTTTATCTGTTTATTTATTATATTAAAGGTTTTGAGTAATGGCTCTTTCTAATCAAGCAAAAAAACGTGTTCGTCAAAATAAAAAATCTGAAGAACACAATCGAACTTTGAGAAGTCGTCTATCACGATCGATTCGTCTTGTTTATCAGGCTATTGATAATGAAGATGAAAAAACAAAAGATTTAATCAAAGATGCTCAATCTAATTTAGATCGTGCAGCAAAGAAAAATATTATACATAAAAACAAAGCTGCAAGAACTAAATCGCGAATTGATAAATATTTGAATAAAACAAAGTAAATCACAATCTATATATTTGGTTATTATGAAAGCAGCTTCTTTTCAAGCAATAGGTCAAGTTACAATTTCTGACAAAAAAAGTCTTAATTGTGATGAGGGTGGCTTAATCATTAAGCCAAAGTTTGCTAGTCTTTGTGCTTCAGACATAAGAGTATTTAGAGGAGAAAAAAATGCAAAAATTGGCATTACCCCTGGTCATGAATTTTCTGGGGTTATTGTAGATAAACACAAAAACATTAAAAGTTTTAATATTGGAGATAAAGTTACTCTTTGTCCTATTATTTCGTGCGGCAATTGTAATTTTTGTTTGGATGGCCTTAGAAATAGATGTTTAGATCGAATTACTCTTGGCTATGATCTGGATGGAGGTTTTGCTGAAGAAGTTTATATTCCTAAAAAAATTATTGAATTAGGTCATTTATTTCATTTATCTGAGAATACTGATTTAAAAATAGCTGCCTTGGTAGAACCATTGTCTTGCACCTTAAATTCAATTCATTCTATTGGTCTAGAACAGCAACACTCAATTTTAATTTTAGGCGGAGGCCCAATGGGTTTAATGCATGCAATACTTGCTACACATCTCGGTGTTACAAATATCACTATTGTTGAGCCTATTCAAGAAAGAAGAGAACTAGCGAATCAATTAGGCGTTCAAAAAGTTATCGATCCTCAATTAGATTGGCAAGAAACCTTATTAGACGGTTCGCCAGAAGGATTTGATAAAGTGATTGTTTCTGTTGGTCTTGAGACACTCTTAGAACCAGCACTTCAGTTATGTAAAAAGAAAGGATTCATTAATTTATTTGCTGGCTTTCCTGCGGGTCAAAAAAGTGTTCTAGATGTCAATTTAATTCATTATAATGAGTTAAAACTTATTGGAACTCAAAATGCTAGCTTGCAAAATTATATGGACATATTAAAAATAATTGATCAATTAGATAATATAGATAAATTAATAACGCATGTTTACAAACTCAAAGAAGTTCCTAGTGCGTATCAGGACAGAGCGAATCTAAAAGGAGTAAAATCAATTATAGATTTTAATATATAATTGATGGAAAAATGAATTCAGATTCACAAGATATTTTTAATACAAGTTTTGGGTCATTGCTTCAAGAGGCTAGGAAAGCAAGAGGTCTTTCTTTAATACAAGTGTATGAAGAAACGAGAATTAATACTATTTATCTTGAGGCATTGGAAGCAGAGCAATTAGAGATATTTCCAGCCTATGTTTTGGCAAAAAGTTTTTTAAGATTGTATGCTGAATTTTTAGAAATAGACTTTGTAGCTTTATCTAATACATTTCCTAAAGATATTAATCGACCTCTAGATTTAGAACCATTACCAAATTTAGAAAAATCTAAAATTGAATTATTTTATGAAGATTTTTTAGCAATTGAACAAAGAGTTTATTTTGTCGGCATTTTAGTAATTTTGTTCATTGCTTCCTATTTTTTATTCCTATATTAAATTTTGTTTTCATCATGTAAAATTTCGATAATTTCAGCTTTACCTAATAAATTTAATTCAATATATGAAATGATTGCATTTTCTTTTTGATAGATATGTTTTTTTTCGTTACTAATTATTGCAAAGCCAATTGAACCAATTTTGTGTTCTTCCAAGAAATCTATTTCTCCAATAGAAATCTTAAATTTATTTTGAGTTGATTGAATGATACTTTTTATTATTGAACGTTTATTTTTTAATGTTGCACTGTTTGGAATTCTAATTTTTATAACGAACGATTTTGTATACATTAATTTTTAAAATTGAACAATTATTGTTCTAAATTAGCAAAATCTGGTAATTGATTTGCATTTTCTAAACCAAAATATGAAAGAAAATTTTGAGTTGTACTAAATAATAGAGGGCGGCCGATTTTTTCTGCTCTGCCTGTTACTTCAATTAAACCTCTTCTTCGTAAATTGGCCAGATGACTGTCGCAACTAACTCCACGAACCTTTTCTATTTCTGCTCTTGTGACAGGTTGTTTATATGCAACAATCGCTAATGTCTCTAAAGTTGCTTTAGTGAGTGGTTTTTCAGATTCTAATCTATATGCATTTTTAATTACCTCGTTTGCTTCAGGGATAGTGATTAATTGAATACCTGCAGGGCCTGATTGAATTTTTATTCCATGATCTTTAAGAGATTCTCTAATTTCATCAATAATTTTTTCCATATTTTGCACAGAAGTATCGATTATTTTTGCCATTGTTTTTATTTGTATTGGTTGATTTTGAACAAACAGCAATGCCTCTGTAATTTTTCTTATTTGGTTATTGTTGTTTATATTGTTCATAAATTTTTATATTTATTTAGTATTTAATAAGTAACTATATAATAACTTAATTATAATTCAACATAGCGGAAAATTGATTTGTATATTTTGAATTATGTTTTAGTGAGTGAATATGATTATTGATGCCCATACACATCTATTTTCAAATGAACAAATTGATAAAAGAAGTTCATTAAGCAGAAATGATAAAAACTTTGGTGCAATTTATTCTTCAAGTGATGCCAAAATGGCGAATGCAGAAGATCTATTAGAATCAATGTATCAAGCAAATATTGACATGAGTGTAGTAATGGGCTTTCATTGGAAAGAAAAAGCTCATTATGATCCACATGCTAAGTATTTAATTACTCAACAACAAAACTATCCAGACAAATTAATAAGTTTTATCCCTCTTTACATTAATAATTTTAATGAGATAAAAATTAAGATTGAAGATATGCATAAAGCAGGAGTTAAAGGTTTTGGTGAAATAAGAATAGATGACGAGATTAATGAAAAGACGTTATTAGGTAAAATTTTACCTGAGCTTTTTCATGCAATTAATATGTATGATATGAAGATTAATTTTCATACTTCTGAAGCAGTCGGCCATAATTACTTAGGAAAAGGAAATGGTCTATCATTATCTGTTATTTGGCAAATAATTAATTCTTATGATTTTGAACTGATTGCTTCTCACTTTGGTGCAGGTATACCAATTTATCAATTTATGCCATATGTAAAGAAAAAAATCCTTGATAGCAGAATATACTTTGACACTGCCGCCTTCAGTTTATTGTATGATTCTGAAATATTAGAATTGGCAATAGAATCATTGGGTTCTAAAAAATTTTTTTGGGGTTCAGATTATCCACTTATCAATCAATCATCTGATTTAATTGCAATGAACAAATTGAATATAACAGAAAAATCACGCCAGGATATTTTAGGTGGCAATTTAGTTAAGTATTTAAACTTATCTTAAGTTTAAATTTCGATCGCCATCAATTGATAGAATAATTTCTCTTGACTCTGAGATCAGATAAGTGCTCCCGACAATTAGAATATATTGATCTTGAAGAGTACTATTGAGCACTCTGCTAAGTGTACTTTTTAGATTTATTTCTGCCGTAACATTTTTTGAATAATTTTCAAATATTTTTTTTACTTTATTACTCGGCATTGCTCGATTTGAAATTGGTTGAGTAACTATAACCTCTGTGTTCTTTTTGCATAATATTTTTGCAATTTTATTAACATTTTTATTTTCCAGTGTTCCAAAAATAATGATACGTTTTTTTGGCAATTTAAGTTTTGATAAAGTTTCCTCAAGTTTTATTGCTGACAATTCTGTATGCATACTATCGATAATTATTAAGGGTTTCTTTTTTATCTTTTCAATTCTTCCAGGGATAATAGTTTTTGATAGACCGCGTACAACAGCATCAACTGCAATGTCCTCTTTGTATATTTTTTGCCAAGCAATTTCACATGCTCTAACAGCTGTTGCTGCATTTTCAGCTTGATGCGATCCAATATTTTTTAATTTGATATTTTTGTAACTATTGAATGGGGTATTGATATCTATAATTTGATTTTCAATAGACTGACTTTTGTAATTTATTGAGCATTCTTGATTTACTAATGAATATTTTGCCCCAATTAGGTTGATTTTTTCTTCTGTAATGTTAGTCGCTTGTTCTGACATTTTTGCAATTACTACATCTTCATTTTTTTTGATTATTCCTGTCTTTTCACCACTAATTTTTTCTAATGTCTTTCCTAATATTTCAGTATGCTCAAGTTCAATTGGTGTAATAATATTAACAATTTTATGATTTAATGCATTGGTAGCATCTAATCTGCCGCCTAGGCCAGTTTCTATAATTTGCCATTCACAATTTTGCACATGAGCTACTTCCCAAGCAATGATTGTCATTAATTCAAAATATGACCAATTATTGAAAAAATCATCTTCAGTATATTTTGAGGCAATCTTAACAAATAATTTTTTTGAAATTTGTTTTCCATTGAGAAGAATTCTTTCTGTTACAGCATGTAAATCAGGAGAAGTGTATAAAAGTACATTTTTTTTACTTTCTATAAAAATATTATTTATGTAATGCGCTGTAGAGCCTTTTCCTTTCGATCCTGCTAGATGTATAGTATGACGATCTTCAAAATTATCATTATTCTTTAAGTATTTTTTTAAATGGGTTACTTTCCAATTTTGTCTTTTTTTGACATTGAGATTTTTTTCAAAATTTGAACGATTAGTTAGATTTCTTACAACATTAATATAATCTTCGTTTTCTTTAGTATTAGTAAGTGATTCTTGCATTTGCAATAGATACCTTAGATTCGAATGTTAATTTTTGAAATACAAATTTAATTGTAAGCATTTTTTATTTTTTTTATTTATGATTATTATTTTAAATATATAATGCAATACTGATGAAAAAACAATGGCAATCAATTAATCATTCGAGTTCTAATAAACTCTCTCAACTATTAAATATAAAAATTGATGGTGATTTCACTTTTGAAATTTTAATTGGGCCTTCAAATAATATTGGCGCGAATTATTTTTCAATTTATTTAAAAAAAGATCAAGTAACATCTATGGATCCAATAATTCTAGGCTTATTTAATTCGGGAACATACCCTGGAAACAATTGGCTTGAGATAATAAATTTTAGAAAACAAATAGAGTTTGATAGCAATCAAATAATTGAAGTATCTGAACAAGCAGAATTGGAAATTTTTTCAAATCTCGGTAAAATTTTACCTCCTGGCGGACATTTAATGATTGAATACGATTCTGAATCAAGACGATTAACTGCACGCTCACTATTAGTTGGTGTTCCACCAGACGCAACACCTGTTGGCAGACTTTTATATATTGCTGGTTGTGGTTATTCAATTAAAAATTGGTACATTCCTGAAGGAGGTAGAGAAGGATTGCGGAAATTGCAAGGCTTTAAACCTTTGGATCGCAAACATCAAATTATCGCTGCAAAAAAACAAATAGATATGCTTAATCAATACATTCATTCTGATTTGGATATTGAATGGGATATTAGGGGTTATACTAAACCAATTGCTGAACAGGCACACTTGTATTTATCTGATATAATAAAAAATGAAAAATGACTTTGTGGATTAAGAATCTGTTAGAAAACTTTTGATATAATTTTTTTAGCAAATATATAGGGAGAAATGATGGTAAGAACATTAAGTGTAATTAAAGCTGATATTGGTGGTTTTGTAGGTCATTCTGGAATGCATCCTGAAGTAATGGATGTTTTAAGAAAAAATATGGATGAAGCAATTAACAAATCACTTTTAATTGATGGCCAGGTCTATGCTTGTGGCGATGATGCATTTTTAATTATGTCTCATGATAATGGTGAGGATAACAAGGATGTGCATAAATTTGCTTGGGATTCTTTCATAGATGGAACTGAAGTGGCAAAAAAACTGCATTTATATGGGGCTGGCCAGGATCTATTAGTCGATGCTTTTTCTGGAAATATTAAAGGAGCAGGTCCAGGTTCTGCTGAATTAGAATACGAAGAGAGACCATCTGAACCTGTAATTATTTTTATGGGTGACAAAACTTCTGCAGGTTCATTCAACTTGCCATTTTACAAAATGTTTGCTGATCCATTTAATACTGCGGGTCTTGTTATTTCTGAATCTTTGCATCAAGGTTTTGCATTTGAAGTACACGATGTAAAAGAGCATAAAAAAATTATCTTAAATTCTCCTGAAGAAATTTATGATTTACTAGTTTTTATAGGATCTCCAGCGCGATATGCAGTGAAAAGAGTAGTCAGTCGTACAAGCAATTCAATTGCATGTGTATCTTCTACAGATAAACTTTCAGAAATTGCTGGTCGTTATGTTGGTAAAGATGATCCAACAGCTATTGTAAGATGTCAAGGTGATTTTCCAGCTGTGGGCGAAGTTTTAGAAGCTTTTACAACTGCCTGGACTGTTGAAGGATTTATGAGAGGGTCTCATTATGGCCCTTGGATGCCTGTTTCATTAGATGAAGCAAATCCATCAAGATTCGACGGTCCACCAAGAGTAGTTGCTCTAGGGTTTCAATTGGCAGATGGCAAATTGATTGGGCCAAGAGATATGTTCGATGATCCTTCATTTGATAATGCAAGGATCGAAGCAAATGAAATTTCTGATTACCTTCGTAAACATGGTCCTTTTGAGCCACATAGACTACCGCTTGATGAGATGGAGTACACGACCATGCCAACTGTTGCAGATAAATTAAACAAAAGATGGTCAGAAATATAGAGTTACCCAATTTTGAAACAACCAATTTTATTTGCTTCATCTAATGAAAATAAATTGTCCGAAATGCAATTCCTCTTCTCCAGTTCAGAATGGGAAATCGTTGCTCCTCAATCAGTTGGCATCCAAACATTAAATATTGCAGAACATGGCAATTCATATATGCAAAATGCAATATATAAAATTGAAGCTTATGAAAAATATACAAACCTACCTATACTCGCCGATGATTCTGGTTTAGAGGTTGATTACTTAAATGGACAACCAGGAATCTTTTCTGCAAGGTTTGGTGGTTCACACGCTAATAGTGACAAACAAAGGAATAAATATTTAATCAAATTAATGTCTAATGCAAAATCTGATGAAAGATCAGCAACATTTAAAGCAGTATTGGTTATTAGATTTTTTAATGATCAAACAATTATTCGAGAAGGCAATGTTAAAGGTCAAATTATTTTTGAGCCTAGGGGTGAAAATGGATTTGGCTATGATCCAATTTTTCAATTAGATAATGGTAAGACTATGGCAGAGTATGGTGAAAAAAAACATGCAATTAGCCACCGTGCTTTAGCAGTAAAGTCCTTATTAGAAGTTATATAATTAGTTAGGGATGTCATGGATATATATGATTCATTGAATAGACCCTTGAGGGATCTAAGAATTTCTGTAACTGATAGATGTAATTTTAGATGTACTTATTGTATGCCAAAGGAGATATATAACAGTAATTATAGCTATTTAAAGAAAGACGAGATTTTAACTTTTGAAGAAATTTCTAGAATAACTAAAATTTTTACTTCCTTAGGGATTCAAAAAATTCGTATTACTGGAGGAGAGCCATTATTAAGAAAAAATTTACATAGATTGATTGAACAGTTAAATAATATTAATGACGTTGATATTGCTCTTACAACTAATGGAGTTTTATTAAAACAGCAGGCACAACAATTATACGATGCAGGCTTAAATCGTATTACTGTTAGCCTAGATGCGGTGGATACTTCGATTTTCAAAATTCTTAGTGATAGTAATTATTCTCATGAGGATGTTTTAGAGGGAATTGAACAGTCTTTAAGAGTCGGCTTCAAAGTGAAAATAAATATGGTTGTCAAAAGAGGGATCAATGACCAACACGCTTTAGACATGATTGAATTTTTTAGACATTCCAATGTAGTTATTAGGTTTATTGAATTTATGGATGTTGGCAACACAAATCATTGGGACGAAAATTCTGTAGTGAAATCACAAGAGATTTTACAATTGATTGAGAATAACTATAAAGTTAGTAAATTAGAAAAAAATTACTTTGGTGAAGTCGCGAATAGATATGAACTTCAAGACAAATCTCTTGAATTTGGATTTATTTCTTCTGTTACAGAACCCTTTTGCAATGATTGCACTCGAATGAGATTATCTTCAGATGGCAAATTGTACACTTGCTTATTTGCATTAGCGGGCTTTGATATCAAAGAAAAACTTCGTAATAATACTGAAGATGAGCAAATTATAAGTTTTATAAGTTCCATATGGAGTAATCGCAGTGACAGATATTCTGAATTAAGAAGTCAAAATACTTTATCATCAGAAAAAAATAAGATAGAAATGCCATACATAGGTGGTTAACTTTTAGGAGGTCATTATGAGTCAAGAGCAATCAATTAATATGTCAGATATTTCAAATAAAGAATCATCCAATAGGTATGCTTCAGCAATTTGTGAGGTTGTAGTCAATCAAGAAATTATTGAAAAAATCAATAGCCATAGTTTACCCAAGGGGGACATTATTGCTGCTGCTAAACTTGCTGGCATTTTAGCAGTAAAAAAAACTCATGAGTTAATACCACTTTGCCACGCAATACCTGTTAGTAATGCAGATATTGAAATTATTTTGCCTAAAAGTCAAGAAGATGTTTCAGTGATAAAAATTAAATCTGTTGTTGAGTCATTTTATAAAACAGGCGTTGAAATGGAAGCTTTAGCTGCAGTTTCGATAGCAGGCCTCACTATTTATGATATGACTAAATCAATTAGCCATAGTGTTGAAATAAAAAATATCAGATTATTAGAAAAACGAGGCGGCAAAAGTGGTGACTATCATGCTGCAAATTAATCTATAGATATCAACTTTTCTATTGCTGCATTGATATATACGATTTTTTCTTCCTTTGTCAAATTTCTTTGAACTATTTGTTCACTTCTATTAGCCAAAATATCTAAATTGCCACTTGATAAAGAATCAATTTCAATTGATAACTCATAAAATTCTCCATCTTCTAACAAAATTGTATATATATCATTATTTAAGTTAGAATTAATATTTATTTCTAGACCATTTATAAAAAAGGCATTTTCTAATGGTGGTAATGGCGATTTTTCTTTAATTAATTTCATTAATTTTTTTTCTAATTGATTGATATTATTTTGTTTTTTCATTTTTCTAACCAATTCTATCTTAATCGATAGTATTATTATTTATTAAGTTTAATTTATTTATGTAGACATTGAAAAGTGCATTATGGTTAATTGGGTAGGTTCTTTTCACATTAAAGATGGTGATATTCAAGAAAACAATAATTATATCCTAGATCACTCAGAAGCAAATAATCAGTTATTTAACCGAATCATTATATTTAGTCAACCAAATAATACTGACTCAGATTCTTTTTGTAGAGAAATCATGGAATCAGTGCTGAGAGATTTTCTAAGTAACAGCTACTCAATAACTGGAAGGATTTCTAAAGCATTAAATAATGCAAATATGCAAGTAGTAAAGTGGAACCAAAACTCCCTCCAAGAGCACAAGGTTCAAATCAGTTTGACATGCTTAATTATTTCAGATGGTCAAATCTTAATTGCCAATTCTGGTTCAAACTATATTGCATCGATTGAAAAAACAAAAATTAAAAAACCTAATATATATAGAATTGAATACAGTGACCCTTTAGGTTCACAGAATAAATTTCAACCACTATTTCAAAAAATCAACTATCTTTCTAATGACTTACTTATTGGTTCTGAAAAATTACATTCAGAGCTGAATACAACAGAAATGAATATGATTCTAAGAGGTGGTGCGGAAAGATCATTGAGTGATCTATTTAATCGAACGAGAAAGTTCGAATCTTTGAGCGTATGTTATCTAGCACATGTAGATGATAAACCAAAAATTCCTGAAGGCGCATTTTATCTCGAACAACAATCTGTACAACTTGCATTAGATGATCGTGAAGATAATTCCAATCAAGAAACTTTTTTATTCAATGATAATTCTGCAAAAATGCATCAATTAGATGGTTCATTGAACAGATTTAATTGGTCATCTAATTTCTTTAAATTGTCTAAATATAGTTTTTCTATTTTTCCTAATTTCAAATTAAACCTCAATAAATTCAATATATTTGGACTATTGTCTTTAGTGTTTGGTTTAGGAATCTTGATTCTTCTTTCATTCAATGCATTATTTTATAATGAAATTAAAGATGAGAGAATTAACAATATAAACTTGAACCTTGAACAATTAATTAATCAATATGATGATTTGGATCAAAATAAAGACAAAGCTAAACAACGACAAATTCTTTCCGAAGCCTTACTTTTAATTGAAGAGGGGTCAGTTTTTGAAATAAATAGTTCATTTGAATCACTGAAGTTAGATGTTAAAAGTCGTGAAAAATTATTAAATAATGTATTACTAATCTCAAATTCAGATAAATTACTGGTATTTGAGAACAATTTTGCTAATTCTTTTTATCCAATTAAATTGCTTTCTAACTCAAATTTAATATGGATACTAGATGGTGGTAGTGGAAGAATTTTTCAATATACGACCAATGATGGTTCATTTATTGAAATTTTTAGACAAAATAATTTTGTTAATGACATTCTACTTGGAAAACCTATAACAATTTCGTTTGATAAATTTAAAAAAAGATTGTTTATCCTAGATGAAAATAATAATCTGTATGTCAAAAAAATAAATAATCAATTAGAAATTTACTCGTTAGAATCCCTTTCTTTTGATGTAAAATTTGTGAATGATTTAGAACTGTTTAATAATGAATTGTATGTTTATGACTCTGAGTTAAATGAAATTCTATTTTCAACATCTAAAAACAATGAGCAAAATATAAAATTAACTAAGCTTAGTCAATTTGAAGAAAAAATTTTGGGCATTGATTTAAATGAAAAATTACTTATTTTTTCAGCAAATAATATTTGGATATATAATGATTCACTAACTCAATTTTCATGTTTAGGAATAGATGAATTCCCATCAAATATCTCAGATGTTATTTTTGGTTCCTCTGATAAGCAAATTTTTATAGTTGATAATGAACGGAATAGAATTATTGAATGTAATGATGGTGAATATTTTAAACGCCAATGGGTAAATAAAGATTTTATAGATATAAAGTCTATTTTTTATGATTCAAACAATCAAAATCTTTATGCTTTAACTAGCTCATCAATATATAAAATTGATGTTAATGACTGACGAAAAGGATTTGTAATGCGCATTCTTGCCTTTGAAACATCGTGTGATGAAACTAGTGTAGCTGTAATTGAAGATGGCAAATTAATACTTTCCAATTTAGTTGTATCACAGGTTAAGATTCACAATAAAACTGGAGGAATTGTTCCTGAAGTAGCTGCTCGAGAACATTTAAAATGTATTTCTCAATTATCAAATAAAGCACTAGAAATTGCCAATCTCAATCTTGAAGATATAGACTACATTGCTTCTACAATGGGTCCAGGATTACCGGGAGCCTTGATTGTAGGTTTTTCATTTGCACGTTCAATGGCCTACTCTATTTCTAAGCCATTTATCCCTGTTGATCATATTGAAGGGCATATTGCAGCGAATTGGTTAGAGAATCAATCACCTGAGTTACCTGCAGTTGCCTTGGTTGTATCAGGTGGTCATACAGAATTAATTCTAATGAAAGAAGATTTTTCTTTTGAGCGTTTAGGTGGAACACGTGATGATGCTGCTGGTGAGGCATTTGATAAAGTAAGTCGTATGTTAGATGCTGGTTATCCAGGAGGACCTGCAATCTCCAAACTTGCAAATGAAGCGATAAGGAAGGATTTAAAATTTCCACGTGCATGGTTACGCGATACAAATGATTTTTCTTTTTCAGGTCTAAAAACTGCTGTACTCAATTATATTAAAACAGAGCCAAATATTTCTCCTCAAGAAATTGCATGGGCATTTCAAGATTCAGTTGTAGATGTATTAACAAAAAAAACCATTGATGTGTCAGTGGCTATAAATGCAAAATCAATTATTATTGCTGGTGGTGTAGCTGCCAATAAAGATTTGAGAGATCGTTTTTTTCAAAAAAGCAATATCCCGGTATACATCCCCATTCCAGCTTTGTGTACAGACAATGCTGCTATGATAGGCGCAGCAGCATTTAATCACCTAAATGAAGCAATTTTACCTGAATCAATCATTGATGTTTATTCAACTATGACAAGAGGCGAACTCTTTCTAGATAAAAAATAGAAAATATTTTTCTTCTCTAGCACTAGCACTCCATTATTTGGAGTGCTAAACTTTCTTTTGCTTAAAGCCCATATTTATTTAAGCTTTTTATAATGATATTAATTAAATCTTAGGAGTATTAGATGAGTGACAAATTATCCCCACTTTCTGATTATGTTGTATTAGAGCCTATTTTAGAAGAAGAGGTATCTGTATCTGGTCTTGTTATCCCTGATTCAGCTAAAGAAAAATCTCAAGAAGGAAAAGTTATTGCTGTAGGTCCAGGAAAAACAAATGATGCAGGAAAAATTGAAAAAGTTGATCTTAAAACTGGTGATGTTGTTATTTACCAAAAGTTTGCTGGCACTGAATGGGAAGACTATATTATAGTTCGAGCATCAGACATTCTGGCTCGAGTAAGTACATCAGGTAAGGCAAAAAAGTAAATAAGGATTAAATTCCTAATATAACTTGAATAATATGGAGGAATAACAATGGCTGAAAAAGGCAAATGGTTACGTTTTAATGAAAAAGCAAGACACGATCTAAGGATTGGTGTCGATGTTCTTGCTGATGCTGTTAAGGTTACCTTAGGCCCTAGAGGTCGTAATGTTGTGCTTGACAAGCCACATATAGGTGGCACTTTTACTAAGGACGGCGTAACAGTTGCTCAGGACATTGATTTACCACATCCTTTTCATAATTTAGGAGCACAATTAGTAAAACAAGTTGCTATCAAAACAAATGATTTAGCAGGAGACGGTACTACGACAGCTACTGTATTAGCACAAGCACTTTTTCACCAGGGAATGAAGAATATTGCTGCAGGAGCTAATCCAATGGAAATAAGAAAAGGAATGAATCAGGCGCTTGAAGTTGTTAATAAAGAATTAGATAAAAATTCTGTAAAGGTTACTGAGCAGTCTATGATTGAACAAGTAGCAATAATAGCAGCAAATAGTGATGAAGAAATAGGTACATTGTTAGCTGATACCATTACCAAGGTTGGAAGTGATGGAGTTATTACTGTTGAAGAAGGAAAATCTATAGAATTTGAAACTGAAGTTGTAGAAGGAATGCAAATTGAAAATGGATGGATGTCAGCTCATTTTGCTACTGACAAAGATAGATTAGAATGCGTAATAGAAGAACCACATATTTTAATTACTGATCTAAAACTTGATAATGTTCAGGCAATGGTGCCTTTATTAGAAAAATTAGTCAAGGTAACAAAAAATCTTGTTATTTTTTGTGATGAGATGCAAGATGAGATACTTTCAACACTAGTATTAAATAAAATGAAAGGCAATTTGAAACCTCTTGTAGTCCGTGCTCCATCTTTTGGTGAAAGAAGAAAAAACATGTGTGAGGATATGGCGGCTCTTACTGGAGGAATGTTCATAAATCCTGAGATCGGATATACTCTTGAAGGCATTGAAGTAGCTGCTCTTGGAAGAGCATCTAAAGTTATTGCAAATTCACAAACAACAACAATTATTGGTGGTAAAGGAACTGATGATCAGGTATATCAAAGAATTCAAGAGTTAAGAAAACAGTTAGAATTAGATGAATCACCTTTTGAGGGAGATATTATTAAGCAACGATTAGCAAAATTATCAGGTGGTGTAGGTGTTATCAAAGTTGGTGGTGCTACTGAAGTAGAAGTTAAAGAAAAAAAATTCCGTGTTGACGATGCTCTAAATGCAACTCGTGCTGCTATTGATGAGGGAATTGTTCCTGGAGGTGGCATAGCTTATATCAGAGCAAGAGAAAAACTTTTACCATTGGTTAAAAAATTAACAGGAACTGATCAAGGCACTGGAGTTAGAATGGTTTATGCAGCCTTACAAGAACCCCTAAATCAAATTGTGACTAATGCAGGTGAAGAAGGCGCAGTTGTTATTAATGAAGTTGTTAACAATAAAAATGGCAATATAGGATACAATGCTGCAAATGGTGAATATGGAGACATGTTCGAGCTAGGCATTGTTGATCCTGTTAAAGTTTCTAGAGTGGCTTTAGAGAATGCTATTTCTGTTGTTTCTATGATGCTAACTACAGAATCAATAATTACAGATATCCCTGAAAAGGGTAAGTGGGACCCTGCCTTAGAAGATGCTTCTGAAACTTATGGAAATCCTGGTATTGATTTTGCAACTGGATTACCTATTCCTGAATAATTATTTTTCTTTGTAATTTCCAAGATAAATATAATTGTTTTTTATTGAGATTAATTCGTCATTTTCTAATTTAGATATTATTGCTTTATATTTTGTTTGATTAATCTTATAATCATCAATTTTTTCTTTCAATTGCGTTATTTCAATTTTGTTCTTTTGTGATTTTCTCAGAATAGATAATACTTTTCCTCTAAAAAATCTATTTGAGCCAATATATCGTGTTTTATTACGTTCTTTTTTTGGTAAGAGGTTTTTTGTATAACTTGTACATTTCTTATTCAATATACATTTCTCACATTTTGGATTTGAATTACACACCAACGAACCAAAATCCATAATTGCTGGATTCCAAAAATGAAATGTATCTTTTTTATTCAATTTTTTGAGTAGATTATTCATATCGTTTTTATCAATTACGTCTTTTCCAAAAAAGTATCTACCCAATATTCTCATGAAATTAATATCTATAGTAGGCACATCTTGCTTGTGTCCAAAAGATAATATTACGGCTGCAGTATAATCTCCAATTCCTGGTAGTTCTTTCAATTGTTCAAAATTGCTTGGAATATTACCACTATGTTGAGTCATAATAATTTGTGCTGCTTTTTTCATATTAATGACTCTTTTTGGGTAGCCAGCATTATCCCAAGTTTTTAGTAATTCTGCATTACTTGCATTAGCAACTTTAGCAATTGTAGGAAAGCTTTTAATTAATTTTGTCCAAATTTCTATGACTCTAATAATTTGTGTTTGTTGAGCACAATATCCAGCTACAAAAGCATAAAATGGATCATTATGATTTTGCCATGGAAATGCAATCTTATTTTGTTGATACCAAAACGATATATCATCATAAAATTTTTTATAATTATTCATAATTTAATTATTTAATATATCAAAAATATGAATAATTTTATTATGTGCTCTATGCTATAAACAGGAAAAAATTATTAATTGTTAAGGACTAATTTTGAATAACAACGTACATCCATATTCTGAAAAATATATTGTCAAACATCTTACAAAGTCTGTAATTCAACATACTGTAAAAAATTTTCAATTTATCAAGGGGTTTCCTCCTTCAAATACTTGGATTATTCATTCTAATAATGATGCCATATTAGTTGATTCTGGATTTGGTGATCGTACATCTTTTTTTTCCCTTAAAAATTATCTTAGTCACTATTTTCCAAATATAAACATTCATTATATTTTGTTAACTCATAATCATTCAGACCATTCTTCTGGCGCAAGACAATTGTCAGAAATATTTAATGCAAAAGTGCTTATTCATAAAAAAGAAAAAAAGATGCTAAAAACAAAATCCGATAGTGAAGACATTCCTATTCGTTTTAGAAAACGCCGACAAAAATGGGAAGATGAAAAAATTCAGACGCCTGTTAGCAAGTATATTGAGCATGGTTATCAGGTTCATGTCGGTAGTTTGCATGTTGAGGCATTGCATACTCCAGGACACACTTTAGGTTCTATATGTTATTTATTTCGAAATGAAAAAATACTTTTTTCTGGTGACACCATTTTGGGCTATGATACAGTAAGTATTTCAGCGCCCCCAAATGGGGATATGAATTTATATTTATCTAGTTTAAAAAAACTGAATCAATATAAACTGGAATACATTGCACCCGGCCATGGTGATGCAATTACAAATCCTAAGGAGAAAATAAATAGATTAATACAACATAGATTAGATCGCGAAAAACAAATTATTGATCTCATTAAGCAGGGACATAAACTTGATGCAGATTTATTAGATAATATTTATCCCAATTTACAAAAAGGTTTAAAAAATTCAGCACTAAATCAAATTCGATCTCATTTACATAGATTAAAAGTGTTGAATAAAATTCAATTAAAGATTGATCAAGATAAATGGAAAGTAATATAGTTCATTTAAATATATTTATGGAGTTTAATGAATAATACCAAAGAACTAGTATCTAGTTTGTTTCCTAAAAATGTCACTGTTGACAGCAATAGTCTAATTATAGGTGATTTGAAAATCAGTAATATTGTTGAAGAATTTGGTTCTCCTTTGTATATATATGATTTTGATACTATACGAAAACAATATGATGATTTTCATCAAACTTTTTCAAAGCATTATGGGGCATTAGATATTCTTTATGCTTCCAAAGTATTTTTAAATCTACCCATCGCAAAAATGCTTAATTCTTTAAACATCAAATTTGATGTCGTATCACATGGTGAGATTGCAATGTTACTTGCTGCAAATATTAAACTTTCAAATGCTTACTTTCACGGCAATAATAAAACTGTTGAAGAAATTGATTTAGCTATTTCCAATAATATCGGCGCAATAATTATTGATAATTTAGAGGAAATTGAACTTGTTGATAATATTGCTGGCAAATATGGCCCACAAAAAATACTATTGAGAGTTACTCCAAATATTGATCCTTATACTCATGAGAAGACTACTACTGGCCTTAAAGATTCTAAATTTGGATTAAATTTAGATGATGGTTCTGCTGAAAATGCTATTGAATTGATTGCCAGTAAAAAAAGTATACATTTTACTGGCCTACATGCACATTTAGGCAGCCCTATTAATTTTATTGAACCCTATCAAGAAGCAATAAATAAAATGTTCGAATTCGCCAAAGAGATTTGTATTGATAAATATAAATTAACATTTTCTGAATTTTCTCCTGGAGGTGGTTTTGGCGTTGTTTCTGAGCCAGGAATGATTAACCCATCAATTAATGATTTTGCATTAGCGATTTCTCAAGCAATCAAGTTGAATTGTGAAAAATATTCTATAGATTTGCCAAAGCTATTTATTGAACCTGGTCGATCATTAATGGCAAGATCAGGGTTATCCATATATAAAGTAGGTTCAAGAAAAGTTATACCAGATATTAGAACTTATTTATCTGTAGATGGAGGCATGTCTGATAATATAAGGCCAACCTTATATGATGCAAAATACCATGCTTTACCTTTGGAAGGTTTAGATAGAGCATTTGATGATTTAGTCACTATCTCTGGTAAATATTGTGAATCTGGAGACTATTTAATCAAGGATATTTTGCTTCCTAAATTAGAACGTGATGAGTATATTGTTCTGCCTATGTCAGGAGCATATCAATTGGCTATGGCTTCAAATTATAATCTAGCTTATAAACCAGCTATCTTAGCTTTTGATGATAATCAAATTAAATTAATTAGAAAACGAGAGTCAATAAATGATATTATTGCTTTAGATTCAATTTGAGTTCAATAATGATAGATCAATCAACAAATTACGACTTTAGTTCATTGATTGAAAACGAATACGATGATTTATCTCAACGTTATCTTAAATATTTCAATAAATCATCCTTAAGCGCTTCTTATTTATTTAATGGACCCCCAGGTATAGGAAAAAGGTACTTAGCTAAGCTATTTGCTAAGTTGTTACTTTGCGACTCATATAAAATCACGTGCGATTGTCAAGTTTGTTCAAGTATCAATAATGAAACACACTCAGACGTTTTGCATTTTGATACAGATAGCAATTGCGATTTGAATGATGCAAATCATAGAAATCATGATTCAGACGGTTCTCGTGCAATTAAGATATGCCAGATCAAAAGATTGAATAGAATTTCTATGCTCTCTCCAACTATTGCCAAATATAAAATATTTATTGTCAATAATTTAAATTTAATGACTACTGAAGCTGCTAATGCCCTGTTGAAAACTCTTGAAGATGCTCCAAAATCAACCATTTTTCTTTTAGTTGCTAACGACATCAGTAATGTGCTAGACACAGTTAAGTCTCGATGTCATATCATTGAAATTCCTCCAATAAATTTTCAAAAAATTCAAAAAATTTTATCAAAGAAATTTGAAATCAGTGATAAGGAAGCTTCAGATTTTACTATTTTAAGCAGATCAAGAATTAATAATGCTAGTCAATTAATAAATAATCAGAAAAACACTGATGCAATGAGTCAAATTTTCTTTGAACTTGAAAAAATATTGTCTGCAAAAACTATCGATAGAATAAATTTTGCTGAAAATTTAAATGCTATTTATAGAAATGAACCTGCGCTTTTCTATTTAACTCTGAGTTGTTGGGAGGATTGGTTTCGATGGCATCTTTATGCAATACATAATATTGAAATTGCGCCAAGCTTTTTTAATGACTTTAACCATTTTTCTTTTGATGATATATTGAACAATTTAAAAACTATTCAAAAGTTTAAAGAACAATTAACATCTAATGTAAATTCATTAGTTAGTTTGCAAATTTTACTTATGAGCCTTAAAGGCATAAATTAATATCTATTGTTTAGTAATCTGACTAATATGCTGCATGATATGATTACAATGCCATTTTACTAATTGTTTGACAGAAATCTTACCAAGATAAACATGATTTCCAGATCTGCCCCATGCTGCATCAGGTGTTTTCGATAAGGTAGTGACTAATTCTTCCATATTTTCTTTAAATTGATTAAAAATGCTTGCTGTTGGTTTGTCTCTCTGTTTTAAATCAATATATGCATCATTTTCATTCCATTTAATTTGCTTTGGATCTGTATCTACTAGCATTCTAGTAATTAATAGATTGATATTTGATGAGTAATTTAACATGTGACATAGAATTCTATGAGTAGACCATTCTTCTTCACTAATAGTGGTATCTTTTTCACTTTTTTCTTCTGCGTTGACTTTTTTTAAAGCTTCTTTCGTTAAATTACTCAAATTTGCTATATCTGAGACTATTTCAGCATAACGAATTGGCGCTCCAGTGACGAAATCTATTCTTGACATAAATTATTTATCTCCTTTTTCATTTTTTAGTTTTTCTAAGATACCTTCAAATTCATCAATACTATGAAAATTAATTCTTATGTGTCCAGAATTTTTCTTCTTTAAGTTCACTTGCACTGAAGTACCAAATATTTTCATGAGTTGTTCTTGAATAATTTTTACTTCTGGGTCTTCAATTCCAGCATCGTTTTTTTTAGTAATTTTTTTATTTGTATTTTTTATATTTTTTTCTAAGTCTCTAACGCTCAAATTTTTGTTAACAACAAGTTTTGCAAGAAATAATTGCTGATTAGCATTCATAGGAAGCAATAATCTAGCATGTCCTACGCTGATTTTTTCATCTTGCAACATTAACTGTAATTCTTCAGGTAATTCTAGAAGTCTAATTGCATTGGCTATAGCTGGCCTTGATTTACTAACTTTTTGAGCAATTTGTTCTTGAGTTAAATGATATTCACTGGCTAGTTGCTTGAATGCTAATGCTTCTTCAATCGCACTTAGATTTTTTCTTTGAATATTTTCAATTATAGCAATTTCTACATTTTCTTGATCACCAACCTGTTTTATTATTGCAGGTATTACTTTCAATCCAGCAATTTTCGAAGCTCTTAATCTTCTTTCACCTGCAACTAAGATATATGCATCTTGGTTTTCAGGATGGCGTCTTACAATTATTGGTTGCAACACCCCATGATTCTTAATTGATTCTCCCAATTTCTCGATTTCATATTGATTAAAGTTTTTTCTAGGTTGAGCAGGATTTGGTAATACCGATAATGTTTTTATCTTAATGATCTGTTCCTCGATTTGATTCGATTGATTCGATGAAATTAATGCGCCTAATCCTTTGCCTAATTTATTCTTTTTTTCCATTTAATTATTTTCCGTAAGTTCTATTTTTTCTATTAATTTATTGGTTATTATACTATATGCTTGAGCACCAGGAGAATATTTGTCATAAATTTGTATAGGCATTCCATGACTAGGAGCTTCGGCTATTCGAACTGACCTTGGAATATGACCAAGCAATAGCGGTTCAAAGTATTTTTTGATTTCATCTTCTATTTCAAAACTAAGTTTATTTCTTTTATCAAACATTGTTAATACAATTCCTAATATTTCAATTTGATCATTAATTTTGTTACGAATAAGTTCTATTGTTTGCATAAGATTATTTAAGCCTTCAAGTGCAAAATATTCAACTTGCAGAGGGATCAGAATCCAGTTACAAGCTGATAAACAATTAATGGTGAGGATTCCTAATGCTGGTGGAGTATCTATTATTATATAATCAAAATCTTCTTTTATCTGATTTAAAGCTCGTTTTAAAATTAATTCTCTATCCGTTATGTCAACTAGTTCTATTTCTGCTGCTGATAAATTTTGATTGCTAGGTGATATGAATAGTTTGTTTATTGATGTTGAACATATGCTATTTTGTAAATTTTCTTGATTAACTAGCACTTCATATATCGATTGGTTTGGTAATTTTTCTATTTCAAAGGATGAAGTTGAATTTGATTGTGGATCGCAATCAATGAGCAGAGTTTTATAATTGTTTATAGCTAATTCAGTTGCTATAGAAACTGCTGTTGTTGTTTTTCCAACACCACCTTTTTGGTTACTTATAGCTATGATCTTTGAAGGCATTATATTTCTTATGAAAAATTATTTATTACTCTTCACTACTATAGTATATTTCAACTTTTCTTTCATTGCCTCGTCCACTACTTTTTGAACTTACGCCTTCTTCTTGCTCTATTACTAGATGTATGATTCTTCTTTCAGCTGGAGGCATTGGCTCTAAGACAACTTTTTCCTTAGTTATTCTTATTTCGTCTGCTATATCCAAAGCCATCTCTGACAATGCTTCGTTTTTTCTAACTTTGTATGAATCAATATCGATACCAAAGTATTTTCGTTCTTCAATTTGTTGCCCAACAATTGCATTGACAATTGTTTGTAAGGATCTTATAGTATGGCCTGATTTCCCAATTAATATCCCAAGCTCTTTTTTATTGTCTCTTGAGTTAGGTTTAATATTAAATAAAGAGTCTATTCTTCCTGCACCTTCTTCTTCATTCTGTGGCTCACGTGAAGTTATTTTTGTTTCACTAAAACCCAAATAATTAAGTATATCTCTAATTGTTCTACCAGCTAGATCAGTTTCATCATTAAAATCATTCGTGACTTTTTTGGGAAGTTCTTCAGGTTGTCCAGGTATTTTAACAGGTAATTCAATATTTTTATAATTGTTATTGCCACGATTATTATCATTATTCCTTGATGTATAAGGGCGTCTTCTTTTCTGCACTGCTCCTTTCTTGGCTGTTACTCTAACTACTGCATCTTCTGAACCAAGACCTAAAAAACCAGTTTTCCCTGTTGAAACGATTTCAACTTCTACGTCTTTTTTTGTTAGGCCTAGTTTTTTTAGTGCTCGATCGACTGCTTCTTCTACTGTTTTCCCGTTTACTTCTACTAGGTTCATTATCTTTTTTCCCTTCTTTTAATGAATTTAAATTTCCTTCTGTATTTTGCTTGGATTTCATTGATCCAACTATTGGTATAAGTTGCATTTTATTTTCAGGCATTCCTATAAAAATTATGTGAAGTATGATACCGATAATTGTACTTGCACCCCAATATAAACCTAAACCTGATGGAACAGAAAATATTATCCATGCAAAAAATACCGGCATAAATATTTGTAACATTTTGTTCATTTGTTTTTGTTGATCATTTTGTGTAGTCTGATTAGAGGATGAAGATAATTTTTGCTGCATATAGGCTGATACAAAGACAATAAGAGCTAAATACCATTCACCATTTGTATTTAAGTTAATAAATAAAAATTCATTTGATAGCGGAATGCCAGCTTGTATAAAATCATAGTTATATAATCTTTCTGACAATTCTATTAATTTATCTTCTGAAGATGTTAGCCTAATGACTTGATATAAACCAATAAATATTGGCAATTGAATTAACTGGGGCCCTAAGCAACCTAGAGGATTTACACCAGCCTCTTTGTAAAGTTTCATTGTTTCTTCAGATCTTCTCTTTGGATCAGAGTATTTTTTTTGAATTTCTTGTATTTTTGGTTGAATAGTTTGTAAATTTTTCATTGAATTTAGCGTTTTTTTCGTTAAAGGAAAAGTTATAAGTCTTGTTATTAGAGTAAATGCAAGTATTGCAAGTCCATATGAATCGAATAGCCAATTAGTCAAACCAACAAGAATGTTGAGAAGAGGATCCTCTATTAAAAATCTCCATGTCGCACCTAGGGGCATAAATTAATCCTTACTTACTTTTTCTTAATGTTTCACGTGGAACATTAAGAAAATTTAACAATTTAATTTGATATATTTCTGGTAATGGATCGTAAGACATTTTGTTAAAAAAGAAACATCTTAAAAGTCTTCTAACAGATATAAAAATGCCAATTAAGAAGCCAAATTTTTCTAATGCTGCAACTGAATAATTCGAACATGTAGGAAAGTGTCTACATTGAATATAAGAATTAGAAGAAATTGTTTTTTGATACATTTTTATTAAAGATATGGTTAATTTTTTCACAAAACTATTCTTTCTTTGATTTAATAGCTAGATTTATAATTATAAATAAGAAATTTAGTTTACATAATTACTAATTTGGCTATTATTTTCTTTAAATCCTTTTCTAAATCTTCAAAACTTGCTAATTTTATCTCTGGAAAAACACCAATTACCATGTCAAAGCCGTTAATTGTCTGATTTCTACAGATTATTGATTTAATTCTCCTCTTTATTTTGTTCCTTTGAACAGCATTAGCACTCTGTTTTTTAATTGAAAATACTATTCTGTTAATATTCAGGTCATTTTTTAAAAAAATTAACTTTACATAACTAGATTTTAGATGTTTTCCAGAACTGTATATATTGTCAATTTCTTGTTTATAAAGTTTAATTTTATTATTCATTAATGCTTTTTAGTTTTTTAACTAACATTAGACAGTCAAAGATGACCTATTTTTATTTCTTCTTCTACTTAAAATTGCTCTTCCAGCCCTAGTAGACATTCTTGCACGAAAACCATGTTTCTTAAGTCTTTTTCTTACTTTTGGTTGCCAAGTTCTTTTGGGCATTTTTTTACCTTACAAACTACTTAATTCAAATAATCATTATTACACAGCTTAAACTTGCAGTCACTACAGTAAATAAGTAGATGAAACTATTTTTTGAAATGTTTTTTTTCTATGAATTTTGATTTATCTTTTTTTCTATATTCTTCTACTGTCTTTAGGGCTTCAATATATTGTCCCGATTCTATATTTTCTATACCTGGCCAACTTATTAATGTAATCAAGGTGCCATTAGGATCTTCCAGAAAAATAATTCTCTCATATCCTCGTTGAATTTCTTCACTTATTTGAATGCCAGCATTTGATAGATTATAAAATGCTTCATCTAAGTCAGCATTTTTTACATACAAAGCTAAATACTGCATTGATCCCACTCCAAGTTTTTTTTCTGCAAGCTTCATATTTGGATCATTAGGGCCTACGAGCATAATTCCATTACCATTTTTATTCATAAGTAATACTTGAGTTGATTCAGGATCATCTCTGTTAGGTTCTTGATAAATTTTTTCAAATCCCAAACCATTACAATAAAAATTAATTGTTTCATCAATATTTTGGCAAATAATAGCTAAATAACCAATTCCTATTACTTCCATCTTCTTTGCTCCTTAACTAGAATGTTTGTATATTATCCTTGATAATGTCTTAATATATTAATTATCTAGTAATCAATTTGATATTTAAATTAAGTTGTTATTCATTATAATCTAGGGAGGAACAATGAGTTTTCTATTTTTTAAAAATAATAATAATAAATATCCACCTCTCGCTCAAACATTACCGATGAGAGAGCAAGTAATTATTAAGCCGCTACTATTGATTTTTTCTGGCGTACTTATTTTGTGGATGACTGCACAAATTAGAATTAATTTATTTTTTACACCTGTGCCTATTACAGGCCAGACATTCGGTGTTTTGATTTTAGCTGCTGCATATGGTAGTCGACTTGGAATGACGACAATTTTGGCTTATTTATTTGTGGGCATCGCAGGATTGCCTGTTTTTGCAGGTGCTTCATCAGGATGGTCATATTTTTCTGGCGTCACAGCTGGTTATCTTGTGGGTTTTGCCGCCGCTGCCTATGTTGTAGGTTATCTTTCAGAAGTGGGCTGGGACAGAAGGCCAATGTCAGTTATTGCATCTATGTTAATTGGTAATTTAATCATTTATTTGTTTGGTGTTACTTGGTTGACTTATAGTCTTGGTGTTGGATTTGGAAAAGGACTCTCATTAGGCTTAGAACCATTCATAATCGGAGATGCAATAAAAATTTTACTTGCTGCAGGTTTTTTACCTGGCATGTGGACATTAAAGACATTTTTCGATAATTAAATCTATTTCAGGATAGTAAATGGTAAATGAATTTTCAGAAAAAATTATTGATTTAATAAATGAAAATGCAAGTTCTGCATATAATGCAATATTATTTGAACAACTTATCTATGACTACTGGGAAGAAAAAAATTTATTTGCTCCTACTAATGAAGGTGAATCATTTACAGTTATTATGCCTCCACCCAATTTAACTGGAGAACTCCATTTAGGACATGCTCTTACTGTTGCAATAGAAGATTCACTAATTCGATGGAATAGAATGTCAGGAAAGAAGACATTGTGGCTTCCAGGGGTAGATCATGCTGCTATTGCTGTTAATGCAATAGTAGAAAAACAATTAACAGCTGATGGAATTAATCGAAAAGATTTAGGAAGAGAAAAATTTTTAGATCATGTATGGCAATTTGTAAATAATTCTCGTGAACGTATTACTTCTCAACATCGCAGATTAGGGGCATCTGTTGATTGGCAAAGGGAAAAATTTACCATGGATGATGGTCCTGCTTTGGCTGTGAGGCATACTTTTGTTAATTTATATAATGATGGATTAATATATCGTGGTGAAAGAATTGTCAACTGGGACACAAGCTCACAGACTGTTGTTTCTGATTTAGAAGTTGAATATATAGAAGAAGAAGGTAATTTTTGGTATGTGAAATATATTATGGAAGATGATCCAAAGGAATACATTACTGTAGCCACGACTAGACCAGAAACCATCCCAGCAGATACTGCTATAGCAGTACATCCAGATGATGAAAGATATAAAAAGATTATTGGCAAAAAGGTTATCGTACCTTATGTTGAGCGAGTTATTGAAATCATTGCTGATAGCTCTATTGATCCTGAACTAGGCACTGGTGCCTTAAAGGTAACTCCTGGTCACGATCAACTTGATTTTGAAATTGGGGAAAGACATTCGTTGCAAATGCTTTCAATGATTAACCTCGACGGTTCTTTAAATGAAATTGCTGGAGAATTTGAAGGCCTTGATAGATTAGAAGCACGTGCGCCTTTCGTAAAAAAGCTAGAATCATTAAACGCAATTCAAAAAATTGAATCGATTAATCATTCTGTTAGTATTAGCCAAAGAACTGGGTCTGTCATTGAACCAATAATATCTAAACAGTGGTTTGTTAAAGTTGGTCCATTAGCAGATAAAGCTATTGACGTAGTGAAAAATAAAGAAATTCAATTTGTTCCAGCTAGATTTGAAAAAACGTATCTTCATTGGATGGAAAATATTCGCGATTGGACTATTAGTCGTCAAATATGGTGGGGCCATAGAATTCCTGTTTGGTATTGTAGTGAATGTCATAAAGAAAATGTTCATATTGAAGATCCAAAACAATGCTCTTCTTGTAATTCTTCTAACCTTGTTCAAGATGAAGATACCCTCGACACTTGGTTTTCATCCGGCTTGTGGCCACATTCTACTTTAGGTTGGCCTGATTCTGACTCTGATGATTTAAAGCAATTTTATCCCACACAAGTGATGGAGACTGGATATGATATTATATTTTTTTGGGTAGCAAGAATGATTATGTTATCTCTTTATAATATGAAAGGGACTGTACCATTTAAATATGTTTACCTACATGGATTGGTGAGAGCTTCTGATGGTTCTAAGATGTCAAAATCAAAAAATAATGTTGTAGATCCGATTAAATTGATAGAAGAATATGGTACTGATGCATTAAGATTTTCTTTGTTGGCAGGTTCTTCGCCAGGAAATGATCAAAGAATTACAGATGATAAAATTATTGCTGGTAGAAACTTTGCAAATAAATTATGGAATGCAAACAAATTTGTTTTAAATCTTGCTCAAGAAAAAGAAATTTCAAATATTGATGACTTAAAATTTAATTTCTCTAAACTTTCTCTTGAAGATCAATGGATTTTAAATGAACTCAATGTGCTTATTGGTGATATTAATAGATTGCTTGGAAAATTCGAGCTCTCTGAAGCTATTTCTTTAATTAAAGATTTCTTTTGGGATGATTTTGCAGATTGGTATATTGAAATATGTAAAATAAGAAATCAAAATAGTAATGATTACTCTCCTGAGATCTTAGTTTTTGTTTTTTCTAATGTTTTAAAATTATTGCATCCATTCATGCCGTTTATATCTGAAGTAATATGGCATGATATTAATCAAAAAATAAAATTAGAAAATACTGGCCCTCTTATCACTTCGTCATATCCGCAGCAAAATAAAAAACTTTTATCTTCAAAATCAAAAAAAGATTTTGAGTCTATTAAGAATATAATTGTAAATATCAGAAATATTCGTTCAGAAAACAAAGTTGAAGCTGGAAAATGGCATGAAGCAACCATTATTTCCGAATCCTCATCAAAATTGCTTGAATCAATGTCATTAATTATTTCAAAAATGGGTAGATGTTCGCCATTAAATATTACTTCCGATCAAGAAGATTTGGATATTGAAGAATTTATAACAGCTTCACTGCCAATTGGATTAATATTAATTCCTTTAAAAGAATTAATAAATATAGATAATGAAATTAAAAAAATTGAAGGTGAAATTGAAGATACCCAATTAGCGATTGATAAAATTAGTAAATTGTTAACTAATAAAGATTTTATTCAAAAAGCACCTAAAAATGTAGTTGCGAGTAACCAGAAAAAAATGGAAGATTTACAAGATCGTCTAAAAAATCTACATAGTGCTCTAGAAAGAATTACAAATAAAAAATAAAAAAAATGATGATTATATTTACTAGATGATGTTATATAATATGCAATAGTTTGGAGCTTAATTTGAACTCTGTTGAAAATCTCCTCATTGATTATCTTCCTGTTCTTATTGCTGCTGTTATTGCATTTTTTTTAGTTTTTAGTGCACTAATAGGTTCACGTCTCCTTGCTCCATTTTCTACAGAAAAACAAAAATCTGATACATATGAATGCGGAATGATTCCTATAAGAAGCAGCAATACTAATATTGGTATTCGATTTTATTTTTATGCTATTTTATTTGTCATTTTTGATGTAGAAGCTCTATTTATTTTTCCATGGGCAATTAGTTTTATTGAAATCGGTCCAGAGTCATTTATATATATGTCTATTTTTATTTTAATTTTGTTAGTTGGCCTTGCTTATGCTTGGAAGAAAGGAGCACTCTCATGGAGATAGACAATAATGAAAATCAAAGTGTTGATAATGAAAATGATTTAAGTGTTCCAGTGATCCCAATAGAACACCCAAATGAAGAAAAAGAACTAACATTAGCAGAATATAAACCTGGCAAAGCTCTTTATAAATCTGTCTTACCAGGTATCATGCAAGTTCCGGCTGATCTGATTCTTGCAATGAGTAGAAAGTCATCGCTTTGGCCAATGACATTTGGGCTTGCTTGTTGTGCAATTGAAATGATTGCAAGTTACATGGCACATTATGATTTAGATCGCTTTGGTTCTGTGCCTTGGCCTTCTCCTAGGCAATCAGATGTAATGATTGTTGCTGGTACAGTCACTAAGAAAATGGCCCCTGCTGTAAGAAGATTATATGAACAAATGCCTAACCCTAAATGGGTAATTTCAATGGGTGCCTGTGCTACTAATGGAGGTCCATACACTAGATACGATCGCGTTTTACAAGGTGTTGATAAAGTTGTACCTGTGGATGTATATGTTCCTGGTTGTCCTCCTCGTCCAGAAGCCTTATTAGATTCTTTTCTTGTTTTACAAGAGCAAATTATGGAAGATCGAAAGGCTGCTGGTAAATAATGACTGAAGAAGACAATAATTTAATTGATGAGATAACTTTAAAGAGTTTTGATCAGCTTTATTCCTTACTTGTAGAAAATATCCAAGATGTTAGTTTTTTGAGAGTCGAACAAGAAGGTAAATTGAGTCCAGTAGATTTAATTGTGAGAGTAGAAAAAGAAAATATTAATAATTTTTTAATGCAATTAAAGAGCAATTCTAATTTGAATTTTAATTATTTGAGATGTTTATCTGGTATTGATTATGCCACCGATGGTATTGAAATTGTTTATCAAGTGTACTCGATTAATAATTTATATAATTTAACTATTAAATCTAAACTGAGCAATGATGACTTATCTATTGATTCTGCAACAAATGTCTGGAGAGGCGCTAATTGGTATGAGAGAGAAACATCAGAGATGTTTGGAGTAATTTTTAACAATCATCCTGATCCAAGAAATTTGTTACTGCCTGAAGATATGACAGACGTATTTCCGCTACGCAAATCTCATCCTTTGGCAGAAATAGAAGTTTTACAGGGTGAAGATATTGAACCTTCTGGTGGTTTTTAGGAGATTATAATGGATAAAATTTCCAATCAAGAAATTAAAACCCAAGAAATTTTGGTTAATATGGGTCCACAACATCCATCAACTCATGGTGTTTTCAGAATGGTTTTGTCTGTAGATGGTGAAATGATTACAGATGTGACACCTTATATTGGATACCTGCATAGAGGAGCAGAAAAACTTTGCGAAACGATGGATTATCGACAAGGTATTGGTTTTATGGATCGTACTGAGTATCTTGCTAATTTTAATGCAGAACTTTCATATGTTATGGCAGTAGAAAAATTACTTAATATTGAAGTGCCCGAAAGAGCAAATTGGATCAGAATGATTCTTGTAGAATTGAATCGTCTATCTAGCCACTTTATGTTTGTAGGAGCTTTTGGAGTTGATACTGGAGTATTTGGTACACCATTTTTATATTCCTTTAGAGAACGTGAAAGATTAATTGATTTCTTTGAAGAAATTAGTGGTGATCGTATGATGTATGCCTACTTTAGGCCTGGTGGGCTAGCTTGGGACGTTCCAAGTAATTTTGAACAAAGAATAGAGGAAGTTTTGCATTCATCTGAGCAAGGTATAAAGGATATGGATCAATTATTAACAAATAATGAAATCTTTTTAGCAAGAACAAAACAAGTAGGCATTATTAATCGACAAGATGCTATTGATTGGGGTATGTCAGGACCTTCATTACGTGCCTCTGGTGTTGATTATGATATTAGAAAAGCAGAACCATATTTATATTATGATCAGATTGATTTTGATGTGATTACAGCTCAAAATGGAGATGTTTTTGATAGATATTTTGTGCGTTTGCAGGAAATGAAACAATCTATATCTATAGTTAGACAATGTTTAAAGAAATTAGTAGATGGCAGTGTTCTTGCTGATGGAGCATCTAGAAATCTTAGAACTCCTCCAGGAGAAGTATATATCCGTACGGAAGCTCCAAGAGGCGAATATGGCATATATTTAATTTCTGATGGTGACAATAGGCCATATAGATTAAAAATTCGTAGTGCTGGATTTTCTAATTTACAAGCTCTAAGAGACATGGTCGTTGGTGCATATATACCAGACGCAGTTGTTATACTTGGTTCAATTGATATTGTTTTAGGAGAAGTAGATAGATAATGTTACTAGTAATTAATCCATTTATTGATAGCCTTATAAAACTTCTTTCAATTGTTGGCTTGATGACAGTTTCTGCAATGGGCTTGATTTATTTAGAAAGAAAAATTGCTGCTCGATTTCATATGCGATTGGGTCCTACTAGGACTGGCCCAGCAGGCATTTTGCAATCTGTTGCTGATGCATTGAAACTAGTTGGTAAAGAAGATATTCGACCAAAGAGTGCTGATGCATGGTCATTTGAATTGGCACCATATTTTGTATTTATTCCTGCATTTATGATGTTTGTAACAGTACCTTTTACATTATTACTGAATGTAGAAATGCTTACTCTAGGACTTTTATATATTATTGCTGTTTCGTCTGTCAGTATTGTTGGATGGGTGATGGCTGGATGGGGGTCAGATAATAGGTATGCTTTAATCGGCGCGTTGAGAGCAAGCGCACAAGGTATTTCATATGAACTTCCTCTAGTTTTAGCAGTTTTATGTATTGCGATGATTGCTCAATCATTAAATTTAAATGAGATTATTGCTCAGCAAAGTATTATTCCAAATATTGTTTTCCAGCCTTTTGCTTTTTTCTTATTTTTTACAGCTGCATTAGCAGAAATGAATAGGTCACCATTTGATATCCCTGTTGGTGAATCTGAAGTAGTTGGCGGTCCTTTTGTTGAATATTCTGGTATCAGGTGGTCAATGTTTTTCCTTGCGGAATATACTGCACTATTAATTATGTCTATTTTGACGGTAGCATTATTCTTAGGTGGTTGGTCTTGGCCTTTTGGTGAAGATTTAGGTACTTTTTGGCAAATATTTTTAACTATTGCAAAGACTAGCTTAGTGATATTTTTAATTTTTTGGGTTAGAGTGAGTGTGCCAAGATTACGCATTGATCAATTAATGAATTTTTGTTGGAAGGTATTGATTCCATTGGCTTTATTGCAAATTTTTGCTAATGGATTTATTTTAGTATATGAATTACCTAAATTTTTACTTACTCTTTCAAGCGTGTTATTAATGATTGCATTAGTATTTATTGTGAATAAAAATATTACTAATTTGGATAGTCATAGAGTTAATAAAGAAAATGTGGAGGTTGCATGAAAGGTATTCTTTTATCGATGAAAGTTACTATGTCAGCTTTTTTCAGAAAGCCTGTCACCAGGCCTTATCCTGATGTTCATAAAGCTTTACCTGAATCAGATCGTGCTTTCCCTATTCTATTATGGGACGAAACACACACTGAGCCTTATTGCACTGGCTGTCATGCTTGTGAACGTGCATGTCCGGTTGAATGCATGACTGTTTTAATGAAAGATAATCCTAACCATGCAAATAATGGAGGGACATCCAAACGTAAAAAAATTATCGACAAATTTTGGATAGATTATGCAAGATGTATGAGGTGCAACATATGTGTTGAAGCGTGTAACTTTGAAGCCATTGCAATGAACAATACTTGGTCTGGCCATGAAACGTCAGTTTATGATAGGAAAGATTTAATTATGGATCTGCCTCAGTTATTGGCTCAACATCGTTCTGGCAATATAGATGAGTGGGTTGTTTGATAATTTGATATTTAACAGAAGGTTATTTAATGAAAACATTATTTTCTAAGTTACCAATGCCTTATCAGTTTGATCGACTTATTATTACTGGTGGCATTATTACAGCTTCATTAACTATATTTGTTTTAATCACATTGTTATTTTTAAAATTGCTCGGCTTCATTTCCTATAAGGAAGTTTTTTTCTGGATGATTAGCATAGGAATGATCATTGGTGCATTAGGCAGTGTACTTTTAAATAATTTAGTACATGCTGTTTTTGCTCTTTTAGCTCCTTTATTGGGAATTGTGGCTATTTATTTATTTCTTGGTTCAGAATTTTTAGCATTGTCCCAATTATTAATTTACGGTGGTGGTGTTGTGATTTTGTTACTTTTTGGATTGATGATGACCAATGTCCAAGACCGTCCTATTGTCACTGATGGCTCCCAAAAACCTTTTAGTATTTTAATAGCAGCAATTATTGGAATTATTTTGATTTCTAGTATCTTTGCTGCAGATATAACCTATGATAGTTTGTCTATTTATTCTCTCAAAGACTTGGCAAAAATTCTTTTTTCTGAATTTTTAATTCCATTCTTAATTGTTGGTTTGTTATTAGATATTGCATTAACTGGTGCCTTATTGAATGGTAAAAAGCATGATAATGCACATATTAAGTAGGAGCCTATAAATGATTCCGATTGAAAATTATTTAATTTTATCTGCCATTCTTTTTGTTATTGGTTTTTATGGTGTCTTATCTAGAAGAAATGCTATTTTAATTCTTATTTCTGTAGAATTAATGCTTGCAGCTGTTGGAATTAATTTTGTAACATTTGCATCTTTTTTTGATACCGGTCAGCTATCCGGTCATATTTTTACATTATTTATTATTGCTATTGCAGCCGCTGAAGTAGGACTTGCACTCGGCATTATTATTCGTTTATTTCGTGATCGTGATACTTCAAATATAGATGAAGCTAATGATTTAAAATGGTGATTATATAAATCATAGAAAGGTTCTTAATGCCTATTGATATGCAAGAAGCTTGGCTTTTAACTGCTATTCCTTTATTTGCATTTGTTGTTGTTTCTCTTTTTGGAAAGCGAATTCCTAGACAGGGTGATTGGATAGTTGCTTTAGCTGGCCTTGCGTGCTTTGTAATTAGTATTATTTTTATTATTGATTTTCAGAGCTATTTTCAGACCTCTGACTTTCAACCTGGAAACAATAATCAATATAGTTTTGAATGGATAAATATACCAAATTATTTGCTTATTGAATATTCTACTTTTGTTGATGCAATAACTGTTGTAATGTTATTTGTTGTTTCTTTAGTAGGCCTAATGGTGATTTTATATTCTATAGGTTATATGCATGGAGAACCGAGGTATAATTGGTATTTTTCTTTATTAGCCTTCTTTTTAGCAGCAATGTTTACTTTAGTTACTACAGGTAATCTTTTACAACTGTATTTAGCTTGGGAAGGTGTAGGCCTAGGGTCGTATCTACTAATTGGTTTTTATTGGGAGAGACAATCTGCTGCTGAAGCTGCAAAAAAAGCATTTATTACAACAAGAATTGGAGACGTAGGATTATTGATTGGAATCATAATGCTATGGAGAGTTTCTGGGACTTTTGATATTCAAGAGATAATATATTTGGCAAAAGATGCAGCATTTAGTACTACTTATTTGACTGTAGCAATGATTTTTCTTTTCTTGGGTGCAGTTGGAAAATCTGCACAGTTCCCACTACATGTATGGTTGCCAGATGCAATGGAAGGACCAACTCCTGTATCAGCACTGATTCATGCTGCAACAATGGTTGTTGCTGGTGTTTATTTAGTTGCAAGAATGTTGCCTGTATATGAAATGCTACCAATTGCACAAAATTTAATTTTAATTATTGGATTGATTACTGCTTTGTTAGCAGCAACGATGGGCCTAGTAGCTCAGGATATTAAAAAAGTCTTAGCTTATTCAACGGTTTCACAGTTAGGGTATATGTTTGTTGCTTTAGGTGTTGGCAGTTTGACTGCAGCAATGTTTCATTTATTTACCCATGCATTTTTCAAGGCATTATTATTTCTTGGTTCTGGTTCAGTAATTCATGCTACTCATCAACAAGAAGTTAGTAAGTTAGGCGGATTAAAAAATAAAATGCCTATTACTTTTTTAACATTTGCAATAGGTGCTTTGTCGCTTGCAGGTATCCCTCCATTAGCAGGATTCTGGTCAAAAGATGAAATTCTTTTGTATACCTCTGAATTTGGAACTGTCTTTTATATACTTTTATTGATGGCTGCATTGTTAACTGCAATCTATTCAACTAGATTAGTAATACTTACTTTTTTTGGTGCACCGAAAGATCAAGAAGCATATGACCATGCACATGAATCACCAAGAATTATGTCAGTTCCTTTAATGATTCTTGCTTTTTTTGCTATTTCATCAGGATTTTTTGTTTTTTCATTCGTAGGACGCTTATTTGGATTTGAAGGAGGCTTTCCAGAAGTTGTTTATTTGAAATACCCACATTCTTTTCATGTTGAGCTTTCTACAATGCTTGTTGCTATAAGTGTAAGTTGTTTTGGTTTAATTTTAGGTTATTTTTATTGGATGCAAAATAATGGCAAGCGTGCCATTGCAGCTTTAGATTGGGCGCCTGAAGTTAGAAACCTATTACTGAATGGCTATTATATTGATAATTTATATCAAAACATCATTAATAAATTAATTTTAGGAGCTGCTTCTATCATTGCTTGGTTTGATGACAAAGTTGTTAATAGGTCTGGAATTGATGGTAGTGCGCAAATTTTGAATTATGTTGGTTATAGATTGAAATTTTTACAAACAGGTAAGATTCCTAATTATGTAATGATGATGGCATTAGGAATTCTTTTGTTTTGTTTAGTTTTGTTAACAAATAATTAATTGAGTTGGAGTTTCAATGAGCGAATTTGATGGAATCATATTAATTCTATTATTTTGCCTTCCTCTTGTTTCTGCTGTAGGCTTAATGTTTGTGCCTTCAAAAGATAAAGCAATAATCGTTGGGCTTACAGGTATTTCTAGTTTGTTAATGTTCATTATATCTTTGTATATATTTATTAGTTATGATTTTAGTTCTTCTCAGCAATATCAAGGCATATATGCAATTTCTTGGATAAGCGATATTGGATTTATTGCTAAAGATGGAATTCAATTGAAAGTGGGAATCGACGGCATAGCAGCATCTATGATTTTACTTACTGGTATAGTTATTTTGGCTGGTACTATAGTTTCTTGGAAAATTACTCATAAAACAAAGGACTTCTTTATTCTGCTTTATATTCTTGTAGCTGGTGTTTTTGGAACATTTGCTATGCTTGATATGTTCTTTTGGTTTTTACTATATGAAACAGCGGTCTTGCCAATGTATCTATTGATTGGGGTCTGGGGATCTACTAGAAAAGAATATGGTGCTATGAAGTTAATGATGATGTTGGTTGCAGGATCCATTTTAATCTTTGCAGGTATTTTTATGATATTTACTGAGGCAGGACTTGGTACTTTTGATATGCAGATTCTTGCAAGTGTAGAATATGATCGCAATTTTCAAATTATTGTTTTTCCATTAATAGCAATTGGTTGCGGAACACTTGGAGCCATGTTCCCATTCCATGCATGGTCACCAGATGGTCATGCCTCTGCACCTACAGCAGTTTCTATGCTTCATGCTGGTGTTTTGATGAAGCTAGGAGCTTTTGGAATTATAAGACTTGGCCTCCAAACATTGCCTGAAGGTGGAGAATATTGGGGTCCAGGATTGATGACATTAGGAATTATTGCAGCCCTATATGGTGCAATTTCTGCACTTAAACAAACAGACTTGAAATTAATGACTGGTTTTTCTTCTGTATCTCATATGGGTTATGTATTTTTAGGATTAGGAACCTTTTCCTTAATTGGTATTAGTGGTGCTGTATTACAAATGTTTGCTCACGGTGTAATGACTGCGTTATTCTTTTTGCTTATTGGTGCAATGTATGATCAATCTCATAATAGAGAAATACCAAACTTTTCTGGACTCGCATCACGAATGCCAGTTTGGTCTGTGTTTTTTGTAATTGCTGGCTTAGCCTCTTTAGGATTACCTGGATTATCTGGCTTTGTAGCGGAATTACATATTTTTATTGGTGCGTTTCAAGCATATCCTGTTATTGGTGGCCTAGCAGTTTTAACTGCTGCAATCACCGCCACTTATTTGCTTAGAATGTTTTCTACAATGTTTTTTGGAGAGTTTAATAAAAAATGGAATGATTTGAGTGATATGAATTCTTTAGAAAAAGCCGGAGCAATTATTCTTGCTTCTTCTATATTGTTTATGGGGCTTTGGCCATCACCGTGGATGGACAGAATTGCTGATTCTATACAAATTGGTATTCCTGGAGTGTTAATGTAATGACAAATGATTATTTATTAATATCGCCTGAAATAATTTTGCTCGTAACTGGGCTAATTGTTCTTTTCTTAGATGCTTTTTCCAAAGAGATAGGAGTTTCTAAAGGTAATTTGGCTGGTTTAACCATTTTTGGTTCTGCTTTATCTATACTTGCAACCATTTTACTATTGGAAGAGCAGGCTGTTTTCTTCAATATTTACAGCATTGATAATTTAACTCATTTTTTTAGAATTCTCTTGTCAGCAATATTATTAATATTAGTAATAGGAACAAAGAAATATAATGAAAATTATATCTCACATATTGGTGAGTACTATTTCTTATTAATTTCAGCTACCTTAGGTGGAATTTTAATGGTTGCTGGTATTGAACTAATTACTATTTATGTTGGCTTAGAGCTTTTATCCTTCTCTTTATATGTTGCTGTTTCATCTTTGGTCAATGATAAAAAATCTGGTGAAGCAAGTTTAAAATATGTTTTGATTGGCGGGGTTGGTTCTGCAATTTTACTTTATGGCTTGAGCATGATATATGGTTCTGCTCATTCAACATTTTATGTGACAATGGGTCTTAATTTTGCTAGTGATGCTTCTTATAATGCAGAATTATTGTTAATTGGCTTAATTTTCTTCTTTGCAGGTATTGGATTTAAATTATCAGCAGTACCATTTCATATGTGGGCGCCTGATGTTTATGAAGGTGCTCCACTGCCTATTACCGCCTTTTTATCTACTGCATCAAAAGCAATAGTAATTGGTTTTTTATTTAGGTTATTAAGTGGACCATTTTTATCAATTATGGATTATTGGAACATTTTAATTATCATATTATCTGTTCTTACAATGATTGTTGGTAATTTAATTGCTATACAACAGTCAAATATAAAAAGGATGCTAGCATATTCATCAGTTGGTCAGATAGGCTATATTCTAATGGCTTTGCCAAATATTTCTAGTGCTACTGCATCAGCCGCTCTATTTCACTTAAGTGGGTATGTTATTACCAATTTACTCATTTTTATTGTTATAACAATTTATTATTCCAATAATAAAGAGACTAGTATGATTTCTGATTTCAAAGGCTTATCTGATAAGCAACCGTTTTTGGCTCTTTCTTTAACTGCAGGTTTATTTTCATTAGCTGGCATGCCTTTACTCGCTGGTTTCTTTACAAAATTTATTTTATTTCAAGCCGTAGTTAGTAATGGTTATTTATGGCTTGTAGTAATTGCTGTAACTATGAGTACTATTTCACTGTTTTATTATTTGCAAATAGTCAAACAGATGTATCTATATTCAAGTGATGAATCAGAAAATAATTTTAGTATTGCAATTAATGAATATTTTGCAGCAGGCGTTTTGTTTCTTTCAATGGTTTTCTTAGGTATTTATGGGACACCATTGTATGAATATGCTGAAAGAGCCACAAAAATTTTGTTTTAAATATATCAATTATAGAATAGATAAGTAATTTTCTAATTCGTAGTTACTGACATGTTTTTTATATTTTTCCCATTCTTCTTCTTTATTTTTTATTAAAGCATTGAATGAGTCTTTGCCTAATAGCTTAATCATAAGTTTGGATTTTTTAAATAACTTAATTGACTCGCCTAGAGATTCAGGTAATTTTTTTGCATCTGCATCAGTAATATTTTTTAATTTATATTTTTGATTTATGCCTTCTAAACCTGCAGCTAAAACTGCTGATAAAACTAAGTATGGATTGCATGCAGGATCAGCAACTCTATATTCAATTCTAGCGGAGTCTTTTTGCTGTATATTAAATTGGGGCACTCTAATTAAATCAGAATAATTTGTAAGAGACCAATTGGCATGAGTAGGTGCTTCAAATCCAGGGACTAATCTTTTATATGAGTTGACCCATTGATTTGTTATCAACATAATTTCTGGTGTATGGTGTAATAGGCCGGCAATGAACTGTTTTGCAGTTAAAGATAGGTTTCTTTCATCTGTATTACTAAAGAAAATATTTTTGTTACCTTGGAAGAGGGACAGTTGTAAATGCATGCCAGAACCATTGAATTGACTAATAGGTTTTGGCATGAATGTTGCATAGACATCATGTTTTTGTGCTACTTCTTTAATTACGGTTTTAAAAGTCATAATTGAATCAGCCATATTCAATGCATCTGTATGTCGAAGGTCCATTTCATGTTGACTTGGTGCACCTTCATGATGGCTTACTGCTACCCCTATCCCTAATTCTTCTAACATTAATACGGATTCTCTTCGAATATCAGAACTTGAATCAAGAGTCGTTAGATCAAAATAACCTCCTTGATCAATAGGCTGTGCATCATCTGAAGAATTAAAGTAAAAAAATTCTATTTCAGGAGAAACATAAAAAGTAAGTCCTTTAGCATGTAAATGTGAAAGTTGCTTAATTAGAATATTCCTTGGATCACTTGTAAATTTTTTTCCAGCAGTTGTTTGAATACTGCAAAACATTCTTGCAACAGATTGCTCTTTTGGCCTCCAAGGAAGAATCTTAAAAGTCTGAGGATCAGGAACTGCTAACATATCATATTCTTCTGATCTTGCAAAACCACTAATTGATGATCCATCAAAGGAAATTCCATCAATTAATGCATGTTCTAATTCTTCAACTGTTATGGCAACGGATTTTAAATTTCCTAAAATGTCTGTGAACCATAATCTAATAAATTTAACATCATGTTCTAGGCATGATTGCATTATATGTTTGTTTGATTGCTCATTGTTTTTTTTCATAGTGATAAATTCAATATAATATATTAAGCAAGGTTTGTAACATAACCTTGCTTAATTCTACTAAATCAATTATTTTTATGCATCAAAATATAATTCATATTCATAGGGTGTTGGTCGCATTGATAATTCATTTATTTCCTGATTTTTCATATCTAGGTAATCTTGAATATATTCGCTTGTAAAAACACCCGAAGCAGTTAGAAAATCATTATCATTTTCTAAAGCATGTAGTGATTCAGAAAGAGAACCAGGAACTTTAGCTAATTTTGCAGCTTCAGCATCAGGTAATTCATAGATGTTTTCATCAACTGGATCTGGTGGCTCAATCTTATTTTGAACACCATCTAACCCAGCTAGTAACATTGCTGAAAATGCTAGATATGGATTGCAAGTTGGGTCTGGTGCCCTGAATTCAATTCGTTTTGATGCAGGACTTTTGTCATAAGTTGAAATTCGAATTACTGCAGAACGATTTCTAGCAGAATAAACTAGATTAACAGGTGCTTCAAAACCTGGAACTAGCCTTTTATATGAATTCGTAGATGGCGCAGCAAATGCAAGCACTGCTGGAGCATGTTTCAATAGTCCTCCAATATAATGTCTAGCAGTATCAGAAAGACCGCCATAATTATCACCGTTAAAAAATAATGGTTTGCCATCTTTCCACAATGATTGATGTGTATGCATGCCTGTACCATTGTCATTAAAAATTGGTTTTGGCATAAATGTTGCAACCATTCCATTATCTTTTGCAACATTTCTAACTATATATTTGTACCATTGAAATTCATCAGCCTTTTTAACAAGAGAATTATATTTAGTTGCTATTTCACCTTGTCCTGCTGTTGCAACCTCATGATGGCTTACTTCGGTAGGAATGCCTACTGAATGCAAAGCTTCATGCATTTCCCATCTAACATCACGTAATGTATCAAAAGGTGCTACAGGTGCGTAACCTTCTTTTCCTGGGATTTTATAACCCAAGTTTGGTGCTTCATCTCTACCGCTATTCCAATGTGCTTCGATAGAATCAATGTAGTAAAAAGCTGTTTGTTGTGATTGCTCAAAACGAACATCATCAAAAAGAAAAAATTCTAATTCTGGACCAAAATTTGCTGTGTCTGCAATCCCTGTTTCTTTCATATAAGCTTCTGCTTTTTTTGCTATTGTTCTCGGATCGCGTCCATATTCTTCTCCAGTAATTGGATCTTTCACTGAACATGTAATGACAAGCGTGCCAATTTCACTTATTGGTTCGATTCTTGCTGATTCCATGTCAGGTATTAATAGCATGTCTGACTCGTGGATTTCTTGAAATCCTCTTAGGCTTGATCCATCAAATCCTTGACCCTCATCAAATAAATCTTCAGTCAGTCTCTCTACAGGAATAGTAAATTGTTGCCAACGACCAGGCATATCTGTTACTCGTAAATCGACCCGCCTAACATCGTTCTCATCAACAATTTTTTTTAATTCATTAAAATTCATTACTAAATACCCCCTCATTCTGGATAAATGTGATTAATTAATTGATTTCAATTTACTAGAAATTTTCTATTGAATTGTTAAATTTATGTTACGTAATTAATTATTTTCTTTTGGGTCAATAAATCTATAGCCAATATTTCTTACTGTTTGAATATATTGAAAATTGCGCTCAATTTTAGAACGTATTCTCCTAATATGCACATCAACTGTTCTGTATCCGCCAATATAATCATAACCCCATACCTTATCTAACAGAGAATCTCTTGTGAATGGTGTATCAATATTGCTTGCTAAATAAGTAAGTAGCTCGAATTCTTTAAACGTTAAATCAATAATCTTTCGTTCTACTGAAACAGTATATTTTTCAAGATCAATTATTAAATCACCAACTGCTATTTTATTTTTATTATCTATAGGTTTTTTTTCAGAATTAGTAAGTTTTCTGACTCTGTAGAGAAGTTCTTCTAAATTGATTGGCATGCTAATGATGTCTGCAATTAAGCTATTGCCAGAATGCTTTATTAATTTAATTGATTCAACTATTAGCAAAACAGGAATATCATAATTGATGAAAAAATTCTTAAACTTCTCTAATTGCAGCATATATCTGTCTTCAACAATAATTAAATCTACTGTATCAGCATTTGTGCTTAGATCGAATTTTTCTAAATCGTGCAATACAGTAACATTAGAATAATCATTTTCTAATGTTGATTTGATTTGATTGATAGTTTCTTTTTCTTGACCAATAATTAAAATTTGAAGCATTTTTAAGATGATAATTTAAATTGAAATAAAAACGATTAAATAAATTCTTAATATTAATGTTAGAATGAACCTAATCTGTAAAATTAAGAATTGTTTAGCTAAGGTAACATATGTCAGTAATTGAAATAAGGGATTTATCAAAAATTTATAATAATAGTAATATTGCTTTTGACTCTATTAATTTAGATATTTTAAATGGCGAGATTCTTGGAATAGCTGGTCCTGTTCTATCAGGAAAATCATCTTTGCTTTCTGTTATAGCTCGCAAATCAAATCCAACGAGTGGAACTATAGATTTTGCTGACTATGTAAATATTTCTTATTTTTCTTCTGATATTTCTTTGCCTGAGCAGTTAAAGGTTTTTGATTTCACACTTCTACTTGTTAGCTTAAATAATATGGAGGAAGACAGTAAATATAATGAAATAGTTACATTATTAAAAAAATTCGATTTACATAACTATGCATCTTCACAAATAGCAGACTTGTCATTTTTTCAAAAAAGATCACTTGCAATTTTAGGGGCATTAATCAATAAACCTAATTTGCTGATCCTTGATGAACCATTTCGAGGGTTAAGTATTGAGGAAATAGAAAAACTGACTATTTATTTGAAAAATATATTAAATCGAGAAATGTCTTGTGTAATTTCTGATATTAAATTAGATAATTTGGAGCGTATTGCAAGCTCCATTGCATTAATGTTTGAAGGAACAATTATTCATAAGTCAGATATTTTGTCTTATTCTAGAATTGCAGGTAGAAATATCATTCAATTATCCGTAGAGGGCAATTTATTAAAGTTTGAAGAAAAATTAGCCTATTTAACACTTCAAAAAGAATTGACATATATTAGAAGCAATTCTATTTTTACTGTTACTTTTTTCCAATCTAGACAAATGGAAGATTGTTTTTTTCTATTGTCGGATATTATTAAAAGTATTGGTTTGTCTGTATCATTTATGAAGTCAATTTCTCCACAAGTTGATCTGCAATTAATTGATATTGTGCAAGGCAGATTACAATTAGGGCGTCCACATTTTCAGTCTTTATTAAAAAATATTGATGCATTAGAAAATAGCTTAGACATAGAAGAGTCATAAAAAATAATTGAAAAACAGTGTGCATGAAAAACTTTTTTACGATTTATAAATTTCAATTTTTAAATAATTTACGATCTTGGCAAATCAGTATTAATTTATTTTTTATTTTTTTCTCTATGTCTTTATTGCTTTTCGTTGCTGCAGTTGAGAAAGAATTAGCATCTGAAACATTCGCTTTTTTCCTTCTCTTTATTTATATACCATCTCAATTATTTTGTTATTTTGTTTCATTAGAAAGTCTATACACGAGAAGTTTTATTGATCAATATAAGTGGTTATATTCTTACAATGCTTCAAGGCTAAATATTTATTTTGGAAGTTTAATGAGTTATTTGACCTTTTTACTATGTGCTCAAATGATTTTGTTAACTATTTTTGCAATGATGCTTAATTTATTTGCAATTAATGATTTATTAATTTTATTAGTTGTTGAAGTGGTTATTGCAGTTGCTATAATGCAGCTGTTTCTTTTTTCAATTATTTGCTGTTTTAATTCAGTTTTAAATATGAATAAGCTAATAAAATATTTTTTTGCATTATTTTTCTTCTTAGTATTCCTTATCTATTTATTTAATGTATTTGATTCCTCATTTAATCTTATTTGGAATAATTTGAGTGAGTATATTCGCGGCAATCAGGTCGGTGTGTCAGAGATTCAAGTGACACAAAGTATGAGTATTTTATTTTTGAGTTCATTAATATTGATGTTCATAAATTACAGATTTACACTGAAATTTTACTAATGATGATCATCTTCCTTTTGGAAATCCCACTCAATATTTAATTGTCGTAAAAAGACATAAATCAATGTAAAAAAAGTAAATAGTGCTAAAACAGATAATAAAGTGTAAACAACTATTGATAAATATCCATCATTTCTTTCAATAATGCGATTTTGTTCTTCAGCTGAAACAAGCTCAGTGTTTATTAATGCAATTGATAAAGCAACTAATAATACATTTATGTACTTAATAGCCCTATGCATAATTTAACCTTTTTATTAATTAACTTGCTTGAATTAAACACCAGGATCTCTAAGAAATTTTCTTACTTCATCAGCCCAAATTTCTGGAGCTTGATGAGGAGTAAAATTACCTTGACTTGGAGGATTAATTCCTCTAGAACGTTTGATATTTGCAAGAAATTTTTCATGTGAACGGCCTAATTCACTAGTGGTACCATGTATCACAAGTGTAGGTGCTTGTATATGTTCTACTGTTTCCCACATGTCATGGTGAGTCATTGCAAATGGTCCTGCGCCTTCCCAACCCATTCCTCCGTAAATTTCAGCACCTTCGTTTGAGTTTACAATCAAATTACTAATGAATCTTTCAGTTGTTCTTTTTAAATCTGCATCTTCTTTTAAGCCACCAACCTTTTCCCATAATTCGAGCAAATGAGAACCATCTTGTTTTTCCTGATAGTAACTGTGAATTCGTTCATGAACTGCTCTTCTAGAAGGAGTACCCCAATTGAAGACTTCTTCAAGGACTAATTTGTCTAATTTCTCTGGATATGTTGCAGCAAATACAGCAGCAATTTCAGAACCAGTATGTGTGCCAAATAATGATGTTTTTTCTATTCCCAGCTCATCTAAAAATTGTGATACAGAATTAGCAAATTGACCTAAGTTTTCATATGGAGGATTTGGTCTGTCTGATTGTCCATATCCCATTGTTGTCATTGCAATGACTCTGAATTCGTCAGCTAGCAAAGGTGCAATGTCTTTATATGTCATGCATGAAGCTGGTGTAGCATGCAACATTAAAAATGGTTCACCGGAACCAATTTCAAAATATTCTACATTTCCATCAGCAATCTGAGCAAAGCCACGTTTTAATTTAGTATCAGTTACCATAATTACCCCCAAATTTTATTTAATAGTTAAAATTTTACTGTATATATTATAATCTATTATAACTTTCTTATCTAGGCAAGCCAAGCCCTTGTCGAGCAATAGTATTACGTTGTATTTCGGAAGTTCCTTTTGCAATTGTATTTGCGATTGCTGAAAGATATTTTTCAGAGACTTCAAACATCTCTTGATTCTTTTGTAATTGTCCGTGTGTCCCAAGCAATTGAATACTGGTTTGAGCTATTTTCTGAGTTAATTCTGCCCCGTATAACTTTGATATTGATGCTTCATAAGTCGGATTTATTCCTTGATCTTGAAGTAGAGGTATTTTAATTGCTAAATTAAAACCAGTATTCATCTCGATCCAATGATTAGCAATATCATCTCTATAAGTTTTTTTATTTTGTGTAATTTCAGGCATGAGTTTTGTAATATCAATCAATTTTTCTAAATTTCTTTTTGCAGCAGAAAATGTTGCTATTCCAGAGCGTTCAAAATCTAATGAGGAAGCCATTTGATACCAGCCTCTATTTTCTTCTCCAATAATATTTTTTGTTGAGACTTGAACATTATCAAAAAAGACTTCATTGAGTGTTTCTTTGCCGTTAATATCTTTTATTGGGTTTATAGAAATGCCAGGTGAGTCTATTGGAACAATTAAAGTTGAAAGACCCTTATGTTTAGGTGCATCTGGATTTGTTCTTACAGCAACTAATCCAAAATCAGCATCTTTAGCATTAGAAGCCCAAATTTTTTGTCCATTAATTACATAATTATCACCATTTCTTATAGCTCTAGTTTGTAAGGAAGCTAAATCAGACCCAGCGGTTGGTTCTGAATAAAGCAAGCACCACTGGTCTATTGCTTGGGCAATTCTGGGTAAATAAAGCTCTTTTTGTTCTTGATTTCCATATGCCATCAGCGCTGGGCCGATCCAATTGACGCCGGTTATGTTGTTAATAGGAGCATTCATATAAGAAAGAATATGGTTAAAAACAGCTTGTTTTAAATGACTTGCACCAATGCCACCATACTCTTTAGGCCATGCTTGAGTTAAGAGTCTATCTTTTGATAAATTATCAGTAACTTTTTTAGCAATTTCTTTCCATTCAGGATCTGTGTCGTTAATAATAAAATTTTTATTGCCCCAATCTTGAGGCAAAATTTTAGATAGTCGGTTAGTTAATGAAGCTTGAAATTCGTCTTCATATTCATTTAATGAAAAATCCAAAATAATGTATCCAATAAATTAATTCTTAAGAATGAACTAATATTTTAAATTAACTAGCTTACATGTCAAAGCATGTAAAAAAAATTTTCTTTGTTTATTCTATCAATTTTAGTATTGGTTAGAATAGAATTATAGTAAATATTGTTTATATCAAATAATTTAAATGAGCTTACAGGTGCAACGTGGATCAAAATATTGTAGTTTTTTCAGGTAATGCAAATCAAAATTTCGCTGAAGCAATTTGCAAACATCTGAACATTGAATTGAGCAAAAGTGAGGTCTTTGAATTTTCTAATGAAAATATCTTCGTTCGTCTCCTGGACAATATTCGTGAAAGAGATGTATTCATTGTTCAACCAATTGTGAGTCCAGTGAATACAAGATTAATGGAATTAATGTTAATGATTGATGCAGCAAAACGTGCATCTGCAGGAAGAATTACTGCTGTTATTCCCTATTATGCATACGGACGTTCAGATAAAAAAGATCAACCGCGTGTACCAATTTCTGCTAGGTTAATTGCAAACTTCTTAGAAGTAGCTGGAGCAAATAGAGTTCTTACTATGGATTTGCATGCTGGTCAGATACAGGGATTTTTTAATATTCCCCTAGATGAGCTAACAGCATATCCATTAATAGGTGATTATTTTCAATCTAAAAAATTTAAATCTCCTATCATTGTAGCTACCGATGCAGGTGGTGCTAAGAGTGCCGCTCGATTAGCTAATGATCTTGATTGCGAACTTGCGATTATTGATAAAAGACGTGTTGATAACTCTGAAGCTCCAGATGCGTCTACAATCATTGGTGATGTTTCTGGTAAAGATTGTATTATAATGGACGATGAGATATTAACTGGTGGCACGGTTTCATTAGCGGTTGATTTGATTAAAAAAGCAAATGCGAATTCTATAAGAGTTGCATGTGTGCACCCTATGTTTAATGATCAGGGTTTCAAGATCATTGATAATTTAGAAATTGATGAGTTAGTTTTTGCAGATACTGTGCCAATAGATAAATCAAAATTTTCAAAAAATCAACCCACTATTATTTCAACAACTCAATTGTTTGGAGAAGCAATTAATCGCATTCACACTGGTGAATCAGTGGGCGCATTATTCAGGCATTAGAAGCATGATTGACACAATTGTTTTATATTTAATAACAAAAGAGAATTTAAAATGAGCATACTAAGTAGATTTTTTGGTAATGCGAATACAAAGGCTATAAAAAAATTCCAATCACAAGTCGATTTAATTAATGAAAAAGAATCGCAATTCAAATCTCTTTCTGATGATGAATTGAAAAATTTTTCAACACAACTGCATCAATCGGTTCAAAATATAGATGAGGTGATTATTGACGGGCTTGCATGTATTAGAGAATCAATTCGTCGAGTAACTAATGAATGGGCATATGATGTACAAATCATAGGAGCTTTGGCATTGCATGAAGGTTCTATTGCAGAAATGAAGACAGGTGAAGGAAAGACTTTAGTTGCAACTATGTGCCTTTATTTGAATGCTGTTTTGGGAAATTCTTGTCATCTGGTGACTGTAAATGATTATTTAGCTAGACGTGATGCTCAATGGTACGGGCGTGCCTTACAAAATGTAGGTCTTACTGTTGCTGTTTTACAAAACAATCAAACATACTTACTTGCTGAGTCTGAGGTTTCTAAAACGGTAGGTCATGAATATTTACAAGAATCTGAAAGAAAAAATGCTTATTTGTGTAATGTGATTTATGGAACTAATAGTGAATTTGGATTTGATTATCTAAGAGATAATATGAGAGTAACAAATGAATCAAAAGTACAAAATGACTTAGATTTTGTAATTGTTGATGAAGTAGATAGTGTTTTAATTGATGAGGCTAGAACGCCCTTAATTATTTCAGGCGAAGCATCCGAAGATTTGTCTCTGTATAGTCAATTTACAAAAATTGTTAAAAACCTACAAATAAATACTCATTATGACATTGATGAAGCAAGTCGAACAGTTTTTTTAACTGAAAGTGGTATTGAATATATTGAAAACCTTTTGAACATTTCCAACTTATATTCTAGTGAATCACATTCATTGTTGAAATATATTGAAGCTTGCTTAAGAGCGAAATCACTGTATTACCGAGATAAAGATTATGTTGTTAAAGATAATCAAGTGGTTATTGTAGACACATTTACAGGTAGGTTGCAAGAAGGTAGAAGATGGTCAGATGGCTTACATCAAGCTATAGAAGCCAAAGAAGGTTTAATGGTAAATCAAGAATCAATGACTTTTGCTACTATTACAATTCAAAATTATTTCAGAATGTACAGCAAATTAGCTGGTATGACAGGAACCGCTGTAACTGAAGCAGAAGAATTTGCAAAAATTTATGATTTAGAAGTTTATGTTATACCTACAAACGTACCAATGCAAAGAGAAGATCTTCCAGATTTAGTTTACAGTAATGAAAATGCTAAATTTAATGCTGTCGCAGAGAAGATTAGTCTATGCGTAGATGATCAAATTCCAGTATTGGTGGGTACTTCTTCTATAGAGTCATCAGAAAAATTATCGAAGTTACTTAATTCACGTAGAATTAAACATGAAATTCTCAATGCAAAAAATCATGAAAGCGAAGCTGGGATTATAGCAAATGCTGGTAAAAAGGGCGCTGTTACAATTGCAACCAATATGGCAGGTAGGGGGACTGATATTAAGCTTGGTCCTGGAGTTGTGGAATTAGGGGGCCTGCATGTCCTTGGAACAGAAAGACATGAAAGCAGAAGAATTGATAATCAATTGAGAGGTCGTTCAGGGAGACAAGGTGATCCTGGATATACCAGACTTTATGTTTCATTTGATGATGAACTAATGCGTCGATTTGCTCCAGATTGGCTGTCTACAACTATGGAAAAAATAGGAATGTCTGAGAATACTCCTATTGAGTCTAAAATGGTAACCCGTTCAATTGAAACTGCACAATCTAGAGTTGAGTCAAATAATTTTGAGGCTAGAAAATATATTTTGGAATATGATGACGTTATGAATATTCATAGACAAAAGATATATTCAGAAAGAGATTCAATATTATCTGGATTAGAAATTGAAGATAAGTTTTTCTTATTAGCAAAAAATGAATTTGATTTTTTGCTTAGTGATTATCAAGTTGGAAATTCCGAAGCGAACATTGAAATCCAAAGAAACTTGTTGTCAATTTTTGGCAATCAGTTCAGCCAGGATATTGAAGCAATTTTGTCTAGTAATCAACCATTAGTTATTACAAAAATTAATGAATTATTTAAAAATAAGTATGAAAGTATTTTTGCAAATTTTGCTAAGCAAGATGTTGAACAATTTATTCAATATCTTATGCTTTCTCAAATTGATCAACTTTGGGTACAGCATTTAACTGCTATGGATGAAATGCGGAGAGGCATTGGACTGCGTGCCTATGGTCAGTTAGATCCTTTAGTTGCTTTCAAAAAAGAGGCATTAACAATGTGGGAAGATTTAGGCAATAGTATTAGGACAACGATTTTACGTTCTTTCCATATTCAATCTTTAAACTTAAATCAATCTAATAAAGCAAGTGCTGCCTCTGAAACAATTAATTCTGCAACAACTAAACAAGATAATATTGTCAATCAATTAAACATTCCTGATAAAATTGGTAGAAATTCTCCTTGCCCTTGTGGTTCAGGTTTAAAGTTTAAGAAATGTCACGGTTTAAAATAAATTCTCATGAATCTTGAAGATACATCTGTCAATTTTTCTCCTAAAAAATATATTAATCAATTGAATCAAAAATTTAACTCTGATGAATTATTAATTGACACTTTTCTGAAAATTATTGGCAAGTGGCCTGTGAAAACTGAAATTATTAATAATATTGAATATAAATATTGGATCGATGACGAAGCATTTAACTGGCATTTATTAGCGACTAGAATAATTTTTTCTTTAAATGAAGAAACTAACAAAAAACCATTAAATGCTTTCCTGCATTCTACTTATCTACTACCGGGCAGTGATCAAAGAAAAATTATTAACTTATTTCCTCCAGATAAGTATAGAGCACATTTAAATTTCATCTATGGAGTTGTTCTAGAAGAGGTGATTATTTGTTTCAATGAAATGGAAAAAAATAAAGACATTATTAATCAGTTTCATGCCTCTGATGCAATTAATGCAGTTTATTTAGACTTGTATGGCTATAATTTTTCTGAATTTAAAAGGATTTATGAATTTGAAAAAAAAATAAAGTTGGATAAATTTGATAGTTTATATAGTTATTATGATTTTTTGTATTGGAGCTGGAAGTATAGAATCAAGAAGAGTACTCCAGAAAAAATTGCTTATGATAGCCAATCTGGAATCAATTTTTTGATTAATATGAGTAAAAAATAATATAAAATATTACTTGTCACTATATATAAAATCTTATAAGATTTATATAGATTTTATATATAGTAGGATATAATATATTACATGAATGACGATTATTATAATATTCTTGGTTTAGATCGTAATGCTTCTGATAAAGATATTAGAAGTGCATATAGACGATTGGCAAGAAAACATCACCCAGATGTTAATCCTGGTGATCCGGAAGCTGAAGAAAAATTTAAGAAAATTAATCAAGCCTATCAAGTTTTATCCGATAGTCAAAATAAAGAAAAATATGATCAATATGGCTCTAATTGGAATATGAATAATGATTTTAATTTTAATGATTTTTCAGAAATCTTCAATTCTTCGCAGTTTAATAATGCTGGCTTTAGTTTTTTCAATGAGGGTATTGATCTTTCATCACTATTGAAAAATATGTCTGGTGTCAATTTTCAAAATACTTTTAGAGGACAAAAACAGAAAACTAGAAGAAAACCTCGTAAACAAACATCAAGTTATCAGCAGACTATCAATATTAATCTCGAAGATGCATATTTTGGAAACAAGAAAGAATTTTTGTTCAATTTTGACAAAACGCCCTGTGGGGTATGCAAGGGAATAAAAAAACTAGCTGGCGCTTTATGCCATAAGTGTCGAGGAACTGGTTTTGATAAATTAGGCAAAAGATTTGAAGTTGATATACCAAAAGGAATTTTAGACGGAGAAAAAATAAAATTAGATAATGTTCATATTTCAAAAACAATTAAAGAAAAGTTATTTTTAACTGTGAAAATTGATAAGCATCCAATCTTTCAACTAATAAATAATAATCTCCATTATATTGCAAAAGTGGATGTAAGTGATTGTGTGCTTGGCACGGATATCAATGTCCCTAAATTATCTGGCAAACAAGTGAAACTTTCTTTACCACCTAAAACGAAATCAGGTCAAATATTTAGACTTGCTGGACAGGGAATGGTTAAAAAAAATATGGAATTCGGAGATCTTTTTGTTAGGATCGATGTTCAGATTCCTGAAAAAATGACTGATGAACAAATTGAATTATTTAATAAGATTAGAAATATTAATGATGATGGAGATAAGGTTTAAAGTATGGATGACAATTTATTAAATTCTGACTATGAAATTACGGTATCAATACATAAACCAATTTTTCATATTTCAGCTGTCGCAAAAATGATTGGTATACACCAACAAACATTACGTTCCTATGAAAAACAAGGGGTAATCAGGCCTGCTAGATCTGATGGCAATACAAGGCTCTATTCTGTAAACGAAATTGAGAGACTGAGACAAATGTTAACTTTGGTTAATGAATTAGGCGTTAATCTAGTTGCAGCTGAAATTATCCTCAGAATGCGTGAACAAATTACAAGTTTACAAAATGAACTAGATGATGCAAAAGAGCAAATTAATCAAATACTGAATGAAGAAAATAATTAAGGAGTATAATGATGATGAGACAAGATAGATTTACTGAACAAGCACAAGAAGTGTTACAAAATTCTCAACAAATGGTTCGAGATCAACGTCATGCACAATGGGATGTAGAGCATGTGTTTTTAGCTTTACTGCAGTTGAAAGATGGGCTAGCAAAAGAATTGATGGAACATTTAAATGTCAATATAGATGATGCTACTCGATTAATAGCTGATGATTTAGCTCGTTCTCCAAAGCTACAGTATGAGGTAGTCCAAATATATACAACTCCTAGAATTGTGAGAATGTTAGAATCTGCTAATGCAGAAGCAGAACGTTTACAAGATGACTTTGTTGGTATAGAACATCTATTAATTGCTATTTCAGAAGAAAATGATGGATCAACATCTAGGTTTTTTAAGAGTAAAAAAATTAGTAAAGAATCCATATATACTGCATTACGTGAAATTCGAGGTACTGCTAGGGTTAATTCTCCAACCGCTGAATCCAATTATAAATCATTAGCCAAATATAGCATTGATCTAACTGATTTGGCCCTAAAAAATGAGCTTGATCCTGTAGTTGGTAGAAATACTGAAATTGATAGATTAATTCAAATACTTAATCGCAGGACTAAAAATAATCCTGTTTTAATTGGTGAAGCTGGAGTTGGAAAGACTGCAGTCGTAGAGGGTCTTGCACAACGTATTGTTGAAAACAATGTACCAGACAAACTTAAAAATAAAAGGTTATTAGCTCTGGATTTACCTGGCATGCTTGCTGGGTCTAAATTTAGAGGTGAATTTGAAGAAAGATTGCAATCAGTAATTCGTGAAGTGAAAGAAGCCAGTGGCGAAATAATATTATTTTTGGATGAAATGCATAATTTAGTAGGAGCAGGGGGTGCTGATGGAGCAATTGATGCTGGAAATATGCTCAAACCTTCTTTAGCACGTGGAGAATTCAAGGTGGTAGGTGCTACTACTTTGAATGAATATAGACAATCTGTTGAAAAAGACCCTGCATTAGAAAGAAGATTTTCTCCAGTGTATGTCGATGAACCTGATCTTGATAATACAGTAAAAATTTTAGAAGGCATTAAACATAAATACGAAGAACATCATGGTATTACAATTTCTCAACAAGCTATTAATGATGCTGCTCATCTTTCAGAAAGATATATTACTGAACGGCAACTTCCTGATAAAGCGATTGATCTTATTGATGAAGCAGCATCAAGAAAGGTATTAGATGCTGATTCGTTAAATCCTGATCTTAAAGAAATGAAAAACAAAATTGATCAAGCTACTAAACAAATTGATTCCGCAGCATTACGTCAAGATTATGAAGAAGCAGCCAAACATAAATCCAAATTAGCGAAGTTAAAAAAAGATTATGAACAACTGATTACCAGTTCTATGTCTGCAGATGAGAATATTTATACAATTAATTCACCAGACATTGCAACGGTCGTTGCTCAAGTTACTGGAATTCCTGTTGATAGACTGTTAGAAAAAGAAGCAAATAAGCTTATCAACATGGAATCATCATTACACTCAACTGTGATTGGACAAGATAATGCAATTCGGTCACTTGCAGATGCGATCCGAAGAGCAAGAAGCGGGCTTAAAGATCCTAAAAGACCAATTGGTTCTTTTATTTTTGTAGGGCCTACTGGTGTTGGCAAAACTCACTTAGCTAAAGGCTTAGCTGAGTATCTCTTTGATGATGAAGACGCGTTAATAAGATTAGATATGTCTGAATTTCAAGAAAAACATACAGTATCTCGTTTGTTTGGTGCTCCTCCTGGTTATGTTGGTTATGATGAAGCCGGAGAATTGACTGAAGCAGTGAGAAGAAGGCCTTATCAAGTAATTTTATTTGATGAGATCGAAAAAGCTCATCCAGACATCTTTAATACTTTATTACAAGTTCTAGATAATGGACGATTGACTGATAGTCATGGTCGTACAGTTGATTTTAGAAATACAATAATTATTTTAACTTCTAATTTAGGAACTGGAGCCAACAAAACTAATATTGGATTCAAGCGTACGAATGATCAATCTGAAATTGATTCAATGGTTTCAGGCGTAGAGAGCGCTTTAAAGAATACGTTTCGTCCAGAATTTTTGAATCGAATTGATGAAATTGTTGTTTTTGAACCTTTAACTGAAAATGAAATAAAAGCGATTGCAGAGATTGAAATTGCTTTTGTTGCAAATCGTCTTGCAGAACAAGGTATCAAATTAGATGTTAAATTAAAGGCCATAAATAAACTTGTTGAACAAGGTTATGATCTTGAATATGGCGCTCGTCCATTGAAAAGAACTATTGAAAGACATATTGAAAACCCATTGGCTACAGATATATTAGCTGGTAAATTTCAAGAAGGGCAAACAGTTATTGTTGATTGGATATCGAAAAACAAAGCTTATGTATTTAAGGTGGAAGATATCAAAAGTCAAACAAAGGCCAAAGTGAATAATTAGTTTTTGAATGGTGATAATATGAAGAAATTTATTGATGATTTTGGTGGTTTTTCAATTATCTTTTTTATAGGTGGCGCGATCATTTTAGCTGTAGGTTTTATTGTAATTAGCCTAAGACAATCTTCAACCAATTTAGATCTTCAAGAATTCGAAGCAGAAACACGAAATACAATTATACAACGAACTGAAGGTGACACTCGAGCACCAATTAAGATGATAGAATTTTCTGATTTTCAGTGTCCATATTGCAAGCTATTTCATGATGCATTGATGCCTCAAATTAGAAAAGAATTTATTGATACAAAGATTGCTTCAATGGAATTTTATCCTATGACATTTTTAGGCGTTGATTCTGTGAATGCTGCTAAAGCTGTGATATGCGCGCAGGACCAAGATCATTTTTGGCCATATCATGATTTACTTTTTTATATTCAATCTCCAGATAAAAACAATGGTACGTATAGCAACAATAATTTATTCGAATTGGTTGATTACATTAATAATGAAATTGGCTCTTTTGATAAAGCATTATTTAAAATTTGCTATGAATCTAATGATGTCTCAAATTATGTTAGTCAATTACAAAAACAAGCAGCTGATTTAGGCATTCAATCTACTCCAACACTCGTAATTAACAATATTGCTGTGACGGGCGTACAAGACATAAACGTATATAAAGAGATAGTTACAAAAATTTTATCTGAAGAAAAATGATTTTTTTATTAGGATAGAGTAAATTAATGTTTCCTATGAAATTTTCAATTAGACAATTAATATTTTTACGACAGTTTATTCTGATTATGGGTGTAATTTTAACTAGTTATTTAATTTATGTGAATAACCTTTCTGACTCTACTTTATCTTGTGGAAACGTAGGTGACTGTAATAAGGTGCAAAACTCATCGTACGGTTTTTTATTTGGAGTACCTGTTACTTATTTTGGGCTAGTATTTTTTTGTTTTTTAGCAATATTATATGGAAATTATTTTTTAAGAAAAAAAATTTTAAATGTCAACATTATTGAATTGGTTGGTTTTTCTGCATCTTTATCAGCTTTTATATTTTCCATGTATTTAACTTATATTGAATTATTTGTTATTAATGAAATTTGTATTTGGTGTGTATCTATAGCTCTGTTAACAACCTTAATTTTTATAATTAATTTCTGTTCATTGATTTTTATTAAAAAACATGTCGAAGATGATGATAAGCAATTATAATAATTAGTATAGGTGCAATAATGATTGAATTTCTAGAAGAGCAAAAAATGGTTTCCGTTAGCTTTGACGACCTTGATGTCCTTAGTGATCAAGATAAGGAAACTTTTGTATTGAATTTGAATTTTTTTGAAGATCAGATGCCTTTTTATATTAAAGTTCAGGATTACAACTTTTCCTTTTCTGGTCAATCTTTTTTAATCAACGGACGAAGTGCAATGTTGCCTGATTTAATTGAAGAAAATGAAAAAAATCATCAGTTGACTCTACTTGTCGAACGCAGCAATCGTTTCTACATTTATTTGCATCAATTCGAATCAGATTAGCAATTACTATATTTGTAATTTTTTTTATCATTTATTAGGAAGAGCTCTTTGTCCTTTGTAACTATTTCATATATTCTTTGTCTATTCGCTATGCATACCTTTTTTGCTAGCTATTACATGTCTGTAATTTCTGTACCCGAGAGTTTATTTGGTCAGACTGAATGGATTATTGGTTTTATCGTAGGAATTATGGGTATTACAGGCATGCTGACTCGTCCTGTGGTTGGAGTGTTATTAGATGCGAATTTTTCTAAAAAACTTTTTTTAACTATTGGTGCACTTGGTGTAACTGCTTCATTTTTAGGTTATTCTTTCACAGATGATTTATTTTTTGTTAGTCTTTTGCGATTGCTACAGGGTACGTCAACTGCAATGTTTACTACTACATTAAGTGTTGTTGTTTCTGGATATGTTCCAACTACAAAAAGAGGTATAGGTTTAGGAATTTTTCAGTCATCAAGCGCATTATCACAAGTTTATGCTGCATTATTTGCTGTTTGGTTAATTAGAAATTATTCATTAGAAATTGGTTTTACTGCCTCTGCATTTTTTGCATTTCTAGCTGGAGTTTTTGTTTTATTTTTGAAGATAGATTATAGCAAAGCATATTCAAAAGAATTTAATTTTAAAAATGCACAATGGATTTCTAAGCATGGCCTGTATCCATTTATAATTTTTACGAGTCAAACTTTAACCTTTGGTGCAATTATTGCATTTCTTCCATCAATCAGCCAAGCAAGAGATTTAGGTAATCCCGGTATATTTTATGCTACATATGCTTTGACTATGTTGGTCGCTAGATCTCTTTCGGGATATCTGTCAGATTTGATTGGTCGTAAATCAGTCATTATTCCTGCACTTTTTTGTAGTTCCTTTGCCTTAGTACTGATTGCTCTTGCACAAACACAAATGATGTTAGTTGCAGCATCTGTTTTCTATGGAGTTGGCTTTGCCTCTGTGCAAGTCGTAGGTTTTGCTATATTAATTGATACAACTCCAGTGAAATATCATGGTTCAGGCTTAGCAACGTATACGAATGCTTGGGATGTGGGTGGTCTTTTGGGTGGGCTTGTTGTTGGCATCTTGATAGAAATTTTTAATTTTACAAGCGCCTTTCTTTTTTGTGCCTGCTTACCGATCTTTGCATTGTTTTTCCTAAAAAAAATTAAATTAAATTAATTTTTCCATCACATATGCTGACTTTGATTTGTTTTTATTTTTATAGTAGTTAATTTTTGTATTGATTATTGCAAAACCGTTTTTTTTATAAAAGCTAATTGCTGCTTGGTTGTCTTCATGTACCTCAAGAGAAATTTTTGTAAACATAGAACTTCTTGCTAATTCTATGCATTGATCTAACAATAAGCCTCCTATTTGGTTTCTTTGATTCGATGGCTGAACGGCTATTTGAGAGATATGCGCTTCATGAGGGAATATCCAAACACCTGCAAATCCTACTATATTATTTTCTTGAGTCGCAACATAATAAGATGCAAAATGATTTTTCAATTCTAGAGTAAAATTAATATCTGGGGCATTATGAATGAATGCTTTTTTTTCAATAGTTTTTACACAACTTATATCTTCAAGTTTCATTGCTTGGATCTTTATAGGATTATTTTTTTTATCGTTATGAATTCTGGATATTTTCTTCATACATATATGATATATTTTATTTATTAACAATATTGATTAATAGAAAATTTATTTGATTTTCTTGAGTGTAGATATTTATGAATCGATCTGAAAGCCCTATTGATAATGATGTTCAAGCAGAAGACA
>CETM01000478.1_pt1 | contig 81966 bp, 90 predicted proteins | sample 361451 | NCBI WGS metagenome assembly CETM01 (sample SAMEA2622690, study PRJEB7988) | marine metagenome | isolation source: saline water (ENVO:00002010), including
GCGAAGTTCCCATGGGTACAGAGTGCGGTATTGGAGTTGCCAATTACAAAGATGTAAAGATAGGCGATAAAATTGAGGTTTACGACAGGATAGAAATTAGACGATCTATCGATTAAACATGCAATCTATTGACTTTTCCAGAACAGAAAGATTATCAGACTTATTTAAGCATGAAATAGCAGATGTTCTTAGAAACAAGGTAAGAGATCCAAGATTAAGTAATTTGACTATACTGCAGGTCAGGGTAACTCCTGATCTAAGAAACGCAGTTGTTTCCTTTTCAGCAACTAATAGTTTTAATGACATAGAAATTGAAGAAGTTAAAAGGGCGCTATCTAAAGCAAAAGGATTTATAAGAAAGTCATTAAGTAAAACAATGAAGCTTAAGAGAATTCCGGAGATTAGTTTTGAGTTGACTGATTCTTATCTTTTCCAACTATGAATGGCCTTTTCCTTTTAGACAAACCTTCGGGTTTAAGCTCTAGTCAGTGTGTATATAAAATTAGAAAAAGACTAAACATATCAAAAATAGGTCATTGCGGAACTCTAGATCCTTTAGCTACTGGAATTTTACCTATTTGCATCGGAGAGGCCACTAAATATAGTCAATATCTGACCGACGACACAAAAGAGTACGAAGTAGTAATAGGGTTGGGAATAAAAACAGATACAGGTGATCGTGAAGGTAAAATCATTAAAAGGGATAATAAAGAATTTTCTGAAAAAGCATTACACCAGGTATTAAAAAAATTTACTGGTACTTATTTCCAAACACCTCCAATGTTCTCAGCCTTAAAATATAAAGGTAAACCTATGTATTATTGGGCAAGAAAAGGTGTTTACCTCTTTAGAAAAGATAGGAAATTGAATATTGAATATATCAAATTACTGTCTTTATCTAAAGAATCTATAACTCTTAAGATAGCTTGCTCTAAGGGATGTTATATTAGATCTTTAGCTGAAGATATATGTGAAAGTATAGGAACCTTAGGTACTGTTATTAATTTACATAGAACTAGAGTTGGCCCTTTTTTAGGGTGTCAAAAAGTAGACTTAGAAAAACTTTGTAAAGAAAGCTTAAAAGGTCACTTAATCCCTGTAGAAGAAATATTCTCTGGTCTTTATGAGGTAAAGATTAATCAATTAGATCTAAAAAAGATTATAAATGGTCAATCAATAGACTATAATGCCCCCAAATATAAGAAGGGAATAGTTAAAATATATACAGATGAAGGTAGATTCATAGGCTTGGGCAATCTTGATTTTAATAAAATTTACCCTAAAAGGTTGCTTTCATCTATTAGTCAAGAATCTTCATAAATGAAAGAGGTTTAAATTGTCATTAACGGAAAACAATAAAAAAGAAATAATTTCGAAGTTCAGTAGAACGGATAAAGATACTGGATCACCAGAAGTTCAGGTAGCCTTATTGAGTGCAAATATCGATGCTTTACAGCAACATTTTAAAACTAATGCTAAAGATCATCACTCAAGAACGGGCTTAATTAGAATGGTTAATAGAAGAAGAAAACTGCTTGACTATATCAAAACTTCTAAGCCTGAGGTTTACACAAAGATCATAGCTGATCTCGGATTAAGAAGATAATCCCATAAACAAATTTAATTAATGATAATGCTGTTAGCAGCATATTGGAGTGTACAAAAGAAATATGAAAAGTTATAAAAAAGAATTCAAAATAGGCAATCAAGAAATAATCTTAGAGTCTGGTAAGATTGCAAGGCAAGCAACTGGTTCGGTGCTGGCCTCTTCAGGCGATACTCAGGTGTTAGCAACGGTAGTGGTTGGAAAACCTCCGTCAGCTCACCAAGATTTTTTTCCTTTAACAGTTAACTATCAAGAAAAGACATATGCTACTGGAAAAATACCGGGAGGATTTTTTAAAAGAGAAGGAAGGCCTACAGAAAAGGAAACTCTCACATCGAGATTAATTGATAGACCTTTAAGGCCATTATTTAATGATGATTTCCTATATGAGGTTCAGGTGATCTGTACTGTTATGTCTTGTGATAAAGATGAAGACCCAGATATTTTATCTTTTTTAGCTGCCTCTTCGGCCTTAGCTATATCAGGATTACCTTTTAATGGGCCTTTAGGAGCGGTGAGAGTTGGTTTCGTAGATGGTGAATATATAATTAATCCAAAAAGAAGTGAATTAGCTAAATCTTATTTAGATATGGTTATAGCTGGGAGCGAGAAGGCTGTAATAATGGTTGAGTCTGAAGCTAAAGAGCTTACAGAAGATCAAATGCTAGGGGGAATTTTATTTGCTCATCAAGAAATGCAACCTGCAATAAAAGCCATAGAAGAGATGGCAGGAGAAATTGGCAAGGAAACTTTTGAATATGAACCAAAGGTTATTGATCAAAAAATCTTAGATAATGTTGAAAAAGATTATAGTGAAAAGATTTCAGAATCTTATGAAATCAAAGAAAAACAGTCCAGAGTCCAATCATTAAATAATCTAAAAGATGAAATTATAGAAAAGTTTATTGAAGAAGATTCAGAAGAATCTATAAAAGCTGATTATCTGGATGCCTTTAAGAAAATAGAAAAAACAATAGTGAGATCTAAATTATTGAAAGGTGAACCAAGAATTGATGGCAGAGACTTAGATACTGTTAGACCTTTACATATAGAAACAGGCATACTGAAGAATACACATGGTTCAGCTCTTTTTACCAGAGGAGAGACGCAAGCAATTGTAGCATCTACTTTAGGCTCTCCAAGACAGGCCCAAATCATAGATGCTCTAGAAGGTGAGTTTAAAGATCAGTTTATTTTACATTACAATTTTCCACCTTATTCAGTTGGAGAAGCTGGATTTCTTTCTGGTCCAAAAAGAAGAGAGATAGGGCATGGAAAGCTCGCGAGGAGAGCTTTAGAAGCAGTCCTTCCTTCTGTTGATGATTTCCCATATACAATTAGAGTTGTATCAGAAATAACAGAATCGAATGGTTCGAGTTCTATGGCAAGTGTTTGTGGATCTAGTCTTTCTTTAATGGATGCAGGAATACCTATTAAAAGTTCTGTGGCAGGTATTGCTATGGGATTAGTAAAAGAAGATAAAGATTTTGCTGTAATTACAGATATTTTAGGGGATGAAGATCATCTTGGAGATATGGACTTTAAGGTTGCAGGAACATCAGAAGGGATTACTGCGCTTCAAATGGATATAAAAATTGATGGTATTACAGAAGAAATTTTTGAGGTTGCGTTAGAAAAAGCTCAAAAAGCCAGGACACATATTCTGAAAGAGATGGATTTAGTTATTCCTAAATCTCGAGATAAGATTTCTGATAAAGCCCCTCAAGCAGTAGTATTAACTATTGATAAAAGGAAGATAAGAGATGTGATTGGAAAAGGCGGAGAAACCATTAGATCTCTAACAGAGAAGTCAGGCTCAATAATTGAAGTTGAAGATGATGGCAAGGTAACTATATACGGTGATTCACAAGAGTCTAGGGATATAGCCACTAAGTTAATTAAAGAGATTACAGCTGAACCTGAAATAAACAAAATATATAATGGGCCGGTTGCAAACATTACCGATTTTGGGGCTTTTGTCACCATTTTACCTGGAAGAGACGGCCTAGTACACGTCTCAGAAATTTCAGAAGAAAGAGTAGAGAAAGTCTCTGATTATTTTACTCTTGGTGAAGAAGTTAGAGTAAAAGTCCTTGACGTAGACAGGCAAGGAAAGATCAAATTAACTATGAAAAATTTAGATTAAAAATTTGAAATATTAATCTAAATGTGCTAAGACACCATTTGTTTTCCAAAGAATCTTGCTGTTAAATGTAAATGTCTGACTATGTCAGGCGTTTGTTTAGCTAAAATATGGGTGAAATATGAATGCATTAAATTCGTTAAGAGATATTATCGGATCATTAACAGGTATTATTGTGTCCTTAGTTGCGTTGGGAGTTGCAGCAGGAGTAGTATTTGGAGATGTTCCATTTGTTGGTGGAGTTCTAGATAACCTTTTAGGACTTGTTGCTACTTTAGGTGACAACGGTCTTATTGGTCTTATAGTTCTAGCTGTTCTGCTTGACTTATATAGATAAGGTCTCTACTTAGCTTTTAATATGAAAGGGGGCCTTATCGGGTACCCCTTTCTTTTTTTTTGGGTCTATTTAGGGGAATAACATGCTAGATTTAATAGAAAGGACTAAAACACTCTTATGGGAGTTTACAAAGTTTTTAGCTTTGGTTGTAGCTGTAGCTGTTTTAATATCAATGCTTTTTGGGACAAATGTACCATTTTTTGGAGGCATACTTGAAAATACGCAGAACGTTATTTCGGCATTAGGATCTGAAGGCTTGGGACTTATTATTGCAATAATAATTATCTTAAGTGTTTGGAATTCTAGATCAAGTTAAAGAAAGGATTTACTAAACTAAGAAGGGCGCTTAGAGTGCCCTTTTTTTTAGAATAATTATTTATGGATAGATTAGTAGAAATAAAAGACAACCTGGTTATAGGTAAAGCAGGGAGCAGAGATTTAATTGCAGACCTCTTTATACCTCCTGGTAACTTAAAAAACCGTCCTGCTATAGTTATAGTCCATGGAGGGGGTTGGAGAGAAGGGGATGAAAAACAACTTAGAGGATATGGGATACTTTTAGCGAGAGAAGGTTTTGTATGTATCTGCACCTCTTATAGGCTTTCAACAGAAGCAATTTGGCCTTCACAAATACAAGACGTAAAATGTGCAATAAGATACTTAAAGGCTAATTCAGATGATTTGGGATTAGACCCCGCTCGTGTTGGTATTACAGGGAATTCTGCAGGAGGCCATTTGTCCTTAATGGCCGGACTTAGTCAAGTTGATAGTACTTTTGAAGGAGAAGGAGGTAACAGTCATGTAGACTCAAATGTGAAGGCAGTATGTGCAATTTACCCTCCAGCCAGAATAATTAAATATGATGACTCAGATCCTATAATAGATGCATTTAGGATGCTTATGGGAGATGTTAGTGAAGATCAATATAAAAAAGCTAGTCCAATACTGCATATAGATAAAAATTTTCCTCCAACGATGCTTATTCATGGATCTTCAGATAGCGTAGTTAAATTAAAAGATTCGACTGATCTTTATCAGAAATTAGTAGAAGAAAATATAGCTGCAGAATTACATATTTTTTCGGAGGAAGAACATGCTTTCGACTCTCAAAGAGGGTATGGGAGATCTATAGCCGAATTGCAAAACTTATTTTTTAAGAAATATTTGTAATTTAAATTAGATAACAGACAAAAGATCTTTTTGGGAGTTGGTGGCTATGGGTAGGCTTGAACTACCGACCTCAGCATTATGAATGCTGCGCTCTAACCAGCTGAGCTACATAGCCAGGATGAGAATTTTAGTTTTCCAATCAATTAAAGTCGAGTATCTTATACATTAAATCTGAAATGAATTATATCTCCATCTTCTACTTTATAGTCACTTCCTTCAGATCTTAGCTTGCCAGCTTCTTTAGCACCCTGCTCTCCATTATATTTAATGTAGTCATCGTAACTTATCGTCTCTGCTCTAATAAAACCTTTCTCAAAATCAGAATGGATTACCCCTGCTGCCTGAGGAGCAAGATCTCCTTGTTTTATAGTCCATGCTCTTGCCTCTTTCTTTCCAGCAGTAAAAAAAGTTTGAAGTGATAATATTTTAAAACTTTCTCTTATTAATTTATTTAATCCAGGTTCTTCAATACCTAATTCATTAAGAAATTCTAAGCCTTCATCTTTTTCTAATTCAGCGATTTCTGCTTCTAATTGATTGCATAAGACTATAGACCTTAAGCTTCTCTCTTGTAGATAATTTATAAATTCTTTTACAAGGTTATTATCCTTATCTAGATCTTCAACATTCCCTACATAAAGGCATGGTTTAGCAGATATCAATTGTAACTCTTCAAGAAACTTTTTCTTTTCTTTAAAAATCTTAGAGTCTTTAGCTGATATGCCTTTTTCAAGGTCTGATATTAATAAATTTGTTATTTCCAATTGATATAAGACATCTTTATCCCCAGTTCTTGAAGCCTTCTCTAGTCTATCTTTTAACTTTAGGAGTGTCTCTAAGTCAGCCAATATGAGTTCCGTTTCAATTATTTCTATATCTTGGATGGGATCAATTTTATTATGTACGTGTGTAATTTGGTCATTGTCGAAACATCGAACAACCTGAATAATGGCCTGGGTTTCTCTTATATGTGCTAGAAATTTATTTCCCAATCCTTCTCCTTCAGATGCTCCCTTTACTAGCCCTGCTATATCAACAAATTCAGTTGTTGTTGGGATTCGTGAGTCAGGTTTTACAATTTCAGATATTTTTTCTAGTCTTTTATCAGGAACTGGAACAATGCCTTTATTAGGTTCTATTGTACAGAATGGGAAATTTTCAGCATCTATACCCGCAGATGTTAAGGCATTGAACAAAGTTGATTTCCCTACATTTGGCAGCCCAACTATTCCACATTTAAGACTCATTGGTATGTAATTCCTTTAGTGCATATTCCCAATTACCTTCTAAAGCTTTTTCAAGGGATTGAAATGAGTTTTTTATGCTTTTTTCTATGGCCTTATTTTCATCTACCTTAGGCTTTGAAAGAACATAATCTATAATTTCCTCTCCTTTTCCAGGTCGCCCGATACCTATTCTTAATCTTTTAAAAGAATTATCTTTATTTAATTTTTTAATTATATCTCTAAGACCATTATGACCGCCGTGACCCCCTGAATCTTTAAATTTAATTTTTCCTATTGGAAGATCAAGGTCATCATGAATAATTATTAATTGACTAGGTTCAATTCTAAAATAATTTTTTATTTTAGATAAGCACGACCCACTTTCATTCATATAACATAAAGGAATTATTAAGTTGAAATCTAATTTTTCTGTCTTATATTTTGAAATATAAGAGTTCAACTTAATATTCTTTTTAAATGTTAGATTATGTTTTTTTGCAAATAACCTTAAGTAACGTTCTCCAACATTATGTCTAGTCTTGAGATATCCAGTTCCTGGATTGCCTAGACCGACAACTACCAAAGGCTTCATAAGTTTAGATATTAATTAAGTCTCTTCAGAAGGCTCTGCAGAAGATTTTTCACTGGAGGTCTCATCTTCATCTTTTACTTCTTCAGAATCTTGAACCTCTCCTTCTTCACCTTCTAATTCTTCACCTTCAATCTCTTCAACTTCAGGCTCTATATCTAGAACTTTGGCTTCAGTTATCGAAACTACTGCCTGATCTCTATCTTCACCCACTGAGAGAGATGGTATTTCCACTCCTTCAGGTAAATTTAGAGCTGATAAATAAATAGAGTCTCCAATTTCCATTTCTTGAACATCCACCTCAATAAATTCAGGCAGTTTAGATGCTCTACATCTAATATCTATATCATTTATAAGTCTAGATATTACTCCTCCACTTATTTTTACGCCTATACATGTTTCTTCATTTATAAACCTAACAGGAACAGAAATATTAATTTTAGTATCAGGATCTACACGCATTAGATCAGCATGAATAACCCTTTGGGTTGCAGGATGTCTTTGGAGTTCTTTTAATATAACGTCTTGTTCCTCACCTTTTATAGTTATTTTTATTATTTGAGTTGAGAATCCTGGAGCCTCGGAAGCTTTTACTATGTCCTTTTCTAGGATAGATATCCTCAAAGGATTTTCTTTACCGCCGTATATTACAGCTGGGACAATGCCTGATTTCCTAAGCTTTCTACTTGAAGACTTTCCTTCTACATCTCTATTTTCTGCAGTTAATATTATTTGATCTACCATTCTAATCTCCAAACTTTATAAAAACATAGCGCTAATTGATTCTTCATTATTAACTCTTCTAATTGCCTCTGCTAGAGTTGGTGCTATTGTCATTATTCTTATCTTTTTACAAGTTGATGCTTCTTCAGAGAGCGGTATAGTATCTGTTACTACCAATTGATCAAGCTTTGATTTAGAAATTTTTTCAATAGCATTACCTGAAAGTACTGCGTGAACTATATATGCATAGACTTTTTTTGCTCCATTTTCTTTTAGAGCGCCTGCAGCATTACACAAAGTTCCTGCAGTATCAACTATATCGTCTACTATAAAACAGTTCTTGCCCTCAACTTCTCCTATGACATTCATAACTTCAGATTTATTAGCTTCATCTCTTCTTTTATCAATAATTGCTAAATCAGAGAGTCCTAATACTTTCGCTAATGCCCTGGATCTCACAACTCCTCCAACATCAGGAGAAACTACTAAATTGTTTTTCGAGTTTAATTTCTGTATATCTTCTTTCATCACTTTCGTTCCATATACATTATCAACAGGTATATGGAAGAACCCTTGTATTTGCTCAGAATGTAGCTCTACAGTTAGTACTCTATCAATTCCTGATCTTTCTAATATGTCTGCCATGACCTTCGCACTAATAGGTACTCTCTCAGATCTAACTCTTCTATCTTGTCTTGCATAACCATAATAAGGCACTACAGCTGTTATTCTTCCTGCAGAAGATCTTCGAAGGGCATCAACCATAATTATTAGTTCCAAAAGATTATTTCCTGTAGGCGCACAAGTTGGTTGAATTAAAAAAACATCTTTACCTCTTACATTCTCTTCTATATTTACACTTATTTCTCCATCACTGAAGTTAGTTACTTTCGCATTTCCTAGCCTAACACCTAGATGCTTAGCAACAGATTCCGATAACTCTATATTTCCATTACCGCTAAATATAACTAAACCATTTCTTTGGGATCCTATCATTTTTACCTCTCATTGATGGCTGGGGTGGCTGGATTCGAACCAGCGCATGGCGGCATCAAAAGCCGCTGCCTTACCGCTTGGCCACACCCCATCTTTCATTATGTGCGTATTTTATTCTATAAATCTAATTAAAGGGGAACGATCTAAGCTTTTTACTAAAAGAAGGTCATTATAGATTCTAACTTTATCCCTAGCCTCTTCTTCACTTCTAAAAGTTAAAAAAATAGTTGATCCAGTTCCCGTTAACCTGGGTTGTCCTATTTTTTCTAACTGTAAAAACAAATCATCTATTTCCTTGTAATTTTTTCTTGCATATTCAGTAAAAGTATTCGTATTTTTACCTTCTAAAAAATCTTTCTTAGATAGTTCTTTATCAAATATTTTCATGCTCTTGAAAGCTAATTTAGTACTGATCTTTACTTTTGGGAAAGATAGTGCAAAAAAATTATCTTTAATTTCTATTGGTTCTAAATTTTCACCCCTGCCTTTCCCCCATGCATTCTCTCCATATATAAAGAAAGGTACATCAGAACCCAAATCTAAACCTATTTTCATTAATTCATCTTTTGATAAATTTAGATTCCATAGTTTATTTAATGCTATTAAGGTAGTTGCCGCATTCGAGCTTCCTCCTCCTAAGCCAGATTCAATTGGAATCCTTTTTTTTAGATATATATCTACCCCATTTTTTATATGATATTTTTCCTGAAGGTTTTGTGCAGCTTTTAAAATTAAATTATTTTTAATTAAATCTCCTGTAAGGTTAATTCCGCTTGGTCTTTTTTTAAAACTAAGGTCATCAAAGAGATTTATAAGAGTAAAGGCTGAGTTAATCTCATGGAAGCCATCATTTCTTTTTCCTAAGACTTGAAGATGCAGGTTAAGCTTTGCAGGTGATTTAAGTTTTAGGATGTCCATTGATTGTTTTTATAAATAAAAATAATTCAAATATCTCATTATCGATTGTTATTTCTCTAATCAAATAATTATTATTTTTACCAAAATAAGAAATATTCCATCCTTTCAAATTCCAGTCTTCATCTTTTTTATTAAAAATTATATCTAACAACTCCTTTGCTTTGAAAACTTGAACTGCTTCAGAATTATCTTCTAGTAACAGAAAGTTAGATAAGTCTATGGTTTCATCTAGATAGTAAGAAAATTTCTTTTCAGGTAAGAGATAAATTTTACCTACAGTTAAGGTAATTATTGATTTTTCTCTCTGTGCTGTAAAGTATCCGGATTGTGAATTATTTAGATACTTAATTTTGAATTTTCCAGATACTATATATTGCTCATTATCTGTAAATACTTTAAACAATTCATCTGGTTGTTCTTTTATACTCTTACAACCCATCAGTAAGCTCATTATTAACAACACACATGAAAAAAAAGTAGATATGTTTAGGTTTTTATACATAAAATAATAAAATTAAGCACACATTACTATGATTAAGAGTATTTTATCTAAATTATCAGAGGCGTCCCTAAGATTTCAAGAAATAGAAGTATTATTAGGTCAGCCAGATATAACTTCAGATCAAGAAAAGTATGTCAAGATTACAAAGGAGTACTCAGATTTATCTCCCGTAGTAAATGCTTATAAAAAATATTTAGAGGTGAGTGCTTCTTTAGACTCTACTAGGTCTTTAACTAAAGATGTTGATAAAGATATAAAACAATTAGCTGAAGTAGAGGTCATGGAACTAGAAATTGAATTGAATTCTATTGAAGAAGAGATAAAGAAACTTCTTTTACCTAAAGATCCAGATGATTCAAAAAATGTTTTTTTAGAAATTAGAGCAGGAACAGGAGGGGACGAAGCAGCTCTTTTTGTAGGAGACTTATTTAGAATGTATTCAAGGCTTTCAGAAAGAAACAAATGGAAATTAGATATTTTAAGTCTTAGAGAAGGAGATCATGGTGGTTACAAAGAAGTTGTAACTAGAATAATTGGAGAAGATGTTTATAAACAGCTTAAATTTGAAGCAGGGGTTCATAGAGTACAGAGGGTTCCTGAAACTGAGTCACAAGGAAGAATTCATACCTCAGCTTGTTCCGTTGCAGTTTTAGCAGAAAACGATCAATCTCATGAGATACATATAGATAAGAGTGAAATAAGAATTGATACGTTTAGGGCCTCTGGAGCAGGCGGTCAACACGTAAATAAAACAGATTCTGCTGTGCGACTAACTCATATTCCTACTGGATTAGTTGTTGAGTGCCAGGACGGAAGATCTCAACATAAAAATAAAGAACAAGCTTTATCTTTACTTCACTCAAAGTTAAATGATCTGGAAAAAGAAAAACAAGAAGCTAAAGAAGCAGAAACTAGAAAGGTAATGGTAGGTTCTGGTGATAGGTCTGAAAAGATTAGAACATATAACTACCCACAAAATAGAATAACCGATCATAGGATAGAATTTTCTGTTCACAATCTACCAGGTTTCTTAGATGGAGATATGGAATTAATGATCTCTACTTTATTAGAAGAAAACCAAGCTAGAGCTTTAGCAAACCTTGAGCAATGACTTCACTAGTAAGCTCACTATACTTCTTAAGAAATCATTCGATTCATAAATTAGAGAGAGTTGATGTAGAAGTTCTTATTTTGAAGGTATTGAAAGTATCTAGATCCTATATGTACGCGCACAATCCCTCATTGAACCTCAAACAGTTGGAAGAATTAGATTTTCTGATAAAAAGGAGACAAAGGGGAGAGCCAGTATCTTATTTAACAGGAACTAAAAGTTTTTGGACTCTAGATCTTGAGGTTAACTCAAAGGTTTTGATTCCTAGACCAGAGACAGAGTCTTTAGTGCAAGAAATTTTATTAAATTATAATTTAAAAAATAAAACTTTCTTAGATTTAGGCACAGGTTGCGGAACAATTGCTCTAGCTATAGCTTCAGAAAGGCCTGATTGGGTTATTTACGCAAATGACTATTCTTTTGATGCCCTTAAGATAGCCTATAGAAATTCAAATATTCACTCCTTAAAAATAAATCTTGTGAATAGCTACTGGGCAAACTCCTTTAAAGATAATTCTTTTGATGTTATTGCTTCCAATCCTCCTTATATAAAATTTAATGATGACAGACTATGTTCTGATGGTCTCTCATATGAACCAAGGATGGCATTAGTTTCTAGTGAAAAAGGCTTAAGTGATATTAAACAAATAGTAAAAAATAGTTTCAAAAAATTAAAGAATCAAGGAACCCTATATATTGAACATTCACCAGAACTACAAAGAGAAGTTTCTACACTTTTTCAAGAAAAGTTTGTAAACGTAAGAACTCATAAGGATTTGAATGGAGACGAGAGATTTACTTCAGGAGAAAAATTAGATGGATGATGAGCATTTGTTACGCTTTAGTAGACAAATAGTCTTACCGGAAATGGATTTGCAAGGCCAAAGCAGCCTTGCATCTTCTGCAGTTTTAGTAGTGGGAATAGGTGCTTTAGGTACAACAGTTTCAGAATATCTTTGTAGGGCTGGTATAGGCAACCTAACACTATGTGATCATGACAGGATAGAGGTTTCTAATTTACCAAGACAGACTTTATTCCATGAAGATGACATCGGAAAATATAAAGCTGAAATTGCATCTAAAAGACTCAACAAAATAAATTCAGATACTGAAACTAAAACTTTAGTTAAAGAGATTGACCAAAAATCTCTTGAAGATGCAATTATGCAAAATTATATTATTGTTGACTCAACAGATAATTTCACTACTAGATATCTAATCAACGAAATCTGTTACAAAAGAGCAGGAAAGTTAATATCTGGGTCTGCTTTGGGATGGAGAGGGCAAATCATTTCTTTTAACTTTAGTAACCAGGATATCCCCTGTTATGAGTGTTGCTTTGGTAAAGATATTTCTGAAGATCTTTCTTGTAGTGAAGTAGGAATTCTTGGACCAGTTGCTGGAGTAATAGGGTGCTTATTGTCTATTGAGGTAATAAAAATGATTCTAAAACTACCTATAGAAAAACCTTTTTTAAGAACATACGATTTTAAAGAGGAAGTTTTTAATAAAATTTCAATCAGGAAAGACATTAAATGTAAAACATGCAATCATCAAAAAAACTAATATTACTCTTGAAGCTTAGCACTTCCAGCTATATTCTGTCCGTCCAAAAAAATTAATAATTTAACAGAAGAGGTAAGATAAAGATGTTAGGAAATATGATGGAAGGCCAGTTAATGATATCTGGCCTAATAGAGTATGCTGAAAAATATTATAGCGATCAAGAAATAGTCTCCAGAACAGTAGAAGGGCCTATACATAGATGTACTTTTGTAGACCTAGCCAAAAGATCTAGAAAGCTTGCCAATGGTTTAAGCAACCTAGGTTTAAAGAAAGGAGACACTATAGGAACTCTGGCTTGGAATACTCACAGACACATGGAACTCTATTTTGGTGTTTCCGGTATAGGCGCAATTGTTAATACAGTTAATCCCAGACTATTTCCTGAACAACTAACATATATAATCAATCATGCAGAGAATAAATATTTATTTTTAGACCTTTCTTTTGTTGAGTTAGTTGAATCTTTAGAAAAAACTCTTACAAATATTGAAGGTTATGTGATCTTAACTGACAAAGAGCATATGCCTAAAACAAAATTAAAGAACGTTATTTGTTATGAAGAAATGATTAAAGATGAAAATGATAAATTTGATTGGCCAATATTTGATGAAAATACAGCTTCTAGTCTTTGTTACACCTCCGGGACAACAGGAAATCCAAAAGGAGTTTTATATTCCCACAGATCTACTATTTTACATGCATGGATAGTAAGCTTAGGGAACGCAGCTAATGTATCTAGTTCAAGTGTAATTCTACCTGTTGTACCCATGTTTCACGTAAACGCATGGGGTATTCCATATGCAGCTGCTATGAACGGAGCTAAGTTAGTCTTGCCTGGACCAGCTATGGATGGAGCTTCAATTTATGAATTAATTGACTCTGAAAAAGCAGATCTAATAATGGGAGTTCCAACAGTATGGCTAGGTCTTTTACAGTATCTCAACGAAACTAATCAAACATTAGATAGTGTCAAGAATGCTTTAGTTGGTGGTTCATCAGCACCAAGAGCTATGATTAAAGAATTTGAAGAAAAACATAATGTTTTTCTGCTTCATGGTTGGGGCATGACTGAAATGAGTCCATTAGGTACGGCAACGGTAAAAACAATAGATATGGAAAATATGGATTTAGAAAAAAGATACGATCTACAACAAAGACAAGGAAAGGCTTTCTTTGGGGTTGATATGACAATTGCTAATGATGAAGGTGAAGAGCTTCCTAGAGATGGTAAAGCTTTTGGAAGGCTGCTAGTTAAAGGCCCAACAATAGTTGAAAGATATTTTAAACAAGAAGATAGTGCTACTGACAAAGATGGTTGGTTTGATACTGGAGATGTAGCAAAAATTCACCCCGAAGGATATATGGAAATCGTTGATAGAAGTAAGGATGTTATAAAGTCTGGTGGAGAATGGATAAGCTCGATTGATCTTGAAAATGCTGCAGTTGGGCATCCAGATGTAGCTGAAGCTTGTGTTATAGGTGTCCTTCATAAGAAATATGATGAAAGACCTTTACTTCTTATTGTAAAGAATGCCGATACTGAGCCCACAAAAGAAGATATAACAAAATTTTTATCAGATAAGGTTGCCAAGTGGTGGTTACCAGACGATATTTTATTTGTAGATGAATTACCTCATACAGCGACAGGAAAACTTCTTAAAACTAACCTTAGAGAAGAGTATAAGGAACATTTAATTAAAAAATAGGAGAGAATATGATCGGTATTGTGCCTGGAGAAAAATTAATTGATTATGTAGGTAAAGACATAGGTTCTTCAGAATGGTTTGAAGTAGATCAAGAAAGAATAAACCAGTTTGCTGATGCAACTCTTGACTACCAATTTATTCATGTAGATTCAGAAAAAGCTACACCTTTGTTTGGTTCTACTATTGCACATGGTTTCTTATCTCTTTCCTTAATTCCACATCTAACTTCTCAAGCTATTCTAGCTCCTGAGAACTTAAAACATGTCTTTAACTACGGCCTGGACAAAGTTAGATTTATAAACCCTGTTAATGTAGGAGCAAGAGTAAGAACTCATAGTAAATGCGCTTCTGTTGAAGACAAAGGTGATGGAAGATATTTACTCAAAACCGAAATAACAATGGAAATTGAAGGAGTTGATAAACCAGCTTTTGTAGCAGAAACACTTTCAATGTTTATAACATAGTTTCAGATGAAGAAAGAGAGTGCTCTTACTGATAAAGCTATAAGTAATGCTGTAAAATTACTTCGAAAGAGTAAAAAAGTAGAGCAAGTATCTTTAACAAATATTTCTAATCAGCTTAGTGTTCCCTTAGAAGAATTGCATGCATATTTTAGTAATGTAGAAGATATTTTTTTAAAAGCCCAAAAAAAAGATTGGGAAAAGACCCATCGAATTTTAGATAAAAAAATTAGACAATCTAAAACTCCAGGAGACTTTATGGGAATTCTTGATTCTTTTTTTGAGCAAATGGTTACAGATCTATCGCAAGATGCTGACTTGAGATACGAAATGTCTATGTATCTCCCCGCTTGTCATAAATATAGAGAAAAAAATAAAAAAAGGTTAGAAAAGAAGCTTAAAAAGGTTATACAAAAGGGCTGGCCAGGAAAATCTACCAAAGTTTTAGAAAGACAAAGCGCGTTAATAATATTAATTTTTTATGGCTTTTTAGACCATATAGTTCATATAGATAAGCCTGATAGAAAAAAAATACTAAGGGATTTCAGCAATATGGTCTCTTTACACCTACAAGATAGAAAGTTCTTTTAGAAATGAAAAATCAAACAAAGTTAAAGCTCAGAATAATTAAAAAAACTATGCTTGCCCTTGAAAAGAATCAGCAAGTCCATAAAGTTTCTCTGATAGATGTAGCTGCGGAGTTAAATATAAAACCTGAGGATATATATCAATATTTTCAAGACATTGAGGAAGTTATTCTTAATGAACAAATATACATTAATAAAAAAATAGAAAACTATTTAACCAAAGGATTAAAAATATCTAAAGTCCCAGATGACTACAAGCAATTATTAGAAGGATGTTTAGATTTGTATATTGAAATACTTCCTGATTACGCTAATGCTGCTTTAGCAGCTAGCTATTACTTACCCGAGTGTTTAGAAGAAAGAAAAAGAGCTAAAAATTTTTATATGGGGTTTCTTCGTCAAGCGATTAGAAAAGGGTGGCCAGGAAAAGTAAAAAATGTAGTTGATAGGCAAGCTGAACTAGTGTTAATTACTATCTATGGTTTATACGAAGCTGTTTCTGATAAGAATATTTCGGAAAGGAAAAAAATTACTGCTGATGTAAAAAATATGATCAATTTACACTTACAGGATAGACTATTTTTTTAGTTTCCTCTTTAATATTTCATTAACCTGTTTTGGATTGGCTTTGCCACCAGAAATTTTCATTACCTGTCCAACAAAGAATCCAAATAACCTGTCCTTTCCTGATAGGTATTTTTCTAATTGCTCTTGATTTTCTTTGATAACCTTATCTATCATTTCCTCAATTTCAGACTCATCCGAAACTTGAGCTAGCTCCTCTGATTGAATAATTTCATCAGCAGTTTTTGATGTATTCCACATTTTTTCAAAGACATCTTTAGCTATCTTCCCTGATATAGTAGAGTCCTCGATCCTTCCTATAAGTAACCCAAGGGATTTAGAAGAAATTTTAGACTCGTTTATTGAAACATTATGTTTATTAAGTAGTCCATTTAACTCACTATTTATCCAGTTAGCAGATAATTTAGGAGATTTAGATACCTTGGTACATGATTCAAAGAAATCAGCTATATCTTTATCAGCAGCAAGAACTTTAGCATCGTAGCCATTGAGTTTGTATTGACTTACAAACCTTTCTATTTTCTCATTGGGTAGCTCTGGCATATCCTTCTCCACTTCTTCTTTGAAAGAATCTTTAATTCTTACGGGCAAGAGATCAGGTTCAGGAAAATATCGATAGTCATTAGCAAATTCTTTAGATCTCATAGGTCTGGTAGTATTTTTTTGGGAATCATATAGCCTTGTTTCTTGAGTAATTGAATGTCCTTTTTCTAATTCACCTATTTGTCTGTTTATTTCAAACTCAATTGCTTTTTCAACGAACTTGAAAGAATTAACATTCTTAGTCTCTGTTCTAGTTCCTAGTTCAGTAGATCCTTTTTTTCTTACTGAAACGTTTGCATCACATCTCATAGAACCCTCTGCCATATTTCCATCTGATATTTCAAGGTATCTAACTATTGAATGTATATTTTTTAAATAAGCTACTGCTTCTTGAGGGCTTCTAATATCAGGCTCTGAGACTATTTCTAGTAGTGGAGTCCCAGCTCTATTTAAGTCAATTCCTGACATTCCTTCAAAGTCTTCGTGCAAGGATTTACCTGCATCTTCTTCGAGGTGTGCCCTAGTCACTCCTATTCTTTTAGAATCTTTATCATCTAGTGAAATATCTAAATATCCATTCTCAACTATTGGCTTATCCATCTGGCTGATTTGATATCCTTTTGGTAGGTCAGGGTAAAAATAGTTTTTTCTAGCAAAAATAGTAGGGCTATTGATTTTTGCATTTAAGGCTATACCTAAACGTATTGCCATTTTTAAGACTTCTTCGTTTAAGACTGGCAATACTCCAGGAAGCGCTATATCAACATGGCAAGCTTGGGTATTAGGGAGTGCACCAAAGTTAGTACTGGCTCCAGAAAATAATTTAGATTTTGTGGCCAGCTGTACATGAACCTCTAATCCTATCACTGCTTCCCAGTTACTCATTTTAATTCGGGTCTCTCTTCATGCCATTTAGTAATACCCTGAAATTGATGAGCAACTTTTAATAAAAGATTTTCATCAAGGCTTTTACCAATAAGCTGCATGCCAAGCGGTAAGCCTTTTTCAAAACCACAAGGGACTGAAATAGCAGGTAAACCAGCTAAATTTGCTGGAATTGTAAATATATCTTGTAGATACATTTCTGTAGGGTCTTTTAATTTTTCTCCTTTCTTGAAAGCTGTATCAGGGGTTGAGGGAGACATAATTAAATCTACTTCAGAAAAAACTTTATTGAAGTCATTTGCTATCAACTGTCTACATTTTTGAGCTTTCAAATAGTAAGCATCGTAATATCCAGCTGAAAGGACATAGGTACCTATCAAAATCCTTCTTTTAACCTCATCACCAAAACCCTCTTCTCTTGTTCTCATATATAAATCTTCTAAGTCTTTAGGGTTTTCACATCTATAACCATACCTGACCCCATCATATCTTGATAAATTGGCTGAACATTCCGCAGGAGCAACAATGTAGTATACCGGTAAAGATAAATTAATATTTGGAAGAGAGACATCTACAAATTCTGCTCCTAAATTTATAAATACCTTTTGTGCTTCTTTAAGTGACTTAATAAGATAATCCGGCAGATCTTTTTCGAAAAATTCTTTTGGAAGACCTATTTTAAGGCCTTTAAATTTAGATTCTAAATTTTCACCTATTCCTTCTTGCGAGACATCTAAACTAGTTGAATCCTTGGGGTCATACCCAGAAATTGCTTGAAGTAATATTGCAGCATCTTCTGCAGATCTAGCTATTACTCCTCCTTGATCTAGGCTAGAAGCAAAAGCAATCATTCCAAATCTAGAAACTCTTCCATAAGTAGGTTTAATACCTGTCATGCCGCACAGAGAAGCTGGCTGTCTTATAGATCCTCCGGTATCAGTTGCTGTTGCTGCTGAAGCTAGACCTGCAGCCACACAAGAAGCTGAACCTCCAGAAGATCCTCCTGGAACGCATTCAAGATTCCAAGGGTTATTTACTTTTCCAAAATAACTTGTCTCATTTGAAGAGCCCATGGCAAATTCATCCATGTTTGTCTTCCCTAAACTTACTAAACCCATTTTTTCTATTTTTTCTGAGACAGTAGACGAATAAGGTGATTTAAAAGAGTGAAGCATTTTAGAGCCGCAGGTAGTTAAAACTCCTTTAGTACAAAAAATATCCTTTTGAGCAATTGGTATTCCGTCTAGTTTTAATGGATTTCCTGATTTATACCTTTTATCTGCTATTTCAGCTTGATGCATTGCATCTTCTTCTAGCACTGTAATAAAACTATTAATTTTAGGGTCTATCTTTTTAATCCTGTTTAAGTAGTTACTTGTTAGATCTTGACTAGAAAACGATAATTCCCTTAAGCCTTGAAGTTGCTCTTTCAAAGAAAGTTTATGTAGTTCCATTAACTTTCCTCATCAATAACTTGTGGTACTAGAAACAGCCCTGATTTTGTTAGAGGAGCTGGCTCTTGTAGAGCCTCTCTCTCATCTGTTTCTGTCACTTCGTCTTTTCTAAGAGGCTGAAAAACATTAGCTGGATGAGACATAGGTTCTACATCTGTGGTATTAGCATCATTAAGAACTTTAAATAAATTCAGAATAGCCTCTAGCTCATTTTTCAAAGATTGCATCTTATCTTCATGAATATTTATTCTTGCAAGATATGCTATTTCCTCTAATTCTTTATCTGTTAAATCCATAAATAACTTTTAATAATACGAAAAATTGGCTAATGTACCACATTGTTGCTTGCTCAAAAACTGTGCAGTTGCTAGAGTGTTGCAGTTTACGACTCCTAACATGATTGTATACGAAATATGTTAAAAAGATTAAGAGGTTTTTTCTCTAACGATTTGTCCATAGATTTAGGGACAGCGAATACTTTAGTCTATGTTAAAGAGAAAGGAATTATTCTTAATGAACCCTCTGTAGTTGCTATAAAAAAAGAAGAAGGCCGAAGGACAGTTGTTGCTGTTGGAGCAGAAGCAAAGAAAATGTTAGGACGAACTCCTGGAAATATATCTGCAATAAGACCACTAAAAGATGGAGTTATTGCAGATTTTCAAGTCACTGAAGAGATGCTTAAATATTTTGTTAGAAACGTTCATGAAGATAGCTATGTTAGACCAAGCCCAAGGGTCCTGGTTTGTGTGCCTTGTGAATCAACTCAAGTTGAGAGAAGAGCAATTAGAGAGTCAGTTATGAAGGCAGGAGCTAGAGAAGTTAGACTAATTGAGGAACCAATGGCAGCAGCTATAGGAGCTGGGATGCCAGTAGAAGAAGCTAGTGGTTCCATGGTTGTAGATATAGGAGGTGGTACAACAGAGATAGCTATTCTAGCTTTAAATGGAGTTGTGTATGCTAACTCTCTTAAAGTTGGAGGGGATAAACTTGATGAATCAATTATTTCCTATGTAAGAAGAAATCAAGGAGTTTTAATTGGCGATGCCACTGCTGAATCGATAAAACAAATGATTGGAACTGCCTCTCCAGACTCAGAGGTAACCAAGATGGAAGTAAGAGGAAGAAATTTAGCTGAAGGTGTTCCTGTAACAATAGAGATGAATAGCAAACAAGCATACGATGCAATGCTAGAACCTTTATCGGCAATTGTGCAAGCTATCAGAACAGCTCTAGAGCAATCACCGCCAGAACTCAGTGCAGATATTTCTGAAAGAGGAGTTGTTCTTACAGGTGGCGGTGCTATGTTAAGAGATTTCGATGTTCTCATCTCAAATCAAACTGGGGTGCCTGTCTCTGTTGCCGATGATCCATTAACTTGTGTTGCCCGAGGTGGTGGCAGTGCCTTAGAGATAATGGATAAATATGATATTGATCTTCTTTCTACGGAATAAGCCCATCCATTCTTTGTTTTTGGGGCCAGGAAATTAATGCTTAACAAAGAGCATAAAGTTTACCAGATAAGTAGTGATGCAATATTTGCTATCCCTACGATGAAACCTTTAAAGGTATTGATTTCAATATTAATATCTTTTTTTCTTATTTTGCTCGATATAAATTATAGTATTTTAGACAAGTCTAGGGGGTATACCCAAGACATCCTATCTCCACTTCATGAATTTATCACCTTACCTGTAAGTGCAGTGGATACATTTAAAAAAAGTTTTGTGCTAAATAAAGAACTTAAAGAACAGGTTCAAACATTAAAAGAAGAGAATTTAAAACTAGAAGTAATTAACAACTTCCTTTCCCAAATCTCTGAAGAAAATAAAATGTTAACTGAACTTTGGTTAACAACAAAAGAAAACCCAGGGAATTATTTGATAGCACCTAAGAGAAATATAGCTTCAAATGAGTTTAATCCCATTTTGACATTAGACTTACCTATTAAAAACCGAAAGGTAGATCTAAATAATCCTGTGATTTCAGTTAATGGTTTAGCTGGAAGAGTTAGTGCTTTGGGTATAAAGAGTGCAGAAGTTATTTTGATTCAAGATGTTAGGTCGTTTGTGCCAGTAATTGGTTCGAAATCTAGATTAAAAGCTATTATGCAGGGTGCAGGTATCAATAGAAAAGGGACAATCATAAATATAAAGAAGAATACTAAATTTATCCTAAATGAGGACATCTATACATCTGGAGCAGGGGGTGTATTTCCTAGAGGCCTATATGTAGGAAAAATAGTTTCCAAAATAGACGACTCCAGCAGCGATTTTATTAAACTTAAAATTGCCTTTAAAGAAGATCCGTTCTCTACTGACTATTACTTAATATTTAATAATGATTAGATCAATCAGAAGGAAGAATAATTTTTATATATATCTAAGTTTAATCCTAGCGCTTTGTATTGATTCCCTCACATTTAGTTCTACTTTTCATTTTATTAAACCTTCTTTAGTTCTTCTTACCTTGATCTATTGGAATTTAGCAATTCCAGACAAAGTAGGTATTTCTCTTTCTTTAGTGTTTGGTCTTCTTAGTGATGTACTCATGGGAACAGTTTTAGGTATCCATTACCTGCTTTTTGTAATTATTACTTACTTCTGCCAAAGGTTCTTTTATCAGATAAGAGTTATGCCAATATACCAGCAATCTATAGTTTTCTTTTTCGTGTTTATTTTCTTTAAATTTACTTTATCTTTAGATTTTTTTGGAGTTAATATATTTAAGAGTAATTTTTCTGATATAACTTATTTATTAAATACGATAGCTTTTGGGGTAATTTCTGCATTATGCTGGATCCCAGTTTTTTTAATACTTAGGAAGTACAGACGTAGATGGATAACTATAGAATGATCTCTTTACAGAAATTCTTTAGAATCTCTTTATCATTAGTCCTTTGTTTATTTTTATTAGCATCTCTTTTTTCCTTTTTTCTATCTAATGAGAAGGCATTAGAGAGAGTCTCTTCCTTCTTATTTGAGGCTAATATAGAGGCAAGAATAGAGAGTTCTGTTTGGCATCCTAAAGGACCTTATTTACATTTAAGCAAACTATCCTATAAAACCGAGACATTGAATATCAACCTTTCTAATGTTGATATTGATATAGATTTTTTTGATTTGCTTTTTAATAAAAAAATAAAATATTTCTCAGCTGATACTTTAGATATATCATTTCTCGAAATAAACACCCAAGCAATAACACCTAAATTTATTGATTTACAGGTACTATTTTCTCAAGAAAAGACATTTATTAGAGAAATTTCAATAAACTACAAAGGTCATAAATTATTTGTAGGATCTTTATCAATCTTCTCGCAAAATAATTCGAAGGGAATAGAGGTAGTTTCTAAAGATAATAGTCTTAAGCTACAAGCAAATGTTGATTCAAACAAAAGATTAAAAGGATTCATAAAGGCAGAAGATTTTGTACTTCAACCGGGTGTGTGCAAGCAATGCAAGGAGTATGCCTTAAGATCTGGGAATTTCTGGTTGTCAATTGAAAATAAAAAACTAGTTAAATTCGAAGGTAATTTTTCTTTAAATTATTTTAAAAACAGAAATTTTGAAACTTTAGAGGGTGAAATTAAGATGGTAGATAATAAGGAAAGTACTTTATTCTCAATTAAACCAACAAAATCTAGCTCTGATTATCCTTTAATCTTTTTAGGTCTTTCCAGAGATCAATTTAGATTCTTTATTCCTCAAACTAAATTTGAGGATTTCCTTGGTCTCCCTTTTATAAAAGATACTATTAAAATTCCTAATAAATATTCCATTGAAGGTTATTTAAACAATCTTAACATATTGTTTATAGACAATAGCCTGGTGGAGGTTAAAACTGATTTCAAGAATTTAGTTGTTGAAAGAAATAAAAAAGATTTATTTCAAGGTTTAGAGGGAAGAGTCGTTTATTCAAACTTAAATTCAAGTATTAAAATAGATGCTCTTTCAATTCTAGTTAACAACAAAGATCTATTTAGTGAAGAGATTTTATTCAACAACTTTAAAGCAATGATTAATTTAGATTTTTCATCAGATAAGATTTTAGTTTCGAATAATTATTTTTCGACTTTCTTCAATGAATCTATGATACAAGGAAGGTTTTCAATACCTTACTCACCGCATAATAACCAAAATGATTTTGTATTTTTTATGAACTCAAAGAACATGAGTAACCAAGATTTGCTTAAACTATTTCCTAACAGCACTGATCTACAACCTATAAACTCCTGGATGAGTAGAAGAATAGGTTGTGGAACATATGAGTATATTGATTTATTCTACAGAGGATCTGTAAATTTAAGTGCATCTAACTCTAGCTCTTCCTTTTTTATGGAATTTTCGGGCAATGAATTTTGCTATAAAGATCAGAAAATACCATTAACAAATGTAAAACTTAAAGGATTGGTTCAAGATGATCGCCTTCTATCTAGGTTAGACAAAGGAGATATAAGGGGGGCTAATATAAGTGGTGATATAGAAATTCTAACAAACAACAAAAACCAATCTATGCTTCAGATAGAATCTAAGGTTACTGGTAATTTTAGCTCTTTATATGAAATAACTGCTTCAATCTTAAACCAAAACAGTAATTTTGAGGGAATAGGAAAACGGGGTACTTTCGATTCTAAATTTAACTATAGTGCACCTTTAATGAATAAGACCTTTAATCCTAGAAACAAATCAACCGAGATTGATTTAGATCTAAAAATAAAAGATGGCCTTATAGAGGAAATACCATTCTATGAAAAGATAGAGAATATAAATTCTAGAATCGTTTTTAACAATTCTGTAGGAATAAAAAAGGGATTCCTAGACTTAACCTTTAATAAGCAAGATTTCGCATTTAAACTTAAAACTAATAAGAAAGATGACACAACATATACTCAAATTAGTACAAGTGAGTTTATAGACTTTAATAATCTTTTCTTTAAAGGGAATTTTCCAGGTGAATTATCAGGTCGTTCGCAGACAGAAGTCTCTATCAAACTTCCTTCTTACTTGAAAGCCTCAGATAATCATAATTCTGAACTTCTTATCTATAGTAAGTTAGAAGGGACCTCCATTGCACTTTCTTCAGTTCTACAAAAAAAATACCAGGAAGAAATGCCATTTTCTTTAAACATTAATTCTTACAATGATACTAATTTAAACTTCAAGATTGGAGATTCTTTAAGAGGAAAATTTAAATTATCGCCGGTTATGGGTGGCTTTATTATTCTAGGTGAGAAGAAAAGAACAATTTCTATAGAACCACAAAAAATTATAATCTTGGGAAATCTAAAGGATCTAAATTTAGATACTTTAAATCTAACTAAAATTAGTGGCTCAGGTTTTAATAAAAATCTTTTTATTGAAGGCCTATCTATTTCTAATTTAAGTTTAGGAAACTATTCTCTAAAGGATGTGCTTCTAAATATGGAACCTAATGAGTATGGGCCTACCGTAAATTTTGTGAATGATGAAATAAGTGGGTCTTTAGGGCTAAGAGAAGATGCACTTTTAGTAGATCTTGACTATTTAGATCTAAATCTAGATTTAAATAAACAAAACACTTCTTTCTTAGATTTCTTTAATAATTTTGATCAAACAATAAATTTCAATATCAAAGAAATTAATATAAATAGAAAGCTCTATGGCTCTTGGTCTTTCACTATCAGAATGAAACAAAATACATTGGTTTTAGGAGGTATAAAAGGGAACTATGGAGAATGGGGTGTTTTAAGCGAGGAAGACAAAATTTCTAATATGAATATATTAAAGACAAGACTTGGTTGGAGAACTGAATTTAATGGTCATATATATTCTAAGAGACCAATAGAGGCTCTTAACCAAATAGGATTTAACCCGAGTTTTGATCTTAAAGAGATAGATTTAAGTACAAATTTTTATTGGAACAGTCTACCTTGGGACTTTGAATATAATGAACTAGAAGGTTCAGTCTACTTGAAATTAGAGGAATTAGTGTTCGATGAAACTGACTATCAAAATCAGATGACTAATGATAATTTTGATAATATCAGGAGACTCATGGGCATAATGAATCCTAAAGAGTTAGATAAGATTTTTGATTTAAGAAGGTGGAGAAATGGATTTATAGCAGATTCTTTGCAAGGAGAGCTATTCATTAAAAGAAATTATATTGTTATAAAAACTCCATTGATTCTTAAAACTTCTTCTGGAGACTTTGAATGGTCAGGAGAAATAAGTAGAACCGAAAAAGGTGCATTAGATAGTTTAGACTTAGAAATGACCATGACTCTTCCTTTAAAAGACTACCTTAACTTTTCTTTATTGGGCGGTCCTATAGCCTGGGTTACAGTCAGGGTAGCTGGTAAGGCCTTAGAAGAAAGTATAGATAAGATCGCAAGCGGTAAATGGATTGTAGAAGGAACAATTTCTGATCCTGTTCTTGAATTTGAAGGTTGGTTTAAAAATTAACTTCTTATAGAGGTTCAGATTAAAGAAATTTTTGGTCTTTTCTTTTATATGCTGGAGGAAGCTCGGCTAGTTCTCTATATTTAGAGACTGTTCTTCTGGCTAAATTGATTGAAAAATCAAGTCTTAGGGAGTCCTTTATTTGATTATCTGTGAGCGGGTAACTTTTATTCTCAGATTTTATTACTTTAGAAATTAAGCTTATTAGATTATTAGGGCTTATTTCGTTTCCTTTTAATTTACTCGAGACACTTTTCTCACAAAGTTTTTCTAGACGAAATACTTGACTAGGAGTTTGTATATATTTTGATTTAATTATTCTTGAAATAGTTGAAGGATTTAAGTTTAGAGACCTAGCTATTTCAACATTAGTTAACGGAATAAGATCTTTTTTCTTATCTAAATATCTATGCTGCTTTCTCACTATGTATTTAGAAACTCTGAGAAGAGTCTCCTGTCTTTTTTCATAACCCTTAAAAAAAGACTGAACATTATTCCTAGTTGTTATAGTTGTTTCTTTTAAGGTCTCTTTTATAGCTTCTTTAAAGGAATCAGAAAAGAATTTATCATTTCTTATAACCGTCCAATGATCTTCATGTTTAAAGGCTTTAACGTCTGGTTGTATATAAATATTTTCATCTGAAACTAGATTGATTCCAGGATCCAAATTTATTCTTTTAAATATTTGCTTGAATTCGGAAGGTATTGAGTCTTTAGATATTTTCTTGTGTTTTATTTTTTGAATAATATCCCAGGCTTCTTCTTTTTTCCTGTCATCAATTTCCAGATTCTTAATTTGGACCTCTATAGACTCTTCTATAGATCTATACCCACAACCCACTGGTTCAAAGTTTTGTATTACTTTTAGCACTTTCTCTATACTTTTATTCTTTATGTTTAAATTAAAATCTTCTTTCACTATAAGTTTTAAATCAGTAAAATTTATTTCAGGATCCAATCTACCGCTGTCTTCAATTGAATCAATTAGGAATTCACCAATTAGAATTTCTACATCATTAAGGAATGCGATTTCTAGCTGCTTTGTTAATTTATTTCTAAGTGTCTCACTTTCTTCAAGAAGGTTTACAGTTTCAATTGATTGATTGTTTTTAAAGAAGCTTCTGTATTTATCATGCAAAAATTCATCTTTAAATCTGTAAAATCTCTTCGACTTATCTTTTTCTTCTAGTTCATTTATGATTTCTAATATTTCATTGTTAAGTGATGCTCTTGAGGCAGACAGGAGCTTAATCTGATTTAGCAATCTAGGGGTTAAACTAAAACGGAGTTTTTGTTTTGTAGATAAAACTTGTTTTACCATTAACTCTCTAAAGTATTTCCAAGGTAAATTTCTTTAACCAGTTTATTCTTTTTAACTTCATCAGGGGTTCCAGTAGCAAGCTCCTTACCCTCACTCATAATAAGTATCTTGTCACAGATCTTCATAGTTTCTCTAACATTATGATCGCTTATTAGTATTCCTATATCGCGTTTCTTCAATGATTTAATAATAATTTTCAATTCAGATACTGCTATAGGGTCTATTCCAGCAAATGGCTCATCAAGTAATAAATAATTAGGCTTAAGAGCTAAAGCTCTTGCTATTTCTGTCCTCCGTCTTTCTCCTCCTGATAGCTTAATACCTTTTGTTTCAGAGAAATTAGATAGATTGAAATCTTCAATAAGGGTTTCTGTTTCTTTTAAAAGCTCTTCTTTTTTTAGGTTTCCTCTTTGTTCTAGAGAAGATTTTATATTATCTTTCACACTTAACGCCCTAAATATAGATGGTTCTTGAGCTAGATAGGATAGTCCTTTTTTAGATCTTGCTGATATCCCTTTATGAGTAATCTCTTCGTTATCTAGTATTATTTTTCCTGAATCTGATTTTTCAAGCCCTGAAATCATGTAGAAAAAGGTAGTTTTACCTGCTCCGTTTGGACCTAACAGACCAACCACCTCTCCTCTTTTAACCTCTATAGAAACCTCGGTAACAATTTTTTTTCCAGAATATGATTTTGATAGTGATTCAGCTATTAATTTCATTTCTAATTTTGGTTATTTTTGATTTATTGGAACTAATAATTCTTCTTAAAGAAAAGTCATAAGTTATTTCTTGGCTTTCAATTTTCATATCTTTCAAGTCTATAGTCGCATTCCCTTTAAGATGGATAATGTTCTTGTCAGGTTCTAAGACAACAGAGTTTGCCTTAGCTGAGAATATATGATTTTTATTACTTGAATTTATATTGGGGCTAATTATATTTACTTTAATCGGTTTTTCTTTGAAGTTTAGATAAAAACTTTGTCCAATTATTTCCATTTGTCTATTCTTAAGCCTTACCTTATCTTTTGATGAAGAGATCATGTTATTTTTATGGAAGGATATATTGCTCCCTTCTAGAGAGAATTCATTATCTTCTTGATTAGAATCTATCTTAGTATTATCTAAAAAAATTATACTTTCATCATCATTAAAAAATTTAGCGGTATTAGAGGAGATTTTACTTAATGACCTGTCAGAAGAGATTTCTAATTTTGGCTCTATAAGTTTATGCACTTTATTTGTAAATTTTTTAACCGACTTCGCGCTTAGTTCAATATTTTTATCTTTAGAGAAAAAGAAAACTTCGTTAATAATAGGTAAATTTATATCTTCATAATCGCTCGAATGCAGTTGACTCTGCACCGTTGTTAAGAAAATTACGAAAAGAATTGTTTTACTAAGTTTTGACATTCATACGAGACCAGCTTCAATAAGATCATGCATTCTTATAACTCCTTTTACTTTACCTCCCTTATCTGTAGCAATAAGTGAATAAATTTTATTTTCATTCATAATTTGTATTGCAGCAGTTGCTAATGACTCTAGATTTATAGTTTTAACCTTTTTTGACATAACTTTTGAAATAGAAGTTGTTCTTATATCTAAATTCTTATTTAAAGATCTTCTCAAATCACCGTCGGTGAATATTCCTTTCAATGTACCCCTGTCTATGATTATAGCAATTCCAAGCCCTTTAGAAGAAACCTCTATTAAGGCATTGGAGAGAGGACTATTTGAAGTAACTATCGGCAAAGAATTTCCTTTATGCATTAGGTCCTTCACTTTTAAGGTTAAAGCCTTACCTAATTTACCTCCTGGGTGAGATAGAGCAAAGTCGTTTTCTTTAAATCCTTTACTTTTTAGTAAAACCACCGCTATTGCATCCCCTAATGCAAGAGCTGCAGTTGTGCTTGTTGTTGGAGCTAAATTTAGGGGACAAGCCTCTTTAGAAATACCTGTATCTAAGTTTATCTTAGAGGACTTAGCAATTGGAGATTCTTTAGAACCAGTTATGGAGTAGAAGTCACATTTTACTCTCTTGAGATTAGGTATAAGAGCCAAGACCTCAAGACTTTGACCAGAGTGAGAGAAAATAAGAACTTTGTCATCCTTGCTAACAGTTCCTATATCACCGTGCAGACCTTCTGCTGCATTAATAAAAATTGATGGTGACCCTGTACTAGATAATGTAGCAGAAACCTTTTTAGCTACATGACCAGATTTACCTACTCCAAGAGTAATTATTTTTCCTTGAGTTTTTTGGAGTGATTTGCAGACTTTAACAAAGTTTTCGTTTAGAGAATTTGCCAGTTCAGTCAATCCTTGTGCTTCAATATTTAAAACTTCTTTTCCTGCCTTTAGATGGTTTATTTTTTTCATATATAAAATAGATTATTCAATGTGCATATAGTAACGAAATAAAATAGCTACTCAAAAAAATTAGACTCAATATAACACTCCCAGTTCTAATTTTTTTTGATAAAGAAAAAATATAAATAGAAAAAATTAAAGTAATAATAAACATTAATAATAGGAGAGGCATCCATTCTGTAACATTCCAACCTTCAGAAATATCTGTTTCATAGAATAGACCAGGAATTGCCAAAACAAAAAGACCATTGAATATGTTAGACCCAATAAGTGTTCCAGCTACAGTCTGATACCTTCCTTTCATAGCTAGTGATATAGATGCAGCTATCTCAGGAAGACTTGTTCCTATGGCTAAAATCGTGAAACCAATAAACAATGAACCTAACTCATATCTTTCTAGTATTTGCATTGCTCCTTTAGTAATTAACCAAGCAGCTATTATTAAAATGAAAATGGCTAAAAAGAGCTTTAAATAGTTAAAAAAAGACTTTTCAGCTATTTTTTCACTTGGTGTGTCTTTTCCATTTCTAAACCAATAGCCTATAACTAAGCCCAAACCAGATAAGAGGACTAAAGAAGAAAAGGGTGAGAATGGGTCTATCCATAAAATTATTATTATTAAAATACTAGAAACTAATAATATATATAGATCTTTTATAATATTTGAGTCTTGTGTTAATTGTTGTTTTTTTAAAGATATAACCAAAAGTACAGACCCAAACACAAGAGATAGATTAGCAATATTTGACCCTATTATATTACCTATAACCATAGTCCCTTTTTTTTCAAAAATAGCAAAAATGCTAGTTAGCATTTCAGGGGCTGATGTTCCAAACGCAATAACAGTAGAACCAATAAAGAAAGGGGACATTCCGGACTGTTGTGCAGATATAACGGAATACTTCTCTAACTTCTCAGCGCTATACCATATCAACAGGACGCCAAGAGAGATAATTAATAATGATGTACCAAGCATAAAATAGATAACTAAGCAGTTTATAACACTACTCAGATGATATAATAATAAAATATATTCTTATTATCTCTAATGAATCGCTTAAAAGAAACAATAGTAATCTTGTCTTTTTCATTTCTAGGTTTTTCTCCAGAAATTTATCCTTCAAGTGCTAGTGAGTATGCAGCACTTACTCATGAAAAGATACAAACAGTTATACAAGAAAATGATGAATTATTTAAAGAGCAACCAGAGCAGTTTACTAAACTAATTGCGGAGGCTTTCAGCCCTATTGTTGACTTTAAAAAGATATCTAAAAGTGTTATGGGTAAGTATCAAAAAACTGCCAGCAAAGATCAAATAGAAAAGTTTGCTAAAGTATTTAGAGAAAGCCTATTGGATAAGTACTCTAAAACTCTCGTAGAATTTAAAGATGAAAGAATTATTGTTTTACCTTCTAGACAAAATAATCAAGGAAGAGCAGTAGTTGAAATTGAAATTCATACCTCTACAAAAATATATCCTGGAAAATATAGTATGTATTTAGATAAAAACTCGAAATGGAAAATAATAAACATTATGATTAATGGCATAAATCTTGGTTTGGTATTTAGAAATCAATTTTATTCTTCAATGGAAAAATATAATCAAGATATAGATAAAGTGATCAATAGTTGGATTTCTACAATATAGTCTTATGGATAAACTTGTTATCAAAGGGAAAAATGAGCTAAGTGGAGAAATTTATGCCTCCGGAGCAAAAAATTCTGCTCTACCTGTCTTGGCTTCTTCCCTGCTTACAAATTCACCTCTTAGAGTAAAGAACCTTCCCCACCTTAATGACGTGACAACTATGCTTGAGTTGCTTGGTTCCATGGGAATAGATGTTATGTTGAGTGAAGATATGGAGGTGGTAGTGGACTCCTCTTCTATTAAAAACCTTGATGCCAGATATGAATTGGTAAAAACTATGAGAGCCTCGATTTTAGTTTTAGGACCAATGTTATCTAAATTTAGGAAAGCTAGAGTAGCTTTACCTGGAGGTTGTGCTATAGGCAGTAGACCAGTTAATCTGCATATAAATGCAATGAAGTCCATGGGAGCAGATATAAGTTTAGAAGACGGTTATATAAATGCTTCAGTTAAGGGAAGGCTAAAGGGAGCAAAAATAAATCTTGATCCTGTAAGTGTAACTGCAACAGAAAATGTCATTATGGCTGCTTCACTTGCAGAAGGTATTACTACAATTCAGAATGCAGCTAGGGAACCTGAAGTAGTAGATTTAGTGAAGTGTCTAAGAGGCATGGGTGCAAATATAGAAGGAGAGGGATCAGATCAAATAATTATAAGGGGAGTAGAAGAATTAGAAGGTTCTGATTTCTCTGTAATGCCAGATAGGGTTGAAACTGCAACTTATTTAACAGCTGTAGTAATGACCGGTGGTTCTATAAAGATCAAATCAGCTTTTCCAGACTCTCTCAGCGCAGTAATATCTAAACTTGAAAATGCTGGAGGAGTTTTCGAAGTTGGAGAAGATTGGATAGCTTTAACTATGGACAAAGCAAGACCATCCTCAACAAGCTTAACAACAGGACCTTATCCTTCCTTTCCTACAGATATGCAGGCTCAGTTTATTTCTCTTAACTCTATTGCAAAGGGGAATTCAACTGTAACAGAAACAGTTTTTGAAAATAGATTTATGCATGTACAAGAAATTGCCAGGATGGGAGGCAATATTTCTCTTAAAGGAAATACTGCTGTTATAGAGGGGACTAAAACTTTAAAAGGAGCACCAGTTATGGCAACTGATCTTAGAGCTTCGGCTAGCTTGGTGCTTGCTGGTTTAGTGGCTAAAGGGACAACATTTATAGACCGCATCTATCATATCGATAGAGGTTATGAAAGAATAGAAGAGAAGTTGAAACTTCTAGGGGCAGATATAGAAAGGATTTCTTAAGAATGAGTAGTGATAGTTTGATCTTAGCATTGCCGAAAGGAAGAGTATTTGAATCTTTTAAACCTTTATTAGATGGTACCAATTTCCAGTTAAAGATAGAAAAGGATAGATCAAGAAAGATTCTAATAGATACAAAATCAAAGAGTCTAAAAATTCTGCTTATTAGAGGTTGGGATATACCTACTTACGTAAATGCTGGTGCAGCTCACCTTGGGGTAGTTGGAAAAGATATTCTTTTAGAAAAGTCATCCGAAGAATTTATAGAATTGTTGGACTTAAAAATTGCGAGGTGTCGTTTATGTCTAGCAGGAAAGAGACATATCCTTGAAACATCTGGAAAGATGAGAATTGCTACTAAATATCCCACTGTCTCAATTGAATTTATGAAAAGTTTAGGCATACAAGCTGAAATATTCTATTTACATGGATCTCAAGAAGTAGCCCCCATGTTAGGTTTATCTGATGGAATAGTAGACTTGGTCGATTCTGGAAAAACACTAAATGACAACGGTTTAAAAGAAATAAAGGTAATTAAGAATATTTCTGCTCGTTTAATTTCTAATAAAGCAGCTCTTAAAACTAAAGGCAATTTAATTACTGAATTAAAGGAAACTTTATTATCCAAAATATAAATTATGTTTGGTCTAAGACTCTCTTATAAAAGCGATTCTTTTGAAGAGGAATTTCAACATTTCTTGTCTAAAAGACAAGTAGTTCCTATAGAGCTAAAGATTTCTGTAGAAGAAATAATATCTTCAGTAAGAGAGGAGGGAGATGAAGCCTTAAAAAAATATAGTCTGGAGTATGAAGGCTCGTTTAGGGAGGATTTTAAGATTACTAAGGAAGAGATACTTAACTCTTCAAAAGAATTAGATAAAAGGATATTTGAAAGTTTAGAGTTCTCTTATCGTAGATTAAAGGAATATCATCAAGATTGTTTTGAAAAAATACATTTAGAGTCTTTAACTAACGGTATTGGGAGATTAATCAAACCTATTGAAAGTGTTTGTATTTATGCTCCAGGAGGTAAAGCTGTATATCCTTCTACAATATTAATGGCAGCTGCGCCAGCAAGAGTAGCTGGAGTGAGAAGATTAGTTCTCTGCACTCCAAATCCTTTAGACAATATTAAAAGTTTAATCTCTGCAGCTACTCTAATCGCCGGTATAGATGAACTATATTTTTTGGGTGGGGCACAATCAATTGCAGCAATGGCAATCGGTACGCAAACAGTAGACAGAGTTGATAAGATAGTAGGTCCAGGAAATAAGTATGTTTCAGAAGCAAAAAGACAATTGTATGGTGAGGTAGGTTTAGACTCAATTGCAGGTCCCTCAGAAATAGTGATATTAGCCAGTGAAGCTTCTAACCCTGAAAAGGTAGCTTGGGATCTTATGGCTCAATCTGAGCATGATCAAGATGCAACCTCTGTTGTAATAAGTGATTCTAAGAATTTATTATCTGAAGTTAGGCATGTAATATCGCGAGAAATAGGTAGCTTAAAAAGAGGAAAAATTATTCAAGAATCTCTATTAAGGAATGGAGCTGAGATATATATTAAAGATAATAAAGACGCTCTGCCTATAATAAATAAAATTGCTCCAGAGCATCTCCACATAGCTTTTGATGATAAAGAGCTATCAAAGAAAGAATTAATTGCAGGAGTAATACTAATTGGTGAAGATTCTGCTAATGCTTTTTCTGACTATGTTGTTGGTCCTAGTCATATTCTTCCAACAAGTTCAAGTGCTAGATTTTCTTCACCACTTTCGGTAGAAGATTTCTTAATAAATTCAAGCATCATAGAGCTTAATGCAGAGCAAAACCCTGAATACTTTAATGAGTTAATTCTCCATACTTCAAGGTTAGCAGAAGCAGAAGGTTTAGAAGCTCATTCTAAATCAGTAGAAATTAGAAAAATAAAGACTTAATCTTTATTTACAGCTGTAATAATTAAACTCACCTCTTTTGTACCCCTTAAGACTCTCAAATTTATTTCTGTTCCGGGTTTTGATCTCGCAAACTCCTTAAAAAGTAAATCATAACTAGCTTCATCGTCATTTATATACTTAATAATGTCATTTTTTAATAACCCCCCTTTGTCTGCTGGACTATTTTTAATGACTTTTGAAATTAGCAAAGTGTTGTCTTGAAGTAAGGCAATTTTTTCTATATTAAAACCAAGCCAGCCTCTCTTAACTTCTCCAAAACGTATTAAATCGTTTATAACATTCAATAAAACAGAGGAGGGGATCGCTAAGCCTATTCCTTCAGAACCTCCAGAAGATGACCTTATTATAGTGTTAATACCAATTAACCTTCCTTTAGTATCAATTAGAGCACCACCAGAATTACCTTTATTGATTGAAGCATCTGTCTGAATGTAATTTGAATAGGGATTGTCATATTCTCTACCTGTAGCACTAACTATACCCATGCTCACTGATTGACCAAGACCATAAGGGTTTCCTATCGCAAGAACAACATCTCCTATTTTTAGGTTTTCAGAGTTTTCAATTTCTATAGAAGGAAAATGTTGATTATTGTCTTCTATTTTTAGTAAAGCTAAATCTGTCCCTTCATCCACGCCTATTAATGCTGCTTCAAATCCTCTTCCGTCATTGAGCTCTACAGTAACATTTATAGATTTATTACCGATAACGTGAAGATTTGTAAGAATATACCCGTCTGAACTAAATACTACTCCTGATCCTAAGCTAGATTCGGTAAGTTTTGTATTGCCAAAAAGGGAACTTCCCCTTCTTTTATTATCCCTTGGATGAATTTTATCACTATATATATTAACAACAGCTGGAGCTGCTTTTTCAACCGCTAAAGCATATGAAGTTACTGAATTATTTAGATCACTATATTTATTAAGGTTTATCTCTTGCCAATACGAGCTCCCAAGATAAAACAAGATTGCTATCGACACCCCTAAAATGAATCCTTTTACACTATTAAGAACTTTATTTTTTATCACATTCCAAAGAATAGAACATATGATAAAAAAATAAAGCTATAAAACAAAAAAAGAAAAAATAATCTAAAAATACAGTTTTAGTTGAATATAGAAGATCTAAGCATTAAAATGCGCCCGCCTTTGGGAAATGGTTATTAAAAGTCATTATTTCTAACAAATGAGTACAAAAAGTTATAAAAGATCTGATATAAACGATAATTGGATACTAGTCGATGCTAAGGGAAAAACACTAGGGAGGTTTGCTACTCAAATAGCAAACTTACTCAGTGGAAAAAATAAACCAGAATATACCAAAAATGCTGATCTAGGGGACTACGTAATAGTAATCAATTCAAATCATGTTAAAGTGACAGGAAATAAGATGTTTCAAAAAACTTATTATCGCCATAGTGGTTATCCTGGAGGAATAAAAGAAGAACCTCTTTCCAGAATAATGGAAACTAAGTCACAAGAGGTTATAAAGTCAGCAGTTAAAGGCATGCTCCCAAAAAATAAACTCGGGAGACAAATGTTGGGTAAGTTGAAGGTTTATCAAGAAGAAGAGCATCCACATTCTGCACAACAACCAGTTTTAACAGAATTATAATTTGATAAATAAGGAAGGGTAAATTTTGGAACAAATTGTTACAGTAGGAAGAAGAAAGAGGTCTACAGCCAGAGTGTTTCTACAAAAAGGTAAAGGCCAGATTACCGTAAATAAAAAAACATTAGAGGATTACTTTGGAAGAGAAGTAGCCCAAATGGTTGTTAAGCAACCATTAGTCACAGCAGATATGGTTTCTGGTGTAGATATAATGGCAACAGTTTCAGGAGGGGGGAGTTTTGGTCAGGCTGGGGCTATAAGACTAGGTATAGCAAGAGCTTTGGTTCAATATGACGAATCGTTAAAACCAGCACTAAAAAAGGAAGGGTTTCTAACAAGAGACTCTAGAAAAGTAGAACGTAAGAAAGTGGGCTTAAGAAAAGCAAGAAAGAAACCTCAGTATTCAAAAAGGTAAAATGCAGCCAAAATCACCTCCTAACCCAGGAAGACGAAAATTCCTAATAGGAGCAACTTCAGCAGTAGGTGCTTTTGGAATAGCTGGAGCAGCTATTCCTTTCATAGGCTCCTGGTCTCCAAGTGCAAAAGCAGAAGCAGCAGGTGCACCTGCTATTGCGGATATAAGTAAACTTTTACCAGGGGAGTTACTAATTGTAGAATGGAGGGGGGTACCTATATACGTAGTAAAGCATACTCAGCAATCTTTAGAACTCCTAAACCAAAATTTATCTAGATTGTCTGATCCAGATTCTATTGAAGATCAGCAACCAGATTACGCACAAAATAAAATTCGTTCTAGAATAGAGGGTATATCTGTCTTAACTGCTGTCTGCACACATTTAGCTTGCGCACCGAAATATTATCCTCAGTTAGGTATAACTGATTTTGATAATGAATGGCAAGGAGGTTTTTTCTGTCCTTGTCATGGTTCTAAATTCGATCTTGCTGGCAGAGTTTATTCTGGAGTACCAGCACCAACCAATTTACCTGTACCGCCACATTATTTTAAGTCAAAAAATATTTTAGTTATTGGTGAAGATGGAGAGCAAGTTTAATGATGACTAAACTTATGAGCTGGCTTGATGAAAGGTTGCCCATAACAGCAACTATAGAAAGGCATTTAACTAAATATCCTGCACCAATAAATATGAATATTTGGTATTTAGCAGGAGTTTTGCTGGTAGTAGTTTTGGTTATTCAAATCATTTCAGGAATATGGTTGTTAATGAGCTATGAACCTACTGCAGAAGGAGCATTCGCATCTATTCAATACATTATGAGAGATGTTGAGTATGGCTACATAATAAGGTATATGCATACCACAGGAGCTTCTGCTTTTTTTGCACTTATCTATTTGCATATGTTCCGAGGCATGATGTACGGGTCTTACCAAAAACCTAGAGAGTTACTTTGGGTTGTTGGTTGGTTTACCTACCTTTTACTCTGTATGCTAGGATTCACAGGCTACGTTTTGCCATGGGGTCAAATGTCTTTTTGGGCCGCACAAGTGATAATGTCACTATTTGGATCAATACCTTTTATTGGTGAGGGCCTTTTAACTTGGATTAGAGGGGATTATCTTATTTCGGGTATAACTTTAAATAGACTTTTTGCTCTACATGTAGTCCTTTTACCTCTAGCACTTATAGCTGTTATATTTGTTCATATTTTGGCCCTTCATGAAGTAGGTTCAAATAATCCTGATGGAGTGGATGTAAAGAAATATAAAGATGAAGATGGAGTGCCGTTAGATACAAAGCCTTTTTTTCCTTACGATGTAATGCACGATCTCTATGCTATCGGTGTATTTCTCATTTTCTTTTGTACCATCATGTTTTTCTATCCCGATGGAGGCGGTTATGTTATTGAGTATGTAAATTATGAACCAGCAGATAATTTAAAGACACCCGAACATATAGTACCTTCATGGTATTACACCCCCTTTTATGCCATGTTGAGAGCTATTACCTTCCCTTTATTTGGACTATCAGCAAAATTCTTAGGTTTTGTAGTTATGGCTGCTGGTATAGCTATCTTTGTTGCTCTTCCCTGGCTAGACAGAAGCCCCGTAAAGTCTATAAGGTATAAAGGAGTTTTTAGTAAGTTCTTCCTTGTTTTGTTTGTTATTAGCTTTCTTGTTTTAGGCTACTTGGGCTCAGTAACACCTACTCCGTTGAGAACCCTAGCAGCACAATTTTTCACTTTAACTTATTTTGCTTATTTCTTTTTAATGCCTATTTATACTAGATATGAGAAGTGTAAGCCAGTACCAGAAAGGGTAGAACTTTCATGAAAATAGTATTATTTTTTCTCTTATTTTTTTCTGTGTACGCTTATAGTGCTTCAGGAGCACCATGTGGTAAATACTTATCATCAGACGGAAGTATAGAAGGGGAATGTGCTAAATCATACGTAAATGCTGAAGATTTGCCCTCTCTTCAGAAAGGAGCACAGGTCTATATGAACTATTGCCTTGGATGTCATTCCTTAAAATATTCAAGATTTAAAAGAGTTGCTGAGGATTTAGAGATCCCTTTAGAAATGTTTGAAGAGAATTTAATTTTTGGAGATCAAAAATTAGGAGATTTAATTTACAGCAGCATGCAACCGAAAGAATCTAAAGAGTGGTTTGGTAACTCCCCACCTGACTTAACACTAGAGGCAGGTCTTAGAGGCCCAGATTGGATATACACATACCTAAAAAGTTTTTATGTTGATAATTCAAGACCATTAGGTGTGAATAACAAAGTTTATGAAAATGTAGGAATGCCAAATGTGCTTTTAGAAATGCAAGGTATACAGGAATCAGTTTGTAAACAAGTTCCAGTTATTTCAGAAAATGGAGGTATAAAACAAGATCCTTTAACAGGAGAATTTATATCACAAGAAAAATGTGGATTTTTAGAAGTCCAACCTGGAACAGGAACTTTAACGCCGGAACAATTTGATCAAAGTATTAAAGACCTAACAAATTTTCTATCTTATATGACAGACCCTATGAAAAAAGAAAGAGAAACCATAGGTGTTTATGTAATCTTATATTTAATAGTGTTTACAGTCTTGAGTTATCTGTTATATAGAGAGTTTAAGAAAGATCTACATTAAGGAGAAATTATGGTATCGATAAGTAACAGAACTTCAATGGCACTTTTTTCTGATCCATTAGATCATTATTGCCATCGAGTAAGGATTGTCATGGCAGAAAAAGGTGTCTCCGGAGAAATAATTGACACAGAACAAGATAGAATAACTAAAGAAATACTAGAAGTGGCACCATTTGCTGAACTACCTGTTTTAGTTGACAGAGATGTATGTATTTATAATTCTTTAGTTTTAATGGAATATCTCGATGAAAGATTTCCTCATCCCCCCCTTTTGCCTGTTTACCCGGTTTCCAGAGCACAAATAAGGCTATTTATAAAAAGGATAGAAGATGATTGGTCTTCGCTTTTTAATTCCTTAATAGACAATTCTCTAAAAGAGCCTCAAGCAAAAAAAGCTAGACAACAACTAAAATCTCACATTATTGGGCTATCAACAATCTTAAAGGAAAAACCTTTTTTTATGTCCGATGAATTTAGCTTAGTAGATTGTTGTATTGCACCTATCTTGTGGAGGTTGCCTTCTATAGGTATAGAGCTTGAAAAAAATGCAAAAACTAAACCAATATATGAGTACATGAAAAAAGTCTTTACTAAGCGTTGTTTCATAGAAAGCCTTTCTGAGCAAGAAAAGGAACTCAGAGATATCTAGTTTAAAAATTTAAAAGTATTATCTTCTGATTTTATGAGTAAGGGTTTTCTGTAGAAATCCTTACCTATTTTAAAAATGTGACCTGTGAGTCCTTTATAGATCAATCCATTTTTTTCACCTCTAGTATTATTTAGTAGCATAATTTCATAAGTATCGTAGCCAATCCCAAAACTTCTAGTAGTTAGCGCAAGATTACCGAAAGTCTTTTTATTAAATCCTTCGAACTTAATTGGCATATCTGATATAAATACGTTTGAAAGATCCTTCTCAATTAATTTATAGAAATCTTCACTAGACCAATCAGTTATAAGAAATATAGGGATCTTATCTCCATAGCTATACTCTATGGTTGGTCTAATATCACGTGCTTCTGAAATCATCGTAGAAAGTAATATAGCATCTACGTCCCCTCTAATTCTTGGTGTGAATTGTAATTCTTCTGATAGAACCCTAGATAAGCTCCTCTTTCTCTGATTGCTCCTTTCAAGGAATAGTATTTTTCCAATCATTTCTTGTGTTTGAGCGCTTTCTTCATAGCTAGAGCTGTTTAGCACTACTCCTCCAGAATTTTTCCACATCTTTGATAAAAGAGTCTTATCATTTGTACTTTTATTATCAATAAGTATTACTCTTTTATATTCTTTCCTAGCAAATTTAATAATTTTATCTCTTTCTTCTTTCCTTGATATAGAAAAAACACTTGCATTGTTTGAGTTAAGATTAATATTCTTATCTCCAGAGACAATAAGATTACTATTTTGCGCAAGCCACGCTACACATTCAGTTGGTAAAAGATTTAAAGTTTTTATATTAAAGAAAACAACATACGAAGTTCTCTCATTTTCAATTGAACAGTCTTTTTTATTATGGATATTAATAAGTTTTAGTTTAGGTGAATAACCAATACTTTTTTGATAAAAATAGTAATTATCAAGAAATCCCACTATATAGTCTGGAAAGATATAATTATCATTGGCCTCATAAAAATAGATTTCTATACTTTTAGGTTTCAAACTTGAAGCAAAATTAACAGACGGTTTCTCTAAAACACTATATCCATCTATACTTGTAATTGGTTTATTAGGACTATAAGCACAAGAGGTTAGAGTTAGTAGTATTAAATATGATATAAATTTTTTAATTATCATTCTCATTTTATGAAAAGGACTAAAGGAACATTATTTATTGTAGCTACGCCTATAGGTAATCTCCAAGATATATCTTCAAGAGCCTTAACAATTTTAGATGAAAGTGACCTTTGTTTAGCTGAAGACACTAGAAGATCAAAAGTATTGTTCGATAATTACAATATTAAAACAAAACTTGTTTCCTATCATAAATTCTCTGAAAAAAAGAAAACACCAAAATTGATAGAGGATTTATTAAAAGGTAAGAAAATATCAATTGTTAGTGATGCAGGAACGCCTTTAATTTCAGATCCTGGAGGAGAGTTAGTTACTAAAGCGATTGAATCAGGTATAAGAATTGAAAGCATACCAGGGCCTTCTTCAATTATAGCTGCCCTAACAGTCTCTGGATTTAATCTTGATTCTTTTAGCTTTTATGGTTTTTTTCCTAAAAAAGGTAGAGAAAGAAAATTAATGATAGACACTATTTTACATGAAGAAAAAACTTCAGTTTGTTTTGAAACAGGAGAGAGGATAGAGAGGTTATTCAGACAATTAAAACTTGAAATACCCGAAAGAAGAGCAGTTATTGTCAAAGAGCTTACAAAAATAAATGAATCCTATTTTCGAGGAACAATCAGTTTTTTAAGCAGTCAATTTGATTCAAACAAAATCAATAAAAAAGGTGAGTTTGTAGTTATTTTTTCCGGTCAGGAGAAAATAGAGAGAGATTGCCTGGATTTAACACCAAAAGAAGAAAGAATCCTGCAAAACTTATTAATAGCGCTTCCTAAGAAAGATGCTTTAAAGCTTGCTTCGGATATATTTACAATAAGTAAGAATAAGCTCTATGAATATATTCTATCGAAGTAATGTGCTTTAAAAGGAGATATAATAGTTTTTGAGCTAGCTAGATAATCGCTCTTTAGTCTATTCTAAAGAGAGGAAAGTCCGGGCTCCGTTGGACAAGATGCCAGGTAACTCCTGGAAGACGAAAGTCTATGGAAAGTGCAGCAGAAAATAAACCGCCTATTTTAATAGGTAAGGATGAAAAGGTGAGGTAAGAGCTCACCGCTTCAAAGGTAACTTTGGAGGCTAGGCAAACCCCATCTGGAGCAAGACCAAATAGAGGTTCTATAGTTAGTCCTGGCTGAACCTGGGTAGGTTGCTTGAGCTTTATGGTGACATAGAGCCTAGATGAATGATTATCCTAGACAGAACCCGGCTTACAGGCTAGCTCAACTCTCTTTCATTCCAGACCTATCAGTAATTAAAATACACTCAAATAAAGGTGTAAATTTATTCAATTCAATGCTAGTATTTTACCTATGAGTGTGTAAAAGTGTGTAAAAGTGAAACAAAATGTTACATTTATATTAATTTATCTTACAAAAAGGCAATTTAAAACATGAGTTTAGGAATATACGGTTCTAGTAATCTCACTTTAGATGTAAAGGGGAGAATAGTGATTCCTGCCAGGTATAGAGATTTACTAAAAGAAACTTGTGAAGGTAAATTAGTTATAACAAAGGACCCTCAATATCCTTCTCTAATACTTTATCCAGGAAAATTGTGGAAGATTATTTCAAGTAAATTTGAATCCCTTGGGGGATTAAATCAGAAAGTAAGATCAATACAGTGGAGGGTATTAGGAAATGCAAATGTTCAAGATTTCGAGTCTTCAGAGAGAATGAGTATTCTTGTTCCTCAAATACTACGAGATTTTGCAAATTTAAAACCTAAAGAAAGAGTTTGTCTCGTGGGTATGGGCTCAAAGTTTGAATTATGGAACCTCGATAGCTGGAATAAGAAGCAAGCAGGCATGCCTATTGACGGTGAGGCTATAATGGAAGAGTTACCAGTTAGTCTGCAAGAGATTCCTTTTTAAAATTATGATCCATCAAGCAGTCATGGTAACAGAAGTTCAAAATAACTTAATAACGGATCTAAACGGACTATACCTTGACTGCACTTTTGGTTCCGGAGGTCATTCTAATATTATTCTTAGTTGCCTTGGCCCCAAAGCAAAACTAGTAAGTTTTGATAAAGATCCATCAGTTGAAGCATCTATCCCTAGCAACTTAAGTAAAGATAAAAGATTTAAATTTATTTGTGATTCGTTTAACCATTTATCTAAATATATTAAAACAGACCAAGTAACTGGCATCCTATTTGATTTCGGAATTTCCACAACGCAATTAGATAACCCAGAAAGAGGTTTTAGTTTTAGGCTTGATGGTCCACTAGATATGAGAATAAATCAATCTGAAGGTATCACAGCTAAAGATTGGATCAACACAGCTACTGAAGAAGAAATGTCTGATGTGTTTTGGAATCTGGGAGAAGAAAGGAATTCTAGAAGAATAGCTAAACAAATTTTCTTATACAGACAGACTAAAGCTATTCTTAATACTAGAGATCTAGTTGAAATAATCTTAAGAACAGTTAAGAGAAGGGGAAAAAAACATCCTGCAACTAACATTTTCAGGGCTATTCGTATGATAGTAAATAGTGAGCTTGAACAAATTAAAACAGGCCTAGAATCAGCCAGTAAAGCTTTATCGGTTGGTGGCAGGTTAGCTGTAATTAGTTTTCATTCCTTAGAAGACCGAATAGTAAAGAGATTCATCCAAGGAAAGGATAGATCAGACTTGAATATAAATTTTTCATATGTTGGAAAGAAATTTTATAAACCAGAAAGAGATGAAATTAATAATAACCCTAGAAGTAGGAGCGCTATCTTGAGGATTGCCGAAAAACTCAATTAAATTTGATATGTATAAATTAAAACTATCTTTACTATTTTTTGTTTTGGTATCAGCTCTATTTTTTAGTTTGATATCCCTAGTTTTTCAGATTTATGAGCATAGAAAAACTTATGCTGAGTTAGATAATTTAAAAATAAACAAATCTGAACTGCTTTTTGAATCTAGCTTATTGATTAATGAAGTTCATTTTTTAAGGAATCAATCCATTCTCAGGGAAGTAGCTTTAACCCAGATTGGAATGAAAGCTCCTGAAGAGAAAGATAAGAGAACAATTTATTTGAAGGCAAAACTATGAAAAAGAATTTTTTATTAGTCTTTTTTATCTTGTTATTAAGTTGTAGTAGCAACTACCAAAGTTCCATAGATTCTACAATAAAGATTGAAACAAAAAGAGATCTACTTACAGATGAAAATTTTATTCTTAGCTCATTAGATAATTTACTATTTGATATGAATAAAGATAGACATCAACAAAGTGTCCTAGATCAGACTTGGATTAATAAATTAACTGCTACAAGGAAAATGTCTAACGAAGTGCATATTGGGATAGTTGAATATCAACCTTTGGCCATCACTCCAGATGGAAGTTATTTAACCCAGTCAGGGCATTTAATCTCTCCTAAAGCATTTAGCAAAAGTATTAATGTGATGATGATTGATGCACCTGAAAGAAGGATTTTGGAAACTTTTTATATATCGCGTCAAATACAGCAAAACTTAAACCTCTATGGAGGGGTGTTAAGAAAAATTAGTTTAATTAATGATAGTTTTTATTTAGTTAGTGATTTAGATGGAAGAGAAATAGTGTTCTCTAAAAAGAATTTCCGGGTTCAGCTCAAACGTCTCGAGGACTTAATTTTGTTTGAGCTGAACTCAGGAAACATCAATGATATCAAAAAACTTGATTTTCGGTATAAAAACGCAGTAGCAGTTAAGAAATATAGGAGTTAGCTTGTTATGAAGAATTTAGAAAGCGGCGAGATGTTAGTTGGTATAGATATAGGAACATCAAAAGTTGTAGCAATAGTAGCTGAAGCTAAAGGAGATAGTATAGAGATCACAGGTTTAGGTACGCACCCTTCTAGAGGCTTAAAGAATGGAGTTGTTGTAGACATTGAATCAACTACTAACGCTATTAAGAAGTCCCTAGTTGAAGCTGAGACAATGGCCGGTTGTCAAATAGGATCTTGTTATGTAGGAATTTCAGGTAGTCACATAAGGGGTTTAAATTCTGAAGGTGTTGTGCCTATAAAAGATGGTGAAGTTAAATATGGAGATGTAGATAGAGTCATTGAAACTGCACAAGCTATGCCAATACCAGCAGATCAGAGGCTCCTTCATGTACTTCCAAGAGACTATATTATTGACCAACAAGATGGCATCAAAGAGCCACTAGGAATGGCTGGTGCCAGGCTTGAAGCTAAAGTTCATCTTGTTACTTGTAGTGAAAATTCTTCTCAAAATATACAAAAATGCATAAGAGCTTCCGGTCTTAATGTAGAAGCTTTTGTTTTAGAGCAACTAGCATCTAGTTATTCAGTTCTTACCGAGGATGAAAGAGATTTAGGAGTTTGCCTTTTGGATATTGGAGGAGGGACAACAGATATTGCTGTCTTTATAAATGGTTCCATATGTTATTCAGATGTTATTCCTATTGCAGGAGATCATGTAACTAATGATATAGCTCAAGCTTTAAGAACTCCTCCTTCAGATGCAGAAGAAATTAAACAAAGATATGGATGTGCTGTCAGTTCTTTGACCAAACCTGAAGAGATAATGATGGTAGCTGGAATGGGTGGGCGCTCGGAAAGGGAGCTTTCTAGACAGTCTTTAGCAGATGTGTTGGAGAGAAGATACGTTGAGATATTTTCTTTAGTTAAACAGAAATTAAGTTTAAGTGGTTTTGATCAGCTAATTCCGGCGGGAATGGTACTAACAGGAGGAGCTTCTAAGGTAGAAGGGGCCCCTGAGTTAGCTGAAGAAATCTTTCATTCCCCTGTAAGAATGGGGTCGCCTCAGAAAATTGAAGGATTCACAGAAATAATCAAGAACCCAATTTATTCTACAGCTGTTGGACTACTTCTCTATGGAAAAAAACAGTTACACGAAGACCATATGAATTATATCCATAGAGATAAAAGCTTTATAACAAGAATTTCTAGATGGTTTGGTGGGAACCTTTAATTACCTAATAATTAGGAGGTAGATATGAGTGAATGGAAAATAGTTGAAGAAAGTAAAGACAATGCAAAGATAAGAGTAATTGGAGTAGGTGGAGGTGGAGGAAATGCTGTTCAGCATATGGTAGATGCTGGGATTGAAGGAGCTGAATTCATATCTATAAACACTGATAAACAGGCTTTAGAGTCTAACGGAGCAGGAACAAAACTTGTTCTGGGTGTAGACATAACAGACGGTTTAGGTGCTGGAGCTGATCCTGAGGTAGGAAGACAAGCGGCTCTAGAAGACCGCGATAGGTTAAGAGAGATGTTAAAAGGCACAGATATGGTTTTTATAACTGCAGGTATGGGAGGAGGTACAGGCACAGGAGCTGCACCTATAGTTGCCCAAGTTGCTAAAGAGCTAAATATTTTAACTGTAGCTGTAGTCACTAAGCCATTTGAAATAGAAGGGAAGAAAAGGATGAATATTGCTCTAGAAGGAGTGAAGGAATTAGTTGACGAAGTAGATTCATTAATAACAATTCCAAATCAGAAACTTCTTGAAGTTCTTGGTGAAGATTGCAGTATGTTAGAGGCTTTTCGACAAGCGAATGATGTACTTTGTGGAGCCGTAAGGGGTATATCTGATATTATCATTAGACCGGGTCTTATCAATGTAGATTTTGCAGATGTAAAGACAGTAATGTCTGAAAAAGGGACCGCGATGATGGGTACTGGTACAGCTAGCGGTCAAGATAGAGCAAAAATTGCTGCTGAACAAGCTGTTGCTAGTAAGTTATTAGAAGACATTAGTTTACAAGATGCTAAAGGTGTTCTCGTAAACATAACTGCTGGTCCAGATCTATCTTTAGGAGAAATAAAGGAAGTTGGGGATTGTATTAATGGTTTTGCTTCAGAGGAGGCAATTATTGTTACAGGTACTGTATTAGATGATAATGCCGGCAATAATTTAACCGTTACAGTGATAGCTACAGGTCTGTCTTCTTCAATTCAAAGATCTAGCAATATATCAGCTAATGTAAACTCTATAAGGGAAGGAAAAGATCTGCCTCTAAGTGAAGCAGCAAGACAAATGATAGAAAATACTGCAAGTATAGAAAAGGTAGACAAAAAAGACGCTAAAGAAGATGAAGAAGATTATCTTGATATACCATCATTTGTAAGAACTCAATTGGATTGACCTAGAAGAGAAGATGTCTTCTAGGGTTAATATATTTTCTGGAAGAATTGCATTTGTACAGCTACTTTTCGTTGCAGCATTCCTTCTTTTAATTGGGCGGCTATTTTATATACAGATATATCAGGATACTTTTCTTAAAGAAAAAGTAATTTCTCGTTCACATTCAGAGTATTCTATATTAGCTTCTAGAGGAAAAATCATGGACAGGAATGGAAATGTTCTGGCTCTAGATGTGCCAAGTTTTTCTGTGGGTATTGACCTATCTAAATTTCCTAAATCTGCAAATGAAATTACTCTTCTTAGTAATACATTAAACATTAATGAAGATTTCTTAATTAGTAAATTTCTAAATCAAAATAAAGGTTTCAAAGAAATAACTAGACATATAGATTTAAATAAAAGAATGGAAATAGAGGCTTTAAATATCAAAGGAATTTACTTTCGTCATAACTTAAGGCGTAGCTATACCCAAGATCATTTAGTTTCTCATGTAGTAGGTCTTACAGATATAGATCGTAAGGGAATCCAAGGAACTGAATTAGTTTTTAATAATCTGCTTAGAGGAAAAGAAGGAGGTTTTGTAGGAACAAAAGTTACAAATAACATGAAGATAGATGGAACAAGAAGAGAACCCGAACCAGGTAAAGATATAAGATTATCTATTGATATCAGAATGCAATCTATAGCCTATGAGAATTTAGAAAGAGCAATTATTGAACACAATGCTCAATCTGGCTCTATAGTTATTTTAGATCCCAAAAAAGCAGAGATATTAGCTATAACTAATTATCCTTCTTTCAATCCTAAAAAGAGGAAAAATATTGAAGACTTTTCATCATTAAGGAATAGAGCTACTATAGATGTTTTTGAACCAGGCTCTGTTTTAAAACCTTTAGCTATGGCTGCAATGCTTGATTCCGGTTCAATTCCAAGTTCCCTGAAAATACAAACTAGCCCTGGTTGGATAGAAGTTTCTGGTTATAAAACTTACGACTTCAAGGACTACGGTGAATTGAATTTATCTGAAATAATATCTCTTTCAAGTAATGTTGGTATGGTAAAGCTGTGCGCCAATGAAAGCATAGAAAGCCTTAGAAATTATTATCTTAAGTTTGGCATAGGACAATATCCATTAAATATTTTAATTCCTTCGAGAGAAGGTTTTATTCCTTTATCATCAGAATTTTCATTAAGAGATAAAGTAAGTTCTTGTTATGGATATGGCTTAACAATGTCTGCTTTACAAATTGCTCAAGCTTATTCTGTATTTGCTAATGAAGGAAAATTTAAAGAATTAAACTTATTCCTCGATAATGAATTTAAACAGAATAATCAAGAAGAGGTAGTATTAAGTGATTCTACTTCAGATATCATTAAGCATATGTTGATTGAGGCCGTTAACTCTGATCAAGGAACAGCTAGAAGAGCGAGAATAAATGGCTACACTGTTGCAGGAAAAACAGGAACAGCAATGGAATCTTTAGCAGACGATACTACCTATACAGCAACCTTTTCTGGATTTGTACCTGCAAGAGATCCGGAATTATTGGGTGTAGTAGTTATAAGGGGTCTATCTGGAGAAGATCATAGCGGAGGAAAAATTGCAGCGCCTATTTTTTCTGATACCGTGGGAGAGATATTAAACCTTATTGAGGTAGGTATTTAGGTGAATTCTGATGCTCTTATAAAGGAGCTTATAAAAGAAAAAGGTTACAAAAACTTTTTTGTAAAAGGTTTATGTTTAGATAGCAGGAAGGTTCGAAGAGGATATATTTTCTTTGCTTTAGAAGGCAATAATTTTAACGGCTCAGATTTCATAGATGATGCTGTTAAAAGAGGTGCCGCCTTAGTTCTCAAAGAATCAAAAAATTCTAAGGAAGGGATTTATGTTCCTAACCTAAAGAAATATATGGGCTTAGTAGCTACCAGGTTTTATGGAAATCCCTCTTCGCGTTTAAAAGTAATAGCTGTTACGGGAACTAACGGAAAAACTACTTGTGTGGAAAGCACTTCCTACTTATTAAGTAAACTTAATATCCCTTGTGGTTACATGGGAACTATCTCTAATTCATTAGATGGAAAGAAAATTAGAAAGGCTAGTATGACAACTAACCATATTATAGATATAAATAAGTTCTTGAGTTTATCACAAAGCAAGGGAGCTACATTTTTTGCTTTAGAAGCTTCCTCGCATGGTTTAAAACAGGATAGATTATCAGGATTAGATATTAGCACTGCTATTCTCACAAGTTTCTCGCAAGATCACCTTGATTATCATAGTTCTATTGAAGATTATATGGATTCTAAGTCAAAATTGTTTACTGAATTAAAGCCTAAGCAATCTGTTATACAGATAGATAATTCACTAGGAAATTTATTAGTAAATCAATTGCAATCACAAGGCCAAAAAATTATCTCTGTTTCGCAAAAAGATAAAACAGCAGATTTCTTCTTCAGCATAAAAAATTCAAAAAATTCTATAGAAATATTTCTTAAAACAAGAGAACAAACTTATAGTTTTTCTTTAAACACTATTTCTAAATATTTAGCGTCTAATGTAATTTGTTCTTTAGCTGCATTAGAAGCAGAAGGTTATAGTCTTAAGAAGCTTATAGAGTTTTCAGGGTCTTTAAATTTTCCAGATGGAAGAATGACTAAATTGGATATTGGAAAGGCGGTCTGTTATATAGACTATGCTCACACGCCTGACGGATTAAGAGCTTCTCTCGAATCTTTAAAAGATTCAGGATTTAAGGATATTTGGTGTATTTTTGGATGTGGGGGGTCTAGAGATAAAAGCAAAAGATCTATCATGGGTTCAATCGCTGAAGGATTTTGTTCAAAAGTTATTTTAACTAATGACAATCCAAGAAGTGAAGATCAAAAGGGAATTATAAAACAGATTCTTGATGGCTTTAAAGACAAATCAAAAGTAGAAATTATTTTAGATAGAAAGAAAGCCATTAGGGAAACTATAAGAAAAATAAATGCGGAGGATAAAGAAATTGCTATGCTGTTAGCAGGTAAAGGCCATGAAGACACACAAGAGATTGAGAATAAATTTTTAAGCTTCAAAGATGAAAATATTGTCCTTAAAGCTATACAAGATCAATAACACGCGATGGATCTATTAGAATTATCTAATAAAGGAAAAGGAAACCTTATAGGAGATAATGCGTTCCCCTCAGGAATAAGTATTGACACTAGAACTTTATCTAAGGGGAATTTATTTATTCCTTTGAAGGGAGAAAACTTCGATGGTCATGATTTTATCAATCAGGCTATTTTGAAGGGTGCTTCTAGTATAGTTTCAAGTAAATTACTAAAGATTGATATACCCTATATATTAGTCGACGATAGTTTCGAATTTATTCATAGAGTATCTAAAAAAAATAGAAAAGAATTTAAAGGAATAGTAATTGCAATTACAGGTAGTAATGGAAAAACAACTACAAAAGAAATGTTATATTCCACTTTGTCTTTTGAGAATATATGTCACAAAACTTATGACAATAAAAATAATCTAATAGGACTACCTTTATCTTTGTTAGGTTTAAATAATGAAGCTAAATACTCAGTTCTGGAATTAGGAACAAGTTTTTTAGGTGAGATTGAGTTACTTACTTCAATTGCTGATCCAGATATTTCTCTTATAACCAATGTTTCTGAAAGTCATCTTGAAGGCTTAAGTAATGTAGATTCTGTAGCAAAAGAAAAAGGTGAAATACTCAAATTCCAAGGCTCAAACGGTATTGCAATCTTACCTAGAGATTCAGATTATTTTGATTATTGGAGAACTATTTCAAACGCAAAAAGAATAGTTTCTTTTGGAGAACATCTTGAGTCTGATATACAACTTAAGAATGTAAGTATAGATTTTGCAAAGAGAATCACTAAATTTACAACATCTATTTTAAATAAAAATCTAACTTTTGAGATAAACGGGATTGGTAAACATAATGCAATCAATGCAATAGCAGCTTTAGCAACAGGTTTTGCTTTAGACATGCCTTTAGAAGACTTCAAAAAACCTTTAAAAAATATATCTTTTCCTCTTGGCAGGATGACAATTTATAAAGGATTCAATGGATCGTATTTAATTGATGATTCTTATAATTCAAATCCTAAATCAATGAAAACTGCGCTAGACACATTAAGCATAAATGAGTCTCTAAGAAAAATTATTGCTGTTGGAGGAATGAAAGAATTAGGAGAGCAATCAGAACTTCTACATAATGAAATCTTAGATTATGCTCAAGGTAAAGTAGACCAATTCTTGTGTATAGGAGAAGAGTGGGAAAATGTTAAAAAGAAAGAAAACAAAAATTTTAAGATTTTTAGATCACAAACTGATTTAATAAAATACCTAAAAGAGATCTTAGATAAAGATACAGCTATTTTAATCAAAGGCTCTAGATCAACTCATATGGATAATGTTACAGAAAAAATAAGAATAAAATAATATGTTACTACCTTTATTTGAATATCTTTCTGAATTCTTCGGCCCTTTTAGAGTTGTTGAACAACTTATAACAAGATCTATCTTAGCAACTTTAACTTCATTACTTTTTTCTCTTGTTCTGGGACCTAGATTTATAAATAAGATGAAAGATACGCAAGTAGGGCAAGTAGTTAGAGAAGAAGGCCCCAAATCCCATTTTGCGAAACAAGGCACCCCTACTATGGGAGGGACTTTAATCTTGAGTTCTATTTTTCTGAGTGCAATATTATGGGGAGATATAAACAATAGATATCTTTGGGTAGCTCTAGGCATAACCACTTCTTTTGGGATACTAGGTTGGATAGATGATTTTTTAAAGATAAAACACAAATCAAGCCAAGGGCTCTCTCCAATAAGAAAAATATTTTGGCAATGTTTTATAGCTTTTATTGGTTGTTCGTATTTATTTTATAGCCATCAAAATATATCGGAAGTTAGTCTCATAGTTCCTTTTTTTAAAGATGTTTCATTATTTTTAGGAGCAGGTTTTATATTATTATCACTATTGGTTATAGTTGGCACTAGTAATGCAGTCAATCTTACTGACGGACTAGACGGCTTAGCTATATTGCCATGTGTTATGGTTGCTGCTGGATTAGGACTTATAGCCTATCTTTCTGGCAATGTCATTTATTCTGGATACTTAAACATACCTTATTTACCTGGTGCTGGTGAGATGTTAGTATTTTGTGGAGCATTAATGGGCTCTGGAATAGGATTTCTTTGGTTTAATACTTATCCTGCACAAGTTTTTATGGGAGATGTGGGCTCTTTATCATTAGGTGCAGCGTTAGGTACCGTAACAGTTATCATAAGACACGAGTACATCTTGTTGGTTATGGGTGGATTGTTTGTAATTGAGGCCATTTCAGTAATTGTCCAAGTAATATCCTTTAAATTAACAGGTAGAAGAATATTTAAAATGGCACCTCTGCACCATCATTATGAATTAAAAGGATGGCCTGAGCCCAGAGTAATAGTTAGATTTTGGATAATAACCTTTATGCTTGTTTTATTTGGTCTTGCTCTTCTTAGATTGAGGTAAAGTCTTGGAAAATGTAGCTCTTATTCTTGGAATAGGCCAAACGGGGTTATCAATGGCAAATTATTTGTCTTCAAAGCAATTGTCATATACTTTTTTTGACTCTGTTTCAGAGTTCAATCTCAATAAAAATTCAGAATTCGTAAAGTCACAGGAAGTACTTACATCAGTTTCAGAAATAAATATTAATAAATTTTCTAGATTCTTGGTCAGTCCTGGTTTCAAGAGTGATCACGAAGTTATAAATCTTGCAAAGAAAAATGGAATTCCTTTATTTACAGATATAGATATCTATTTTCAAGAAAACAAAGGAAAAAAAATTCTTGTAACAGGAACGAATGGAAAAACAACAACTGTTCTTATGGCAGAGCATTTGCTTCAAAACTTATACCCTCAATTGAAGTCAGCTGCTATAGGTAACGTAGGTAGGCCTGTTTTAGATTCTTTAAATTTAGAATTGGATATATCAATTATTGAGATATCAAGTTTCCAACTTGAACTCTCAGGTGATCTAAACTCTCATACGTCTCTATTATTAAATATATCGCAAGATCATCTTGATAGGCATCTTTCTATGGAAGAGTATGCTTCTATAAAATATAAAGTTTTTGATAATGCTTTGAATAAAGCCCACTTTGATAGTAATGATCAAAAAAATTTCTTCAATTTTAACAGATTAGAGATAGAATCAGATTTAGCTGAACACGATAAAAAAAATTTTAAAGCTGCCACTACTATAGCTTTTTCTATTGATATGGATCTGACTAATCTAGATGAAACTATAAAAAGTAAAATAGTAAATCAGAGTCAGAACCTGATAAAATCTTTTAAAAAACCTAATCACCGCCTCGAAGTTCTCGGTTCAAAAGCAAATAGAGTTTTTATAAATGATTCTAAATCAACTAATGTAGCTTCGTTATTAGTTGCATTGGAAGCAACACAAGACTTATATCCTGATTATCAAATTTTATTATTATGTGGTGGAGATTCAAAGAGCCAAGACTTTGAACCCATTAAACAACAGCAATTTAACAACCTAAAAAAATGCTATGTTTATGGAAAAGATAAGGACAGATTCATAAAATATCTGAATTTGCATTATAAAACAGAAAGTTTTCAAGATTTAAGGCTTGCTTTAAGAAGTTCAATTATGGAATCTAGAAAGGAAGAAACAGTTATTCTTTTTTCTCCTGGTTGTGCTAGTACAGATATGTTTAATAACTATGAAGAAAGGGGAAACCTTTTTAGAGAATTGACTGGCTTCTAGGTCTTTAATGTTTCAGACTACAAAAAAAATTGAACTTCAAAAACTAGACTTTGTAACTTTAAGTATTTTTCTTTTGTTAAGTATCATAGGTCTATTTTTCCTTGCTACAGCTTCTTTAAATTTCTCAGAGACAGTTACGGGATCTCCTTTATCTATGTTTTACAGGCAATTTTTTCATCTCTTCTTAGGAATTTTATTAGGCATTACAATATTTCTTATTCCTCTTGAAACATGGGAGAAGATAGATCGTTATTTATTACTTTTTGGCGTTTTCTTGTTATTGATGGTTTTCATCCCCGGTATTGGTCAAGAGGTAAAAGGTGCAAATAGGTGGATTAGATTTGCAGGATATGGTCTACAACCTGCAGAGGTTATGAAATTTATAAGTATTATCTATATTTCTGCTTATGCTGTTAGGCAGAATAGAGAACTTCAAAGTAACTGGTTTGCTTTTTTTAGGCCTACTATTTTAATATTTTTAATTCTTTCGTTAATTCTTCTTCAGCCAGATTTGGGATCATCAGTTATTATTTTTATCTCAGTTTTGGGGATATTATTTTTAGCAGGAGTTAAACTGAAACAGTTTCTTTTAATTATGCTGATTGGAGTAATAGGGATAATCTTTCTAATTTACTTTGAACCCTTTAGATGGGAAAGAATAATTTCCTTTTTAAATCCTTGGGATTTTGAATATGACGAAGGTTTTCAACTAACACTATCTCTTATGTCTATTGGAAGAGGGGATTGGTTTGGTGTAGGACCAGGACAGAGCCTTATGAAAATGGGATATTTACCAGACGCACATACAGATTTTATATTTTCTATTATTGTTGAAGAATTTGGTTTAATAACAGCCATAGTTTTAATATCATTCTTATTTGGTCTTTCTTTCAGGTTTATAAAAATGGCTAGGGCAGCTCTCTCGAAAGGATTATTGTTTGGATTTTATGTCTCTATGGGTGTAGCTATATTAATAGGCTTACAAACATTTATAAATATTGGAGTTTCAACTGGATTGCTTCCTACAAAAGGACTCACACTGCCGTTTGTAAGTTATGGTGGGACTCATATGCTTTTAGTTTGTGCAATGATAGGCTTAGCTCTAAGAGTTGATTATGAAACTAAGATATCTTTACCTCAAATTAACATACCTAGAAGGGCAGATTTTTAATGAAAGTTATAATAGCTGCTGGGGGCACTGGTGGGCATGTTTACCCTGCCAAGCTGGTTGCTGAGAAATTAGATACTTATGGGCATTCTATATTTTGGATAGGTAAAAAAGGGTCTTTAGAAGAAAAAATTGCTAGTGACGCTGATTTCAAGTTTATAGAGTTATTTTCTATTGGATTTTTAGGAAAAGGAATTCTTGAAAAGGTCTATTCTTTAATTAGATTGTTTATAAATATAATGAGATCTCTAATACTTTTACTTAACATAAGGCCTGGATTTGTCTTTTCAACCGGAGGATATACTAGTCTATCTGTAGGAATCGCTAGTTGGATATTAAAGATTCCCCTTTTTATACATGAGCAAAACAGCGTCTCAGGTCTTTCTAACAGAATATTAAATAAAATATCTACTAAAACTTTTGTTGCTTTTAAGGGCTCTTTTCAAGAATCTTCAAAAGTAATTTTAGTAGGCAATCCTATCCGCAAAGATTTCTTTAATAACAATATGAATTACTCTACAGATAAACATTCAATTAATTTATTAGTCCTGGGCGGGAGTCAAGGCTCTGAACAATTAAACAGAATCTTTTTGAAGGCTTTGAAAAATATAAAGGAAAAAGATAAATTACAAGTAGTCCATCAATCTGGGGAACTAGAAAAAGAAACTGTAAAAGAAGAGTATAAAAGCTTAGGAATAAAGTCTGAAGTATTTGATTTTAGGGATGACATTGCAAAGCTTTATCTTAACTCAGACTTGATAATTAGCAGAGCAGGAGCAATGACCATTAGTGAGATAATAGCTTCAGAAAAACCGTCCATTCTTCTTCCACTTCCTTGGGCTTCAAATAACCATCAGTTCCATAATGCGAAGTTACTAGAAGACAAAGGCGCTGCATATATCATTAATTCTGATCCAAAGAATTATATTAAGCTTTCTGAAATACTAAATAGATTAATATCAGATGAATTAGAAAGAGAAAGAATGTCTAATTCAGCTAGAATATTAAAAATATTTGACTCTACAGAAAAAATAATAGACGAAATAAATGAATTTCTCAGACTTTAATTTGAAGAAAATCCACTTTATAGGTATTGGAGGTAGCGGTATGAGTGGTATCGCTGAAGTTTTAAATAATCTAGATTACGATGTGAGCGGGTCAGATATAAATGATTCGAAAACAACTAAAAGATTAGCTTCCTTAGGCATAAAGGTTTTCATTAATCATAATGGAGATAATCTTGATGATGTCGAGATGGTAGTAGTTTCTAGTGCAATAGACAGTAAAAACCCTGAAATAATTGAAGCTAGGAAGCGTTCATTACCTATTTTAGCAAGAGCTGAAATGCTTTCAGGATTAATGAACATGAAAAGAGGTATTGCAGTGGCAGGGACGCACGGAAAGACAACAGTAACTAGCTTATTGGCTTCTATTTTTACTAATGCTAAGTTAGACCCTACATTTATAAATGGAGGAATAATAAATAGCTTTAATACTAATGCAAAATTAGGTTCAGGAGAATATCTAATAGCAGAAGCGGATGAAAGTGATAAGTCATTTTTAATGTTGCAGCCATCTATGGCAATAATAACTAATATAGAAGCAGATCATTTAGTGAATTACGATAATTCTTTTGAAAAATTAAAAAACTCCTTTATTGAATTTACCACTAAATTACCTTTCAACGGAATAATCATAGTGTGTGGTGATGACAGGAATATTAGAGAATTACTACCTATGTTTCCTAGAAAAGTCATAACTTATGGATTTAATTCTTCAAATGACTTCCAGCTAACTAAATATCTTTCAGATAAATTCAAATCTTCTTTTTATCTCAACTTTGTCTCTGAAAAATTTCGAGTAGAATTGAATATGCCTGGAAGGCATAATGTTTTAAATGCCTGCGCAGCTATTATTCTCTCATTGAAGGAAGGAATAAGTAAAAAAGTAATACTTTCTTCTCTAAAAGAGTTTGAAGGAATAAATAGACGGCTCCAATATAAGGGAAGCTTAGTTAAAAACAATCATTCTTGTATAGTGATAGATGACTATGGGCATCATCCGACAGAGATTGAATGTACACTAGAAGCTGTAAGAAATTCTTTTCCCAAAAGAAAAATTATTATGGTTTTTCAACCTCACAGATTTACTAGAACTAATGAACTTTATAAAGAATTTATAAAGGTTTTGTCATTACCTGATACCTTGATTCTTTTAGATGTATTCTCTGCTGGAGAAAAAGAGATTAAAGGTTCTACAAGTAAAGATATTTATAAATCTTTAGAAGAGCATAACGATTCTTTCTATATTCAAGATAAAGAGGATATATTGAGTCATTTAATTCCTAGTATCAACAGAGATTCAGTAATATTAATGCAAGGGGCTGGTGATATTTCAAAAATAACTGAAACACTTATTGAACAACTTAAAAATTAACTATGGACATTGATTCTATAAAGAAAAAAAAGATAGCAGTTTTAGCTGGTGGTTGGTCAGAAGAAAGAAAAATTTCTTTATTATCAGGAAAGGCAGTTTCTGACTCTCTAGAAAGGTCTGGTATTAAGCATGAAATGATAGATTTAAAGAAAAAGGAAGATTGTAAAAATATAAGTGGTATTGATTTAGCTTTTATAGCTTTGCATGGGCGAGGTGGAGAAGACGGATATATTCAGGAAATTCTAGAGAAGAAAGAAATAAAATACACTGGTAGCAATCCTCAATCAAGCCACCTATCGATGGACAAAGTTGAATCAAAGAAGGTGTGGAGAGAATTGCACCTTCCTACCCCCGACTTCGTCGAAATAAATGATATTACTATGAAGGAAATGAGTATGGTTCCTCATCTATCAGGAGAGGGAGATATTACTTCCCTTGATAAATCTTTTGTTGTTAAACCTGCAAGAGAAGGTTCAAGTTTAGGAATCTCAATAGTTAATTCAGAAAAGGACTCTCTAGAAAAGGCTATGCTTGAAGCTTCAAGATTTGATAATAAAATATTAATAGAGGCTTATGTTGTTGGAAAAGAAATAACAATTGGTATTTTAGGAGATAAAGCATTAGATCCTATTATGATTAAACCAAGCAATTCTTTTTATGACTTTGAAGCGAAATATGAAAGTGAATCTACAGAATATGTTACGCCCGAATTAGATAAAAATGAATTGGATTTACTGAAGGAATATTCATTGAGTGCTTTTAATTCTTTGGGATGCAGTAATTGGGGAAGGGTAGATTTTATTCAGGACGATTATGGCAATTTCCAATTGATCGAACTTAATACAATACCAGGTTTAACAGAAAAGAGCCTTTTTCCTAAGTCTGCTTCTAAAGCAGGAATAAATTTCGATGAATTAATTAGTCAGATTTTATTTTTAAGTTGCTAAATCTATCTCACTAAAATAGAATGCCACGCTTAAACCTTACTCTACAGTTAATTCTGAGAGTTACTAACCCAAGAGGTAAAAATGAGGCATTACGAAATAGTCTTCTTAGTACACCCCGATCAATCTGATCAGACCTCTTCCATATTAACTAAATTGTCTTCAATTGTTAGCGATTCTGGAGGAAAAGTTCATCGTTCAGAAAACATTGGTAATAGAAAGTTAGCTTATCCCATAAGCGATCAGTTTAAAGCTAGCTATGGTTTGATAAACATTGAATGTAATCAGCAGGCGCTAGATGAGATTAAAAACTCCTTTAAATTTAATGATTCTATAATCAGAAACCTTGTATTGATTACAAATAAAGCTCATTCAGAATCTTCTATTCTTTTAAAACAAACTAAAGAAGAAAATGAAAAGGATGAATTCCAATCTAAAGGATCAAATACAGAACGAAAAGAAGTTTCAGAAGAAAAAAAAGAGGAAAGTTAAGTGGTAAAAAGACAAAAAAAGAATTTTAAGAAAAGAAGTGATTTTGATACAAGACCTAAATTTTGTAAGTTTACTTCTCTTGGTATAGAAGAGATTGATTATAAAGACATCAAACTACTAAAGGAGTTTGTTACTGAAACTGGAAAAATAATCCCTGCTCGAATGACAGGAACTTCTGCAAAATATCAACGTCAGTTAAATAGAGCAATTAAAAGAGCAAGACACCTTGCTTTAATGCCCTACACAGATTCACATTATAATTAAACAAATGGAATTAATTCTCTTAGAAAAAGTAGCTCAACTAGGTGATCCTGGTGACCTTGTTAAGGTTAAGGCGGGCTATGGTAGAAATTTCCTTATTCCTTCAGGGAAAGCCGTGAGAGCTGATGAAAAGAATAAAGAAGAGTATGAAAAAAGAAAGGCTGCCTTGTTGGAAGCTGAAAAGAATAGAAAAGCAGAAGCAGAAGAAAGAGCTATCAAATTAAAAGAACTAAAAGTAGAAATTAGTGTTGCTGTATCTGAAGAAGGCACTATGTATGGTTCTATTGGTACAAGGGAAATTGTTGAGGCTATACAAGACCTAGGACTAGAAATTGAAAAAAGTGCAATTAGACTTCCTGAAGGTACGTTGAAGGAACTAGGTGAATACTCTTTAGATGTTGAGCTTCACCCAGAAGTAATAGAGCCAGTATCAATCACACTCAAAGAAGATAATTCAGAATAATTAGCTTCAGGTCTTGTGCAAACCATCCCTCAATGGGAAAATGAGCTTGCAAATAATTATGGCTCAAGAGCAGACTCAAAAAAAAGATTTACCTTATTCTTCTGAAGCAGAAAGAGCTGTTTTAGGCGGAATTATGCTCAAAAATGAGACATGGGATTTAGTCTCAAATCTTGTAAAAGAAGAGGATTTTCATATTGAAGAACATAAATTAATTTATAGAACTATTTCTGATCTTCAAGAAAACGGTAGACCAATAGATGTTATAACTGTTCAAGAAGCCATTGAAGGCAATGGTGATTTACCAAAATTAATAAATTCGGGTGGAAAAGAATATCTAACTCTCTTGGCTAGAGAGACACCAAGCGTCGCAAATATTCAGAGTTATGCTGATATTATTAAACAAAGGTCTAATTTAAGGAAATTAATTGTAGCGGCTGAAAGTATATCCAAGATAGCAAAAGAGTCAGACGCTTCTGGAAGCGAAAGGGTAATTGATGAAGCCGAAGAAAGAATTCTGAGCCTTAGAGATGATCTAGAAAGATCGGTAGGACCAGTTGAAGTCAAAAAAAGACTGGGAGATGTTTACTCAGAAATTCAAAAATCTTCAGAAAGTGGAAGCCATTTAGTAGGTATAAGTACCGGCTTTACTCAGATTGATGACATGACACTTGGGTTACAAAAATCAGATTTAATAATCATAGCTGGAAGACCATCAATGGGAAAAACAGGCTTTGCTCTAAACATTGCCGAAAACATTGTTAGAAGCACATCAAATTCTGTCTTGATTTTTAGTATGGAAATGTCCATTGAACAAGTAATCAGAAGATTTATATCAAGCATTTCAAACATAGATCTTCAGCGATTAATGAGGGGCCAATTACAGGATACAGACTGGGAAGGAATAGATAAAGCTACTTCTATTTTGAGTCAAAAAACAATCTTACTTGATGATACTCCTTCACTATCTCCTGCAGAAATTAAAGCCAGGGCTAGAAGAATTAAAAGGGAAAGAGATGATTTAGCTTTAATTATTATTGATTATTTACAATTAATGCAAATACCAGGGAGAGGCGATAATAGGGTAGCTGAAATTAGTGAGATAAGCAGATCATTGAAATCCTTAGCCAAAGAACTAGACCTCCCTGTTATAGCTCTATCTCAACTCAATAGGGCTGTAGAGTCAAGACCCGACAAAAGGCCAATTTTAGCAGATCTCAGAGATTCTGGAGCCATTGAGCAAGATGCTGACGTTATTGCATTTTTATATAGACATGAATATTATGACCCTACTGATATAGAAAGTTTTGGTAAAGCTCAGGTTGGTATTTCTAAACAACGTAACGGCCCTACAGGAAGAGTAGATCTAGCATTTAGGAAAGAGATAGCTAAGTTCGAGAACTTAGAGAGAAGATCTCCACCTGAATTCTATGAAGATGATCAGGAAGATCTATGAAAGTAAAACATGTTAAAGAAACTCCACGAAAGGTTAGGTCCTTTGAAGAATCTGAAGAAATTAATATTTCTAATAAGGAAATACAAGATATAGCAGAAATCTTCCAGACCCCTTTAACAGGTTCATATAATTGGGATTATTCTGCTCAAGATAATAGAATAAAGAAACTTTACGAGCTAGGAAAAAAACTAAATTGGAACGTAGAAATAGATATAGATTGGGATAGACCACTTCCTGAGGTATCTGATGAATTACCACAAACCTTTTGGGATGATTATCCGCCATATAAAGCTCTTAATTTACAAGAGAAAAAAGAGTTTCTAAGACATAGAGGTGCAAGTCAATTTAGCCAGTTTCTTCACGGAGAACAGGGTGCTCTATTAGTTGCTTCTCAGCTAGTTTCTTGCGCACCAACATATCAAGCTAAGCTTTACGCAGCTTCCCAAACTTTTGATGAGGCTAGGCATGTTGAAGCTTTCAATAGATTTATACAGGAGAGATCCAAATTAATGTATCCAATAGGATCTGGTCTAAAAAGTCTTTTAGATAAAATATTAACTGATGAAAGGTGGGATCTGAAATTAATTGGTATGCAAATAATCATAGAAGGCTTAGCTTTAGCTGCTTTTAATACTGCAAAAGATGTAACTCCTGATCCTGTACTAAAAGATCTTTTGTATTTAATTATAAGGGATGAAGCTAGGCATGTAACTTTTGGAGTAAATTACTTGGAAGAATATATAGAAAACTTATCTGACGAAGAAAGAGAAGATAGAGCCATTTTTGCTTATGAAGCTTGCGTAATAAGCAAGGAAAGGCTTTTTCCTACTGATGTTTTTAGATATTACGGTTGGGATGAAGAAGAAGCTAGAGATTATTCAAATAATGCCGGTTTTGGAATGGAATTCCAAAGATTACTCTTTTCAAGAGTTGTACCAAATTTATCAAGGATTGGATTGTTAACTGATAAAGCTAGACCATTGTACGATAAGTTAGGAGTTTTAGAATTTGAGTCAGCTGGATCAGATGCAGATATTGAATGGGCAGAATTAGAAAAACCTTTAGATCGCTCTGCTTAATTTCATAGATTCAGTTGTCGGATATAAACCTTTTTGTTAATCTGTACTCCCATCTTGATGAAGTTTTTTTTATATTCAAGGTAAAGGCTTTATAGATGGTTAATCTTCAAACTCACTACATTTTCGTAACAGGGGGCGTAGTATCGTCTTTAGGAAAAGGAATAGCTTCTGCTTCATTAGGAGCCTTGTTAGAAAGCAGGGGGTTATCTATAACTATCCTGAAATTGGATCCATATATAAATTTAGATCCAGGAACTATGTCTCCTTTCCAGCATGGTGAGGTTTTTGTTACCGAAGACGGCTCTGAAACAGATCTTGATTTAGGCCACTATGAAAGATTTATTAAGACAAAGATGTCTAAATTAAATAATTTCACAACTGGCCAAGTCTATGAACAGGTACTTAAAAATGAAAGACGAGGAGATTATTTAGGCGGCACTGTTCAAGTAATTCCTCACATCACAGATGAAATAAAAAGAAAGATTTATCAGGGAGCTAAGGGTTCAAAAATAGCTATTGTAGAAATTGGAGGAACAGTTGGTGATATTGAGTCTCAACCTTTTTTAGAGGCAATTAGACAAATAAAGATTGAACTAGGTGCCTCTAGGACACTTTTCTTACATTTAACTTTAGTTCCCTTCATAAAAGCAGCAGGAGAGACTAAAACTAAACCTACACAAAGGTCTGTTAAAGAAATGCTCTCTCACGGTTTGCAACCTGATATTTTAATTTGTAGATCTGATGAGGTTATAGGACAAGAAGAAAAAAGAAAAATAGCCCTATTTACTAATGTTGAAAGAGAGGCAGTTATATCTATGCCTGATGTCAGTTCAATTTATAATATTCCTTTAGAGTTAAATTCTCAGAAAGTAGATGATTTGGTTGTTAAGAAATTAGGCATAAGGTGTTCTAAGCCTAATCTAAAAGATTGGAGGAAAGTAGTAAAAGCTGATTTAAACCCTAAAAACACTGTTAATATAGCAATGGTTGGAAAGTATACCGATCTCTTAGATGCATATAAGTCTTTAAATGAAGCGTTAAAACATGGAGGGTTACAGAATAATATAAAGGTTGATATTAATTATGTTGATTCAGAGAAACTGAATACGAGAAATACAAAATCTAAATTAAAGAATTCTGATGCTATTTTAGTTCCTGGAGGTTTCGGAGAGAGGGGAATAGAGGGAATGATAAATGCTGTCCGATACGCTAGACTTAATAAAATTCCCTATCTAGGCATATGTCTAGGTTTACAAATTGCTGTGATAGAGTTTTCCCGCAATGTACTAAATTTTAAAGATGCAAATAGTACAGAATTTGACAGTGAAACTTCTTATCCAGTAATAGGTCTTATACATGAGTGGATGGATAGCAGCGGTATAATAGAGAAAAGAGATGAAAATTCTAATCTTGGAGGAACAATGAGATTGGGTGCACAAGAATGTCATTTATCATCTAATTCCTTAACCAGATCTCTTTATAGAAAGAAAGTTATAAAGGAGAGGCATAGACATAGATATGAAGTAAATAATAACTTTGTTAAACAATTTGTAAATAAAGGCTTAAAAGTTGCGGGAAGATCTAAAGATAGTAATTTAGTTGAAGTAATCGAAATAGAAAATCATCCCTGGTTTATTGGTTGTCAGTTTCACCCTGAATTTACTTCAAACCCCAGAGATGGACATCCCCTGTTTTCTGGATTTATAAAAGCTGCATTAAATAAAAAATTATGAAAGAAGTAAAAATAGCAAATCTGTCTCTAAGTAATAATAGGCCTTTTGTTTTAATTGGAGGGCTGAATGTTCTTGAAACTGATGAAATTAATGAAAAGATTATTAAGCAATGTAAAGAAGTTACTAAAAAACTTGATATAGATTTTATATTTAAAGCTTCTTATGACAAAGCAAACAGGTCTTCCGTAAATTCATATCGAGGACCTGGATTGAAAGACGGTTTAAAAAAATTATCAAATTTAAAGACAGAATTTAATGTTCCAGTAATTTCTGATATACATTTACCTTCTGAAGCTGAAATAGCAGCTGAAGTGCTCGATGTAATACAAATTCCAGCTTTTTTATGTAGACAAACTGATTTATTAAAAGCTGCTTGTGAGACAGGCCTTCCGTTGAATATAAAAAAAGGTCAATTCTTAGCCCCTTCAGATGTTAATAATATATTAGAAAAATGTAAACATTTCCAAAACGAGCAATTACTTATCTGCGAAAGAGGAACTTCATTTGGATACAATAATTTAGTAGTTGATATTTTAGGTATGTTGGAATTAAAAAAATATAATTACCCATTAGTTTTTGACGTAACTCATTCCCTGCAAATGCCTGGTGGTTTAGGCGACAAGACTGCTGGAAGGAGAGAGTTTGCTTTAAACCTTGCTAAAGCAGGAATATCTTTAGGTATTTCAGCTCTTTTTCTAGAAATGCACCCTAATCCTGAAGAAGCTAAATGTGATGGACCGTGCGCTCTTCATCTAGAAGATCTAGAAGACTTCTTAAATTCTGTAAAATCTATAGACTCGATAGTTAAAGATGCAAATTAAAGCTATAAGAGGTTATGAAGTTTTAGATTCTAGAGGAAACCCAACTCTAGCAGCAGAAGTAATACTAGAAAATGATCAAGCTTCTCTAGCATTCGTCCCCTCAGGAGCTTCTACGGGTAAATATGAAGCTAGTGAAAGAAGAGATTCTGACCCAGATAGATATTTTGGAAAAGGGGTAAGTTTGGCTGTTGAAACTATAAATAAAGAAATCTCTCAAGTTATCAGAGGAGTAGATATAGAAGATATAAATTTAATAGATAACTTAATGATAGAGGCTGATGGTACAGAGAATAAAGAAAAGTTTGGTGCTAATTCAATACTTGCATTGTCCATGGCTTGTGTAAAAGCTGCCTCAAAGCTAAATAAAAAATCAATTCATGATTTTCTGAATGCCTTACAAGTAGATAAATTCTCTACTAACTATACCCAATCATTACCAGTTCCTATGATGAATATATTGAACGGAGGAGCTCATGCAGATAATCCTATAGATTTTCAAGAATTTATGGTTCAACCCAAAGGTTTTGAAAGCTTTTCTGAATCTCTTCGGTGTGGAGTAGAAATATTTCAGTCTCTTAAAAATATCTTACAAAACAAAGGATTAAGTACTTCAGTAGGTGATGAAGGAGGATTTGCTCCTATGCTGCATTCACCTGAAGAAGCTTTGAACTTGATTCTAGAAGCGATAGAAATTTCAGGTTACAAAGCTGGAGAAGATGTCTATATATGTCTAGATATAGCTGCTACAGAATTCTATAGCGGAAGTGAATATATATTAGAAGGAATGGGGCAGAAATATAACACCTCAGAGATGATTAAATACATTGAGAAACTTAATAATAATTATCCTATATCCTCTATAGAAGATCCTTTAGCTGAAGATGATTGGTCGGGTTGGGTAAACATGACTTCTAAAATGGGGTCTAAGACGCAGTTAGTTGGAGATGACTTATTTGTTACAAACCCTAAAAGAATTAAGAAAGGAATAGAACAAAATGCTGCTAATTCTGTTTTAATAAAAGTTAACCAGATAGGTACAATCAGTGAAACTATACAGGCAGTAAAAATAGCACGAGAAGCTAATTATGACTGTGTGATATCTCATAGATCGGGAGAAACAGAAGATACTTTCATATCGGATCTTGCTGTAGGCTTAGGGGTAGGTCAAATAAAAGCTGGAGCTCCTTCAAGATCTGACAGAGTAGCTAAATATAATAGATTACTATTGATAGAATCAAAATCTAAATTGAGCATCATTTAAATGTTAAGAAAAATCAAACTTATTAACCCCCAGACAGCTCTTTTATCAATATTGATATTGTTGCTGATTGTTTTAATTATTTTAGTGCAGAGAAATTTCTGGTTCGGTGATTATAGTAGATCTAATTTAAATCAACTTAAAGAAGAAGTAGCTAACTTAGAGCAAGAGATAAACACTATACAGAAAGAAAATGATTCTCTTAAACAGGAAAGATCTAGGTTAGGTTCTGGGAGGGCTGCAATAGAAGGAATAGCTAGAACAGAACTAGGCTTAATTCATCCAGATGAAGAGTTTTATATTTTTAAAGAAAGTAAAGAACATAACTTGAAAGAAAATTGATGCAATCTTTTGCGGTAATAATTCCTGCAGCTGGTAAAGGGGAGAGGTTCAGGTCTGACATCCCTAAGCAGTATTCTCAAATTGAAAAAAAGACAATACTTTCTATATCCATTGATATCTTTACGACAATTAAAGAATGCAAAATAATATGTGTTCCTGTAGCTAAAAAGTATATAAAAGAATTTGAGAGGGATCCTGTCTATAAAAAGAACAATGTGAAGTATATAGAAGGTGGAAATACACGCTCCTTCTCCATAAGAAATTCTATTGCCTATTTATCTAGTTTAGATTTAGACATAAAAAATATATTAATTCATGATGCAGTAAGACCATGCTTAGATAGCAACGACCTAACTAAAATTTTGGATGAAATCACTAATAAAAATGTAGAAGGGGCCATTCTTGCTACTCCTTTAACGGATACTTTGAAAGAAGCTGAGACAGGTTATGTTAAAAAAACTTTAGATAGAACGAATTTGTGGAGGGCTTCGACACCACAAATCTTTACTAGAGCTCTATTAGAAGAGGCATACCTTAATCCAAATAAGGATATATCCGGACTAACAGATGATTCTGCGGTGGTTGAAGATATCTCTAAAAAGATTTCTATCTTGAGGTGTTTGAATACTAATATAAAGATTACTTACTCTGAAGATTTAGAAGTTGCTAAATTTATATTAAAAAAACAAGGTAAATTATGAATTTAAGAATAGGACAAGGTTATGATGCCCATAAATTAGTTCCAGGCGATGGTATGACTTTAGGAGGAGTTAAAATAAGTTCCGATTACTCTATTGAGGCACATTCTGATGGAGATATTATTATCCATGCCCTTATGGACTCTTTGTTAGGAGCTTCTGGCTTGGGAGATTTAGGTTCTTTTTTCGGAACTTCGGAGGATTCCTTAAAAGATGTTTCTAGTAGAGATCTTCTTAAAAGAATTGTTTCTAAATTTAAAGAGGATAATATTTCTATAATAAATGTAGATATAACCTATATAGGGGAAGTTCCGAAAGTTATTGAACATGTTGGTCTTATTAGAGAAAACCTCTCTAAAGATTTAGAAATTGAGAAGATGGCTGTGAGTTGCAAAGCAACCACAACTGATGGCATGGGTTTTGAAGGTAAAAAATCTGGAATTTCATGCCTAGCTGTTAGCCTAATAAGAATTTAAAGTGTTAAAAATTTTAATTTCTAATGATGATGGTGTAAAGGCACCAGGGATAATTGAATTGCATTCTGAGTTAAAAGATATTGCTGAAGTTATAGTAGTTGCTCCTAAGCAAAATCAGAGTGGTGCCGGATCTTCCATAACTACAAATAAGGCCATTAACGTAAAGCAGCTTAAGAACGGTTTTTTTTCAGTTAATGGCCGACCAGCAGATTGTGTTTATATAGGAATACACGCCCTTTGTCCTTGGGAACCGGATTTAGTTGTAAGTGGTATAAATCTAGGAGCCAATATGGCTGAAGATATCTTATATTCAGGAACAGTAGGAGCTGCACTTGAAGGAAGGCATTTAAAATTTCCACCCATAGCAGTCTCGTCAGCTGCATTCAAGCAACCTGGATCTGAAAAATTAGATGTTCCTAACTATAGAGTAGCCGCAAAGGTTACAAGAGAAATAGTTCTTAAAATAAACAAACTCAAGTTAAAAAGAGGCACCTGTCTTAATATTAATGTTCCAAATATTACTTATTCCGAAGATATAACTAAAACAGTAACTAAATTAGGTACATGGGGTTATAGATCCCCTCCAGATTCACTCGCCCTTAAAAATGGTTCAAAAAATTATTACACTACCCATAGAACAAATTATCCTGAGAATGAATATAATTCTGATATAGCCACTTTACTAAGAAATGAAGTTTCTATTTCACCCTTTTCAGATAAGTTACTACAAATTGATGAATCTCAAAAGATTAGTAATTGGTTAAATGAAAATTTCTAATAAACCTTTAGAAGGCACTGGAATGGTTTCCTTGAGAACAAGGAAAAGGCTTGTAGAGCGGCTCACTGAGCAGGGCATTGATGATATAAGAGTTCTCGAAGCAATATTAGATATACCTAGACATAAGTTTATTGATGAAGCTCTATCTTCAAGGGCCTACGATGATTTAGCTTTACCGATTGGACATTCCCAAACAATATCGCAACCTTATATTGTTGCTAAGATGACTGAAGAGCTTATTAAGCATGAAAAATTCTCACAAAAACCACTAAACAATGTTCTGGAGATTGGAACAGGTTGTGGCTATCAAACAGCAATACTCTCTAGATTTTCAAAAAATATTACAACAATTGAAAGGATAAAGTCTTTACAGAATAATGCAAAAAAAAATCTGAAGGAATTATCCATTCATAATGTGAAGTATATCAATGATGATTTAAGTTCAATTTATGGAAAAAACTATAAATTTGACTCTATATTATCTGCAGCTGCCCCTAAAGAAGTTCCTTTAGAGCTTAAATCTTTGTTACATTCTGGTGGAAAATTAATTATTCCTGTAGGAAAAGAAAACCAACAACTTTTAACTCTTATTACTCGTAACTCTGAAACTGACTTTTCTGAAAAGGTAATTGAAAAAGTATTCTTTGTTCCTCTGTTATCTGGAGTGGTAAGTTAATGGAAGTTATGAGAAATTTTATTAAAGGGATTTTTATGGGCATGGCTGAGATAATTCCAGGTATCTCTGGAGGCACTTTAGCTCTTATATTAGGTATTTATGAGAGACTTATAAATGCCATAGCTGCTTTTAACTTTAATACATTTCATTTATTTCGATCTGCAAAATTTAAAGAGGTTTGGAAAACTATTGATGGAAACTTTTTATTGATATTAGGACTTGGGATGTTAACTAGTATTTTTACTTTATCCTATCTAATTTTAATTATCCTTTCAAATTATCCATTACTTCTTAAATCTATTCTCACTGGCCTACTTTTAGGTTGTTTGTTTTCCCATTTACTAAGACCACAGTTCTTTTCTTTAGATTTTCTTAAGGGATTTGTTTTTTCATTCTTACTTTTTTTAACTATTTTATTTAGTAAAGTGCATTCACTAGAAGAAGTTTCCTCAATTTATATATTCTTGTGCGGTTTCTTAGCAATATTTGCATTAGTTTTACCTGGTATATCAGGTAGTTTTATCCTTCTGATTCTAGGTATATATCCTTTAATGATCAAATCTATTACCATTCTAGACTTCAGTGTTTTGGGAGCTTTTTTACTAGGCTCACTTTTAGGTTTATTTACAAGTGTGAATCTAATAAAAAAACTTTATGAATCTAATAAAGGTCTCCTTATCTCCTTCTTTTTTGGATTAATCTTATTCAGCATTCCTTTATTGTGGCAAGATACTAAATTTGATTCAGGTCTATCTCTCTTGGAGATCTTGTGTGGTTTGGGAGTTGGATTTCTTTTAATTTTAAGCTTGTTCTGGGCTCAGAAGTCCTAACGTTCTAATAAATGCCTTTTATTTTTTATATCCATCCATTCATCCGAATCATTAGGAGGAGCTTTTTGTTCAATAATATTAGGCCATTCAAAACATAACTCAGCATTTAGTTCAATAAAATCTATTTGATCTGGAGGCACTTCGTCTTCTGAATATATTGCTTCAACTGGACATTCAGGTTCACACAAAGCACAATCTATACATTCATCAGGGTTAATAACCAACATATTTGGACCTTCGTAGAAACAGTCCACTGGACAAACCTCAACACAATCAGTAAGTTTACATTTTATACATGCTTCTCCCACAATGAAGGTCATTTCTTTTGCAATTTTTTATATAGTTAATTTAAATTAAGTCACTAGACAATGCTTTGAGATATGTTGTAATTATATCTAATAAGGAAGGTTTATAGAAATTGGATTTATTACATCTCCAAAATCTAAGTTCAGAATTAGGTGAGCTGTTAATTAATAAGAACTATTCTTTCACTTCAGCAGAATCTTGTACTGGAGGTTGGGTAGGTCAGGTAGCTACATCTGTCCCTGGAAGCTCTAGGTGGTACGGAGTAGGATTTATTACCTATTCTAACAAAGCAAAGATTGAGATTTTAGGTGTTTCCAAGGAAACACTTAAAGATAAAGGTGCAGTTAGTCAAGAAGTGGTAGAAGAAATGGTAGGAGGTGCTATAGAAAGGAGCCAAGCCAATTTAGGTGTTGCTATTAGTGGTGTTGCAGGCCCTGGAGGCGGAAATAAAAATACTCCTGTTGGTACAGTTTGTATGGCTTGGAAGCTTAATGATACTATCTATACTTCTACTGAATTATTTAACGGAAATAGATCGGAGGTAAGATATAAAACCGTAGAAAAGGCCTATAAAAGAGCTATATATATTTTAGAAGAAAAAAAATAAAATACTGTTTATTTATACAGTATTATGTATAATAGCCATATTGTGAAAAACGGAGAATCAATATGGCACAAAAAAAGGTGACTGATATTAAAGAAGTAGATAAAACAAAACAGCTAGACAATGCTTTAGGTCAAATCGAGAGACAGTTTGGAGCTGGTACTGTTATGAGAATGGGAGAAAAGGCTCATGAAGATATACCTTTTATACCTACAGGCTCTCTTGGATTAGATTTAGCACTAGGCATAGGAGGATTGCCAAAAGGTAGAATAGTAGAGATTTATGGTCCTGAATCTTCTGGTAAAACTACCTTAACTCTTGAAGTAATAGCACAGTGCCAAAAAAATGGCGGTACTGCTGCTTTTATAGATGCAGAGCATGCTTTAGATCCAATATATGCAAGTAAATTAGGTGTGAACGTAGATGATTTACTTGTGTCTCAACCTGACACTGGCGAACAAGCTTTAGAAGTTGCAGATATTATGGTGGCATCTGGAGGAGTAGATATATTGGTTATTGATTCAGTTGCTGCTTTAGTTCCCAAGGCAGAAATTGAAGGAGAGATGGGAGATCATCACGTTGGATTACAGGCAAGACTAATGTCTCAAGCTCTAAGGAAAATAACTGGTAATGTTCAAAAATCTAAAACTTTAGTAATTTTTATCAACCAAATAAGGCATAAGATAGGTGTAATGTTTGGTAGCCCAGAGACAACTGCAGGAGGAAATGCATTAAAGTTCTATTCATCTGTAAGAATGGATATTAGAAGAATAGGAACAGTAAAGGAAGGCGATGAAGCTGTAGGTAATGAAACTAGAGTTAAGGTAGTTAAAAATAAAGTTTCACCTCCATTTAAACAAGCAGAATTTCAGATTCTTTATAATAAAGGAATAAATAGATTGGGAGAGATAATTGATAAAGGGGTCGAGTTAGATATTTTAGAAAAAGCTGGAGCCTGGTATAGCTACGAGGGCGAAAAAATAGGACAAGGCAAAGCTAATTCAGCAGAATTCCTTCAACAGAATAAAAAACTATTAAATAAGATCGAGAAAGAAGTAATAGACACTATTAAAAAGAAAAGTAAATAGTTTTATCTTTAGTAAAAGCAAATCTTAAATAAAGAAGATACATTTTGTTGAAATGCTCTATTCCTTTATACTTCAACAAACAAATATGGAGAGAGTATGGGAAATGCTTATATAGTAGGAGCTGTTAGGACGCCTGGTGGAAGAAAGAATGGAAAACTAAGCAAATGGCATCCAGCTGACTTGGGCGGATTAGTTTTGGATGAGTTGGTTGAAAGGACAGGAGCTAATCCAGATTCGATAGATGATGTAATATTTGGGTGTGTAAGCCAGTCTGGTGCACAATCAGGTAATGTAGCAAGAAATGCAGTGTTAAGTTCGTCTTTGCCAGAATCAGTTCCAGGGACTACTGTTGATAGACAGTGTGGCTCTTCTCAACAGGCAATACATTTTGCTGCACAAGCTGTTATGTCAGAGACACAAGATGTTGTAATCGCTGGAGGAGTAGAAGTTATGAGCCAGGTACCTATAGGAGCAGCTATTGTAGATAGTTACAAGGCAGGCCATGGCCAACCTTTTGATGGAAAAGGAATAACTGATAGATATCCCGGAGTGCATTTTAGTCAATTTGCTGGAGCAGAAATGATGGCTAAGAAATGGGGTCTATCAAGAGAAGTGCTTGATCAATTTGCTTTATCAAGTCATCAAAAAGCAATAAATGCTACAGAAAATTCGTATTTTGAAAGAGAGATACTACCAGTTAAAGGTTTCTCGGCTTCTGGTGAGGAAGAGATCATCTTAATAGACGAAGGCATTAGATTTGATGCAAGTATAGAAAGCTTATCTGGATTAAATACTTTATCAGATGAAGGTGTTTTAACTGCAGGAACTTCAAGCCAAATTTGTGACGGGGCTGCTGCAGTTATGTTGGTGAACGATCGAGGCTTAGAAAAATTAGGATTAACTCCTAGAGCAAAAGTAGTTGCTTTAGCTTTAGCTGGAGATGATCCAGTTATAATGCTAACTGGACCGATACCTGCTACGAAAAATGTATTAGAAAAAGCTAATATGAAAATTGAAGACATTAATCTCTATGAAGTCAATGAAGCTTTTGCACCAGTTCCTTTAGCTTGGGCCGAAGAATCAAAGGCTGATATAGAAAAGTTAAATGTTAATGGAGGAGCTATGGCTTTAGGTCATCCTTTAGGTGGAACAGGAGCAAAACTTATGACCACGTTGCTCCATGAATTAGAACGTAGGCAAGAAACGTTTGGTTTACAAGCTATTTGTGAAGGAGGGGGAACTGCTAATGCGATGATAATTGAGAGGATTGTTAGCTAAATAACTAGTTTCTCTTTAATCGCATCTAAGGTTAGAGATAGGGTTTTATCATAGATCCTTTCTTTGAACTCAAATTCCTTATCTGAGATTGTTTTTTCTCCAACTATAAGGACATAAGGTATTCCTACTAATTCTATATCTGTAAATTTTATTCCTGCTCTTATATCTCTATCATCCCAAAATACATCTATACCCGTGTTCTTAAAATCTTTATAAATTTCTAGACATTTTTTAGATACTTCCATATTCCTTTTAGGGTTTATCTCAACTAAAGCTATATCAAAAGGACTAATCTCTTTAGGCCATATAATACCTTTGTCATCATGACTTTGTTCTATTGCTGCTGCCACTATTCTTGTAGCTCCAATACCGTAACAACCCATCTCAGGATAGATATCTTTTTTATCACCTTGTATACATAAGTTCATGGTCTCACTATATTTCTTTCCTAATTTAAATATATGTCCTACTTCTATACCTCTTTTTAGCATTAATGTTCCCTTGCCATCTGGGCTCGGTTTACCTTCTAAAGTATTTGGGTCTTGTTCATCTTGTAATTTACTAAGCATTTCTGCATTTATTGCATAATCACTTTTATTACTAAAAGCCAATAAATCTTCTCCTGAATCTGCAAGAACATGGAATTCTTCTGAACGAGATCCACCCATTTGACCGCTATCAGCATTTACTACTTTATAGTCTAAACCCAACCTATCAAATATTTTTAAATAGGCTTCTTTCATTTTTTGATAGCTTAGATCTAACCCATTTACATCTAAGTCAAAAGAATATGCATCTTTCATAACGAACTCTCTTCCTCTCATTACTCCAAAACGCGGTCTAATTTCGTCTCTAAATTTAGTTTGAATTTGATACAAGGTAATAGGAAGTTGTTTATAGCTCCTTAAAATATTTTTACATAAATCTGTAATAACCTCTTCATGAGTTGGTCCTAAACAGAAGTCTCTATCATTTCGATCCTTGAAGACCAATAGCTCTTTACCATATTGGTTTATCCTATCTGATTCTTCCCATAATTCAGTTGGTTGTACCATTGGCATGAGTATTTCTTGTGCACCAGCCAAGTTCATTTCTTCTCTAATTATATGTTCAACTTTATTAAGAATCTTTTTCCCAGTAGGAAGCCAATTGTATATTCCTGAAGCCACTTGTCTGATAAGACCGCCTCTAATCATTAATTGATGGGAAATAACCTCAGCATCAGTAGGAGTTTCTCTTTGTGTAGCAAGTATATGTGAAGAAGCTTTCATAATTCTTCTAAATAATACCATAAAGCTAAATGTCAGGTAGTTATTCGCCTAAATTGTTATAATTAGAACAAGGTTAGATATTTGTAATTGATATATTAGTAAATCTGTTAATTTTATTTATGCCAACATACATATTTAAGAACAAAAAGAGCAAGGAAGTTTTTGAGATCCAAATGAGAATTTCAGAATTAGATGATTATAAGTTAAAAAATCCAAACCTTATACAAATGCCTACTGCACCTTCTTTCAGGTTAAAAGGAACCGGTTGGTATGAAACTGATTTTAAGACAGGAAAAAAGAAGAATATAGCAATTAAAGATAGCGATAAGTCCGATGAAAAAAAGGCTATTGAAAAGAAAGGAATAAAAGAAAAGGAAGTAAAAAAGGAAGAAAAAAAGGAAGTAAAAGAAACTAAAGATGAGAAATAGATCAAACAAATGTAAAGAGATTAATAAATCCTATGTAGGAAAAGAAGTTAGTGTTTCTGGTTGGATAAACAGAAGGAGAGACCATGGAGGTGTAATTTTCTTTGATTTAAGAGATGAGTCTGGATTAGTGCAGGTTGTTTATGACCCTGAAATTGGAAAAGCTTTTGAGAAAGCTGAATCTTGTAGAAATGAATATGTAATTTTAGCAAAAGGTAAAGTTAGACAGAGACCTGAAGGAACCGTTAATAAGAATTTATCTTCTGGAGAAATTGAGATTTATGCTCATGAATTAGAAATCTTAAATATTTCTGAATCTTTGCCTTTCCAATTAGATGAGCATTCTTCAGTTGGTGAAGAAACTAGACTTAAATATAGGTTCCTTGATTTGAGAAGAGAGCAAATGCAAAGAAACCTTAGATTAAGGTCTTCTGTATCAAAATCTCTTAGAAACTTTCTCGATTATAATGAGTTTATAGAGATAGAAACCCCTTTACTTACTAGAGCTACTCCAGAAGGGGCTAGAGATTACTTAGTCCCTAGTAGGACTTATCCGGGTTCATTTTTTGCTTTACCTCAATCTCCTCAATTATTTAAACAAACCTTAATGGCTTCAGGGTTTGAGAAATATTATCAGTTTGCTAAGTGTTTTAGAGATGAGGACTTAAGAGCTGATAGACAACCTGAATTTACTCAAATAGATATAGAATGCTCTTTTATCAATCAAGAGTACATCATTAACTTTGTAACAGATATGTTATCAAAAGTATTTGAAGATACTCTCGGAGTTAGTTTAGGAAAATTTCCCAAAATTACTTACAAAGATTCCATGGAGAGGTATGGGATTGATCGTCCCGATTTAAGAAATCCACTAGAGCTTGTTGAAGTAAAAGAATTATTTAAGGACTCAGATTTTAAAGTTTTTAGTGAACCTGCAAACTCAAACAAATCAAGAATTGCTGCTTTAAGAGTTCCTAATGGTGAAAGCTTGACTAGGAAAAAGATAGATGAATACACTGAATTTGTTAGGAAGCTTGGAGCCAAAGGGCTTGCGTGGATTAAGATCGAAGATATAAGTAAAAAAAAGGAGGGTCTACAATCTCCAATTATAAAGTTCATATCTGAAGAAACGTTAAGTCAATTATTGCAAATTGTGGGTGCTGAGAATGGAGATATTATATTCTTTGGAGCGGGTGAGACCAGAATGACAAATGAATCTATGGCTGCCTTAAGAAATAAAATAGGAGAAGATCTAGCTTTACTTAATTCAGAATGGGCACCTTGTTGGGTAGTTGACTTCCCAATGTTTGAAGAAGACAGGTCTGGTAATATCTCTGCTTTACATCATCCCTTTACCGCACCTCGATGTACAGTAGAAGAATTAAAAGCTCAACCAATGTTGGCTCTAACAGATGCTTATGATGTTGTGGTAAACGGTATTGAACTAGGCGGAGGCTCAGTAAGAATTCATAACATAGAGATGCAGAGAACTGTCTTAGAGATTTTAGGTATAAAAAAAGATGAAGCTGATGAAAAGTTTGGATTTTTGCTTACAGCTCTAGAGTATGGTTGTCCCCCGCACGCTGGTTTAGCTATAGGATACGATAGAATGATTATGTTAATGACTAAGTCAGAATCTATTAGAGATGTTATAGCTTTTCCTAAAACTCAGTCTGCATCCTGTCAAATGACAGACGCACCAGGACCAGCTTCGAATGAACAATTAAATGAGCTAAACATACGTACATTTAAAGAAAGAAAGGAGGAATAAGTGGCAGGTCATTCTAAGTGGGCTAATATCAAGCACAGAAAAGGAAGACAAGATGCAAAAAAAGGTAAAATCTTTTCAGTACTAATTAGAGAGCTAACAGTAGCTTCTAAATTAGGAGGTCCTTCTCCTGAAGATAATCCTAGATTAAGGTCTGCTGTAGATAAAGCTTTATCTGCAAATATGACAAAAGACACTATTGAAAGAGCAATTCAAAGAGGGACAGGTGGGAGCGAAGCAGAGAATTTAGAAGAGGTGATTTTTGAAGGGTATGCCCCAGGTGGGGTTGCAGTTTTAGTTGAATCTATGACTGATAATAACAACAGAACTGTAGCTGAAGTAAGACATGCTTTTACCAAAGCTGGAGGTAATTTAGGGACGGATGGTTCTGTTTCTTACCTATTCAGTAAAAAAGGACTAATTACAATATCTTCTGACCAAGAAGAAGATAAAATTATTGAAATTTCAATAGAATTAGGAGCTGAAGATATAGAAAAAAATAAAGAGGGCTCCATGGCTATAACTTGTGATCCGGGGTTCTTTGAAGACATAAAGAAAGCCCTAATTGAAAATAATATTTCTATAGATGAATCAGAATTATCTTTGATTCCTGAAAACACGATAAAATTAGACCTTGATACCTCTTTAAAAGTCTACAAGATGTTAGAGGCCTTAGAAGATTTAGATGATACCCAGAATGTTCATTCAAATGCTGATTTTTCTGATGACATTATTAATAATTTAGATAATTAAATGACTAATTCTAGAAACAAAGGAGCCTCGTTCGAAAGAGAAGTTGCAAATCTTCTCACCAAGGATCTCGGCCTAAAAAAGAATATCAGAAGAATTTTAGAACAGACAAGAGAGAAACATTTGCCCGATCTTATGATAGGACAATGGTATTTAGAATGTAAAAGATATGGTAGTGGTGCTGAACCATTAGAAGCTTGGTGGAAGCAAGTACAAGATGCAACAAGAGAGAAAGGAATTCCTGCACTAGTATATAAATTTGATAGAAGGCCCATTAAGGTAAGAGTTCCTTTAGGAGCAATAAATCCAGAACTAAATATACTTTCTCCATTCATAGCAGACCTATTGTGGGATGACTTTATTTTTTTATTAAAAGAATTATATAGTGAAGATATCCTTAAACATGAAAGTGTACAATGAAGCATAGTCTGAAGATTAGAGTCTATTATGAAGATACTGACGCCCAAGGTATTGTTTACTACGCTAATTATTTAAAATTCTTTGAGAGATCTAGAACAGAGTTTTTGAGAGAGGTGGGATACAAACAAGAAAAGCTAATGCAAAAAGGTGCAATCTTTGTAGTTAGAGCTGTAGATATGAAGCTGTTAAAACCTGCAAAGTTAGATGATATTATTGAAGTGTCTACAGGACTTAGCAAGCTTGGAAGGGTTACTTTTAATTTTTACCAAGAAGTACGGATTAAAGATGAATTAATATGTCATGCTGAAATAAAATGTGGTTGTTTGAGTCTTGATGATTTTTCTGCTTTTCCTTTACCTAACTCTTTACATGAAGGAATGAAAAAACTACTCTAATAATTATGGAATTGTCTGTCTTTGAGCTTTTTATAAATGCTAGCTTTATAGTAAAAGCTGTAATATTAATCCTTTTGGCTGCTTCGGTTCTTTCTTGGATGCTCATTTTTGAGAGATGGATCTACTATGCTAAGTCTAAAGAAGCTTTAATAGATTTTGAAGATACTTTCTGGAGCTCAGAAGGATTAGAGTCTTTATATATTAAAAAAAATGAAGAAGCTATTATTGGAGCAGAATGTATTTTTAGATCTGGCTATGCTGACTATAAGAAACTAACAAGTCAAGATCTTGAAGGAGAAGTAGTTATTGATAGTATTAGAAGGATTATGAAGGTGTCCTTTTCAAGAGAACAAGTTCTTTTAGAAAAAAATCTTAATATCTTAGCTACTATAGCTTCAGTAAGCCCTTATGTAGGCCTATTTGGTACCGTATGGGGAATTATGAACTCTTTTAGAAGCTTAGCAGGGACTACACAAGCAACTTTATCTACAGTAGCACCAGGCATTTCAGAAGCTTTAATTGCAACTGCTATAGGTCTATTTGCAGCTATCCCAGCATTAGTTGCTTATAACCGATATATCTCTGATGTAGACTATTTGTTATCTGGGTATGAAGGTTTTATGGATGAATTTTCTGCTGTTTTACATCGAGAAATACACAAGAAATAAATAAAGTGAGAAGAAGAAAAGTTGTCTCAGAAATAAATGTAGTTCCATATATAGATGTAATGCTAGTCCTTCTTGTAATCTTCATGGTTGCTGCTCCTCTGATGATACAAGGAGTGAATGTAAATCTACCTGAAGTGAGATCAAATCAACTTTCTATAAGCAATCTAGAGCCAATTATCATTTCAGTTAAGGAAGATGGGTCATATTTCTTAGAAACTGAAGCTACTAAAGGAGAAAAAATTAATTTACAGGACTTATCTAGAATAACTCAAATGATTTCTTCCAAGAGTCAAAACAGACAAGTTGTAATAAGAGGCGATGCCAAAGTCCCTTACTTAGCTGTCATGGAACTGATGTCAGAATTACAAAATATAGGTATCGCAGATGTAGGGCTAATAACCCAACCTCCGAGGAAATGATTTGTTAAATTACGCAAGTCCTTTATTTGTATCTCTTTTTTTTCACTTAGGTCTAATTTTTTCCTTTTCAAATTTCTTTTATCTTAATCTAGAGTCATTAGGTAAGTTAGATACTTCTCCTATCCCAGCACAATTAATTTTTGAGGAAGTAAGGCCTATACAAAAACCTGTCAATAAACAGATTTTTATAGATAACAAAGTCCCTACAACTTTATCTACAGATGAGAACAAGAAGAAGATATTTATACCTAAAGAAAAAATAAATAAAGCTAAAAAGCAAGTTAGTGAGATGAATGAAATAAGCAACAAAAGTGTTAAGGAAGATTCGTTAGGTATGTTTACTTCTTTAATTAAAACCCAAATTAGTGCTCAATGGAACAAACCAAAACTAAAGGGCAATCTAAAAACAGAGTTATTAGTATCTCTTGTTCCCACTGGAGAAATAGTAGGAGTTTCAATTTTAAAAAGCAGTGGAAATAGAACTTTTGATGACTCAACACTTAATGCTGTTGCAAAAATAAAAAGACTAGAAGGATTAGGAATGACACCAGAAAAATTTGATAAACATTTCCGTTCTTTTACATTAGTTTTTAGCTTAGATGATTAGATTTAAGTCACCTCCATTCAAGCTATTTTATCTACTTATATTTATTATTTTTGGGCTGGAAAGCGCAGCAGCACTAAAAATCCAAATAACTGATGGGAACGAAGAACCAATCAACATAGCAATTGTTCCTTTTTATGATGAATCCATGTCATTTCCTTTTCATGAAGTAATAACAAGTGATCTAGAATTTTTTGGAGAATTTAGCGTTTTGAGGCCGGAGTTCATGCTCAGTCTTCCAATAGAGGAACAAGAAGTTTATTTTAGAGATTGGAAACTCTTGGCTGTAGATTATTTAGTGATTGGACAAGTGATTAGCTCTAACCAAGAAGAATTTCAAATTTCTTATAAGGTTTTTGATATTGCTAGAAAAAAAAATATTCATGATGCAATTATCACTGGCTCATCTAACTCTTTAAAAAGGATTTCACATAATATCAGTGATAAGATTTATAAAAAAATTAATGGCCTGGAAGGTATATTCTCTACAAGAATACTATATATAGATAAGCCAGACATACTAGAGGACCTATACAGATTGAGGATGACTGATATTGATGGAGAAAACGATATATCTCTTTTTTCTTCATCTCAACCTTTAATGTCTCCTTCTTGGTCCCCGAATGGAGAGTCTATTAGTTATGTCTCATTTGAAGAAGGAAGCTCAAGGATTGTCATTCAAGAACTGTCTAGTGGAAGAAGGACGTTGGTGAAAAAGGAGAAAGGCATAAACAGTTCACCAAATTGGTCGCCAGATGGAAAGTATCTAGCTGCAGTACTTTCTTCAGGAGGCAATCCCGATATATATTTGTATAATCTTAAGAGAAAATCTTGGAAGCAAATTACATTCCATCAAGGCATAGATACTGAACCTGATTGGTCACCGAAGGGCAGGTCTTTGATATTTACTTCTAACAGAAGTGGAAGCCCGCAAATTTATGAAATTAATTTACGAACTGAAAGAATAAAAAGAAAGACCTTTGAAGGTACCTATAATGCTAGGGCTAGATACTTACCAGATGGGAAAGGAATAGTTTTTGTACATAGAAAAAATGGTATATTTCATATAGCTTCTCAAAATTTAAGGTCTGGAAAGATCAACATACTTAGTGATACTGATTTAGATGAATCTCCGACTATTTCCCCTAATGGAAATGTTATCCTGTATTCAACTAAAAATAATACTAATGATGTTTTAGCAGGTATTACAATTGATGGTAAAATGAAATTTATATTACCTTCTTCAACTGGAGATGCTAGAGAACCTTCTTGGTCTCCTTACCTAGATAAGAATTAAAAAGGGATGAAAAAAGTATAATACTAAAATTAGGAGACAAATAATGATAAATGTACATAAACACCTTATTACTTTAACGCTTGTAGTGATTTTTGGGTTCGGTTGTAGTGGAATTTCTACAGAAAGGACAAGCGATGCTTCAGCTGTTTCAGCCTATTCAGAAGAGGTCTTTGATGACATAAAGGTAGGATCGGCTAATACTTTATATTTTGAATATGATCAGTTTTCTCTTACAGATTCTGCTAGAGCTAAGATAAAAAATCTTTCAGAAGAAATTAAAATGGGAAATTTAAAAGTTAGAATAGAGGGGCATTGCGATGAAAGAGGGACAAGAGAGTATAATTTAGCTCTAGGAGAGCGAAGGGCAAATTCTGTCGCTGAATTATTGACAATTTATGGAGTTTCTAGGTCTAAGATTTCTACTGTTAGTTATGGTGAAGAAAAACCAGCTGTACAAGGTTCAAATGATTTGACGTGGTCGAAGAATAGAAGAGCATTAGTTAAAACCTATTAAGTTATTTTGTTCAGAAGATACTTATCTATAGCTCTGCTAGTTTTTTTATTTTCAGAAAGCGCATTTTCTGAAGAGAATGAAAGATTAGAGTTAATATATAAGAAAATAACCCTACTTGAAAAGGAGATAGCTGAATTAAGGGGACTAATTGAAGAAACAGCCTTTTTACAAGAAAGATCGCAAGAACTTAATCAACAGAGATATATAGATATAGATAAAAGGCTATTAGATATTTCTAATAGATCTTATCAAGTTGATGATCAACAAGCTGCAGAATCTAATATTAATTATTCTGATCCTGAAGCCCAAGAATACAAGAAAGCTCTAGAATTTTTTGAGGCCTCAAGGTTCTCTGAGTCTCTTTCAATATTCAGAAATATCATTATCTCCTACCCGCAAGGTAATTTCGTTGCAGATTCATATTTCTGGACTGCTGAGCTTTATCTTATTCAAAACATGTCTGAAGATGCAAAACAATATTATATTTATGTAACAGAAAATTTCCCAAATCACCCTAGAGTTGCTGATTGTCTCTTAAAGTTAGCTGAAATAGCTAGTATAGAAGGGGATGATGATCTATCAGAAAGATTGTTTCAAAAGATAGTAAATGAATATCCTGAATCTGGAGCTAAGAAGCTAGCTGAGAATAAATTAAAAAATTTAAAACAATAGTCGAATTTATATCTTATAACCATTAATATACGTTTTTTTTGGGCCGTTAGCTCAGTCGGTAGAGCAGTTCGCTTTTAACG
>CETM01075022.1_pt1 | contig 80908 bp, 68 predicted proteins | sample 361451 | NCBI WGS metagenome assembly CETM01 (sample SAMEA2622690, study PRJEB7988) | marine metagenome | isolation source: saline water (ENVO:00002010), including
GAACAGAGCCCTGACCGCAAGCACACAGGCGAGCCGTCGACTCACAACAGCACGCCCTCCGCCAGCGAACGGATGCTGGAGAGCTTCTTTGCGGCCGGCGCTGCCAGTCAGGCCCCCGCAGAAGACGACTACGACTTCCGCTTTGGTGGCATCCGCCGCCTCTGCGGTGCCAGTGCCTTCGCCCACTTCCGCCACGCGCATGTCGCGGTGATCGGGGTCGGCGGCGTCGGCAGCTGGAGCGCCGAGGCGCTGGCTCGCTCCGGCATCGGCGAGATGACGCTGATCGATCTCGATGATGTCTGCGTGTCCAACGTCAATCGTCAGCTGCATGCGCTGGATGGCCAGATCGGCCGTCCCAAGGTCGAGGTGCTGGCCGAGCGCTGCCAGCTGATCGCCCCGCAGATGAAGATCCACGCCATCTCGGCCTTCGTCACGCCGGACAACCTCGCCGAGCTGATCCACGACGATCTCGATCACGTCATCGACGCCATCGATAGCGTGCCCGCCAAGACGGCGCTGATCGCCTGGTGCAAGCGTCGCAAGCTGGGCCTGACCGTGACGGGCGGCGCCGGTGGCCAGCTCGACCCGACGCGCATCCAGATCGGCGATCTCGCCCGCACCGAGCAGGACCCGCTGCTGGCACGCGTTCGCTCACTGCTGCGTCGCGACTACAATTTCAGTCGCAACCTGAAGCGCCGGTTCGATGTCGAGTGCGTCTATTCCGACGAGCAGCTGACCTACCCCGGCGCCGACGGCGAGGTGTGTGCCACCAAGCCCGGCGACAGCGCCACGCGCCTGGATTGCGCCGGCGGCTTCGGCGCGGCCACCTTCGTCACCGGCAGCTTCGGCTTCACCGCCGCTGCCCGCGCACTGGCGCGCATCGCACGCCGCGGTGCCAAGGCCACGCCTGTCGCTGATGACACCTCTGTGGCTGATGCACCGAACGCTGTCGACTGATACGCCTGCTTTTCGCCTCTTGCTGTTGGCTTCTCGCTTCTTGCTTCTCGCTTTTGGCTTCACCCTCAAGGAAATCGCCATGACTGACCTGCCTGCCATGCCGCCGCTGCCGGAAAATCGTCCCGTGCCGGGCCTCTACCGCCACTACAAGGGCGCGCATTACGAAGTGATCGGCACCAGTCGCCACAGCGAGACCGAAGAGCTGCTGGTGGTCTATCGTGCTCTTTATGGTGAATGCGGGCTGTGGGTGCGTCCGCTGAGCATGTTCATGGAGAACGTCGAGATCCAGGGCGAGCCGGTGCCACGCTTCGCGCTGGTCTCGGCGTGGTCCTGCTGATCCGCGGCCTTGCCGCACCCACATCCTGACCGACCAGACAGGTACATGCCGCCTGTCGGTCGCGGTGCTATACTGCGCCGCTTGTTTTTCCAGACATACGCATTGAGCCGCTTGCGGGCATGATCTGCCCGCGCGGCTCGGCCACGCCCACACAGCGCACTGCCCGGCACGTCTGGCAGGCACTGTGAGCTGGTTCATACCACGTCAAGAGCGGAGGAAGCATGAGCGCACTGGTTGGTGTCATCATGGGATCAAAATCGGATTGGGCGACCATGTGCCATACGGTCGAAACCCTGGAAGCGCTGGGGATCGAACACGAGGTCAAGGTCGTCTCTGCCCATCGCACGCCCGACCTGCTGTTCGACTATGCCGATACCGCTGCCGAGCGTGGCCTTGAGGTCATCATCGCCGGTGCCGGCGGCGCGGCGCATCTGCCGGGCATGTGTGCCGCCAAGACCTGGCTGCCGGTGCTGGGCGTGCCGGTGCAGTCCAGCATGCTGTCGGGTGTCGATTCCCTGCTCTCCATCGTGCAGATGCCCGCCGGCATCCCCACCGGTACGCTGGCCATCGGCCGCGCCGGGGCCGTGAATGCCGCGCTGCTGGCCGCCAGCCAGCTGGCCAACAAGTACCCGGCCATTCGCACCGCGCTGATCAACTTCCGTGCCGAGCAGACCGACCGTGTGCTCGACAATCCGGACCCGCGCCCCGACGCACCCAGCCTGTCCCACGGAGGCGAGTAAGCCATGAGCCAGCCGTTCCGCTTCGGTATCGTCGGCGGCGGTCAGCTGGGCCGCATGTTGGCTCAGGCCGGCGCCGCCCTGAATGCCCGCTTCACCTTCCTTGATCCTTCGGATTCGCCCTGCGGTCGCGTCCACGGTCATCATCTCTGCGCCGATTGGCAGGATGATGCGGCCCTGACGCAGCTGGTGGCGGCCTCTGACGCCATCACCTTCGAGTTCGAGAACGTGCCGGCGGACGCCGTCGCGCGTCTGGCGGCCGAGCGCCCGACCTTCCCGCCGGCTGGCGCCCTGGATACCGCGCGTGACCGCTGGAGCGAGAAGTCGCTGTTCATGCGTCTGGGCATCGAGGTGCCGCCGCTGGCGCTGGTCGACAGCCAGGCGGACCTTGAAGCGGGCGTCGCGACCATCGGTCTGCCCGCCGTGCTCAAGACACGTACGCTGGGCTATGACGGCAAGGGCCAGAAGGTGCTGCGCGAAATGGCCGACGTCGCCGACACCTTCGCCGAACTCGGCAGCGTGCCGCTGATCCTGGAAGGCTTCATCGCCTTCGATCACGAAGTCTCGGTGATCGCGGTACGCGGTCGCGATGGCGAGACACGCGCCTGGCCGCTGTCGCGCAATGAACATCGCAGCGGCATCCTGCATTGCTCCACGCCGCTCGACTCCCACGGCCTGCAGGCCGAAGCCGAGGCGGCTGCCTTCAAGGTGATGCACGAGCTCGACTATGTCGGCGTGATGGCCTTCGAGTTCTTCGTCGTCAAGGACGCCGATGGCAGCGAGCGCCTGCTGGCCAACGAGATCGCACCGCGTGTGCACAACTCGGGGCACTGGAGCATCGAAGGCGCCGTCACCAGCCAGTTCGAGAATCACCTGCGTGCCGTCGCCGGCATGCCGCTGGGCGAGACCGCACTGCTCACGCCCTGCGCGATGCTCAACATCATCGGCCGCATGCCGGAACGTGACGCCGTGCTCGCCATCCCCGGCGCGCGTCTGCACGACTACGGCAAGGCGCCGCGTGCGGGGCGCAAGATCGGCCACATCACGCTGCTGGCCGCCGACAAGGCGAGCCTAGACGCCCGCATCGCGGCTGTCGAAGCGCTGCTGGTCAATGAACTGGGCAAGTAAGCCGGTTCTGCGCCACTGAAGACAAAACGCCCCCGCTGCCATCGGCAGCGGGGGCGTTTTCATTTCGGCACGGCTCAGCGAGCCGCCACGGGATCAGTCGATCTCGTGGTGGATCTGCTTCTGCAGGTAGAGCTCGATGCCGACCTTCTCGATCAGGCCCAGCTCGGTCTCCAGGTGATCGATGTGCTCTTCCTCGTCGTCGAGGATCTTGCGGAACAGGTCACGCGAGGTGTAATCGCGAACCTGTTCGGCGTAGGCGATCGCTTCCTTCAGATCGCCATGTGCCTGGTGCTCCAGCGCCAGATCGCACTCGAGCATTTCCTTGGTGTTCTCGCCGATGCGCAGCTTGCCGAGGTCCTGCAGGTTGGGCAGACCTTCCAGGAACAGGATGCGCTCGATCAGGGTGTCGGCGTGACGCATCTCTTCGATGGACTCGTCGTATTCCCACTTGGCCAGGCGTTTGAGGCCCCAGTCCTTGTACATGCGCGCATGCAGGAAGTACTGATTAATGGCGACCAGTTCGTTGGCCAGTATGGTGTTGAGATGCTCGATGATCTTGGGATCGCCTTTCATGTCGCCATTCCTCTCTTGTCAGGGTTGCTGCTTGCGTCAGGTTCTGTGCTGCGCCTGATGACGGCATGCATCAGCCGCAGCGCGGGCACGTCAGGCGCGCCCTATCGGTCAGGTGCGGCAAGTATGGCGCAAAAACATGAATTTTTCGAGACATACCAACAAGTTATCGACTTTTAGGCGCAAATGGGAAGGATTGGTATCCGCGTTGTCATGTGGCGACCGACACTGGATTGCCTGGCGCCCATACGAAAACGCCCGCCACCCGGTCTTGAGACCAGGTGGCGGGCGTCAGGCAAGCGAGCACTTGCCGGGAGTCGACGAGAACAGATCACGCAGCTGGGCAGCGCGGCGACTGGAGTGTCAGTCGCCGGCAGGCGAGCCTCGGCTCAAGCCTGCATCACACCGCGTAGGCGAGATCCTCTGCCGGCATCATTTCACGCGCGACCGCTTCGCGAGTGATGGTCTTGGCCATGCAGGCACATTTGCCGCACTGGGTCGCGCATCCGGTCTGCTCACGGACTTCGCGGAAGCTGCGCGCTCCCTGTTCCACGACTTCGCGGATCTTGTGGTCTGACACACCTTTGCACAGACAGACGTACATGGCTCACCTCGCTCACTCCAAGTGAGACAAATGTAAATGATTCGCAGAAACATGCGCAACACCTGACTGCAAAAAATTCTCATTCACACGTTATATCAAATACTTAGCGAGGCGATTTCTGGCCGGTTTGCGGTTGCGGAACACACGATGTCATAAGCAGGCCACATCAGCCTCACAAAGCCATTGCCGTGGGGAAAGCCAGCGCCGTATAAAGAATGATGGCTCGTGGCTGACAGAAAGGTAGGGTTGCGATTTCACACGAGACCGCTAGTATGTATAACGATTTTTTATGCAATTCGAAAAACAATCGCACCAAAACATAATGAGTCATCGCTAGCCGATCACTCAGGCGGGTCACTCGAACGCAGCCCAGCTCCTCGCTCACGGGAAGCGCCGCGTCACGATGAAGGCAAATGACTGCCACGCCCCGCCAGGCAATCAGGAAAGAACATGAACAGGACACTGCAAGAGATTCCGTCGCTCCGCCTCCTCATGGCCATGACCCGCATCGGCATGCCGATGATGGGCGCCATGCTGAAGCCGTGACCGGCCTGAATCCGTCTGCTGTTGCCCTATCTGCCGATTTCCGAACGCCAATCCGCAAGGAGCCCGATATCATGTCAGTACAACTCGCCACCGCCGATCATCACGCCACGTCCCACCTGCCACTTGATCTGGACGCCGTTCGCGACGCCGGCAGCTGCTTCGGTGACCACCACCGTCTGCCGCTGACCCCGCTGCTGCGCAATCTCTATCGTGAAGCCCGCCGTGAAGGCCTGGTGGATGAGCATTGCAACGCGCGTGAACTGATGAGCCATATCGCTCTGCCCCATGACCACGTGGTCACCCAGGAAATTTCCGACCGCGTCTGGCGCTACAACGTCGGTTACTCCAACACCGGCGAGAGCGCGGAACAGGGCGACCTGAGCGCGGCGCTGGACTCCCTCAACGAGCGCACCCTGGATGAGCCGCTGCCGGGCGCCCTGCAGCGCCTGACCGAATCCTGGCTGTACCTGCCGGGCGAGCTGGAAAGCCCGCGTCAGGCCAGCGCCGACGTGCTGTGGCTTGACAAGCAGGGCCGTGCTCGCTATCGCCTGGATCAGGCGCGCCACTGGTTCGCCACCCTGCGCGATGAAGCCGTTGACATTGATGGCTGGCTGGCATGGCGCCTGACACACCTGCCGCTGACCAGCGCGCCGGTGCTCGATACCGTCAGCGCCTTCACGCGTCTGGCGCGCCTCGATCACGATGGCCAGCGTCCGATCGGTCAGCTGTCCTTCGTGCGTTATCGCGAGGGCGTGCGCCTGGAAGGCATGGGCACCGCGGTGATCGACCTGCCGCGCGAGCTGCCCGAGACGGCGGCACAGGAAGACAGCCTGGTGGTGTCACGCGCCAGCGTGGAACGCATCATCACGCGCCTGGATGGCCTGCTGGGCGTCTGATCAACCCCTGCACTCGCGGAAAACACAACGCCCCGCCAGTCGATGACTGGCGGGGCGTTTTTTATCTGATTGAGATCACGTCTGGCTGAGATGACTTCTGGATGAGCTCACTGCTTTCCTGCATGGCGCACGCGCCAGAGGCGAGGCTCCCTATTGGTGCCTCACTCGCGCCGCGGCTTGGGCAGCACCACCACGCGGGTGCCGGAGGCGATGTCCTGCCAGCTGCGCTGTTCAGGGTCCCACAGCTGCCAGACGTACCCCAGCCCGCAGGCACCCAGTGACAGCCCGGCAACCACGAAGCGTATCAGGCACTGCTGAAGCGTCGGGACATGACCCTGTGGCGTCTCGATGCGCAGTCGCCAGGCCTGCATGCCCAGCGTCATGCCACTGCGGCTCCAGCAGCCGCCGAAGAAGGCGAACATCGCCACCAGCAACAGGCTGCGGAACAGCGGCGACTGGTTGGCCTCACCACCATTGACGGCGACCCCGATGAAGCCCAGCACGATCAACAACGCCATCACGAGGAAGGCGTCATAGACCACGCTGCCCAGACGCCGCATCAGGCCCGCAGGGCGCGCTCCCTGCGGGTCGAGACGGCGGCGAGAGTGCGGGGCGCCCCTAGCCACTGCGCCGGATCAGCAGCAGGCCGATCACGTAACAGGCCAGCATCGGCGCCAGCACCGCCCAGATGGGCGCGAAGCCGAACACCACCGAGGCCGGGGCGAGCAGGTCCTGCAGATACTTGAACAGCAGGCCGACCACGATGCCGTAGAAGACCCGCGTCCCCGCCGCCACCGTGCGCAAGGGCCCGAACACGAAGGAGGCTGCCACCAGCACCAGCGCCGCCAGTGTCAGCGGCTGCAGAATCTTCTGCCAGAAGTAGAGCAGCGGCTGATTGGCCGACAGCCCCTGGTCCTGCAGGTAGCGAGAATAGCGCCACAGGTCGGAGGCTGACTGCTGCTTGGGGTCGCTGATGACCAGCTTGAGCAGGTCCGGCGTCAGCTGGGTGTCCCACTCGCGGGTCTCCTGCTGAGCCACCGTGGTGGCGCTCGGCTCGCCATCCTGAGACTCGAAGGTGGTGGTCTGCACCGCCTCCAGCGTCCAGCCATCGCTCTCCCAGACGGCGCGCCTGGCGTAGAGCGCCTGGGTCAGATGGCGCTCGTCATCGAAGCGATAGCGGGTCACATTGAGCACCACATCATCGCTGCGAATCGAGCCGAATCGGTAGTAGTCGTTGCCCTCGCGCTGCCAGCCGCCGCCTTCCGCGTAGACGGCGCCTGCGCCCTGCTGCTTCTCGGCGCGCCAGGCGTCAGCCTGCAGCTCGGTGACAGGGGCGACATATTCACCGACCGCCATGGTGATGGCGATGACCAGCCCCAGCGGCTTCATCACGCCCCACAGAATGCGCGTCAGTGAGCGACCGGCGGCACGCATGATGGTCAGCTCATTGCTCGAGGCCATGCTGCCCAGCCCGATCAGGGCGCCCAGCAGTACGCCGACCGGCACGAATTCGTAGAAGCGCGACGGCAGACGCATCAGCAGATAGAGGAGCACTTCAAAGGCGCCGTAGTCGCCTTTCACATCCCCCAGATCATTGATGTAGGTGATCATCAGGTCGAGCCCGAGAATCAGTACCTGCACCACCAGCATGGCCACCAGCACATTGCGGGCGATGTAACGGTCGAGACGATCAAGCAGCATCAGCGGCCACCTCCGCGGTTGTCGCGCCAGCTCAGCCAGATGCCGAGCGCCAGATAGACGCCGTGAATGGGCCACAGGCCGATGGCGGCCGGGTACTTCTCGGATGCGACGGCATTCTGCGCCGCGATCAACAGACTGAGGTAGGTGATGTGCACGAAGATGGCCGGCAGCAGGCGCGCGAAACGCCCCTGACGCGGGTTGACGCGCGCCAGCGGCAGGCCGATCAGCATCAGGATCGGCACCATCAACGGCAGCGAGATGCGCCACTGCAGCTGGGCCTTGGCCTCCGGAAGATCGGAAGCCCAGAGCTGCGCCGTGGTCGCAAGCTCGATGTCCTCCTTGAGAGCCGCAGCGTCCTGGCCCTCGGTGATGCGCACGCCGTAGCGGTCAAAGCCCAGTCGCTGGGCGATCGCCTTGCCCGGCTCCACCCCGTAGCGCGTGCCGTCGCTCAACACCAGATAGCGACTGCCGGTCTCGGGGCTGACTTCCTGGAAGGCACGCTCGGCGCGCACCACCGATTGGCTCGGTTCGCTGTCGGGCGTGCTGGCGGCATTGCTGTCACCTGCCTCGGCGATGAAGACGTTTTCCAGCTCGCTGTTGTCATCACTCATGCTCTCGGCATAGACGGTGCGATTGCCGATCTCCTGGAAGCGTCCCGCGCCGAGAATCGAGAAGTCGGTCTTCTGCTTCTGCTGCTCGAGCAACAGCTCATTCTTGAGCGCGCCGGCAGGCGTCAGATAGAGGCTGCAGGCCGCGACCAGCGCCGTGATCAACAAAGCCGGCAGCAGGGTGACCCGCAGCAGGCGCTCCGGGCCGACACCACAGGCGACCAGCACGGTGATCTCGCTGTTCATGTACAGCTGGCCGAAGGCCAGCAACACGGCGAGGAAGAAGGACAGCGGCAGCAGCAGTTCGAAGAAACCCGGCAGGTGATAGAGCATCAGGCTGCCGAGAATCGACGCCGGGAAATCCCCCTCCGCCGCATCACTGAAATAGCGGATGAATCGGCTGCCCATGATGACAAGCATCAGCACCCCGGCCACGGCGGCCATGGTGGTGAGTATCTCGCGTGTCAGGTAGCGGAAGATGATCAAGTGGAACTCCTGTTTCCCGCTCGCAAGCGAGCGTGTTGACCAGATCGATGATAGCCGGTGGAGGAATGGTCGTGATCACATGAAGGCATCATCCCCCTCATGCATGGTGCGCAGCCTTTGCGTACACTGGCGGCACGGGTCTGAAGACTGGACGGGAGCGGCTCCCCCTCAGCAGCAGCATTATCCAGAAAGGATGCTGCCTTGTCGCGGCTGCAGGCATTGCACGTGGACAGCCTGACATGATGGACTGCCCTCACTCGTGCATGCCAGCTCAGCTTGTCATGAGCGGTCTGCGCCCCCATCCAGACCATGACCCCGATGTCGCCGCGAGCCGGGCACGCCTGGCCTGACGACATCCTTCATCCTTGTACTGTTCATCTTCGTACCCTCACTCGCGCGCGTGGAGTTGCCATGGAATTTCCTGTAGTCACTGCCAATCCGGCCCAGCTTGAAACCGCCTGCATCGTGGTACCTGTCATCGAGGGCGACCTCACCGGTGCTGCGGCACGACTCGACGATGCCAGCGAGAAGCTGATTTCCCAGCTGATCGAGCGCGGCGACTTCAAGCCCGAGCTCAGCAATACCCTGCTGGTGCCCTTCGCTCCGGGCCTCGGCGCTCAGCGCCTGCTGCTGGCCGGTTTCGGCAGTGAGGAAAAGCTCGACGAAAGCCGTTACAAGCGTGGCCTCGACGCCGCCATGACCGCCCTGCTCAAGCTGCCCATCGAAGACGCGGCCTTCGCTGGTCTCGAGCTGAATCTCGAGCTGCGTGAGGCTGACTGGATGGCGCGCATGATCGCCGAGAGCGCGCTGCGCACTGCCTATCGCTTCACCGAGATGAAGAGCAAGCCGGGCGAGCCCGTCTCTCTGACCCGCCTGAGCGTGGTTAGTGCCGACAAGCAGCGTCAGGCCGAGCTGGAAGCCGGCCTGCGCGTCGGTGCCGCCATCGGCATGGGCGTCAATGAAGCGCGCACGCTGGGCAATCTGCCGGGCAACATCTGCACGCCGCGCTACCTGGGCGAGCGTGCCGAGCAACTGGGTGCTGCCTCCGATGGCGCCCTGAAGGTGACCGTGCTCGGCGAGGAAGAGCTCGAGGAGCTCGGCGCCCTGTCCCTGCTGTCGGTCGGCCGCGGCAGTGAAGAGCCGAGCCGCCTGATCGTGATGGAATACCGCGGCGCGGAAGACGAGAACGAAGCTCCGCACGTGCTGGTCGGCAAGGGCATCACCTTCGATACCGGCGGCATCTCGCTCAAACCGGGCGCCGGCATGGACGAGATGAAGTACGACATGGGCGGCGCGGCCAGCGTGTTCGGCACCATGCGCACCGTGCTGGAACTCAAGCCCAAGCTCAACGTAGTGGCCATCGTGGCCAGCGCCGAGAACATGCCGGACGGCCGCGCCACCAAGCCGGGCGACATCATCAAGACCCTGAAGGGCCTGACCGTCGAAGTCCTCAACACCGACGCCGAAGGCCGTCTGGTGCTGTGTGATGCGCTGACCTACGCCGAGCGCTTCGAGCCGGCCAGTGTCGTCGACATCGCCACCCTGACCGGCGCCTGCGTCATCGCGCTGGGCAATCACGCCACCGGCCTGATCTCCAACGATGATGACCTGGCGCTCGACCTGCTCGACGCCGGCGAAGAAGCCTGGGACCGCGCCTGGCACATGCCGCTGTGGGACGAATATCAGACGCAGCTGGATTCCAACTTCGCCGACATCGCCAACATCGGCGGTCGCGAAGCCGGCATGATCACCGCAGGTTGCTTCCTGTCCCGCTTCGCGGACACCTTCCCGTGGGCGCATCTGGACATCGCCGGCACCGCCTGGATGTCCGGCAAGCAGAAAGGCGCCAGCGGCCGCCCGGTGGGCCTTCTGACCCAATACCTGCTGGACCGCGAAGCGGAACTCAGCGCCCCGCAGGAAGAGACCGTCTGAGGCTTCGCATGCTCTCGATAGCATGCTAGCGTTGAGACACGCGGGTCGCGACGCCACTCGGCACCGCTGACCCGAGAGGTCCTATAAAAATGATTCGACCCCCGGCGTTCCGCGTCGGGGGTCTCGCTGCTACGGAGACACCCACGTGACCAAAGGCTTCGACGTCCGCGCGTCCACGCAACCGGCGGATGCTGCCGTTCGTGACACCATTCTGGCCAATCCCGGCTTCGGCCGTCACTTCAGCGATCACATGGCCCATGTACGCTGGACCGCCGACGGCGGCTGGCACGGCCATGAAGTCCGCCCCTACGGCCCGCTGAGCCTCGACCCCGCCGCCTCGGTACTGCACTACGCCCAGGAAATCTTCGAAGGCATCAAGGCCTACCGTCATGAAGACGGCTCGGTGTGGACCTTCCGCCCCGAGAAGAACGCCGCACGTTTCCGCAACTCCGCCCGCCGTCTGGCACTGCCGGAGCTGTCCGACGAGGACTTCGTCGGCTCGCTCAAGGCCCTGCTCGCGCGGGACAGCGCCTGGGTGCCGACTCCGGCCAGCGTCAGTGACGAATGCAGCCTCTATCTGCGTCCGTTCATGATCGCCAGCGAAGCCTTCCTCGGCGTGCGTCCGTCGCGTGAAGTCGATTACTACGTGATCGCCTCACCGGTGGCGGCCTACTTCAAGGGCGGCATCAAGCCGGTCTCCATCTGGCTGTCCTCGCACTACAACCGTGCGGCCGCCGGCGGTACCGGTTTCGCCAAGTGCGGCGGCAACTACGCGGGCTCACTGGCCGCGCAGAGCGAAGCCTCCGCCAATGGCTGTGACCAGGTCGTGTTCCTGGACGCCGCCGAGAACAAGTGGGTCGAGGAACTGGGCGGCATGAACCTGTTCTTCGTCTTCAAGGACGGCCGTCTGGTCACGCCGCGCCTGACCGGCACCATTCTGGAAGGTGTCACCCGTGACTCCATCCTGACCATGGCGACCGATCTGGGCCTGACGCCGGAAGAGCGCCCGATCAGCATCGACGAGTGGCGTGAAGGCATCGCCTCCGGCGAGATCACCGAGGTGTTCGCCTGCGGTACCGCCGCCGTCATCACCCCGGTGGGCGAGCTGGTCAGTGAAGAAGGTCGCCTCGACCTGACCGCCAACGCAGGCGATGTCGCCATGCGTCTGCGCAGCCAGCTGCTGGACCTGCAATACGGTCGCGCCGAAGACACGCGTGGCTGGATGACGCGCCTGGTATAAGTGCACTGACATTAGTGCACGGAAACAAGTCCTCGAGCCTGCCCCTGTGGCTTGAAGGATGACCAAAACCCCAAGGCCCGCCTCGAAAGAGGCGGGCCTTGGGGTTTCTGGCGCACGGATATCTGACTGCGGAAAGACGTCACGGGAGGCAGGCTGCATCGAAGCCGCGCGGCGAGTGCGGTATCCTGAGCGCTCGAGAATTCCTTGCCCGAGCGGTGCCCATGACCCAGATCGACTTCTACATCCTGCCCGACACCACGCTGGAAGCCCGGCTGGAATTCGCCTGCCGGCTGGCCGAGACCATCCACGCCAAGGGCTTTCGCCTGCATGTGCATGTCGAGGACGAGGCGATGGCGCGTCAGTTCGATGAGCATCTGTGGCAGTTCCGCCCGGAAAGCTTCGTGCCCCATGCGCTGGATATCGATCTCGACATGGCCGCCCGCGAGGCCGAACACGCCGATGACGTGCCGCGCCCGCCGGTCACCATCGGCTGGCAGGACGCCCCGGCGCCGGGTATCGAGGCGCTGCTCAACCTGCACCCCGAGATTCCCGAGTGGTTCTCACGCTTCGAGCGCGTCGCCGAGATCATCAATCAGCATCAGGATGTGCTGGTGACCAAGCGCGAATGCTGGCGCACATACAAGTCGCGCGGTTATGCCGTGCGCTCGCATCAGCTCAAGGGCGTCAGCTGAGCGACACGCCATGCGTCAGCGGTCCGTCTTGCAGGCACGCTGGAAGCTGACCAACAGATGCGTCATCCAGCGCTCGATATCGGCCATGCCGGGGGGACTCTCACCGCTGTCGAAGAAGGCCTCGGGCAGGCCGCCTGCGGCCTCGCTGGCGTGACGCTCCCCGATACGCACGGCCCACAACGGCAGTTCGCGCGGCATGCGCTGGATCTCGGCGAACAGCGCCGCCACGTTCATGTCCGGCACATCGCCGAAGATGACCAGACACGGGCTGACATCTCGCACCAGGCGCAACGCCTGGGCCGCACTGCTGGCGATGATGATCTCCAGATTGGCGACGTGACTGCCGATCACCTCGAGGCGCAGACGGTCCTGCGCCCGAGTGCTGATCACCAGCCAACGACAGGGCACCGGCAGCACCTTCTCCGCCGACCACGCCGCCTGGACGACGCGCTCATGGGCGCTGACATCCGCCAGCGGCAACCAGACCCGGAAGCTGGCGCCCTCGCCCAGCTCGCCCCGCGCCGTGATGTCACCGCCCATGCGGCGGGCGAGCTCCCGCGACAGCGCCAGCCCGAGCCCGGTGCCCTCGATGCCTGAATCTTCACGCCCCAGACGCGAGAACGGCTGGAACAGCTGGACCGCCTGCGCGGAATCAAAGCCGAAGCCGCCATCGGTGATTTCCACCCAGCCCATCTCCACTCCGCTGGCGTTGTGCTCCTGGCCGATGGCCAGACGGATCCAGCCCCCCTCGCGGTTGTACTTGATGGCGTTGCCCATCAGGTTGCCGAGAATCTGATCCAGGCGCCGCTGGTCGGCATTCAGCCACAGTGACTCGCCTTCCAATGCCAGCGATAGCGTCAGATTGGCACTCTCCAGGCGCGGCTGATATTGCCCCGCCAGTCGTATCAGCTTCTGGCCCACCGAGAGAGGTTGGCAATCCAGCGGCAGATCACCGGCTTCCAGACTCGACATCTGCAGCACGTCCTCGATCAGCGCCGACAGCTGTGCCGCCGCATGACTGGCCTCATCCACGTAGCGGCGCTGCTCGCGGGTCAGGTCGGCTTCCTCGCAGAGCAGATCCGTGAAGCCCATGATGGCGTTGAGCGGGGTGCGAATCTCGTGACTGAAACTCGAGAAGAAACGCGACTTGGACTGGCTGGCCTCGGTGGCACTGTCACGGGCCGCCTCCAGCAGCTTGAGTGACTGCTTGTGGCGCTGGATGTCCAGCGCAAGCCCGGTAGCGCGCTGTGGCCGGCCCTCATGATCACGCCGGGTGATCTGGCCGCGAATCTGCACCCAGACCCAGTGACCACGCGCATGCCGGTAGCGCACGTCGCGCGCCTCGGCCCAGCTTTCCCCGTGCATGACCCGCCAGCGCGCCTCGAGCAGGCCGACGAGGTCTTCCGGGTGCGTCATGGCGTCAAGGTCCGCCAGATGCATGCTGGCGCGGACTGGCAGCCCCAGCATCAGGAAGAAATTCTCGTGCAGGTAGAGATCGTCCTGATCGAAGTCATAGCGCCAGGTGGCATCGCCGGAGGCCGCCATCACCATCTCGACGTGGCGCGCACCTTCGGCGCGTTCAAGCTCGATCTGGTCGCGCCGCTGAGCCGCTTCGCGCAGCGCCTCACCGGCCTGATCCAGCTCCTGGAGCTGGAAGCGCTCGCGTACCACGGGCTGGCCGCGACCAATGCGCAGCGCCATGTCGCTGAGACGTGCTAGTGATTCGGACAGGGTGGCCGCCATGGCCTCGGCCCGCCAACGCATCACCACCAGCAGGGCGAAGAAGAACAGGATCAGCCCCACCAGCATCACGTAGCCCAGCTGATTGAAACGCTCATTCCAGATATCGATGCCGCTGTTCACCTGCTGCGCATCCACCACCGCCAGCAACCGCCAGTCGGTGCCCGGCACCGATTGCCAGCCGACCAGCCGCTCACCGGCGAGCAAGGAAACGCTGCGCACGCCCTGCGCCTCATCCGAGATGCTGCGCAGCAGGTGCGCCATGGCCGGGGAGTTCTCGACATCATGCGCCGTATCGAGGAAGCGATCGTGCAGCAGCGGCATCGGCACCACTTCAGGGACGGGCTGGGGGCCGAAATCCTGCTCACCGACCCTCGGCATGGCCATGACGACATCGTCACTCACCAGAATCAGATAGGCGCCCCAGGGCAGCTCGGCATTCTCGAGCCGCTCGACCAGAGAATCGAGGGTGACGTCGATGCCGACCACGCCTTCGAGGAAGTCGCCGCGATGGACCGGCATCAGCGTCGAGACCAGCCAGCCGCTGCCGACCGGGTCCTGGTAGGGCGGCGTGATGACGGCGCCACGACTCGGGTTGTTGCGGTCATCCGCCAGGTAGTAGAAGCCGTAGCTGGTGAGGTCGACGCCAGGCGTGAAGATGTTGCGGGTATCGGTCCACGGCAACATGCGGAAATAGCCGTCGTAGCCGGAGAACCAGATCTGGCGCAGCTCGGGTTGCGTGGCGAGCATGTCCGACACCTGGGCATCCATTGCCGAGAGGCGCACCACCTTGTCGTGGTCCTGCAGATAGCTGGGCACCAGCGAGGAGTAATAGGAGCCGGCGCCACCATCGTTCTCGGCGACGTACAGGGTGCCGTCGCCCGCGCTCATGTGGCGCTTTAGCTCCTGCTCGCGCTGGCGGGTCGTCACGGGGGTGTCCATGTGACGCAGAGTGCTGCGCGCCAGCTGGCGGGCATCACTGCGCCAGTTGTCCGCCAGCAGGCTGATGTGCTCTGCCTCGTAATGGGTCAGCTGCTCGAGCTGGGTATTCACCAGCTCACTGCGCGTGGAGTCCTGCTGCCCGGAGACCAGCCAGTGCAACACTAGATAGCAGCCCAGCAGCGCCACCTCGAGCACCAGCAATGGCACCAGCGCATGACGCAGCAGTTCATGCCAGACCCAACGACGTGTCGGACGAGGGGCACCGTCCGTGGGGCGAGGCTTGGACATTGCGGCTCCGCGAGCGTGAGAGAATGGGAAGTGTGCGAGGCGGCAAGCCTCGGCGTCATGAGGTCGCAACAGGATACGGCATCAGTGCGTGGATGTTGCCTGCTTTGTGAAAACAGCGTCTGCCAGACGCCACGAGGGCCTGCCCGCCAAGACCGAATGACGCCCGTCATCAGCGGCGCTATAATCGAGCCCATTTTCTGCCTGCGCTGACCGCTCCTTGAGCCGGCGCGGGACGCCCCGCCCAACCGGATCAATGCAGACCCATGGACAAGACCTACCAACCGAACGCCATCGAGACGCGCTGGTACGAGCGCTGGGAATCCGACAACCGCTTTGCGCCGTCAGGCCAGGGCGAGAGCTTCTCATTGGTCATCCCGCCGCCCAACGTCACCGGCTCCCTGCACATGGGCCACGCCTTCCAGGATTCCATCATGGACACCCTGGTCCGCTGGCGCCGCATGCAGGGTCGCAACACCCTGTGGCAGGTAGGCACCGACCACGCCGGTATCGCCACCCAGATGCTGGTCGAGCGCAAGGTCGCCGCCGAAGAAGGCAAGACCCGCCATGATCTCGGCCGCGAAGCCTTCACCGACAAGATCTGGGAGTGGAAGGAAGAGTCCGGCGGCAACATCACCCGCCAGCTGCGTCGCATGGGCACCAGCATCGACTGGAAGCGCGAGCGCTTCACCATGGATGACGGCTTCTACAAGGCGGTGCAGGAAGTCTTCGTGCGCCTGCACAAGGAAGACCTGATCTACCGCGGCAAGCGTCTGGTCAACTGGGACCCGACCCTGCACACCGCGATTTCCGATCTCGAAGTCGAGAACCGCGATCAGCAGGGCAGCTTCTGGCACTTCCGCTACCCGCTGGCCGATGGCGTCAAGACCGCCGATGGCAAGGACTACGTCATCGTCGCCACCACGCGCCCGGAAACCCTGCTGGGTGACACCGGCGTGGCCGTCAATCCCAAGGATGAGCGCTACGCAAGCCTGGTCGGCAAGTTCATCGAGCTGCCGCTGGTCGGCCGTCGCATCCCCATCGTCGCCGATGAACACGCCGATATGGAAAAGGGCTCCGGTTGCGTCAAGATCACCCCGGCCCACGACTTCAATGACTACGAAGTCGGCAAGCGTCAGGGCCATCTGCTGATCAACGTGATGAGCCAGGATGCCACCATCCTGGAGCGCGCCGAGATCTATGACCTCCAGGGCCGTCCGCAGCCCCAGGAAGACGCCAGCCTGCCGGCCGCCTACGCCGGTCTGGATCGCTTCGTCGCCCGCGAGAAGCTGGTCGCCGACATGGACGCGCTGGGCCTGCTGGAGCAGGTCGAGGCCGTCAACAACACCCTGCCGCACGGTGACCGCTCCGGCGATGTCATCGAGCCGCTGCTGACGGACCAGTGGTTCGTGGCCGTCGAGGAGCTGGCGCGTCCGGCCATCGAGGCGGTCGAGAACGGCGACATCGAGTTCGTGCCCAAGAACTACGAGAACATGTACTTCGCGTGGATGCGTGACCTGCAGGACTGGTGCATCTCGCGTCAGCTGTGGTGGGGCCACCGCATTCCGGCCTGGTACGACAACGACGGCAACGTCTATGTCGGCCGCAATGAAGAGGAAGTCCGCGCCGAGAACAACCTGGGTGCCGACGTCGAACTGCGTCAGGACGAAGACGTCCTCGACACCTGGTTCAGCTCCGCGCTGTGGACCTTCGGCACCCTCGGCTGGCCGGCGGACACGGAAGAACTCAAGACCTTCCACTCCACCGACGTGCTGGTCACCGGCTTCGACATCATCTTCTTCTGGGTGGCGCGGATGATCATGTTCACCCTGAAGTTCAAGGGTGAAGTGCCGTTCCGCAAGGTCTACGTGCATGGTCTGGTGCGCGACAGCCTCGGTCAGAAGATGTCCAAGTCCAAGGGCAACGTGCTCGACCCCATCGACCTGATCGACGGCATCGGCATCGAGGAGCTGGTCGAGAAGCGTACCGGCAACATGATGCAGCCGAAGAAGGCCAAGGCGATCGCCAAGGCCACCCGCAACGAGTTCCCGGAAGGCATCGAGCCTCACGGTACCGATGCGCTGCGCTACACCCTGCTGTCACTCGCCTCCACCGGGCGTGACGTGAAGTTCGACATGGGCCGTCTCGATGGCTATCGCAACTTCTGCAACAAGCTGTGGAATGCGGCGCGCTACGTGCTGATGAATGCCGAGGACCAGGATTGCGGCGTCAACGGCGAAACCGTCGAACTGTCGCTGGCCGATCGCTGGATCATCGCGCGCCTGCAGCAGACCGAGCAGCAGGTCACCCGCGCGCTGGAAGAGTTCCGCTTCGACCACGCCTCCCAGGCGCTCTACGAGTTCATCTGGAACGAGTACTGCGACTGGTATCTGGAGCTGTCCAAGCCGGTTCTGTGGGACGACAACGCCAGCATCGAAGCCAAGCGCGGCACGCGTCGCACCCTGGTGCGCGCCCTCGAGACCATCCTGCGCCTGATCCACCCGATGATGCCGTTCATCTCCGAGGAGATCTGGCAGCGTATCGCACCGCACGCCGGCAAGCCGGTGGAAGGCGAGAGCATCATGAGCCAGGCGTGGCCACAGGCCGAAGCCGACCGGATCGATGAACAGGCCATCCGCGATATCGAGTGGCTGAAAGGCATCATCATCGCCATCCGCAACGTGCGCGGCGAGCTCAACCTGTCACCGGCCAAGCCGCTGGAAGTCTTCCTGCAGAACGGCGCGGCTGGCGATGCCGAGCGCCTGGAAGCCAACCGCCTGTTCCTCTCCAAGCTGGCACGTCTGGAAAGCATCACCTTCCTGGCGGCAGGCGACGAAGCTCCGATGTCCGCCATCCAGCGCGTCGGTGAGCTGGAAGTGCTGGTGCCGATGGCAGGCCTGATCGACAAGGAAGCCGAGCTCAAGCGCATCGGCAAGGAGCACGAGAAGCAGCAGAAGGTCATCACCGGCCTCGAGAACAAGCTCGGCAACGAGAAGTTCGTCGGTCGTGCACCGGCTGATGTGGTCGAGAAGGAGCGCGCCAAGCTGGCCGATGCCCAGGCGGAACTTGCGCTGCTGGAAAGCCAGCGCGTCAAGATCGAAGCGCTGTAAGTCACGCACGCTCTGTACGCAAGCAAAAGCCCCCTGCATCGAACGGTGCAGGGGGCTTTCTCGTTTCTGGCAGCCCGCTCGCGAATCGCCATCTCAGACATGCCACCAAAGGCAAGCCGGATGAGCGCATCGAGATGAGCACATCGAGACGATCTCATCGAGACAAACGCGCTGAGCAATTACTCGGCGGCGCCTTCCAGCGGCATGAAGGTCGCCAGCAGATAGCCGGTGTCATCCATCACGCGCAGCCGAGCGTTCTCACCGCTGCCGATGATCTGATAACTGACCACATCCTCGAGCATGCGATTGAAGGCGTTGGACTGCTCGGGGTTGGGGCACATCTTCATGGTCGAGGCCAGCGGGCCGATGTCCAGCGTCTGACGCGACTCATCCAGTACCACCGGCCCCATCAGGCGATTGCAACCATTGCTGCCGACCAGACGCAGACGGTCATCCTCCTCGTCTGCCAGCTGCTGCTGGCTGGGGGGCTGCAACAGGAAGTTGGCGGCCTCTTCACTGGCATCCGTGGCGGAGAAACTCCATTGGGTGCCCACCAGGGCAGGAGCAGCGGCACCCGATGAGGCACTGCCCTGCGGAGGCTGTGTCATGGCCGCGCAGCCAGCCAGCAAGGAGATAGCGAACCCCACGGAGGTATAACGCGATAGACGACGCACGGTAATGGACATGGATGACTCCTGTGGCGCCCGCCAGTGGCATTGCCGGCAACGGCAATCACCCGGCAGACGGAGAGAACGGTGGGTAAGGAACGGACATGACAGCAAGGGTAGCGATCATGCGCACGGCTGTCATGAACGACAGGCCCTCACGCCATGCGCCTGAGTGTCACCTGCCGGACTACCGCCGGCTTGCCACCAGCGCGATGGACGCAACCATCTGTCCACCTCGCCAACTTTGAAAACAGTGTTTTCAAAGCGGAGCCTGCTCTAGAATTTCGACCAGATCGCCACTCCGCGTCGCCTGTCTCGAGTCCTCTGGCCAGCGAGCTACCGGCCTGAGTGAGCCTGTCCCGACATGAGCCCGCAGAGCTGACACGACATGACTCCCGCCGCCCCCGACAGTCCTTCCTTGCACGCCGCTGATACTGCGTCTTCACAGCGAACCAGTGGTTCGCAGCAGGCTCCGCACGTGCAACCCTCACCCCCGCCCCGCTCGCAGAGGTCGCACAGGTCGCAGACAGGCTTCAACCTGCGACGACTAGCGCTCCTGAATGCGCTGGGAGTGGCGCTGCTGGCGTGCTGGTGGATACCGGCGCTGGATTTCTGGCCCACCCTCGACAGCGATGTCTTCTGGGACTTCAACCAGTTCATCACACCGCTCAATCCGCACTGGGACACGCTGCTCGGCATTCTGAACACGCGCGCCTTCGACGCCGTGGCCTTCGCCATGATGGGGGTTCTGTTCTGCTGGGCGATGCTCAATGATCAGCAGCCTGCCCGCTATCGCCGCTGGACCAGCATCGGCATCACCATGCTGCTGACGGCGGGCCTGCTCTCGCTGTTCGTGCTGCGCGCCATCAGCTATGGCCATGCCAGCCCGACGCGCTTCTTCAGCCACGCACAGCATCTCTCCGAGCTGGTGTCCTTCAAGACCAAGGATTCGGCGTCGAACAGCTTCCCGGGGGATCACGGCCTGATGCTGATGGTATTCGCGAGTTTCATGCTGGCCTTCGCACCGCGCCGCATCGCTCTGTGCAGCCTGGCGTTCGTGGTACTGCTGAGCGCTCCGCGGATCATGGTCGGCGCTCACTGGTTCAGCGATGTCTATCTGGGCTCGCTCAGCATTGCACTGATCGCGTTGCCCTGGGTGCTGTGCACACCACTGGCGACCACCGTTGCCCATGGCATGGAAAACGCGCTGGCCCGATTGAAGCAGCGCTCCTGAAGCAGCATTCGTGAACCTGCACTCAAGAACCTGATCTCAGGTCAGCCGACGAGGGGGGTCCGCGAGAAAGGGCTGGAGTCCTTGTGGTGCCGCTTTTCCTGGCGGTCATCCTCCTTGCCGTGAGCGCCCTCCTCCACGGCCTCTGCCTTGCCCAGTCCGCCGCCGTCATTGCCGGGGGACGGAGGGCTGGCATCGGCCGTGGCAAGGCCTGTCATCTCGTGTTCCCCACCGGCCACCACCTGATCACGTCCATTGTGCTTGGCGTGATACAACCGCCTGTCGGCCAGCTGCATCAGCTCATCCAGCGAATCGACCTCATGACTGATGGCAACGCCGATGGAAACCGTGACCGGTACCGGCGTGCCGGCGAAGGCCGGAGGAGACTTGGCCAGCAGGGAGCGCATGCGCCCCGCCACGGAAATGGCCTCGGTGCGCCCGATACGCGGCAACAGCACCAGGAACTCCTCGCCACCGACACGCCCGGCGCGATCGCCCTGACGCAATGTGGCCGTCAGCAGGCGGCCCAGATGACGCAGCACTTCATCACCGACGGCATGCCCATGCAGGTCATTGACGCGCTTGAAGTTGTCCGCATCCAGCATCAATACCGCACAGGGCACTCCGTCACGCCACCAGTCCTCGGCGTGGCGCAATATCTGGCGGCGATTGAGCAATTCGGTCAACTCATCACGACTGGCATCCTTCAGATACTGACGCTCGAAATGTTCGGTAAGTGCCAGCATGCGCCACAGGAAGGTGACCATCATCAGAAAGACCGCGAACAGATTGGTCGATTGCAGCACCCAGGCCGACAGGACGCCGCCCTCATGCAGGACTGGCGAGACCATCAGTGCCGAGACAGCCGCCATGAACAGCATCAGTGTCGTCACCACTCGAACACGCGCCGCCAGCGGGGCCAGGTGGATGCCGGCCATCACGATGAAGAAATAGTACTCATAGCCCGCCGAGAGCCCGAAGCAGAAAACCGAGAGCCAGGCCATCAGCGTCAAGGCGCTCATCATCAGGGCCAGGCCCAGCGTCAACTGATGCGCCCGGTGCAGCATCACGCCCAGCACGGACACGAGCGCCATGATGCCGCTGGCGAATGCCAGCCGCGACTCGTTGAAGAGAGTGAAGAAGGGAACCCACAACACGAAGAGGCCCATCAGCATCAGATAGACCCAAAGATAGGCATGGTAGAAACGACGATGCTCCACGGCGAGCAATCGTGGCTCATGACGTAGCCAGGCGCTTATGACTCTCGGCATCAGGCAATCCTTGCCAGCTAGGCAGTGTCCGCGTGGCGGTCCCTCACGCGACTCCAGAAGGTGCAACATCGCGGCAGGCGGGCAGCAAGAGAAAGGAAGAAGGTATAGCTGCCTGCCGCGATGGCACTCCACAAAGGCCGAGCACGACATGTCACACATCATGCTACGGGGCTTATGAACTTCATTACATCATAAGCCCTGCTGGGCGATGCACCAGTCATAATTCGGCTATTGCGTTGCCTGGATGCGACGCTTACGCACACGTCAACATGCGGCCTTGCTTGCTTACCAGCTGCCCGTGTTGCTCATGGAGGCCCAGGGTTCCTGCGGCGCAAGGGCGTCACCGGCCTGCAGCAGCTCCAGCGAAATCCCATCCGGGCTCTTCACGAATGCCATGTGGCCGTCACGCGGCGGGCGATTGATGGTCACGCCGTTGTCCATCAGATGCTGACAGGTAGCGTAGATATCCTCGACGCGATAGGCCAGATGGCCGAAGTTGCGCCCACCTTCGTATTCTTCCGGGTCCCAGTTATGGGTCAGTTCCAGCATCGGCGCCTGCATCTCGCGGGCACGTTCGGCATCCTGCGGGGCTGCCAGGAAGATCAGCGTGAAGCGGCCCTTCTCGGAATCCTTGCGCGAGATCTCGACCATGCCGAGCAGGTCACGGAAGAAATGCAGTGAAGCGTCGACATCACGGATACGCAGCATGGTGTGCAGATATTGCATGGATCACTCTCTTGAACGGTGGTTGGGGCAGCACTGAGGACGGAAAAGACGTGCGCCGAGCGTAGCTGGCTCGGCGCACGGGAATATTCTAGACACACGACTGCCGCGCGACGAGTCTCCTCGCGGCACGGCAGTGTGGTGATGCATGCACCCTGCTGCTGGCGTCTCGCGCCATCAGGCGATGCGTGAACTGCGCTCCAGACGCACGGGCACCGCCTTGGAGGATGGCGTGCCGGTATCAGCGCCGTGGCTTTCCAACGCGACCAGCACGTTGGTTTCCGGATAGTAGGCCCCGATGCAACCGGCCGGGATGTCGTACTCGACCAGACGGAACTGTGGCGCACGTCGCTCGCTGCCGTCCGGACGCGGCTCGCCGAGCATGTCGACCCAATCACCGTCGGCCAGCCCCAGCCGCGCCAGGTCTTCGCCATTGATGAAGATCACCCGCCGCTGACCGGACACGCCACGATAGCGGTCGTTGTAGCCGTAGACGGTGGTGTTGTACTGATCGTGGCTGCGCATGGTCTGCAGCGTCAGCCAGCCGTCACGCCGCGCCAGCTGTTGATGCATCACCGACTCCGGCAGCGGCATGTGCGAGAACTCGGCCAGGCCGCTGGAGGTCGGGAAGGCAAGCTCGCGAACCGGATTGGCGAGGTGGAAGCCGCGCTTGTGTGCCAGTCGCGCATTGAAGTCCGTGAAGCCGGGGATGACCGCCGCGATCTCGTCACGGATCAGATCATAGTTCTCGCTCAGGGCCTGCCAATCGACCGGATCACTGATACCTCGCGCCGGCAGCACGCGCGCCAGGGTGGCACGCGCGATCGCCGCGATGATGCCGGGCTCGGAGCGCAATTCAGGGCTGGCCGGTGCCTTGATGCCGGCACTGGAGTGCACCATCGACATCGAGTCCTCGACGCTGATGTGCTGGGAAGCCACCTGCGAGGAGCGATCGATCTCGCTGCGACCGAGACACGGCAGAATCAGCGCATCGGTCTGCTTGCCCATCACCAGATGACTGCGGTTGAGCTTGGTGCTGATCTGGACGTTGAGCTCGAGGTTGCGCATCGCGGCCTCGGTCCGCTCGCTGTCCGGCGTGGCACGCGTGAAGTTGCCACCCAGCGCGATGAAGGTCTTCGCCTTGCCCTGCTCCAGCGCCGCCAGGCTCTCCACGGTGTTGTAGCCCTGCGCACGCGGCATGCTGACGCCGTAGCGCGCTTCCAGCGCCTCGATCAGCCAGGCGGGCGCCTTCTCGTCGATACCCATGGTGCGATCGCCCTGGACGTTGGAATGGCCACGCACCGGACAGGCACCGGCACCGGGACGGCCGAAGTGCCCCCCGAGCAACAGCAGATTGACGATCTCGCGCACACTCTCGACGGCATGCAGATGCTGGGTGATGCCCATCGCCCAGGTGCAGATGACGTTGTCGGCACTGGCGAAGATGGCGGCCGCCTCCTCGAGCTGAGCGCGCGTCAGGCCGGACTGGTCCTCGAGGGTTGCCCACTCGGTCGCCTCGACCAGCGCCTGCCAGGCCTCGACGCCCCGGGTATGCGCCTCGATGAAGCTGGCGGCGCGCGTGAATTCGCCCCGCGCCTCCATCGCGAACAGCGCCTTGGCCATGCCGCGCACCGCCGCCATGTCGCCGCCCATGCGTGGCTGGTAATAGCGATGGCTGATGGGCTGGCTGGAGAGGGTCATCATCTCCAGCGGCGACTGCGGGTCGGCAAAGCGCTCCAGCCCCCGCTCACGCAGCGGATTGAAGCTGACGATGCGTGCGCCACGCCGTGAGGCACGCCGCAGATCACCCAGCATGCGCGGGTGATTGGTGCCGGGGTTCTGACCGAACACGAAGATGGCATCGGCGTGCTCGAAGTCCTCCAGCAGCACCGTGCCCTTGCCGACGCCGAGGCTCGCCTTCATGCCGACACCGCTGGCCTCGTGGCACATGTTGGAGCAGTCAGGGAAATTGTTGGTGCCGAACAGACGCACGAACAGCTGGTAGAGATAGGCCGCCTCGTTGCTGGCACGTCCCGAGGTATAGAACAGCGCCTCATCCGGCGACGTCAGCGCACTGAGGTGCTCGGCGACAAGCTCGAAGGCCGCGTCCCAGCTGATCGGCGTATAGCGATCACTGGCCGCGTCGTAGCGCATCGGTTCGGTCAGACGCCCCTGATCCTCGAGCATGAAGTCGTCCCAGCCCAGCAGCTCCGTGACGGTATGCTGCGCGAAGAAGCGCGGCGTGACCCGCTTGGCGGTCACTTCCCAGGCCACCGCCTTGGCGCCGTTCTCGCAGAATTCGAAGGAGGAGCCGTGTTCCGGGTCTCCCCAGGCACAGCCGGGGCAGTCGAAGCCCTTGTCCTGATTGGCCTTGAGCAGGGAGCGCACGCTTTTCCACGGCGCCCTGGAGTGACTGACATGCTGACCGACGCTCTTGAGTGCGCCCCAGCCACCCGCCGGCCCGGAATAGGCGGCAATGCGCGGATGACGCGTCTGTTGCGCATCCTCGCGGGGCAGGCTGGCAGACGCAGGCGTCTCGATCTCGGGGGCAGCAATGTCGGTCATGTCAGGATCCACTGGCTAGGATGAACGGGGGCGATCAGCGTGACCGCTGAGCAGTTCGAGTCGACGCCCGCGGTGGGCACAGATCAGATTGAGGTCGCAGGCGCGGGCGGTCTCGACGGCGAGTCGCGAGGGCACCGCGAGGGTGATCAGGGTCGGAATGCGCGCACGGATGGTCTTCTGCACCAGCTCCAGGCTGCAGCGGCTCGACACCAGCAAGGCCTCGGGCCACACACCGCTGTCGAGACTCATGCCGATCACGCGGTCCAGCGCATTGTGGCGACCGATATCGGCGCCCTGCGAGATCAGACCGCCTTCGGCGTCCAGCCCCAGCGCCAGATGCATGCCGCGGCGCGTGGCGCGCTCCAGGCGTTCCAGCCCACGCATCAGCGCATCGGGCGCCAGCGCTGCTCGTGGCGGCAGACGCATGAGTCCCGCCATCAGCTCCGCTTCGTCCTGCACGCCACAGGCGCCGCAGCTCGAGACACTGCTCTCACGCCGCTGATGACGCTCGGCCTTGCGCGCCAGCGAGTCACTGACCTCAAGGCGCACCGCCAGCCCATGACGCAGCCGCGAGAGATGGATCGCCGAGACCTCGTCACGCCGCGTGATCCAGCCCGCGGTGAAGGCATGCCCCAGCGCCAGCGGCTCAAGGGCCTCTGGACTGGCCAGCAAGGTGCCCATCGCGGTGTCATTGAGCGCCAGACTCACCGGTAGCTCCGATGGGCCATCCAGCTCGCGCAGCGGCACCTCGCGGGCATCCGCGTAGCCTGCAGCGCCTGGCGCCTGTTGATAGAGCGAATCTTTCATTACGGCTCTCCGTGGCGCAGATGCGTGGCGAGAAAGGTGCGCGCAACCCTCACCCGACCTCTGCGCAATATGGGAATATCCTACCGCCATGCCATGAGGGCGACCAATTGAGCCGAGCCGCCAATTGATAGACACCGCCAATGAAGATGACGTCCGGCCGGTGACAGGCATGCGGGCCATCGCGGCGGGCGAGAAATTCGCGCGCGAGTCGCGTAAAATGCGTCGCCGACCCTTGAGGGTGCGCCTGCTGTCGCGCTATCCGCCGGCCGCTCTCATCTCTCGATCATCCTGCTCCGGATTTACGTTCCGGCCCGCATGAGGACCTTCGCATGACCGACACTCCCGACCTGACTGCCGCATCTGATCAGGCCAGCGCCCCGCAGCTGACCAGCACGTCTGCCTCCGCCCGCCCCAGCCCGCTGGCGCCGCAGCATGTGGTCTGCGCGCTCTACAAGTTCGTCACCCTCGAGGACTTCGAGGCGCTGCGCGACCCGCTGCTGGCGGTGATGAACGAGCACGCCATCCGCGGCACCCTGCTGCTGGCCCGCGAAGGCATCAACGGCACCGTGTCCGGTTCACGCGCGGGCATCGATGCGCTGCTCGCCTGGCTGACCAGCGACCCGCGTCTGGCCGAGCTCGACACCAAGCAGTCACTGGCCGAGCAGGCTCCCTTCCTGCGCGCCAAGGTCAAGCTCAAGCGCGAGATCGTCACCATGGGCGTCGAGGGCATCGACCCGCGTCACACCGTCGGGACCTATGTGGAGCCGAAGGACTGGAATGCGCTGATTTCCGATCCTGAGGTGCTGCTGATCGACACGCGCAATGACTATGAAGTGGAAGTGGGGACCTTCGCCGGTGCCGTCAACCCGAACACCACTGCCTTCCGTGATTTCCCGGACTACGTCTCGCGCGAGCTGGACCCGACACAGCACCGCAAGGTGGCGATGTTCTGCACCGGCGGCATCCGCTGCGAGAAGTCCACGGCCTATCTCAAGGAGCAGGGCTTCGATGAGGTCTATCACCTCAAGGGCGGTATCCTGAAGTACCTGGAAGAGGTGCCCGAGGAAGAGACGCTGTGGCAGGGCGAGTGCTTCGTGTTCGATGAGCGCGTCACCGTCGACCATCAGCTGCGCCCCGGCCAGTACGATCAGTGCCATGCCTGCCGCCTGCCGATCACCGAGGAAGACAAGCAGAGCGAGCGCTACCAGAAAGGCGTCAGCTGCCCGCGTTGCTACGACAAGCTGAGCGACGCCCAGAAGGCGCGCTTCGCCGAGCGCGAGAACCAGATTCGCCTCGCCAGAGAACGTGGCGAAGCCCATCTGGGCATGGACGCCGTCGCCCAGATGCAGGCACGGCGCGATGCCAAGCAGCAGCAGCGTGAAGCCGCCCGTCGTGCCGCGCTGGAGGCCAGCGAGAAGTCCGGCAAGTAGATCTGCCAATAGACCTGCAAGAAAGCCCGGCATAGAAAGCCCAGCAAGAAGAGCTGATAGCAGCCAACGCCGCTTTCGCTACCTGAACACCCCGTCTCGACGGGGTGTTCTGCGTTGCAGGCTCGCTCAATCGGCCACACCCGCCGAGTGAGGCAGCGAACGCAGCAGCTCCAGCACGGCATTCAGCCGTCGGCTACGCTGCTGACCACTGCGCCACAACAGCCCGACCGTCTCGCCCTCGCCGGGCAGTCGACGCGCGACCAGCCCTTCACCAAGCCGCGAATCGGCCAGGTTCTCCGCCAGCACGCTGACTCCCAGGCCAGCCTCCAGCATCACGCCGAGGCCGGAAATCGAATTGGCCTCCAACAAGGGCGAGGGCTGCAGTCCCAGCAGCTCGAACTGCTGATTGAGGCGTCGCCGCTGCTGCATCTCCGGCGTCAGCAACACCAGCGGATAGTCACGCAGGCACTCCCACTGCGGCGCGTCGGGCAGGCGGAAATGCGTCTGACTGGCGATCAACGCCGAATGCTCCTGATAGAGCGGTCGACAGGCGAAGCCGCTCATGGCCGGCGCCGCAGGGTAGCCGACCGCAAGATCCAGCTCGCCATCCTCGAGTCCCTGGGCCAGCGATGAGGTCGACAGCTCGCGCAGGCGCAGCGAGAGCTGCGGGAAGGCCTCGCGCAGCCGCGGCAGAAACTCGCCGACCGCCGCCAGCGCCGACGGCACCACGCCCAGTGACAGGCGGCCGGTCAGCACCGCGTCCGGCGACAGGTCTCCCTTGAGCTCATCCAGCTCGGCGAGAATGCGCCGTGCGTGGGTCAGCACGCGCTCCCCTTCCGGCGTGAAGCCCTCGAAGCGATGGCCGCGCAATATCAGCGCCGTGCCCAGCTCCTCCTCGAGCTGCTTGAGGCGCGCCGACAGCGTCGGCTGGGTGACATGGCAGACCCGTGCGGCGCGACCGAAATGGCGCTCACTGGCCAGCGCGACCAGAAAACTCAACTGTCGATGATCCATGTCGGGCCCTTGGCTCGCGGTGGCGGGGGTGACGTACGCTGAGGGCGCATGCCGTCAGCGGTATGATGACGCAAGGCGGCCCGTCAGTCAGCACGCCGGCATGTCTGGCGATCAGACACGAAAACGCCCGGCGCGATGGCCGGGCGTTGGATATCACCACTATCCGGGGCGTCGCTTATTGAGCGGCATCCTGAACAGCTTCGCCAGCATGCTCGACATCCTGGCCGGCACCGTCAACGGTGTTGCAGCCAGAAAGCGCGGCCAGAGTGAAGAAAGAGGCGAAGATGAGTGCAATGGTGCGGGACATGGTCATGCTCCTTGCGGTAGTGAATATCGAGAAATCTCGTAAAGACGCCAGTTCCTGCGCCTCTACCCTCATACCTTGGGACGCCCCATGGGCTTTCAAGGGGTGAGATTCATGTTTTGTTCACTCGCCGCCCATGCCATGGACAGTGCCATCAACTGGCCGATTCCTCGATGGAACCCCCGAGGTGTTCGAGATCTTCCCCGAAACCTTCCACGGTATTGCAGCCACCCAACAGCAGGCCGAACAGCAGCGCGGTGCCAGTCATCATCATGAATCGTCGCATGGGCATTCCTCTCTCTCGGGCAATCAGCTGGCGGCGTTGTCGATCGAACCGCCCAGATGCTCCAGGTCCTTGCCGAAACCGGCCACGGTATTGCAGCCGGCCAGACTCACACTGGCCACCAACAGGGCAGCCACCATCAAACGCGTCATTCTCATCACTTCTCTTCCTGATCAACGGCCAATGAAGGTGAGACACCCTCACTGACCGAAGGTGCCAATACTCAACGATTTACCAGCAGAATCTTGCCCAGCGCCTCGCCGGACTCCAGCAGCTCATGCGCCTTGGCGACGTCACGGAAGCTGAACTGGTGCTCGTCGAGCAGCGGACGTACCGCACCGGCCTCCAGCATCTCGCTCAGGGCGTTGAGCAGTTCCGGCTGGTCGTCCATGCCGATACCGGTCAGCAGCGGTACCGAGCGGAAGATGACGTGCAGCGACAGGTTCTTGGAGTGCAGCTGGGTCAGGTCGTGGGTCGAGCGGGTATTGATGGAGCACAGACGACCGGAGGTCGCGGTGGCCTCGATGGAGCGATCCAGGTTGTCGCCACCGACGGTGTCGAAGACCAGATCGAAGCCACGCCCGGAGGTCAGGCGCGTCACGTAGTCCGCGACCGCTTCCTCGCGGTAGTTGATGATCTCGTCGGCGCCCAGCTGGCGTGCCAGGTCCGCCTTGGCTTCGCTGGACACGGTGGTGGTGACATGCGCGCCGAGATACTTGGCGATCTGTACCGCGACATGGCCGACGCCGCCGGTGCCGGCGTGGATCAGCACGTGCTCGCCTTCCTTGATCTGACCGCGCGAGACCAGCGCCGTCCAGGCCGTCAGGAATACCAGCGGCAAGGCCGCACACTCTTCCAGCGTCAGCGCTGCCAGACTCGGACGCTTCACGATCACACGGGTGTCGGCGACCATGTAGTCCGCCAGAGCGCCCTGCCAGCCCTTCACGCCACCGGCACAACCCAGCACTTCATCCCCGACGGAGAAGTCCGACACGCCTTCGCCGACGGCATCGATCACCCCGGAGACATCGCCATTGAGAATGGCCGGGAATTCCGGGTGCGACTTGACCAGCCCGCTGCGCAGCTTGGTCTCGATGGGATTGATGCTGGAAGCCGTCACCTTGATACGCACCTGCCCCCGCGCCGGTGTCGGGGTCTCCAGTTCGCGCTCGACGAACACTTCGGGACCGCCGTACTGCTCGATGACCATGGCTTGCATGAGGAAAGACTCCTGAACGATGAAGGAAGAGACGCCATAGCCGGGCTCGGCGCCATCATGAATAGGGGGTGAGCGGCGTGCCGGTGTGTCGACGGGACAGACTGGCATTTCGCTCAGATTACCGCGAGCTTACTCCGTGTCTAACATAAGGTCAGCATCAGGCCAGCATCAGGTCAGCGCCAGCTTGAGCACGATGATGAAGATGACCGCGACCGTCAGCCACTTGACCCACCGCGCACCCGCGGGACTCATGTTGACCCGCGCGCCGAGGAAGGCGCCGCTCATGTTGCCGACCGCCAGCACCAGACCGTAGGCCCAGCGCACCTGACCATCGAACACGAACACCGCCAGCGCCGGCAGGGTATACATCAACACGATGAAGACCTTGAAGACGTTGACCTGGGTCAGGTCGATCTTGAGCAACCGGTAGAGCACCACGATGAACAGCACGCCGACACCGACCTGGATGAAGCCACCATAAATGCCGATGCCGAACATCGCCAGCAACACCACGGGCGTGATGCGCTCCGGCGTCAGTTCACGGGTGTCGATGCGCGGCGTCGGCAGCAGCATCATGATCGAACACACCACCATCACCACGATCAGGACGCTCTCGAAGGCCTCGGCACTGATGCGGGTCGCCAGCCAGGCGCCCAGCATGGCGCCTGCCACGGCGGGTACGGCCAGCCGCCAGGCCACCCCCATGTTGTGCGCGCCCGCCTTGAGGAAGGTGCTGGTCGCGGTCGCACTCTGCAACGCGATCGCCACGCGGTTGGTGGCATTGGCCTGCGCAGGTGGCAGACCGAGAAACATCAGCAATGGCAGCGTCAGCATCGAGCCACCCGCCGACAGCACATTGATGAAACCGGCCACGCCACCCAGTGCGATCAGCGCCACTACGCTGATCAGATCAAGGCCGCTGGTCAGCCCTGCAACATCCGACATCATGCCGACATTCCTTGTCCCGCCATCCCGTTGAGTGAAGACGCCCGAGGCGGACAGGCCCCAGAGCGCGCGATGCCCGACACACCACCCTCGCGTGACTGAGCGGGGGAAAGTGATGCCGGGCATCGTTCATAGCATATCGCGTCGCGTCACGCCTGCTTCAGACACATGGACTGACGCGTCTGGCGCTCATCCGACACGCCTGGCTCAGTGCGCCAGCGCTTCCTGCCGGCCACTCTGACGCACGCTGTAGGTCAGCACGCCCAGGAAGATGACCAGACCCGCGAGGTCGTAGGTCAGCTGACCATGCGGCCACAGCATCAGCGCACCGAGCGGGAACATCGCCAGACGCAGCCACCAGGGCAGCTCGTGCTCCAGATAGCCTTCCAGACCCGCGACGATGGCGTAGATCCCGAACAGCGCGAACACGAACACCGTCAGCATCTCGCCGATATCACCGGAGATCAGCGGGCTCCAGGCGAACAGCAGCGGCACGATGTAGAGGCCCTTGGCGATCTTCCAGGCCATCAGGCCGGTCTTCATCGGCGGTGTGCGGGCGATCGCGGCTGCCGCGAAGGCGGTCAGGCAGACCGGCGGCGTGACGTTGGAATCCTGGGACAGCCAGAAGATGATCATGTGGGCACTCACCAGCGCCATGGTCAGCACGTGCGGCGACAGCGCCTGCTCATACAGCTGGCTCTGGAAGGTATCCGGCACCAGTGCCAGCAGTTCGCGGGCGGCGTCCATGCTCATCGGCGCGCCCAGCAGGTCCAGCTTGTCCGGTGCAGCCAGCATGAAGATGGCCTTGGCCTGCTCCGGCAGGTTGCCCGCCGCCAGCAGATCCACCAGCTGGGAATGGGCGATCAGGTTGTAGAGCGCCGGGGCGGACAGCGTGCCCAGCACGATATAGGACGCCGTCACCGGCAGGCCCATGCCCAGAATCAATGACGCCAGCGCGATCAGGATGATGGTGATCAGCAGGCTGCCACCCGCCCAGTCGGTGATCATCAGCGAGAAGGTGTTGCCGATACCGGTGGTGGAGACGACGTTGACGATCAGGCCGACGGTGATCAGCAGGATCGCGGTGGTGGTCATGTTGCGCACCCCGGCCAGCATCGCCTCGATGATGTCACCGAGCTTCATCGGATTCTTCGACAGCCACGAGGCCGCGATGACGGACAGGATCGCGATGCCGGCGGCGTAGGTCGGCGTGAAGCCGTAGATCAGTGCACCGACCAGCACGAACAGCGGTGCCAGATAGTGCCAGCCATCCTTGAGCACGTCCTTGAGACGCGGGCCCTGCGGGTCATCCAGCGCCGTGGCGTCGGAGCGCTTGGCCTCGATGCGCACGAACATGGCCACCGACAGGAAGTAGAGCAGCGCCGGCAAGGCGGCCACGCCGACGATGGTCAGGTACGGCACCTGAGTGTAGGACGCCATGATGAAGGCACCTGCGCCCATCACCGGCGGCATCAGCTGGCCACCGGTCGAGGCAGCGGCCTCGACGCCTGCCGCGAAGCGCGCCGGGAAGCCGGCACGGCGCATCAGCGGAATCGTGATCACGCCGGTGGAGACGGTGTTGGCGACACTCGAGCCGGACACCGAGCCCATCAGGCCGGAGGCGAACACCGCCACGAAGCCCGGCCCGCCCTTGAAGCGACCCGCCGCGCAGCGCGCCAGATCGATGATGAAGTCACCCGCGCCGGACTTGACCAGAAAGGCCCCGAACAGGATGAACATGAACACGTAGGACCAGGAGATGCGCGCGATGGAGCCCAGCATCCCTTCGCCGCCGATGAAGCTTCTGAACAGCACCGTCTCCCAGGTCAGGCCCGGGAAGTTGAACACGCCACCGACATACTTGCCCCACCAGGCCACGTAGGTCAGCGCGATCAGACACAGCACCGGGATGAACCAGCCGGTGGTGCGACGCGCGAACTCGAGGATCAGACCGACCGCGACGATGGAGACCACCCAGTCCGCGGTGGAGAACACCACGCCGCGGTCATAGAGCGCATCCTCGAAGCCGATCAGGTAGAGGCCGCAACCCAGTGCCGCCAGCCCCAGCATGACATCCACGCCCAGCACCCAGCGCTTGGCACCATCACTGGCCGGCGTCAGCATCGGAATGGTCAGCGCGCACAGCAGACCGAACAGGCCATAGTGCAAGGCACTCACCCACAGCTCCGACAGGGTCGAGACGGTATTGAAGTACAGATGCGCCAGACAGATGACGATGGAGATCACGAAGACGGCACGCCCCAGCCAGGGCAGCTCCATGCGCCACGGCGCAGCTTCGGCGGATTCGTCGCGCACACCGGAGAGATCCGGCTCCTGCGCTTCGCTATCAGTGGGACGAGAGGGCTCTGGCGAGCGGGAATCATGCATGGCGTTGCCTCAAAACGGGATCAGACAGCGATGGCGCAGCGGCGACTTGCGTCACCATGCGCCCGGGCTTGCGAGGAGAATACGGGCTTCTACAGCAATCATTCGTGGGCACTGCTCTGGTCCCGCGCCTACCGACTTGCCCACACAGGGCAGTGTCATGGCGCCGGACCGGCGGTGGTTTATTGGTCTGGGAAACTGCACTGCCCTCACCGCCGCCAGAGGCGAGCGATGAGGGCAGCGGGAACATCAGGTGTGGATCACTCGGCGATCAGGCGCGCCGGAATCTCGATGCCCTGCTCCTTGAAGTAACGTGCGGCACCCGGGTGCAGCGGCAGCGGCAGGCCCGCGATGGCCTTGTCGATGGCCATGGCCTTGGTGGCCGGGTGGATGTTGTTCAGGAACGGCAGGTTCTCGTACATGGTCTTGGTGATCTGATAGACGTCTTCTTCGGAGACATCATCACGCACCACCAGGATGTTCGGCTGGGCGATGGTGTTGATCGCCTCGTCCTGGCCCGGGTAGGTGCCAGCGGCGATTTCGTACGGAGTCCACAGCTCGAACTGGGAGTTGACCTTGGCCAGCTGCTCTTCGGTGAAGTCCAGCGTGGTGATCTCGCCGCCCAGGTTGGCGTAGGCACGGGTCACGGCGGAGGCCGGTGCGCCGGCCGGAATGTTCATGCCGTCGATGTTGCCGTTCTGCATCGCATCGGCACTCGGGCCATAGCCCATGTAGGCCAGATCCATCTTGTCGGCGTCGATGCCCAGCTGATCAAGGATGAAACGACCGGAGCCTTCGGTACCGGAATTCTTCTTGCCGATGGAGAAGCTCTTGCCGTAGAAGTTGGTCATGTCCTCGATGGTGCCGGACTTGACCTCATCATTGCGGGCCACGAAGTGCTCGACGTTCTGCCACAGCATCGAGATGCTGCGCAGGTTCTTGTGCGCCTTGTTGACCGGCGGGGTGCCATTCCATGCCCAGGCGCCGTAGAGGCCCTGGATGATGCCGAACTGGGCCTGGTCCTCTTCCATCAGCTTGAGGTTCTCGCCGGAACCGGCAGAGGAGATCGCGGACACGGAGATGCCGGCGGTCGGCTCGAGCTTGACCTTGATCAGCGTGGAGAGTGCCACGCCGACCGGATAGAAGGTGCCACCGGTGGTGGCGGTACCCATGATGTACTTGCCTTCCGCCTGAGCCACGGCACTGAGACCAAGAGAGGCTGCGATGGCGAGACCGAGACCGGCCTTGAGGAACTGGCGCTTTTGCATGGAGTGACTCCTTGGCGAACCTGCCGGGCGCAGGTTGAGCATTCTTGTAATGTGGGTAGGCAGACGGACATTGCGGCTGAGCAGGCTCTGGCCCTGGGCGGTGCTGGCCATGTCGCGACCGACAATGCGCAAGGTAGCCCTCTTTTGCGTGGGGCGTTCGTTGCGAGCCTCTGCATCAGCGTAGGAAGAAGGTTAGCAACTGTCCGCGCGGCGCGGTATTTGGCGATGGGGGCATTGCGCAGCCCCCACAGCGCGCACGGGCAATCCGCAAAGTGGCAGGATTCTGCCGATCTGGTCACACTGAGGGCATTCGCGGGCGTTCACGCCAGGGAGTCCGCCACGATTCGGGTTACCCTTTGCCCTCGACTCACGCCCGCCCTGCTCCATCCGATCAAGGAGAGACGATGACCCCCTTCAGCCTTCACCCGCAGCTGGACGCCGACACCCACTTCGTGGCCGACCTGCCGCTGTGCACCGTGCGTCTGATGAACGATGCGCGCTATCCGTGGCTGGTACTGATTCCGCGCCGCGATGCCATCCGCGAGATCTACGAGCTGGACAGCAGCGCCCAGCAGCAGCTGTGGCAGGAAACCACCCAACTGGGCGAACTGCTGATGACGGTGAGCGGTGGCGAGAAGCTCAATATCGGTGCACTGGGCAACATGGTGCCGCAGCTGCACATGCACGTGATCGCCCGCCGCAGCGATGATGAAGCCTGGCCGGGGCCGGTGTGGGGCGTCGGCACGGCAGAGCCCCACGACAGCGAAGCGCTGACGGTGCTGGTCGACACCCTGCGCATGAAGATCGCCGAGCTGCCGAGCTATTCCTACTGACAGCGTCACCTGCGCTGTCACTGACATCTGCGCTCTCGCAGACACTGTCATCCACGCTCTCACATCTACGACAACGGGGCCCAATGGGCCCCGTTCTTGTAACTTGCAGGTAGTGTGTAGCAGGTAGTTAGCGGCGGCGCCGCAGACCTCACTTGTCGCCTGAGCTCTGCCCTGACGACCTCGGGCCCAGAGGGCTCTGGAGGGAGGTGCCCGGCGCCGAGCGATCGAAGGGCGAAGCACCGCGACCGGTGGGAGAGTCCAGCGCCTTGAGACTGCTGGCGACCAGCAAAGCGCCAAAGACCGTGATGATGCCGCCGCCGAGCAGCCCGACCAGTGCCGCCCACGGCCACTGGCGACGCGCGCGGCCGTTTGAGTGCGGCCCACCCAGGCGAGTACCGGCCGCCGCCAGGCGTCCGCTGGCCTTCATGATCAAGGTGGCCATCGCCACGCTTCCCACCGTCAGCGCGGTGCCCAATGACATCGCCAGCACCGCCAGTACCCCGCTGCCGACCATGTTCAACGCCAGCGCGGCCAGCAGGACCAGAATCGCGCCGGAACACGGCCGCAGGCCGATCGCCAGCACCGCCATGCCCATGGTGCGCCAGTCGCCACTGGCCTGCTCCGCCGTCACGCCATGCGCATGGCCGCAACCACAGTCATGCCCGTGTGAATGATCGTGGCCGTGAGAGTGGGAGTGGGAGTGAGAATGTGAGTGGTCGTGGCCAGGCGACGGCTTGAACGCCAGCCCCTGCATCGCTGGCGCCTGCGGCGCTCCCACGCTAGAGACAGGCTGTGCCCTGGCAACACGCCATAGCGTGCGAGCGGCGCGCCACAGCAGCAACAGCCCCAGCACCAGCACCCCGAGATGACTGAGCAGGGTGACCTTCTCGACCTGTCCGAGCACATCACGCCCCGCCCAGTCGAGCAGACCCGCCCCGAGGCCGACCAGCACCAGCGCACTGACGCCCTGCAGCAAGGCCGCCAGCAACGACAGCCACAGCGCACGGCGCCGAACGATGGGCTGGCTGACCAGCAGCGTACTGATGACGACCTTGCCATGCCCGGGGCCCGCGGCATGCAGCACGCCATAGGCGAAGGACAGCCCGATCAGCGCCCAGGGCGTGCCGGGATGCGCGGCAAGCTCACTCATGGAGCGCCCCAGCGAACGCTGGAAACGCGATTGCTCGGCAAAGACCCACCCCAGCGCCTCGCCCCAGCCCTGCACCAGGCCTGGCCAGAGCGCCATGCCCAGCACAAGCAGCCCGCAGCCGACCGCCAGCCAGCCGGCCAGTCGCCGCCCCCGCGACGAGGCCGGCTTCAGCAGGCCATCACGCATGCCCTTGAGGCTCTTGATATCGCCAAGCCCGCTGGTGTCCTTCGGCTCACTGCTCATCAGCCACCTCACAGCTGACACTGCCGACCTCGGCGAAGTACTGGCCGAGATCCATCGGTGCGGTGGCGTTGATATCCAGCATCGAGGCCTCGGCGACCTTGGACGGGTCCGGGTCGGCCGGCGTGATGCCCGGCGTGCAGCTCAGCGCCGAGTCCTGCCCTTCCAGCCCGCTCACCACCAGCCCTTGCTGCACGGCGATGGCATCCGGGTCATGCAGAATCTCGATGTAATAGGTGGGGTCATAGATGCGATAACTGAGGGTGTGGCCAGCCATCGCCACCGGCTCGGCCAGCGGCAGCTCCATCTGGAAGGCGACACGCTCACCCTTGAGCCAGGTGGTCTGGCGCGTCGCCTTGCCAAGCGCCACGGGTTCGCCGTCCAGCGTGACATGGGTGTAGTAATCGAACTGCGACAGATTGGCCAGAATCTCGCTGCCCAGCACATCGAGGCGCTGTTCCATGCTGGTATCGTCCTCGAGCGCGGCCAGCTCCTGACGCAGCGTCAGGCTGTAGAAGGGGTCGAGCAGCCAATACTGGCGCATCGCGACGGCCCGCCCCTGGTCATCGAGGCGCAGCGTCACCCGCAGATCGACCCAGCCGTGCGGATGCGCGGCGGCGGGCTGACTGGCCACCAGGGTGCCCAGCATCAACAACGGTGTCAGCCAGACTGCGGGGCGCAGGCTGTGACGAGACGGGAAACGCGCCAGCGCGGACGACAGCGCCGCCACCAGGCGATGAACAGCAACAGACATCGGGAAACTCCGGCAGAACGTCACGGGGACGACAGGAAGGGATTGGCAGGATGTTACTTCATGACAAAACGGGCGGCATCCCGACGCAGCCCGAGGACATCTTCGACAGGCTTTGATGGCGGTCAGTTCGCCGAATCATCATGGCCATGGCGAAAGTCTTCTCGGCGCAGCCCGTATTTGTGCATCTTGAGATTGAGCGTACGCCGCGGCAGCGCCAGCTCTTCCAGCACCTGAGCGATGTTGCCGCGTGCACGGGTCAAGGCGGCGCGAATCAAGGTCGACTCGAACATCGCCACCTGTGCCGCCAGCCCATGCTCCTCGCTGCTCGCCAGCGCCTCGTCGCTCACGCCATTGCCGACCTCGCCTGCGTCCTGCTCCGCTGAGGCACTGCCTGGTACGGATGACTGCCGCGTCATGGGCGATTCCCCCAGCACCACGCGGCGACTGGCGGCCTGGCGCAGCTGCCACAGATTGCCCGGCCAGTCCGCCGCCATCAACGCGGCCAGCTCACCGCTGGCGAAGGGGTGCGCCTCCACCTCATGCACCTCGGCGGCCTGACGGCTGAAATGCGCCATCAGCAACGGGATGTCCTCGCGCCGTTCGCGCAGGGCGGGTGTCGTCAGTTCGATCTCGGCCAGTGCATGGCCGAGAGTACGCGTCAGCGGCCCGCTTGCCATCAAATCGCCCACGCTGCACTGCGCGCTGCACACCAGCCGTGGCGCCAGTCGGGCGCCGTCCTCACGCGTGGCGATCCAGCCTTCCAGCCACTGCCATTGCGCGCCACTCAGGTGGTCCACCTCATGCAGCAGCAAGGTATTGGCCGCAGGACATGCCGCGAGCGCATCCTCGATCGCGCTCGCCAGTGCTTCCGCGCCCTCTGCCCTGGCTTGCGACAGGGGCGCGCATTCCACTCGCGCCAGCAAGGCCGTCGCCGCCGTCGGCATGGCGGCAGTTGAGGGCAATGCGTCGGCAGGCGGCGCATGCTCGGCCAGTGCCAGCGCCAGAGTGCTGCGCCCGCTGCCCGCCTCGCCGCTGATCCAGACGCGCGCCGGGTGCCCGCGCAATTCAAGCAGTCGCTCACGCAGCTGGCGAATCTGACGGCTCTCGCCCCGCAGCAGACCACTGAGGCCGCGCACGCTCAAGCGGCGGCGCAGGCGTTGGTTTTCATCACTCAGACGCCGCCCCGCCAGCGCCTGACGCAGCTTGAGCTCCAGCGCTTCGGGGTCAAACGGCTTCTCGATGAAATCGCGCGCGCCGCCCTGCATCGCGGCAACGGCCGTGGCGACATCGCCGTGACCGGTCATCATCAGCACCGGCAGCTCCGGTGCCTGCAGCGCAAGCCGCGCCAACAGCGTAAGGCCATCCATGCCCGGCATGCGGATGTCGCTGATTACCACGCTGACCGGCTCGGCGGCGGCCAGGGCTTCCAGCAGCGCCTCGGCGCGCGAGAAGCAGCGCAGGTGGATCTCGGCCAGCTCCAGCCACTGGGCAAGGGATTCACGCACCGCCGGATCATCATCCACCAGCCATACCGGCGCCTCACGGGTCAGATCGCTGTCCTGCTGCAGGCGCAGCTCTGCCGGGCCCAGGCCCGTGGCGGCAAACTCCTCTGCGCCCTCGAAGCCATCGCTGTCATGCGTATAGCCTGTCATTCGTGCGTATACCCCGTCATGTCACGGATTGCTGCCCGCTGCCGTGTTGTTCGGTGCCGTCGGCTGCATGCGTTGCCTCCGACGCCGGCGTGCGTAGCCACAATTCGAAGCAGGCGCCGCCCAGCGCAGAGCCATCAGCCAGCGAGGAGCCCTCAGCTAGCGAGGAGCCCTCAGCCAGCGAAGAGCCCTCAGCCGGTTCAGACACAGAAGCGCCATCGGCCAGACGCAGCTGGCCACCGAGGTCGCGCGCCAGGCCATAACTCAGAAACAGCCCCATCCCCATGCCCTCGCCGACCTCGCGTGTGGTGGTGAAAGGATCAAACAGCGTGGCACGCAGCGCGGGGTCGATGCCGGGGCCATTGTCCTCGATGCGCAGACATCCGCCCGGCTGCCCCTCAAGGCTGGCCACTGCCGGCCAAGCCTGCCAACTGAGGCGCAGTCGCGGGGCCGTGCAGTCGTCGTCAGGCGTATCGCTCTGCTGATCGGTCTGTTGATCGGCCTGCTGTGCTCTCTGCTCCCCTTCCAGCGCATCGAGCGCATTGCGGATCAGGTTGGTCAGCAACTGCTCGAGACGCACCTGTTCGCCCATCACGATGATGTCCCGGGGCAGCGCGTCCTGCTCCACCGTCAGGTCGAGGGCGGTGACTCGCTCGGCGAGCAGTTCCAGCGCGAAGTCGATGCGCGGCGCCAGCGCCAGGGCGACGGGCGCCTGCTGACTGGCCGGACGCACGAAGACCCGCAGTTGGCGAATCATGTCGGCCAGACGCTCGGACAGCTCACTGATGCGCGTGAAGTTGCTGGCGGCGGATTCGGCGGCACGCGCGGTCAGCTCGGGGCGCGTAGCGGCGGAGGCGATGCCCCGCGCCAGCAGTTTGCCGCCGCTGGCGGCGTAGGTGCGAATGCCGACCAGCGGCTGATTGAGCTCATGAGCGATACCGGCCGCCATGGTGCCCAGCGCGGCCAGCTTGCCGGCCTGCACCAGCTCGTCACGCGTGGCCTCGAGTTCGCGCGAGCGCTGGGCGACCCGCTCCTCGAGGCGCTCGTTGATCTCGCGCATCATCACCGCTTCACGCCGAATCAGCCCCAGACGCGCCTGACGCTCGCGCATCCACAGCGCCATCATCGCCAGCCCCAGGATCACGGCGAGCCCGACCAGCACCACATTGCGCGCCTGGATATAGAGTGGCCGCAGCGGCATCAGAAAATGCAGCTGCCAGCCCAACGGCCCGCTGGCCAGCGACTCATCCAGATAGCGCTGACCCATCGCCGCCGTCGGCAGCCGCGCGATCTCCGACGCCGCCAATTCGTGGTTGTCGCCCAGCACCAGGCTGCCGTCCTCCAGCTCCCGCGACAGTGGTGTCAGCGGCGCCCCGCGAAACTGCTGCTGTGCCCGAATGCTGTCCAGCGCCTGCGGCTCGATCGCCTCCAGCGCGCGATACTTCCAGTTACGCCGCGAGGCCAGCAGCACGATGCGATTGGCATCGGCGAGCAGCACCGTCTCCCCCGCCTGGCGCCAGGTATCCTCCAGCGCTTCCAGCGAGACCTTGACCACCATGACGCCCAGCGGCTCGCCCTCGGCCCCCAGCACCGGCGCCGAGACGAAATAGCCGGGACGCCCGGTGGTATTGCCGACGGCGAAGAATTCACCGCGCCCGCGCGCCAGGGCATCGATGAAATAAGGGCGGTAGTCGTAGCGATAGCCGACGAAGCTGTCTGGCTCATCGAAGTTGCTCGCGGCCACGGTCATGCCGTCGCGGTCGGTCAGGAAGATGGCCGCCGCGCCGGAGGCACGCGCGACACGCCGCAGATGCTGGTTGAGATCGCTGTTCGAACCGAGGGGAGCGGCGGCACTGGCGGCGTTGCGTTCGTCTGAGGAGGCAACAGGCGGCGTTGCCGCAGGCGGGACGTCCGGCTCACCAAGGGCGATACGCACACGGGCCTGGCGAGCCAGCAATTCCGGCAGCCACTGGAAGCGCGACAACTCGGCATTCAGCGTGCTGGCGTAGAAATTCAGGCGAGTCGCGGCGTGCTGGCGAGCATCACGCTCGCCACGCGCCAGCTCCCAATGCCAGAGAGCAAACAAGGCCATCAGCCCGGCCAGCAGACTGGCCGAGAGCGCCAACCAGGCCAGACGCCGACGGCGCAGCGCACTCAGCGTCATGGGCCATCACACCGCGCGAGCGCGGGCTCGCCCGGGCTCCGGCACTGCCCGCCTGCAAAGTGGTGGGCAAGGCCAGAGAGGCGACGCCGAGGGCCGCCTCGTGGGGTTGTCATGCGTGGGGTTGGCATGCGCGGGGCGGTCACGGCGCGCCGATCACCGGCACGGTGCGCGCATCCAGAGCCACGGCGACCTCCACCAGCAGGTTGTCGAGGCGGCCCGGCGCGATATCGGCACCATTGCTGTCACCGCTCACGCTGAGACGAATCTGGCCGTTGAGCTCGCTCACCCAGGCTTCCAGCGCCAGCGGCGGCCGGGCAGCGTAGCTGGCATCGAGGCGCTCGAGGTCCGGGTCTGCGCGCTCGATGATGAAGCCACGCTCCGCCAGCGTCGTCAGCAGGGTGACGAAGACCTGCTGGGAGGTCAGGGTGCCGCTGTTGGGGGCGATCACCGCGGTGCGCGAGTCCGGCGCATGGGTCGGCTGATTCATGCAGCCACCCAGCACCAGCAGGCCGGCGAGCAGCGTCGCGAGCCCCAGACGTTGGCACAGCGAGCGTGGAGATGCCTTGCGCATGTTCATCAGCGAACCTCCCGTGGATCACGACCCGCCAGCGCAGCCTGCAGCTGACGCTCGATCTGGCGGCAGCTGTCGCTGTCATTGTGGGGGCGGGCATCGATGACGTAGCCGCCCTGATTGATGACCTGCTCATCGCGGATCACGCGCACGCGCTCATCCGGCGCGACCAGCGAGATGCGCTCGAAGCTGATCGGGTCATCGCGGAAGGTGTCATTGCCGACGCCCACGCCGAAATCATTGCCCGCCGCGACGCCATAGCCCACCGAGAAGCCGATGCGCGAGCCGAAGGGCCCATCGATCGCGCCCAGGCCAGGCTGGTCCACCTTGCGCTCACCCGTCACCACGCCCAGCGCCTGTTCGCTCTCGCGGATCTTGTAGCCACGGGCCTCGACGACCTGCGCCGCGGCACGCAACCACTGATTGGCATCGCCCTCACGCGGGAAGATGCAGGCTTCGGGCAGGCCAGCGCTGTCATTCGCGGCCAGCGGGTCCTTGCCGGACAGGGCCGAGCAGCCGCTCAGCAGCACCAGCCCCACTGCGAGCAGCGTCATGCGCGGCAGGCGCGAGCGCGCTGACGGGTCAGCCACGTCCGGCCGTGCGGAAAATTCGGGAAGTCGATGGAGCATGCGAACGTCTCCGGTCAGCCACTTGAGCCGGCGCGGCATCACGATTTTCACACCATGAGACACACCAGAGGCACTAGACTGACACATAAGTCTTGTAGGGTTTCTGCATAATTATGGTATCGAGACAGCGGGATACCCTGGATGCAGGAAGCCTCATCTTAGCGCCCAGCCATGCCAGCGCCTACCGTATCCAGCACCCGACAATGGGCGACAAGGCCGCACTGGCATTGCCATTTCGCACGATGATCACGCAACGCCGCGCTGCCAGGGCCGCTCGCTCGGCGCGCAAACCGCCGGTCAGCGCGCGCAACACTGTTTACATATGGAAACGATATCGCGCGGACAACTCACGACGCTACAGGTTCAATAAGTTACCATTATCGACGAATAGGCAATCAGGGAGAGAAATTTATGTCAGAAAATGCCGACCAGCCCACGGTCGCCAAGATCAATCCGCCAGTCTTCTTCGGCTCCGCCGTGGTGATTCTGGCGTTCGTGATCTTTACGGTCGCCATGCCGGATACCGCGCAGACCGCTTTCGGTCATGTCCAGACCTGGATCATCGACACCGTCGGCTGGTTCTACCTGCTGGCCATGGGCGTGTTCGTGATCTTCACGCTGGGTCTCGCCTTCTCGAGCTATGGCGACATCAAGCTGGGGCCAGACCATTCCGAGCCTGATTTCAGCTACGGCTCCTGGTTCGCGATGCTGTTTTCCGCGGGTATGGGCATCGGCCTGATGTTCTACGGCGTCGCCGAGCCTGTCTTCCACTTCACTGCACCTCCGGTCGGCGATGCCGGCACCGTCGAGGCCGCGCGTGAAGCCATGAAGACCACCTTCTTCCACTGGGGCATCCACGCCTGGGGCGTCTATGCCGTGGTGGCGCTGGCGCTGGCCTACTTCAGCTTCCGCCACAACCTGCCGCTGCGCATCAGCTCTGCGCTGTATCCGCTGATCGGCAAGCGCATCCATGGCCCGATCGGCCACGCCGTCGATATCTTCGCCGTCTTCGGCACCATGTTCGGGGTCGCGACCTCGCTGGGTCTGGGCGTGCTGCAGGTCAGCTCCGGTCTGCATTATCTGTTCGATATCGACAACGACCTGACCACCCAGATCATCCTGATCGCCATCATCACCTGTCTGGCGACCGTTTCCGTGGTCATGGGTCTGGACGGCGGCATCCGTCGTCTCTCCGAGCTGAACCTTGGCCTGGCACTGGCGCTGATGCTGTTCGTGCTGTGCGTGGGCCCGACCATCTTCCTGCTGCAGACGCTGATCCAGAACATCGGTGGCTACCTCAGCGAAGTGGTCGACAAGACCTTCAACATGTTCGCCTATATCCCGGAAGATGGCCCGTCCAAGTGGTTGGGTGGCTGGACCCTGTTCTACTGGGGCTGGTGGATCGCGTGGTCCCCGTTCGTGGGCATGTTCATCGCGCGTGTCTCGCGTGGCCGCACCATCCGTGAATTCGTCTACGGCGTGCTGTTCGTGCCGATGGGCTTCACCTTCCTGTGGCTGACCTTCTTCGGCGACAGCGCCCTGCACATGCTGCTCACCGATACCGCGGGCAACCTGGCAGAAGCGGTCTCCGCCGATGCGTCCGTGGCACTGTTCAAGTTCCTGGAGCTGTTCCCGTTCGGCAGCATCACCTCCATGCTGGCCACCCTGCTGGTCGTGACCTTCTTCGTCACCTCCTCGGATTCCGGCTCGCTGGTCATCGACATGCTGACCTCCAAGGAAGGTGACGAATCTCCGGTCTGGCAGCGTGTCTTCTGGGCCTTCTCCGAAGGTTTCGTCGCCGTGGCGCTGCTGATGGCAGGTGGTCTGGGCGCCCTGCAGACCGCCTCGCTGGCCTCTGCCCTGCCGTTCGCGATCATCCTGATGTTCGTCTGCTATGGCCTGCTCAAGGCACTGCGTCTCGAGGGCGTCAAGCAACGCTCCATGCAGCACCTGAGCAACACGCCGGGCCACACCGCCGGTGGCGCACGCAGCTGGCAGAAGCGCGTCCAGACCCTGGTCGAGACGCCGCGTCAGAAGAACGTCGAGCAGTACCTGATCAACACCGTCACGCCGGCACTGGCGGATGTCGCGAAGGAATTCGAGGCCCAGGGCCTGGATACTCGCGTCAATGACGAGGAAGACCGCAGCTATCTGCAGGTCAGCCACGGCGAGGAAGTCGACTTCGTCTACGGTGTGCGGGTGCGCGAATATGCAGCACCGGCCTTCGCGCTGCGCAACGTCAAGCGCAAGGGCACCAGCGACGTGGAACGCCATTACCGCGCCGAGGTCTTCCTGCGTGAAGGTGGCCAGACCTATGACGTCATGGGTTACACCAAGGAGCAGGTGATCGGCGACGTGCTGGACCAGTACGAGAAGCACATGCACTTCCTGCACATGGCGCGCAACTGACGCCTGAGCGTTGCAGAAGTGATGACAGCTGATGACATGGCTGTCGCAAAGGCCCCGCCCCGTGCGGGGCCTTTGCGTATGTGGCCGAAATCAGAATATCCGAGCCGACGACATTGGCTGCAATATCCGTGTGCGACCTTGAAAACCGCGTGCGCGCACCACATCTCTTACCAGGCATTCATCTACGGCTTGAGGGTGGTGCGCCGGCGACGATAGGGGTGGCCGATGAGGGCGATACAGTGAATTCGTTACCCTGCATCCCGCCCAGCCTCTACACTGGTGGCATACTGGCAGCACGGCTCGCCACCTGCATCTCCACTTTCCCCACAATGCCGTTCACTTCACATTTTTCAGGAGAGTCTTCATGTCCAACGATACCAATGCCATCGGCCTGCACACTGCCAGCGCCACTCAGCTGGCCGAGCACCTCAACATCCTGCTGGCCAACTACCAGACCTTCTACATGAATGCCCGTGGTTACCACTGGAACGTGAAGGGCAACCAGTTCTTCGAGCTGCACGTGAAGTTCGAGGAAACCTACACCGACCTGCTGACCAAGGTCGACGAGATCGCCGAGCGTATCCTGACCCTGGGTCACGAGCCGCTGCACGCCTACAGTGACTACGCGCGCGTCGCCACCATCAAGGAAGACACCCACGTCAGCGACGGCACGGCTTGCGTCAAGGGCCTGCTGACCGGTTACAAGTCCCTGATCGAACTGCAGCGCGAGATCATGTCCGTCGCGTCTGACGCCGATGATGAAGGTACCGCTTCACTGGTCGGTGACTACATCCGCGAGCAGGAAAAGACCGTGTGGATGCTGTCCGCCTACCTGGGCGAGTAAGCGCTCAAGCCAATGCAGCGCCAGGACATGGCAGCGCGGATCTCTGATGCTGCTGTCTGACGCTGTAGTTGACTGACACTGGGCCGCGAGGCATTCGCGCAGTGTGAACGCCGCCTTTCGACCCTGCACACGCGGGACTCGAAAGGCGGCGTTGTCATGTGGCCATGAAGGCCCGCCAAATACCGACCAGGAGGGTTGCATGTCACTGCCGCTGACACGTCTGCTACGCAAGCTGCTGCATGTGGCTGCCAAGCCCATGCGCCACGCCCAGGGCAAGGATGGCTACGTCATTCACGCCTATCGTGGCTACGGCTCGCATAGCGAAGCCTTTCTGATGGGACGCATCTTCCGCCAGCCCGGCTCACGCAGCCAGCTGGCTCCCGGCGCCGGGCGCGACCTGATGGATGTCGGTCGCCGCATGCTGCGCTGGGGCAAGAGCGGCGTCGAGGTAGAGGTCGCCCTGGGAGACAACCGCACCACCGCCATCACCGACCGCGATGGCTACTTCAGCGTGCATCTGCCGCTCGATGAGCCGCTGGAGCACCAGGGCCAGTGGCATACCGCCCGCATCACGGCGTGTCCGCCGAAGCAGCCTCCGGTGGAGGGCGAGGCGCAGGTCTATCTGCCGCCCATCAGCACACGCCTCGGGGTGATCAGCGATATCGACGACACCGTGATGTACACCGGTGTCGCCAACAAGCTCAAGATGCTTTACCGCCTGTTCATCGAGTCCGCCGAGCGCCGCACCGCCTTCCCCGGCGTGGCCGCGCTCTATCAGGCACTCCATGAGGGTGATGACGGCCAGCAGCAGCGCCCGCTGCTCTATGTGTCGCGTGGTCCGTGGAGCATCTACGAGATGCTGGAGGTCTTCTTCCAGCACAACCGCATTCCGGTCGGGCCAATCCTGTTCCTGCGCGAGTGGGGCCTGACGCTGCAACGCCCGCTGCCCAGACGCTCCGAAGACCACAAGCAGGCGCTGATCGAGAAGATGCTCGGCCTGTATGACGAGATGCAGTTCCTGCTCATCGGCGACAGCGGCCAGCATGACCCGGAAGTCTACGCCGAGGTCGTGCGTCGCTATCCCGGTCGCATCTGCGCGATCTACATTCGCCAGATAGGCGATTCGGACTCGCGCAAGGCCGAGCTGGACCAGCTCGGCGAGGAGCTGGCCGCGCTCGGCTGCGTGATGCTGTTGAGCACCGATAGCCTCGACATGGCGCACCACGCGCATGCCAACGGCTACATCGATGCCGCCAGCGTCGAGATGGTACGTGCCGAGATCGAGCATCAACTCGCCGACGAGCCGGCCTGAGCGCCTCGCTAGTCAGCGGATAGATAGCTGGCACTATCGCGGTACTACAACGCAAGACGGAGACCCCAGGGTCTCCGTCTTGCGTTGTGCGCGACTGATATGAGCCTCACCGAACGACTCTGCCGAATGACGGCCTCAGGCGATGCGTGAGCGAATCAGCTGATCGAGCGACAGGCGTCCCGGGCCCTGCAATACCAGCACCAGCAGGCTGGACAGCCACAGGCCGTGGGTCACCCAGGCGTGAGGGTAGACGAACAGCTGAATGGTCAGCGTCATGACAGCCAGCCCCAGCGCCGCGAAGCGCGTCCCCAGCCCCAGCCACAGCATCAGCGGGAACAGGTGCTCGGCGATGGTCGCCAGCCAGGCGGCCAGTATCGGCGAGACCAGCGGCAAGGCGTATTCGTGCTCGAACAGGAAGAAGGTGCTGTCCTTGATCGAGAAGCCGTCGACCTTGGTCTGCGCCGACATGAAGAATACCGCGCCGACGATGGTGCGCATCAGGATCAACAGCGCATCCATGCGCAGGTTTTCCAACCAGACGAACACTTTCAGGACCTGCCCCGCCACACCGGTACGAACCGCAGGCGTCGTTGATGATTCAAGGCTCATGATGAGGCCTCCTCAAGGGTGCGCCGGGGCGCTAAAAAGGGGAATGATTGGCTTGTAATGACCAGCTTGATGCGCGACTAGTCCAGCGCCAGGAACACACCGCTTGCCAGCAATGGAGCCAGTAACTGCCCCAGCTCCTGCTCGGGGTGCGCGTCCGCGAGCCGCGCTGCCGCGTCCGCCAGCGTCTGCCCCGCCAGCAGCAGCTCGAGCAGCAAGGCAGCGGCTTCGCACAGCACCGTGACCTGCACCTCCAGCGCCGGGCGCGTGATCAAGATCCGCTCCGGCCGCGCGATATCCAGCCCTTCAAGCGTCGCGCCTGCATGCTGATGGCGCTGCCAGATCTCGAGCACCGCATGCTCCAGGTGCAGTAGACAAGCCGCGGGGTGCGCCGAGAACCTGAGTTCCATCACCGCCTCCGGCGGCAACCCCGCCAGCTGGGTCGGCACCAGGGCTTCGGCGTCCGCCGCGTGATAGGCCACCAGACGAGCGGCCTCGAAGCGGGCCAGGTCCACCGCATAGAACGGCAGCTGAGCGGCCGACACCTGACGCGCCTCGACCAGCGTGGTCAGGGTCGTGTGCAGGGTCTCGGCAAGCCCGGCCCCGTACTCCATCATCAGCGGTGAGCGCGGCAGATGCTGGCGGGAATGATCATGGGCCAGGGCCGCAAAGAAGCGCTTGCCCACCACCTGACGGGTCACCGGATAGGCCTCTTCCAGCGCACTGATCAGGCTGGCCCAGACATTGTTGCGATAGACATCGAGGCGCTGCTGATGGCCTGCCTCGATACCCAGAAGCGCGGCATCGGGCTTAGTGAGTGCCTCGATGAAGGCGCGCTGCCAGTCGGGCTGGCGCTCAGCGCTGGCATGCCGCTCGAGAGAGGTCATCGGTCGCCCTCCATGTCGGAGCGCGTCAGCTGCTGCGCCCGTGTGCTGTGCAGCAACGCCTGAGCGCGCGTGGTCTGCCCCAGCAATACCTCCAGCGCCGGTATCTGGGTATCCCATTCAATCAGCGTCGGCCGCGGCCCGATGCGATTGATGAAGTCGGCATACAGCGCCCAGACCTCATCACAGACCGGCGCGCCATGGTTGTCGATCAACAGACCTTCACGCGTGTCCTCGCCATGCCCCGCCAGATGGATCTCCCCGACGGCGTGGCCCGGAATGGATTCCAGCCAGGCCGCGGGATCGATCCCGATGTTGTGCGCCGAGACGAAGACATTGTTGACGTCGATCAACAGACCGCAGCCACTGCGCTCGACCAGGCGAGTGAGGAAATGCGTCTCGGGAATCAGTTCCGCTCCCAGCTCGCGTGCATCGAAACGCAGATAGTGGGCGGGATTCTCGATCAATACCTGACGGCCCAGGGTGTCCTGCAACTGCATCAGGTTATCGCTGACCCGTGCCAGCATCGCGTCCGTCAGCGGTACCGGCAGCAGGTCGTTGTAGAAGTGGCCGCTATGGCCGGCCCAGGCCAGGTGTTCTGACACGCTGGTGGGCGGGTGACGCTCGCAGAGCGTTCTGAGGCGCGCCAGATGCGTGGCATCCAGCGGGCGCTCCGATGCCAGCGACAGGCCGACACCATGAATCGAGAGCGGATACTCCTGCAGCGCATCCAGCCGGGCATGGGGAGCCCCGCCGGCGCCCATGTAGTTCTCGGCATGAATCTCGAGAAACCCCAGCGCCGGGCGCGACGACATCAGCTCACGCACATGCTGCGCCTTGAGGCTGATACCGACGGCCATCTCGTCGAGGGACGGATAGCCCTTACCGAAATCCGGACTGCCGGAGGAAGGGGATGGCTGGTGCATGAAGACCTCTCGAGGCGGCGAACATCCGGTGGCGGCGTGGCGCCAGGCCACCGGACGTCAAGTTCGGGGGGATGCCCGGGAAAGTCCGAGCCAACCCCGAGGCGTGATGCTTACTTGATCTCTTCCAGGCTGCCGGTGCCATTGGGCGTCTCGATGGAGGTGCAGGTGCCTTCCGGAACCAGCTTCCAGGCATTGCCCTGATAATCGACGGTGGAAGTCCCGGCACACGAAGTACCCGGGCCAGCGGCGCAGTCATTCTCACCGGCCAGCGACACGCCGTAGCACTTTTCCATGCCCGCCGCGTGGGCCGGGAGGGAGACGACAGCGGTAGACAGAGCGACAGCGGTTCCGAGTGCGGAGGCCAGGGCAAAAGCGGTCTTGGCGGACTTGTTCGTCTTGGTAGACATGGGTATATCTCCTGAGAAAATGCTCTTTAATGAGCCAAACGTTATTTATCTATCACTTTCGCCCCTGCGCCGCGGGCTCAATCCAACTTACGGGGGGCTTGGGAAGATGGATGCAGAAAAGATCGAAATTATTGCCGCGACTCGACAATATCGCGCTGACCGCACTCCCCTCATCGCATGTGGAAACGATACCCCGCGCTTGCGTTGACCTCGCCATACAAACGACAGCGGCCCCATGCAGGGGCCGCTGTCGTTGACTGTCATCTGCTGTCTGAGGGCATGTCGCAACGCCTGTTGTAACGTCAGTCGCAACGGTTGCCTGCAGTACTGCAGGCGATGAGGGCGATCAGGTATCGCCCTGCCACTTGCGCTCCATGAGCTCCCAGCGCGAGAGCGACGCAGGTGCCTGCCCTGCCTCGGTGTCCAGTGTCTCTGTATCCAATGCCTCGGCATCCGGTGCTTCGGCACCCGGTACTTCGGCACCCGGCGCTCTGGTGACATCCTGGCCTTCGCTGGCTGCCGCTTCTTCACTGGCCGCCGCTTCTTCACTGGCAGGCGGCTCGGGCGCGGGCTGGCGATCAAGCGCCGACGGCGCGGGTGTCGATGGCTGATCCAGCGCCTGCTCGGGTTGATGCAGGGTGTCGCGCGACTGGCGCACCAGCGCTTCCGGCAGTGGCTTCTTCATGCGCGCGCCGAGTTCCAGCAGCTCCTCGGCACGGCTGATCAGATTGCCGCGCCCGCTGGCCAGCCGCTTCATGGCGGTATCATGCGCCTCGCGCGTGCGTCCCAGCTGAGTGCCCAGCTCCTCGAGGGATTCGGCGAGGCCGCGGAACTTGTCGAGCAGCGCTCCCGCGCGTTCACCGATCACGCGCGCATTGTCGTTCTGACGCTCCAGACTCCACAGACTCGCCACGGTGCGCAGGCTGGCCAGCAAGGTGGTCGGCGTCACCATCACCACGCCCTGGGTGAAGGCATCCTGGAACAGGCTGTCATCGTGTTCGAAGGCCAGCGCGAAAGCCGGCTCCATCGGCAGGAACAGGAACACGAAGTCCGGCGAGCCCAGCCCCTCGATGGCGGGATAGTTGCGCCGCGCAAGCCCGGTGACATGGCCGCGCACCGAAGTCAGATGCGCGCGCAGTGCGCGTGCTCGCGTCACGTCGTCCTCGGCGTTGACGTACTCGGTGTAGGCGGTCAGCGAGACCTTGGCATCGATGATCAGATGCTTGTTGTCCGGCAGGTAGACGATGGCATCCGGACGCTGGCGTCCGCCCTCACCGGTGAACGACACCTCGCGCTTGAACTCGATGCCATCACGCAGACCGGAGCGCTCCAGCACGGTCTCCAGAATCATCTCGCCCCAGTTGCCCTGCATCTTGCTGTCGCCCTTGAGCGCCCGCGACAGGTTGGCTGCTTCCTCGGTGATCTGGCGGTTGAGCCCCGCCAGCTGGTCGAGCTGACTCTTGAGACTGGTGCGCTCACGCACCTCCTCGCCATGCAGCTGCTCGAGGCGCTGACGGAAGTCGCCGACCTGCTCACGAAACGGCTTGAGCAACTGCTCGAGCTGGGCGCCACTGGCGGCGGTGAAGCGCTGCTGGCGCTCCTCGAACACCTTGCCCGCCAGCTGCTCGAATTCCTGACTCAGGCGCTCGCGCGACTCGTTGAGCAATGCCAGCTGCTGCTCGTGATGGCTGGCCTCCTGACGCTGGCGCGTCACCAGCGAGGCATGTGTCTCGCGCAGCTCGGCGTAGCGCTCGCTCAGTGTCTCGAGACGCTCTTCACGCTCCAGCAGCTGCGCCTCCAGCACTTCCTGCTGGCGGGTCAGGCTGCGCGCCAGCGTCTGCTGCTCACTCAGGGCGCGTGACTGTTCATCCAGACGCCCCTGCAGCGATTCGCGCAGCGTGGCGAGCTGCTCCGTCAGCGCATCGCGCGCCTGGCGCGCCTCCTCCAGCGACTGACTCAGATAGCGTTGCTGCTGCTCCGCCTGCTGCCCGTCCAGCGCGGCACGCTGCTCAATCAGGGCCACCCGCTGCTCGGCCTGTTGCTGACGCTCACGCGACTCGTCCAGCGAGGCCTGCCACGTCTGCTGCATCGACTGTTGCTCCTCCTCACTGCTTTCCTGCAGCGCATGGAGCTGCTCGCGGCTTCGCCGCCAGCCCAGCCCCAGGATCAACGACAGCATCAACAGCACGCCGACCAGCAACCACATCACGGCGGAAGATTCAGAAAGCAGCGACATCGGGCACTCCATGGCCTGTGAAAACGCAGCGGGGTTGCCCCCTTGAAAGTCAGTATCGCGCATCCATGTCTTGAGTGTCAGGGCACGAAAGGAGGGGAATTGCCTGCCATCATCGAGCGATGCTCACTGCGGTGAGTGACGTACGCCGAGAGCAGGATTCTCCCCCTCTCTGCCCAGCACGCTCGCAAGAGCCGAAGCACGGAAAGGAGATTCGCATGACACAGCAGACCGATCAGCAGACACGTCAACAACTGCAAGGTAAGCGCGTGGCCATTCTCGCGACCCATGGCTTCGAGGAATCCGAGCTCGCGGTGCCGCGCGCCGCACTGCAGGAGGCGGGCGTCGAGGTAGATATCGTCTCGCCGGAGAAAGACGGCATTCGCGCCTGGGCCGAAACCGACTGGGGCGAGAAGTACCAGGTCGATACCCCGCTCAGCGATGCCAGCGAACACGACTATCACGGCCTGGTGCTACCGGGTGGCCTGTTCAATCCGGACACCCTGCGTCAGGACGAGAGCGCACTGAGCTTCGTGCGCAGCTTCTTCCAGGCCCACAAGCCGGTCGCCGCCATCTGTCACGCGCCGTGGATCCTGATCGATGCCGGCGTCGTCGAAGGCCGTCAGATGACCTCCTTCCCCTCCGTCGCACAGGACCTGAAGAACGCCGGTGCCGAGTGGCAGGACAGCGAAGTGGTGTGTGACAGCGCGCTGGTCACCAGCCGCAAGCCAGCAGACCTCGATGCGTTCAACGCCAAGCTGCTCGAGGAACTGGCCGAAGGCAAGCACCAGCATCAGCACGCCTGAGGTCGCAAGCCAGAGAGCCGCAAGCTAGAGATCCGCACGCTCTGAAGCTTGAACAGACAGACGCCCCTGCCACTTCGGCAGGGGCGTTTTCGTTGTCTCAAGGGCGCAAACCGGTGCCTTGGCGGCAGAAGTGAAGTGTCCTCGCAGCACTGGCTGAACCCCTCATCTCCGAGGTTCGTTGGCCATTCTGCAGCCGTGCGTCGTAGAACCTCATTGCGAGCAACCACTTACGCTACAGGCAACGCAATCTGGACAACTCAGTTCCACAACAACACGACAAGCGACTCACGGAGACATTAGCGAACGCCTTTCGTAAAAGGCGCTGCGACACGATATTCTGACGACAAGGATCCTCTTGGGTGACTGACCGACCATACGGGAGACCACCCCATGCATATCTCTACCTTGAACACAGCTCTTACGTCTCTGCTGCCTTCCCTGCTGCCTTCCCTGCTGCTGGGACTGACGCTGATGCTCGCCACGCCGACGCTGGTCGCCGCGGATGATCGCCATCGCGCGCAGGGCCAGCACGGCGAGCGCCACAGCACGCCGCACAGTCGCCACGAGGCGATCAAGCGCCGCCATCTCAGGATGTTCGACGAGCCGCGCGTGGAGCGCCACCACTCGCGCCAGCATTCTCGCCATGACATCCGCCGCCATGTCCCCAAGCGCCGCTACCATCAGCATGGGCGTCTTGAGCACGATCGCTACCGCCCGTACTACTACCAGAACCATGACTCCGGTCGGCATGGCATCCGCCGCTACCATAACGGCGTGAGCATCGGCATTCCGGCGATCCGCATCAATATCAACTGAGCTTGCTCACTCTCAGCAGGCCATGCCAGCGCCTGATGCCCAGAGATGACGACGCCCCCGCAGGCTGACCTGCGGGGGCGTCGTTCGTCTACGTGACGAGTCTTGCCTGAGAGTTGATCAAGCGGCCTTGGCAGGCTCGGCGAGTTCGGTGATCAGTCCCTTGAGCACCTGCCAGAATTCACCGACCGACTCGACCTCGACCCGCTCGCTGGGCGAGTGGGCACCGCGAATCAGCGGCCCGAAGGAGATCATCTCGAGCTGGGGATACTTGGCCCCCAGGATGCCGCACTCGAGTCCGGCATGGATGACCTTGATCTCCGGCGCACGGCCGGTGACGCTCTCGTGCAGGCTGCAGAAGCGCGCCAGCAGCTGCGCATCCGGCGCCGGCTGCCAGCCCGGATAGGCATTCTCGGCCGTGGTGGTCGCGCCGATCAGCGCAAAGAGCCCACGAATGCGTTGCTCCATCATGGTCACGGCATCATCGCGCAGCGAACGCACCAGCGCGCAGAGATGGAAGCGCCCCTCGCGCAGCTGCACCACGCCGAGGTTGTTGGAGGTTTCCACCACGCCTTCCACCGCCGCGCTCATGCGCTCGACCCCGTAGGGCGCGGCATCCAGCACCGCGACCAGGCGCTGGGTGTCCTCGACGGACAGCGCGTTCTCGGCGTTGCCGCGGGTCACGCTGAGCGAGACATCCGGGTCCGTCTCGCGCAGCTCATCGCGAATCTGGGCCTCGAAGTCCGCGAGGCGCTGGCGCGCGGCGGCGACGCGCTCGTCATAGATCACCACGCCGACCGTGGCCTCACGCGGCAAGGCATTGCGCAGCGTACCGCCAGACCAGCTGACCAGACGCGGCTTGAACTCGGCCAGCGCGACCAGCGCGCGTGACATCAGGCGATTGGCATTGCCGCGCCCACGATGGATATCGAGCCCGGAATGGCCGCCGACCAGGCCGCCGATGGTCAGCTCCAGCTCCGCTTCGGCATCCTTCAGCGACGAGGTGGCAAACTCGTGGGCGACATTGATGTCCGCGCCACCGGCACAGCCGATATAGACCTGTCCGCGGTCTTCCGAATCCAGGTTGAGCAGGTAGCGCCCTTCCAGCCAGTTCTCGGCCAGATTCAGCGCGCCGCCCATCGAGGTTTCCTCCTCGAGGGTGAACAGCGCTTCCAGCGGACCGTGCACGAGGCTGTCGTCTTCGAGAACGGCCAGCGCCGCCGCGACGCCGAGACCGTTGTCGGCCCCCAGAGTGGTGCCGCGCGCCTTGAGCCAGCCGTCTTCCAGATAGGTGTCGAGGGAATCACGCGTGAAGTCGTGATCACTGTCGCTGGCCGCCTGGGCGACCATGTCGAGATGGCCCTGCAGCACGATGCCCGCTGCGCTCTCGTGGCCGGGGGTGGCGGGCTTGCGCAGACGCAGGTTGCCGAAAGCGTCGCGATCATGGGCGAGACCACGCGCTTCGGCCCAGTCGATCAGATAGGCCACCAGCGCGGCTTCATGCCCGGACGGGCGCGGGATATTGCACAGAGTGCGGAAATGACGCCAGAGGATGGCGGGGTCCAACGTATCGATATGCTCATTCATGGCGAAGATTCCTGTTCTTGTCATCAATGAGCATACGGAACAGCGGACGGGCGTGGCTAGTGGTTGTCGACACCTATCGATCAGCGACTTCGAATATGCAAGGATGACAATCACGATCCTGCTGACAGCTGCATGCCATTCCCCACCTTCATCGGAGCCTTTATGCCTCGTCGACTACTGCTGCTGACCGCCATCTCCGCCACTGCCGGCCTGCTGATGCTGAGTGGCTGCTCGCCGATTCCTGACATGCCCGGCCCGATCGGCATTCCGGGCCTCTGAGCCGCGACCGGCCGCTCTGCTCTTGTCAGACAGGCTTGACCGATGCTCATGCCAGATGAGCTTGTCAGACGGCCTTGTCATTCGCTCTGTTCGATCAGGCGCCCAGCGGCCGCTCGGCACCAGCGGTCGCGCGCCTTGCGGCCCACGACGCCCTGCCCCTCGGCCCAGCTGATGAAGGCAGGCGCATCCTGTCCGCCGAGCGCCAGCACCAGCCCGTGACGCGACGCCTCATCGAGTCGTGAAGGCTTACGGGACTCGAGTACTGTCTCGAGCCACGGCCGCACCAGCGCCAGCCCCCCGCCACCACGGCGATACCAGTCCAGTCGCTGCGCGCATGCGGCTGGCGTCAGCGTGGCCAGGTCAGTTTCACTTCCCTGCTGCCGCAGCCTGTCGGCCAAGACGGGCGGCAAACCGTGCAGCTCATGGGTGAGCAGGCTGGGCAGCAGGCGCTGGAAGTCCTGCTGCAGCGCGCCGAGCAAGGCATCCTGCACCAACTGCCCGCGCAGCGCAGATTCGCCACTCCCGCTCTCGCCGATGGCCTTGCCCATCATCACCGCGTGCTCGCCACTGGCGGCATCGCGCTTGAGGCCCATGCGCAGCGGTACGAAATCCTGCGCCAGCCAGAAGGCGACCAGATCGGCCTCGGCCCCGAAGCTGGTGCCGAGTCGCGTGACGCCTGCCGCCAGCGCCTGCTGCTCCAGCGCCTTGAGCAAGCGCGCGCCCTGACCACGCCGCCACAGCGCGGGATGCACCGCAATGCGCAGCACCCGCCACCAGCGGGCTTCGGCAGCGTCCTGATGGCCTGCATGCGCCGCCAGCGACTGTGCCAGCAGGTGCCCGCGCGGACGCCGCTTGCCGCACCAGATGTCATGCGCCAGGGACGTCGGGAAGCCGCCCTCCTCGACGGCGGCCACCACCCCCAGCCAGGCATCACGCCCAGTCGTGACGTCGCGCTGACGAATCGCCATCAGCGTGAGCCCCGGCGTGTCGAGCAGCTGGCGCAGGTCCGCCGGTGTGGTGCGGTAATGCGCCTGCACCAGCAGGCCGAACAGCTGCCGCAACGCCGCCTCGTCACGCGCCAATGCATCACGCTCCAGTAGGACAATGTCGCAGCCCTCCAGCCACTGCTGAGCATTCTTCGCGCATGGCTCAGGCAGCTCAGGCGGCTGCGCCGAGAGCAGCAGCAGGTCATCGGTCAATGCTTCCAGCGGGTCGCCGGGTGCCCAGCGCACGGGCGTCGTCATCTCCAGCGCCTGCCAGCCGGGACACTGACGCTCGAGATGATGGCGAAACCGCAGCTGGAAACCGCGCCCGGTGCCTTCATAGCCATGCACGGTGGTGGCGAAGGCGATGCGCGGAAAATGCGCCAGATAGCCTTTCAGCAATGGCGTGGGGATGGCGGCGGCCTCATCGACGAACAGCCGCGGCAGCACCTCATCGCGACAGGCGTGACGAGCCGCCTCGATGGCATCCGGCGCCAGAAAACGCAGCTCGCTGCCGGAAGCCGTGTCGTCATCCGCCTGCCCAGCCGGCAAGCGAAAGACATTGCCCTCGCGCTGCCCCCGGGGCAGCAAGGCCGCCAGGCGTTCGAAGATCGCGCTGACCGCCGCTGGGCGTGGCGCCGTCAGCCAGACATCCTGCCCCGCCGCAAGACAGCGCGCCGCCGCGATGCCCAGCGCGCCACTCTTGCCACGCCCGCGATCGGCACTGATCACCACGGGTCGCGCAGGCGCCAGTGCCTCCAGCGCAGCCACGCTGGCAGCCTGGTCCTGCGTCAGGCAGTCGCTGTCGGCGATGGCGTCTGATCGCGCCGCTTGATCGCCGCCATCCAGCGATGGCGCAGGCAAGTGTCCGCCCTGTGGCCAGTGCAGCACACTGGCATGCGATGAGAGGCGCCGCGCCAGCCGCGCCAGATAGCGTGCCGTCAGCTGCTGCCGCTCGAAGGGCCAGTGAGCCAGACGCGCGTGATCGCCATCCGGCACTGGCGCAGGGTCTGCCGCGGCCCAGGCGGCAGGCGTCATCAGTACCAGCAGGCCCCCCGCCTTCAGGGTGCCGGCCACGGCGCCGAAGGCATCGGGGTCGAAGCCCGTCGCCGGCTGCGCCGCATCGAAGATGACCAGTGACTGCTCACCGCCCAGCTGGGTGGCGGCCTTGGCCATCGCCAGCGCACGCACGGGCGTCGCGCCCGCTGTCGAAAAGGCTTCACCCGTGCCCAGCCACAGCGGAACAGGCTCAGGCGCTGGCCACCGCTCGCAGATCGCCTGCGCGGCGCCAGAGGGGTCATCGCCGCTGATCCACAGGCAGGCACGCTGACGCCGCGCGAGCAGATGTTGATGCAGCGTTCGGCACCACGCCTCGAGGGCGGGCAGATCAATGCGAGAAGGAGAATCTGAAGGAGGAGTCGTCATGTCGCGCAGCATGCCGCATGGCAGCGCGCCAGACCAGATGAGCAGACCAGATGGTGCGAGAAACTCGCGAGGCACCCGTGTGGCAATCGTGAGGCCGTTGCCAGAAAACCGCGATCTTCTCGGCGCTGCCGCCAGGCCTGCCACTCACGCCTGTTACTTGAGAAGAAGCTCATGCTCATACAACGCCCCGTTGCAAGATGGGCAACGCAAGCGGCGCAGGGATGAGAATGGTTATATTTAGGCTTATCGGGATAATGAAGCTCCACTTCCCATCATTGCGAGTCCCCCCCCGATGCCACAGCGTCACTCCCTCACCACTGCTCTGCCCCGCGCGCTCAAGCCTTACCTGCTCGCCCTGAGCCTGGCGGCAACATTCGTGGCGGGTCAGGCCTCGGCACTGGAATACCCGATCGGCACGCCGGTCAAGGAAGGCGGCATGGAAATCGCTGCGGTCTACCTGCAGCCGGTGGTGATGGCCCCGGCCGGCAAGCTGCCGGCCAATCAGGCCGATATTCACCTGGAAGCCGATATCCACGCGCTGATGGAAAACGACAACGGCTTCGCGCCGGGCGACTGGATTCCCTATCTCGGCATTCACTACACCCTGACCAGGCAGGGTGGCGAGGCGCCGATCGAAGGCGAGCTGGTACCGATGATCGCCAATGACGGCACCCACTACGGCAAGAACGTCAAGCTGGATGGCCCGGGCAAGTACCACCTGACCTTCGAGATCCAGCATCCGGACATGCCGCGTCATATCGACAAGGAAACCGGCGTCGCCGAGTGGCCGCAGACCATCACCACCGACTACGACTTCGTCTATGCCGGCGTCGGCAAGAAAGGCGGCTACTGAGCGCCGCTCTGCCCTTGCTGCATGCCCCTGAATGCCTGCATCCCGTGAGGCGGCCATTGCCGCTTGCTCCTTCGATGGCCGCCTGTGCTGACCTGCACTCGCGGCCATTGGTCGCTCTACCACCAGCGCCTTGCGCTGGTGTCAGTGTGCGCTTTCCCTCATCGTCCGGAGTGTCCCATGCGCCTGACCTCTTTCTTGCCCTCCCTCTTGCCCTCTTGCCTGCCCTGTCGCCTGCCCCGTCGCCTGCCCCGTCGAGCAAGCGCCCTGCTGCCCGCGCTCGCCATGTTGCTCGTCGCCCTGTTGCTCGTGGCCCTGCTGCCTCGGCCGGCGGCCGCCAGCGACATGCCGTCCTACGGCCTGACCCTCGACAACGGCAAGCTCATCCCTGAGGTCCTTGAGGTGAAGGCCGGCGAGAAATTCGTCATCCAGCTGCACAACGCGGGCAATACGCCGGCCGAATTCGAGAGCAACTCCCTGCGCAAGGAGAAGGTGCTGGCACCGGGCGTTAAGTCGTTCGTCGTCATCCATCCGCTGCGCGCGGGCAGCTATGACTTCTTCGATGATTTCCACCTGCCGGACGCGCGTGGCAAGGTCGTCGCCGAATAAGCTCGGCCACCCTGTGCCAATGACGCCTTTTTCGTCATCGATGGCGCGCACCGAACGTCAGTAGAAGAGAGTCCGCATGTTTGATCAGATCCTGTTTATCGTCTGGCGTGAAAGCGTCGAAGCCATTCTCGTCATCGGCATCATGCACGCCTGGCTGGTGCAGTCGGGCACCCGCGCGGGCCTGCGCTACCTGTGGGGCGGGGTCGTCGCCGGTCTGGTGCTGGCCGGCCTGATGGGGGCGGCGCTGATGGGCGCCAACACCTGGCTGACCGGCACCGCGCAGGAGGTCTTCCAGGCCGTACTGGTGCTGACCGCCTGCCTGTTGATCACCCAGATGGTGCTGTGGATGCGCACCAAGGGCCGCACGCTCAAGGCCGAACTCGAGAGCGGCCTGGCCAGCGCCGTCTCCTCCGGCAGCTACTGGGGCGTGGCGACGCTGGTTGCCATCGCCGTGGCGCGTGAAGGCGCGGAAACCGTCGTCTTCCTCTACGGCATGGGCGCCGCCAGCCTGCAGTCCGGCGGCATCGCCAGCTTCGCGCTCGCTGCGGGCCTCGGCTTCGCCCTCGCGGTGGCGACCTTCATGGCGCTGCAGCTCGGTTCACGCCTGTTCTCGTGGAAGCTGTTCTTCCGCGTGACCGAAATCCTGCTGTTGCTGCTGGCGGCGTCGCTGCTGATGTCGGGCCTCGAGCAGCTGATCGGCCTCGGCTATCTGCCGGAGGGCCTCGACCCGCTGTGGGATTCCAGCTGGCTGCTCGATGATGGCAGCGGCCTCGGCGGACTGCTGGCGACCTTCGCCGGCTATCGCGCCTGGCCTGCCACGACGATGGTGGTCGGCTATCTCGGCTACTGGGTCATCGTCACAAGCCTCATGAAGCGTCAGCGCAAGAGGGAGCGCGTGGACCAGCGCCGTCAGCTCACTGCCCGCGCGCGCAGCTGAGTCTTGTTCACGCGATCTGCCAGTCAGGAGAAACGATAGTCATGGCCAATTGCGGCTCCAGCCCCCACGGTGACATAAGCAACCTCATCGCCAGTGATGGCGGCACCTCGCCTGGCCGTCAGGCCACGCGCATCGCGCGCTTCGGACAGGCGATGCAGCAGCGGCGTGGTCTGATCCAGCTGGTGCAATGGCTGGTGGTCGGCGTCTATGCCTTTCTGCTGGTGGTGCCGGCCATGTTGCCGCTGCCGGATTACCAGGCGCATATCCTCACCAACCTGACGGTGTTCGCCGAGTTCGTGTTCTGGGGGCTGTGGTGGCCCTTCGTGCTGATCAGCATGGTGCTGATGGGGCGGGTGTGGTGCGGTGTCTTCTGCCCCGAAGGCACCCTGACCGAAGCCGCCAGCCGCATCGGCCTGGGTCGCCCGATTCCCGGCTGGATGCGCTGGGGCGGCTGGCCCTTCGTGGCCTTCCTCGGCACCACGCTGTATGGCCAGCTGGCCAGCGTCTATCAGTACCCGCTGGGCGCACTGGTGGTACTGGGGGGCTCGACGGTGGCCGCGATCATCGTCGGGCTGATCTACGGCAAGGGCACGCGCGTCTGGTGCCGTCAGCTGTGTCCGGTGAATGGCGTCTTCAATCTGCTGGCGCGCCTGTCACCGACCCACTTCCGTACCGATCAGGCCCGCTGGAACGCCCACAATCAGGCTGCCCGTCAGGGCAACGCCGTGCGCATGCACGCCCCTGACTGCGCGCCGCTGATTCCGCTCAAGCAGCTCGACAGCGCCGGTGACTGTCATGTCTGCGGACGCTGCAGCGGCTACAAGGACGCGATGCAGCTGGAGTGGCGTGCGCCGGGCGTGGAGCTGGTCGAGCCGCCGCAGCCGGTGCGCTTCACCCACTACTCGGTGCTGGTGTTCGGCCTGCTCGGCATCGCCATCGGCGCCTTCAGCTGGAGCGCCAGCCCGTGGTTCGTCGCACTCAAGCAGCAGCTGGCCTTCTGGCTGGTCGATCACGACCTGATGTGGCCGCTGACCACCACCCTGCCGACCTGGATTCTGACCAACTACCCCGAGCACAACGATGTCTTCAACCTGCTCGATGGCAGCCTGATCACGCTGTGGATCGTGGTCGGTGGCGGCCTGCTGGGCGCGCTCACCAGCCTGCCGCTGCTGCTGGGCAACTGGCTGATGGGTGGCAAGGCGACGCTGTCACGCCTGTGGCACCTCTCGCTGAGCCTGATTCCGCTGGGCGGGCTGGGCGTGTTTCTCGGCCTCTCCGCCACCACCATGACGCTGCTGCGCGGTGATGGCATCAATCTCACCTGGGCCAATGATCTGCGCGCCACCCTGCTGGCACTGGCCTGCCTGTGGGGGCTGCGGCTGGCCTGGCGCATCACCGGTGAGCAGCACAACGGTGAGCAACGCAACGGCGGCCTGCTTGCCGGCAACGCTGCACGACTGATCGGTACCGCGAGTGTCGCGCTGGCCTGCCTGCCCGCGCTGGGCATCTGGTATCTGATGTTCTGGGGCTGGTGACGCCCTGCTGGCTGGATGCTGACTGAGAGATGCTCAATGCCTGAAAGACAAAGACCCGCCGATTGGCGGGTCTTTGTCTTTCAGCGACATGCGGCGTTTTCTCAAACTACGATCAAGGAGCCTTCAAGGCGCCATCAGTGCGCTGGGCTCTGTTCGGCACTTTCGCTGGCATCCGCCTTGCTGGCCGGGTCTTGCGGGCGACGGAACAGGAAGGCCGCCACGCTGCCGAGCACATAGACCGCGCCCAGCCACAGGAAGATATTGTCGAAGGCCAGCACCTCGGCCTGAATGCTGACGCGCTGGGCGATCATCTGCACACCGGCCTGCCACGGATCAGCCAGCCCCGCGAAGGTCGACTGATAGCTTGCCAGCTGATCGATCACCACCTGGCGGCTCTGGTCGATGGCCCCGATCATCTGGTTCCAGTGATAGTCCTCACGCAGCTCGCGGATGGTGTCGATCAGCGCCAGTCCCACCGCGCCGCCCAGGTTGCGCATCACGTTGAACAGGCCACTGCCGTTGCCTATCTCGTGGGGCGCCAGACGTCCCATCGCCAGCCGGGAGACCGACAGCAGCACCATGATCTGACCCGCGCCGCGGATCACCTGTGGCCAGAAGAAGTCATCGAAGCCCGAGTCCGAGGTCAAGTGCACGTTCATGCCGGTGCCGAGACCGGTCAGCACCAGGCCGATGCACAGCATCAGGCGCAGATCGATGCGGTCGGAAAGCTTGCCCGCCACCGGCGCCATCAGGAACATCACCACGCCGCTGACGAACATCACCTGCCCGATCTGCACGCTGGAGAAGCCGGAAATCGAGCCGAGAAACAGCGGCACCAGATAGACCAGCCCGTAGAGCACCACGCCGATCCAGAAGCCGATGATCGCCCCCAGCGCGAAGTTGCGGTCCCTGAACACCCGCAGGTCGACGATGGGGTTGCTGGTCGTCAGCACGCGCCAGAAGAAGCCGACCGCCGCCACCGCGCACACCACACTCCAGAACAGGATCAGCGAACTGGCGAACCAGTCATCGCCGGGCCCTTCCTCGAGCACGAATTCGAGACTGCCGAGAAAGACCGCCATCAGCGCCAGGCCCAGCGTATCCAGACGACTGAGCAGGCCGCGGTCGCCGCTGTCGATCTCCAGATTGCGCCACACCAGCGCCGCCACGATGATGCCCGGCACCAGATTGACCAGAAACAGCCAATGCCAGCTCATGTATTCGGTGATGTAGCCGCCGACGGACGGCCCGATGGAGGGCGCCATGGTGGCCACCAGGCCGATCACCGCCTGGATGCTGCCCATCATGCGGCGCGGGAAGATCGAGAAACTGGCCGCCTGGGTCAGCGGAATCATCGCCCCGCCCATGAAGCCCTGGACCGCGCGCAGCACGATCAGGGCTTCCAGCGAGGTCGAGAGCGCGCAGCCCAGACTCGCCAGCGTGAAGCCCAGCGCCGAGACGGTCAGCACCAGCCGCGTCGAGAAGATGCGCGCCAGCATGCCGGAGAGCGGAATCATCACGATCTCGGCGATCAGGTAGCTGGTCTGCACCCAGGAGATCTGGTCCTGACTGGCGGCCAGGCCCGCCTGCAGCTCGTTGAGCGAGCTGGACACGATCTGGATATCCAGAATCGCCATGAACATGCCGAACACCGCGGCCACGAAGCCGATCTGCTGGCGGCGCGTCGGCATGTCACTGGCGCTGCCCGCCGGGGGCTGGCTCGGAGGCTGTCTCGAGGTCTGGGCCGAGGACTGAGTCGTCTCGGCCATGCTTACTGCGCTCCGCGATCAGCGCTAGCGACCTGCGCGGCACCGGGCGCGATGACGTCCCTGGAGAGGCTATCGACGGCATAGGTGCCGGTGTCCGAAAGCTCTCGTGTATCGACGCTGGGGATGACCGACAGGCCGGCGCGCAGACGCGGCAGAGCATCCACTGGGCCGGTCAGGCGAATGCGCACCGGCACACGCTGGACGATCTTGTTGAAGTTGCCGGTGGCGTTGTCGGTCGGCAGCAGACTGAACTCGGTGCCGGTCGCCGGCGCCAGGCTATCCACCACACCCTCAAACTCGATGTCCGGGTAGGCATCCACCTCGAGACTGACCGGCTGGCCGACGCGCATGCGCTCGGTCTGGGTTTCCTTGTAGTTGGCCACCACATAGGCGCTCTTCACCGGCACCAGCTGCATCAGGGTCAACGAGGCGCTGGCCATGGTGCCCACCTCGACACTGCGATTGCCGACCACGCCATCCTGCGGCGCGTAGATCGAGGTCTTCTCCAGCTGGTGGCGCGCGTAGGCGAGATCCGCCGCCGCTGACACCACCTGGGCACGCGCCGACTCCAGCTGCGCCTTGTAGACCTCAAGCTGCTGCCGGGCAGACACCAGCGCGGCCTGCTTCTGGGCAACACTCGCCTCGGCGGTGCGCAGGGTCACCTGGTCATCCTCATAGGACTGACGCGAGGCGTAGCTGCGGCTCTCCAGACTTCTGGAGCGCTTGAGGTGCAGCGCCGCCTGATCGCGTTCGGCCCTGGCCGAAGCCAGCGCGGCCTTGGCCTCGTCGATCTTCGCGCCTTGCAGGTCCAGCTGACGCTCGGCCTGGACTTCCCCGGTGCGGGCGTTGTCCAGCGCAGCACTGGCCTGGTCCAGATTGGCCCTGGCATCTTCATCATCCAGCTGCACCAGCAACTGCCTCTTCTTCACCGGCTGGTTGTCATGCACCAGCATGCGCGTCACCCGCGCGGTGATCTCGGAGCGCACCGCGACGCTGTCGGTGCGCACATAGGCGTTGTCGGTCTCCTGCATGAAGCGCCCGACCTGCCACCATTCGCCCCCCATCACTCCGCCAGCGATCACGCCCGCCACCACGATGAGTGCCACGACACCCTTGCCTGCCTTGTTCATTCGGCGACTCTCTCTTGCTGCCTGTCGGTGACAGGCGTGTAATCTGTCTGACGCTGCGGATGAGGGGGCCACGGCGCTTGCGAGCGCTCAGGCCACGGCTGTCATCTTGCATCGCCACAAAGTGTAATGAATACTACACTTCCTTGAGGCAGCCCCGACAGTTTCGACAGACAGCGTCTCTCGTTCGCAATATCGCAACCTTGCCTGTTTCAGGCGGTTTCCGGATCACAGACAGGACACTCACATGACTGATTCGCCCTCATCAGAGACCGCCCCTGACTCGGGAAGCACCACGACTCGCGCCTCACCGCGCGGGGAAGCACGCCGCAAACGCCAGCTGGAAGTCGCCCGTGAACACTTCCTCGAACACGGCTTCGCCGCGACCAGCATCAATGAGATCGCCCGGCAGGCCGGCGGATCACTGGCAACGCTGTATCGTAATTTCGGCAACAAGGACGGCCTGTTTCTGGCCGTGATGCAGCAGGAAGCGCAGACGGTGTGGTCGGTGATGGACCACGAAGCCAACGAGACACGCAGCGTCGAGGAAGCGCTGGAAGACTTCGGCATGGCGATGCTGGCGCTGGCCCTCGCGCCGGAACTGATCCGCCTGTTCCGTGGCCTCGCCTTCGAGAGCGGCCGCAACCCGCAGCTCGGCAAGCTGTTCCTCGACAACGGCCCCAAGCTGACGCGACAACGCCTGGCAGGCTACCTGTCGCGTCAGGTCGCCCAGGGCCACCTGCCATCCACCGGCCTCGGCCAGGAACCACTGGCCGCCGCCAACCTGCTCACCGGCATGCTGCTCAACCCGCTGCATGTCGACGCCCTGCTCGGCTGCCCACCCGACACCGCAAGCCCCGAACAACTCCGCCCACATGTCAGACGCTGCGTGCGCGTATTCCTGGCAGGTTTCGGTGCCAGTTAGAAAGCTTGCTGGCTTCGGAGCAAGTTGAAGAGCTGGCAGGTTTCGGTGCCAGTTAGAAAGTTTGCTGGCTTCGGGGCCTGATCATCGGCCCACAGATACAAAGACGCCGAGTCGACTGACTCGGCGTCTTTGTGTGCTTTCTGCGGGAAATCAGCGATGCCCGCCAGGGGGGCTGGCAGGCTTCGGGGCCTGAGGGACAAGCTGTGAAAGGAAAGCGGGTACACGCTCATTTAGGGAGGATTGAAGAGGCGAAAAGCGAGGGTCGAGGATGAGAGAAGCCCGGGCAGCACTGCCGGCTTCAGGGCGTGTGGGTGAACTTCTGCATCTTCTTGACCAGCGTCGACTGGTTGATCCCCAGCGATGCCGCCGCAGCACGAGTGGTGCGATGCTTCTCCAGGGCTTGCTCGATCAAGCGCCGCTCCAGAGCTTCGGTATGTTCCTTCAGCGTGCGCTCCGGTGAACCATCCCCCGGGGCGGTTATCGCGCCGAGCATCATCGAGTCATCCCACCCGGAACTGGCATGCGCCGCAAGATACTCTGCCGGCAGGACATCGGATGTGATCACCTCGCTGGTGGTGGTCACCACGAGGCGCTCCACCAGATTGATCAACTCACGGATATTACCGGGCCATGCATGGCCGCCCAGTAGCTCGAGCACTTCAGGATCAAGGCGCCGGACCAGTGCATGACGCTGACAGAAATGGCGGAGGTAATGCTGCAGCAGCGGAATCACTTCGCTGCGCCGCTCACGCAATGGTGGCAGCGTGATGGGCACGACACTCAGGCGATAGTAGAGGTCTTCCCGGAAGCGCCCCTCCTTCACCCGAGCAGCCAGATCATGATGTGAGGCGGTCAGCAGACGGACATTGGTGCGCCGAAGCTCTGTCCCGCCAACAGGCATGAAACGCTGCTCCTCGACGACCTTCAACAACTTGGCCTGCAATGAAAGCGGCAGATCACCGATCTCATCCAGGAAGAGCGTGCCACCATTGGCGACGTCCAGAAGCCCCTGCTTGCCACGTGCGTTTGCACCGGTGAAGGCGCCAGGCGCATAGCCGAACAACTCGGCTTCCAGCAGCCCTTCCGGCAAGGCAGCACAGTTGAGCTCAAGGAATACCCCCTCAGCACGCGTGCTGTGCTCGTGAAGATAGCGGGCCAGCAGCGTCTTGCCCGTTCCCGTCTCGCCCTGAATCAACACCTTCACATCAGTGGCAGCCACGCGTTCCGCCAACGCGAAACAGTCGGCAGTAGCGTCACTGGTCACCAGCTCCAGCGACTGTTCATCCGTCCCGGAGCTGACGCTGTAGGTGTCATGCAGAGAGTGCAGTTGACGCAGCTGCTCCTGTGCATGCTTGGCGCGCAGCAGCTCGGTGATATCGCGCACGCTGGTGACCACATGGCTCAAGGTGCCGTCGTGGGCCAGCATCGGGAGACCGCTGACCAATATCTTGCGGCCATCGCGCAGACTCTGCACGAGGGTGACGGGCTTGCCGTCACGGATGACCTCCAATGACACCGACTTGGAGATATACCCCCGGCGCACCAGCTCCTGCATGTGATGCCCCAGCACGTCACTGCGCTTGAGCCCGGTAATACGCTCATAGGCCTGATTGATGGCGACGGTCACGCCACGCCCATCGGTGATATAGACACCGTCATGCAGGGCATCCAGCAATCGCTGGGTCGGCACCTGAGCCAGCAGATCAGACGCCGGATTCGCGCCAACCTCCGTGGCATTCTTCCCGGTTGAGCTGCCCCGCTGATTGGAGAGCGCGAGGCGTTCCTTGAGTTCCGCGGCGGACTCCACCTCCTGACGCGTCAAGACACCGATAACCTCACCATGTGTATCGATGACCTTGACGGCCTCCAGTGACTGGCGCTCCAGCAACGCCAGTGCTGCTTCAAGCCTGAGATCCTGCTCCACGTTCTGCATTGACGACTCCCCCGGCAGAACCCCCCGCGCGCTCAGGCGGCGGGGGGACATGGGGTCACGATACGTCAATGCGAGGACGTCGGGGAGTCTGTCGAAGCGGCACCTGTCGAGGACAGGCTTGCTGTCTTGCTGTCGGCCGGCGCGATATCTGACTTGCCGATATCGCGACTGAAGGTCTCATCGATCTCGCCGGAGAAGAAGCGCTTGCCGTAGATCAGCAGACACAGCGCAATGCCGATCCCGAAGGCCCAGGCAGCCCCCTTGATGACCAGTACGGCGGCGATCACCCCGGCAATGCCCAGGTCGCGCTGGCTACGCGCTTCCAGAATGCCCAAGCGCACGCTGACATAGCCCTGGATCAACAGCGTCAGTGCCAATGCTATCCCCAGAATGGGCTGGACCAGACTGACGATGGGCAGTAACAGCAGACCGGTGTTGGTGCCCCAGCGGAATGAGCCCGAGCCACCGAACAGCGAATGCATCGCCTGCTTGCCTTCCTTGTAGCGTTCGACCACCACCACCTGCATGGCAGCCCACAGCGGGCCACACATGGTGACGTCCGGGCCGAAGAGACTCATCAGTGTATTGCGCCCGCCGAAGATCATGTGTGCACGGTTGGCGTCGTAGTCGATCTTCTCGTCGGGGCGGGACTCATCAGCTTCCTCGACCAGTGCCTTGGACTGCAGAACATCGCCGAACAGCACGATATAGGCAGCCAGCACGGTCGGCAGCGCCGTCAGGAACATCGATAGCGGCGGCAAGCCGACACCGAAGACAGTGTACTGGCTGAACATGGTCACGAAATCAGGTTGGCTGAAGCCCCACTGCACATCAGGCCATGCGGCCTCGCCCACCAGCGGAGCGACGACGATCGCCAGCAGGATAATCGGGAAGATGCCCAGCTTGCCGAGATTGCTCCAGAACGGATTCGTGGTCTTCAGCTTGGCGAAATGACGCGAGAAGATGATGTAGAAAGCCAGACCTACTGCGATGCTGATGGTGATGGGATAGGTGTCGAAACGCCCGCCTTCCTTGAAGACCACGCTGATTGCGGCCAACCCCGCGCCCATGATGATGCCAGCCTTGATCGCCGAGGGGATCATGTTGACCACCTTGCTGGCCAGCCCCGTTCGCCCGAGCACGATGGCCAGTATCCCGAGCATCAGCTGGAAGGCAATCAAGGCATGCACCCGCGTCTCCCCCTCCGGGAAGGTCGCCACATAGGCCATCAACAGTGGAATGGCCGGCGTGATCCAGCCGGGAATGACCGGGTCGCCCAGCAGGTGGTGAACCAGATACAGCAGACCATTGAGCATCACGATGGCCAGTGCGGCCTCGAACGGCATGCCCAGGAGCTCCGTCATCAACGGGATGGCGGCGAGATCCACCGCGCACATCAACAGCCCTTGCAGGTAGTCGGGCAGCTCGAAACGGTAGTGCAGGAAGGGAAGACGAATCTTGAAGGGCCCCAGCGCGAAGTAGGGGCTTTCCTCACCGGGCTGGCGGGTTTTCCAGTGGCTCATGATGGCGTTCCTGTTGTTATCGTTATGCATCTTCACCTGTGGTGGAGATGGTGTTCAGAAAGGAGATTCAGCGCTTCAGTAGGCCGCGCGATAGATACTTTCGATATCGGCCTGGCTGAGCTGGCGTGGATTGTTGCGCAGCAGGCGTTCGACCTTGAAGGCATCTGCCGCAAGTGAGGGGATGTCCTCTTCGGGGATGTCGAAATGGCGCAGGCCGCTGGGGATGTCCACATCACGACATAGCTTATGTAGTCGCTCGACGACCAGTTCGGCAGTCGCTTCATCCTTGAGCTTGCGATGTGATGTATCGAGGGCCTCCGCAATATCTCGGAAGCGCTCGACACAAGCCAATGCATTCCAGCGCATCACGTGGGGCAACAGCAGCGCATTGGTCACGCCATGTGGCAGGTGGTAGCGCCCTCCCAACGGATAGGCCAGGGCGTGCACTGCCCCGACACCGGCATTACCGAACGCCATCCCGGCCAGCAGACTGCCAGTCGCCATGTCTTCACGCGCCTTGAGGTCGGCAGGATTGGCATAGGCCTTGGGCAAGGCCTTGATGATCAGGCGCATGGCCTTGATGGCCAGTGCATCGGTGATCGGCGTGGCGAAATTGGAAAGATAGGCTTCGATGGCGTGGACGAGCGCATCGACACCGCTGGCGGCAGTGACATGGCGTGGGCAGCTGACCGTCAGCTCCGGGGCAACGATGGCGACATCTGGCAGCAAGTAATCATTGACGATGCCTTTCTTCATCCTCGCTTCGGTATCAGACAGAATCCCGATGTTGGTCACCTCGGACCCGGTGCCTGATGTCGTCGGCATGGCGATAAGTGGCGCACCGCGGACACGCGCCTTGTTCTCGCCAAACAGACTCTCGAGATCACCATCATGGGTGGCATACACCGCCACGCATTTGGCGATATCCATCGCACTGCCACCGCCTACCGCGATCAGGCTATCGCAGCCCCCCTCGCGGTAGCTGCTCATGCAGTCCTCGACGATATGCACTTCAGGCTCGGCGCTGACATCACTGAAGATGCGATAGTCCGTCAGGTGTCCCCTGGTCTTGAGGTCATCCAATTGAGCCTTGATCGGCTCCAGTGTTCCGGACCCCAGTACACCTGGGTCAGTGACCAACATCGGCGAATGCATGCCCAGTCGCATGACCTCCTCAGCAAGACGAGTCGAGGCTTGTTGTCCGGTGATCAGACGATTGGCAGATTTGAAGCTGGCGATACTCATGGCGATATCCTTTGGTGTGTGACGAGATGAATCCGCTGACCGCGTCTCTTGTCACTGTGGATAGCAAGCGCCATGCCAGCACCGATCGCCTTACAACCTGCTGATATTACTAGTATTATTTTCAACCACCCTTCCAAGGTCGCTACACCAATGGTCTAGAGGTGATTCTATATCGCATCAAATAAGCGCCAATTGGATTCCCTATGGAATCAGAGACGATGCCTATCATGCTGTGCAGCCGGCGTGGATTGCCTATACCGAAAAGTATGCGAATGACCAGAAGCGCACCCCGCAGAAAGCAGAACAGAGCCCAGAGCAGAGCGCGAAGAGCGGTACGCAGAGCGACAGGTCACGCTCTGCAAGAGGCCGAGGGCGGGAGCCATCCCTCGGCGCCCGCCCATGCCGTCAAGGCGGCAGCAAGGCTAGGTCAGCCTCACAGGCTGGCCTTCACGGCGGCCAGGGCATCCTCGCCATCGCGCGTGGTCACGTCGGCGAGAAATTCCGCCAGCCGGTCCGGGTTGGCAGCCAGCCAGTCGTGCGCCACCTCATCGAGGTCACGCTCCTTCAGGCTGTAGTCGAGGATGAAGCCGCTCTGCTCTTCGGAGCTGAAGACCAGCTGATCGAGGAAGCGGGCGAGGTTGGGATTGGCTTCGGCGTAGGCGGTGCGCACGACGGTCTTGACGTCACTGGCGCCATTGTCGGGGCCGAACACCGACTCCGGATCCTTCAGGATATGGGTGTCGAATTCCGGCACCATCCAGTGCGGTGTCCAGCCGTAGAAGGCGATCCAGCGTTGTTCGCGCTGGGCGGCACGCACCTCGCTGAGCATGCCGGGCGTCGAGGACTCCATCGCATCCCAGTCGCCCAGGCCATAGACATCATTGTCGATGGCACCATTGAGCATGTCGCTGACGGTGGAGCCGCTTTCGATGGAGTAGACGGTCTCGTCGAATTGCTCGGCGTGGGCGGCAAGGTCCGCGGCGCTGTGGATGCCGGCCTCGTAGACATAGCCCGGCACCGCGAAGCCCATGCGGGCCCCAGTGACGTTGTTGCCGAGGTCGGTGATCGCACCGGCGGCCATGGCCGCGTCATAACTGTCTTTCTGAGCAGGCAGCCAGCCAGCGAGGAAGGCGTCGCTGTCGCCGGTGGTCAGGGTGTTGTAGCCGACGGTGGAGCTGACTTCCTGGCGCTCCACGTCGTAACCCAGCGGGGCAAGAATCTGGGCGACGATCTCGCTCTTGACGGTGACGCCGGGCCACGGCGGCACGATCAGCGTCAGCTCGTCATCCTTGTCCTGGGCCGAGGCTGCCAGGCTAGCCGTGCCGAGCAGCAGCGTCGCGAGGGCAAGCAGGCCACGGCGGGCGCCGTGCTTCGTCGTAGGTGTCAGGGGGTACGGGGTGGTGGTCATCGTGTCTTTCCTTGTCGGTTCCGGTCGCGCCGGGCCTTGTTGTTGTCGGGGCTGAAAGGCTTCGTATATGGCGGTCGTCGTGCGTGTCCGTCGCTCACGGCGCTGTCGTTGTCGGTGCTTGTGTCTTCTCCGCCCTGCTGCGTCGCTGAATTCGCCGCAAGCAATTGATTCGTTGTAACTTTACCCTCGGGCAGAGTACGCCTTCAGCGAGCACTGGCCTGCCTGGCCAGGCCCTTCTCAAGTTCTGGCTCCATTTCTGTCTCAAGTTCTGGCTCCGGCACCAGATCCGGCAAGCCGCCGAAGGGCGCGCGCGCCATCACCCGCTCCAGCATCGGGATGAAATGCTCGAGCGGCAGGGTGTCGTATTCGGGGTCGAAGCTGGTCTGGTCCCACTCGTCACAGAAGCGCACGGTGCGCTCATAGGCGGGATGCCCGGCATGTGCCTCGCGGGCGTGGCGGTCCTGACCGAAGAATTCGCGGTAGTGATAGCCCTGGAACAGCTCGTGATGACGAATCATCCAGGTGTTCAGCGGGTCGATGAACGGCTCCAGAATGCCTGCGGCGATCTCGGCATGATTGGCCGGTGCCAGGTCATCGCCGATGTCATGCAGCAGCGCGCAGACCACCATCTCCTCATCGGCGCCGGCGCGCAGCGCGCGGGTGGCGGTCTGCAGGCAGTGTTCGTAGCGATCGACCGGATAGCCGTGGTGATCGCCCTTGAGGCGCCCCAGATGCTCAAGCACACGCCGGCAGGCATCAGACTGATATTCCCGGAAGCGCGCATCGATCAGCGCCCACTCGGCATGCGTGCTTTCCTCGAAACTGCGGAAGCGGGCCTGCTCGCTCATGCGCTGGCCTCCTCATTGGCGAACTGACCGGCGAGCTGATCGGCAAGCAGCAGACGGCGGCTGGCGGTGGAGTCGCGGTCTACATAGCCCTGGCGCATATGACGGATGCCGCCCTCCAGCTGGAAGGCGCTGCGGCCATGGAACAGCCGGTAGTTGTCCATGATCAGCATCTGGCCCGGTGCCAGCTTGAGGTGCAGCGTGAAGTCGTCACCGGAGATCAGGCGATAGAACGCCTGACGGGCAGCGTAGTAGCGACGCAGGGTCGCGCCGGGCAGCGCCGGCACCCGCTCGGTGCGGTTGGAGAAACGTACCCGGGCGACCTGACCACGGCTGTCCAGCTCGATCAGCGGCCCTTCGCTTTCCAGGCGTGTGGTGGCGTCGTGATAACGGAAGCCGGGGCTGACGTCTGTCAGGCAGGCGAAGGCCTCGGGGTCTTCACGGCGCAGGTGCTCTGCCGCGCTGAAGCCATCCACCAGCATGCTGTCGCCGCCCTGGGCCGCGTTGCGCAGGCAGTGCAGCCAGATGTAGCCCGGAATCGGGTCGCGGTAGGGATTGTCGGTATGCGGCTCCAGCCCGCGCTGGGTCATGGTGAGGTCATAGGCATTGGCGACGGATTTCACGTCGGCGATACCGCCCCAGTTGGTGCGCCGCAGCGGCCCGATACGGTGGATCAGCCCCTGCATGCCGTCCTCCGTGTCCGGCACGCCGCTGACCCGCACGAAGCCGAAGCGCTGCAACTGCTCGAGCATGTCCAGCAAGGCCGCGTCCTCCTCCAGCGCCGCCGCGAAGTCGGCCTCGGGCAGCTGGGCGAGACTCCCCTGCCAGAAGGTCATGCCCTGATAGGCCTCACACGGCTGACACTCCGCCAGCAGGGCCGCCAACGAGAAGCTCGCCGCATGGCCATCACTGAAGGCCAGCGACAGCGTATCGCCATCCAGTTGTGCCTGAGTCAGGCTCAGGTCCAGCGGCAGGTCCGCCGCCTCGATCAGGCGCTGGCCGGTGAGGGAGTCGAGCGTCGTTTCATCGGGACTCCGCTCACGCAGCCAGAGCGCCTCGAGGGTAAGGTCGCCCTCGGCGTGGCTCAGATGCAGTTGTTGTCCATGGTCTTTCAGGCTGACGGAATGCAGGCTGCTGGGCACTCGATGATCTCCACGACTGAGGGAGCGGCACTGTTGTCTTACTGGACAGGTACCTGCTCGCGGATGCTGGTGCGACGCTGAGTCTCCTTCTACCTTAATCACTTCAGCCAGAGCGGATTGATATAATTGGACGTATATTTGATCAAATTGGCCATATGTCAGACCAGCAGACGACAACAAGCGGCCGTGGCAATGCCACGGCCGCTTGTGTTGTCAAACGTCTGTCAGGAGATCAGGCGCTCAGGTGCAGTACCTGACCATTGAGGGAGCGCCCGGCGCCACCGGCCAGAAAGCGCGCGCATTCCGCCACGGCGTCCGGTCGGCTGCCCTCGGGGCACAGCAGATTGGCGCGCACCTTGTCCGGCGCGCGTGATGCCAGCCGCTGGATCAACTCACTCAGCGCCGCCTGCGCCATGGCAGTGCCGTGATGCTCTTGAGAGGATAGCTGCGAGGACAGCGACGAGGACGGCTGCGAAGGCAGCGGTGGTGCCACGGCCAGCAGGCGTCCGCCGTGACGCAACATGCGCGCACAGGCCGCCTTGAGCAAGGCGCCGGGGCCGGCGACCTGCGCGACCAGGCAGGCTTCCAGCGACTGCCCGGCCATGGCCTGCGGCGGCATGCAGACCAGTACGTCGAGGCGTCCGAGACGCGCCACCAGTGTCTCGAAGCAGCCTTCGCCGACCACCTGGCCGAAGCGATCCGACTGCTCGCCGCCCAGTGCATCCAGCACGCGTTCGAGGTCCGCCGGCGCGGTGCCCATCAGGGCGATGATGGCGCCATCTTCCAGGAAGGTGCGCGCCATGGCCTCCAGCCACTCCCCCTGCCCCGCAATCAATACCCTGCGTCGTGGCAGCATCTCATTCTCCCTGATAGAACCCTCGCCGGGTCACCCCTGCGAACCTCACGCCGTATAGCGCTGCTCAGCTCTCTGCTCAGCTCTCTGCTTACCCAGACATCACCTCCCTGTGATGTCCCAAGTGGCGTGGGTCAGGGCATCAGACCCGGCAGCCACAGCACCAGCGCCGGGAACAGCATGCACAGGATCAGACCCGCCAGCTGCAGGCCGACGAAGGGCAGAATCGAGCGATAGATGGTGCCGATGGACACCTGCCCGGCGGTGATGCCCTTGAGATAGAACAACGCATAGCCGAAGGGTGGCGTCAGGAAACTCGTCTGCAGGTTGATGGCGACCAGAATCGCGAACCACACCAGCAGCCCCTGGCCGGAAAGCCCGAGCCCGAAGTCCAGCGCCTCGACCACCGGCGCCACCAGCGGCAGCACCACGAAGCTGATCTCGATCCACTCGAGGAAGAAGCCGAGCACGAAGATCAGCCCCATCAGCAGCAACAGCAGGCCGTAAGGGCCAAGGCCGGTGCCGGTGATGACATCCTCGATCAGGTAGTCACCGCCGAGGCGCTTGAAGACCACCGAGAAGCAGGTCGCGCCGATGACGACGAACAGGATCATCGCGCTGGTCCGCGAGGTATCGCGCAGTGTGTTGCGCAGGGTGGAGAAGGACAGTCCGCCCATCACCAGCGCCAGCAGCAGACTGCCACCCGCGCCGATGGCCGCGGCCTCGGTGGGCGTGGCGATGCCGGTCATGATCGACCCCAGCACCGCGACGATCAGCACCATCGGGCCGAGCAGGTCACGCAGCAACGCCAGCGGCAGCGGCGTCTTGTCGGTGCCGAGCAGCGACTGGTCCGGCAGCGGTGCCCAGTCCGGGCGCAGCTTGGCGGTGATCAGCAGATAGGCGACGTAGAGCGCGCCGAGCATCAGCCCCGGAATCAGCGCCGCCTTGAACAGCGCCCCCACCGAGATCTGCAGGATGGAGCCCATCAACACCAGCATGATCGAGGGCGGAATCAGGATGCCCAGGGTGCCGGAGGCCGCGATGACCCCACAGGCCATCTCGGCCTTGTAGCCCTGCCCCAGCATCACCGGCAGCGCCAGCAGCCCCAGCATGACCACCGAGGCACCGATGATGCCGGTACTGGCGGCCATCACTACGCCCAGCAGCGCCACCGAGACGGCCAGACCGCCATGCACGCGACCGAACAGCCGCTGCAGTGTCATCAGCAGATTGCGCGCCACGCCGGAGCTTTCCAGCATCAGCCCCATGAACACGAACAGCGGAATCGCGATCAGCAGCCAGTTCTCGATCACGCCACCGAAGATGCGCGAGCCGACGGTGCCGAGAAACGGCAGCGGGATGTCGCCGATGAAGGCGAACAGGATGCCCAGCCCGCCGAGCAGAAAGGCCACCGGGTAGCCGGAGAAGATACCGATCAGAAGTGCCACCACCATGGTGATGGGCAAGGCGTATTCAGCGAGCATTGTCATGGCTCCCGTCTGCATGATTCTGGGGTGCCGTGGCGTCGGTGGTCGCTTGCGCAGCATTCTGCTGATCCGCAAGCCCGGCCAGACTGGCAATCTCGTGGTCCTTCAGGCGCTCGGGGGTGCGCGCCGGGTCGAACAGGCAGGCCAGATTCTCGAAGATCTGCCCCAGCGCGCCGAGGGCGAGGAACACCAGCCCCGTCGGCAGCATCGCCTTGATCAGGTAACGGTCCACCAGGCCGCCATAGTTGGACTTCTCGCCGGACATGTAGGACATGGTGACGAAGTGCTTGGACAGCCAGGCGATCAGCAGGCAGAAGGGAATCAACATGATGATGTGGCCGAGGATATCGACCACGGCGCGTCCGCGCGGCGAGAGGCGCTGATAGAACAGGTCGACCCGCACATGCGTATCGCTGTGCAGGGCGTAGGTGCCACCGAAGAGCGTCAGCAGACCGAACAGGTGCCACTGCAACTCGGTGACGGAATTGATGGTGATCGCGGTGCCGAACAGCAGCACGTCGGGCGACCCCCAGTTGGCGATTTCATTGATGCCCAGGGCGTTGAGCGTGACGGTGGTGAGCACGGCCAGGATGATCGCCAGACCCAACCAGCTGGTCAGGCGACCCACCCACAGCCCCAGGCCGACCAGCGGTCGGCCCAGGGCGTCACACACCGCCCCGCCCTGTGCCCGCCAGGGCGCAAGGCGGGGGTCGGTCATTGGGCGCTACCCTCGTCAGCGTTGTCTGCCTGCTTCATGGCCATCGGCTGCGGCATGGCCTGCAGCTCGTACCATTCGTCGATCAGTGCGGCGTGCTTCATCAGCGAATCGTAGGCCTTGGCGAAGTCAGGATTGGTCTGCTTCTCTTCGGCCAGCACTTCACCCCAGGCTTCCTGCAGCGCGGTCATCACCGGCTCCGGGAAGCGCTTGACCTCGACGCCCTTCTCTTCGAGCTCATGGATCGCACGTACCTGAGCCGGCGGCGCTTCGGCCATCGCCCACTGCAGGGTCGCGCGGCAGGCAGTCTGGAACTGCGCCTTGCGCTCATCGCTGTAGCTGTCCCACACCTGCTGGTTGATCAGCAGCGAGAACCAGCTGGCGCTCTGGTGCCAACCCGGGAAGTAGTAGTACTTGGCGACTTCATTGAAGCCCATCGCCTGATCGACCTGCGGCACCGAGAACTCGGTGGCATCGACACGGCCACGCTCCAGCGCGAGGTAGATCTCGCTGCCCGGCACCAGCTGGGTCGAGGCGCCCAGCTTGTTGAGCACCTTGGCGCCGAGGCCAGAGATGCGCATCGACAGGCCCTTGAAGTCCTCCGGCGAGTTGATTTCCTTGTTGTACCAGCCGCCGGTTTCCTGCGGCGAGATGAAGCACGGCAGCACCTTCACGCCGTAGGGGTCGTAGGCGGCCTGCACAAGCTCGGTACCCTCACCGGCCCACATCCAGGACATGAAGGCTTCCGGGCTCGGGCCGAACGGCAATGCGCCGTAGAGGTTGGTGATCGGCACCGTGCCGGCCCAGTAGCCCATCCAGTCCCAACCAGCCTGCACCGCACCGGAGGAGACGGAGTTGAAGACTTCGAAGGCCGGTACCAGGTCCCCCGGCTCGTGCACGCGCAGGCCGACTTCGCCGCCGGTCGCGCTCTTGAGTTCCTCTGACAGGCGCACGGCACCGGCACCGAGGAAGTTCTTGGTCGAGAAGGTACTGGCGACGTCGAGCTGTTTCGGCCCTTCCGCCTGGGCTGGCGCGGCGGCCATCAAGGTGGTGGTGGCCACGGCCGCCGCAATGGCAGCTCCGAGGCGCAGGCGGCGGGTCGGCGTCGATTGATACGGCGTGGCGTGTTGCGACATGGTGCGGCTCCCTGATTTGTTGTTGTGCTCGCTGGTCGTACGGCTTGTGGCTTGCTGGACATGAGCCACGTTGCAAGATGACGCTTACGTCAACTTACCCGATGACAACGCAAGCGGCTGACCACGCCACAACAACGTCAATGATTTCAGAGAGCTACGAGGGGAAGGTCCGCGCGATGCAACTCACCGCGCCCTGCGCGGCAGTATCGGCTTACGACAGCGTCCGGAAAGCCGGACACTCAGGTCGCCGGGGCTGCGACCAAGGTCGCGCGCTGTCATGAATTCTGTCTACGACTCCAGTCGAATATGCCGATAGAGGAATGCAGACCCCATGCGGGTATGCACGCCGTGGGCTGGCGAGAAACGCAAAGCGTCCGGAATTCCGGTCACTGACCGAGATTCCGGACGCTTTGGCCACTCGTTGGTGGCGGGAAGGTGAAATGCCGGTCGATCAGGGCGTTTCGGCCAATAGCCCATGCCGGTTGAGCTTTTCGTAGAGCGAGGACTTGGCGATGCCGAGTTGCCGGGCGGCGCGGGTGCGATTGCCCTCGGCGGCGCGCAGCGCATCCTCGATCAATTGGCGCTCCGCCTGGGCCATCGCCTCACGCAGCGTGGCCGGCGTGGTGTTCGATTCCCGGGCGGTTGTGGACGACTCGGGCGCTGAAGCGGGTGTGGACAAGTCGCTTTGATGGGTAACGCCATGCCGCGCATCGCCATGCCGGGCGCCGATGGCATCCGGCAAGTCGGTCGGTTGGATATGGCTGCCGCCCAGATAGAAGGCGGCTTCGAGCACGTTTTCCAGCTCGCGCACGTTACCGGGCCAATGATGGGCGCACAGGCGCTCGAGGGCGGCTTCGGAGAGAATCGGTGGGCGGCGGCCACTGCGTCGCGCCAGACGTGACAGCAGATGCGTGGCCAGGGTCGGCAGGTCGTCGCGGCGCTCGCGCAGTGGCGGCACCTTCAAGGGCACCACGTTGATGCGATAGAAGAGGTCTTCGCGGAATTCGCCGCTCTCGACCAGCGCTTCCAGCGGGCGGTGAGTCGCAGCAATGACACGCACATCGACGCTGACCAGACGAGTCGCACCGACCGCCTCGACCTCGCGGTCCTGCAGCACGCGCAGCAGCTTGGCCTGCATCGCCAGCGGCATGTCGCCGACCTCATCGAGAAACAGCGTGCCGCCATCCGCGAGCTGGAACTTGCCGGGCTTGCCGCCACGCTTGGCGCCGGTGAAGGCACCTTCTTCATAGCCGAACAGCTCCGCTTCCAGCAGCGCTTCGGGAATCGCCGCACAGTTGAGCTTGATGAAGGGGCCCTTGGCACGCGCCGAGCTGCGGTGCAGCGCATGGGCATAAAGCTCCTTGCCGGTACCGGACTCACCACGGATCAACACCGAGGCACCGCCGGGGGCGATCTTGCGCACCTTGCAGGCCAGCTCACGCATGGCGGGCGAATCGCCGATGATGTCACTCAGTTGCCAGCGCGCGCCGGTGGGGGTTTCCAGCGCCTGACGGTAATAGTCCACCTCCGCTTCCAGTGCCTGAACCTGGGCATTCACCTGCCGCCATTCCCAGGTGTCGTGATAGAGCACCGAGCCGATGGCGCCGATCAGTTCGCCATCGCGGAAGATGGGGTAACGGTGGGCAATCATGTGGTGGCCACGAATCAACTGCAGCTGGGCAAGCTCGGCGCGTCCGCTCTCCAGCACCTCGTGCATGCGGGTGTTCTCGATCACCTCGCTGACATCGCGTCCCAGCACCTCGCTGGCCTCTACGCCGAGAAACTCGGCATAGGGCGCATTCAGAAACTGGATACCGCCCTGGGCATCCACCACCACGACCCACTCCTCCACCGCATCCATCGCGGCACGCAGCAACTCGCGGCGCGCACGCTCTAGATGAATCGAGGTGGCAGGTAGATCATCGCGCAGCGGGGCTGCCATCTTCTCCCCGCCGACCGCGCCTGACACAGGCATCTGCTGAGCCATCACCGCTCTCCCTTGGCGTGTCCGGTCATCGTAGGCAGCCGCATCCCTCCGCCACCACACCCGCCGGATCTGATTGTTATGGGCTGCGCCATCACGCAGCCAGCATCCGGAAAACCGGACACCACTCACAGCATCGGCCGACTGCCGCCAAGGATCAACGTAGCCAGTGGTCTAACTGCAATCACTTGCTAAATCCAAAAAACATAATATTCTCTAGAAAATATCGCCACTGGAGGCTAAATGGAAATTCTAAAAGAAAATCAATCCCTTGGATTAATAAAATTTTATAGAAAAGAGAATGAAGGGTTCCTAGATAGTCTACTTAGTGGATTTATGCACTGTCAAACACCAGAAAACTATCGAATGAGCAACCTCGAAGGTGTATCTGATAAGCGAGAAAATTGTATTTTATCTTATAGGCCAGTTAGAGGTGACAAGCCAATCAAGCTCGCCATAAATGAACATGAATTAAATATAAACGACATAACTTCGCTAACAATCCAAAACAATGATCAACGAGATGCCTGGATGCAATGCTGGTTATCACTGAGGCTACCAGGGAGCGAAGAAGATCTAGAAAAACTCAAAAAAGATATAATTCTAATGAAGACTCACTTCGGGTATTGCTTTGCATTTCTACCAAGCATAAATCTTGATGAGTTTATAAAAAGAATCAAACACTCTACTGACAAAGAGCTACACTACCGTGAACCCGCCTCATTCACGAGGGTGCTGATTGAGCGGTCTGAAGGTA
>CETM01117299.1_pt1 | contig 80824 bp, 84 predicted proteins | sample 361451 | NCBI WGS metagenome assembly CETM01 (sample SAMEA2622690, study PRJEB7988) | marine metagenome | isolation source: saline water (ENVO:00002010), including
ATTTGACTAAAGTCATTGATAGAGCAAAACAAGATTTAGAAAATTTGTTAGAAGGGGGTATAAATACAGTAAACATTGAAAATTACGGTGATGTGCCTTTTTCAAAAAATCCTGCGAAACCTATTACTGTTTCTGCATTTACTAAAATTGTATCTCACTTAGAATCAGAATATGATTTTGATTTTGGTGTGCAAGTTATGAGAAACGATGCAATTTCTGGTTTGAGCATAGCTGAAATTACCGGAGCTTCTTTTATTAGAGTTAACGTTCTTACTGGAGCTGTTGTAGCAGAAGAAGGAATAATCGAAGGCGATGCACGATCTCTTATGGATTTAAAAAAACAATTAAATTCTAGGGTTCAAGTATTTGCTGATGTATTAGTAAAACATGCAGTTCCGTTAGGTAATCAAGATTTAAGATTGACAGCAAAAGCTACTATAGAACGAAACTTAGCGGATGGAATAATATTAACTGGAGATATTACAGGTGAAGAAGCTTCTGTAGAAGATGTGAAATTGCTAAAACAAGAAATTAATAAACCAATTTTAATTGGAAGCGGTATTAATAAAGACAATGTTAATGTCTTTTTAGAACATTGTGATGGGGTGATTGTAGGAACATCATTAAAAAAAGACAATCAAACAAACAACCCTATTTCTGCAATTAATGTTAAAGAATTTGTTAAATCAATAACTCATTAAACTAATATCGATATCATATAAGCTGACATAGAAATCATAATTAAATTTTCTACTATTGTTAGTGAGGAAAGTGGAAGGTCAACTGCTGATCCCATACATGCACATTGAATTTGTTCTGAATTTATGAGTGATTTAGATATACCTATTGATTGTGAAATCATAAAAAATAATGTTAATAAATTAACGTAAATTAAAACAGATTCTATTTTTGTTAAAAATATTATTCCTAAACCTAGTTCTATAAATGGATAGGTTATAGCGAAACCAGGGATGATTTTCGATATCAAATCATATTTTTTAAAAGTCATACTAAACCCTGAAACATTTAGCAGCTTTAAAAATGAAAACAAAATAAAGAATATTCCCATATAAGACATGAAAAAGTTTTTTAATAAGAATTCATTAGCTGCAATCTGCATCGCAAGGGAACTTAAGATTACAATAAGAAGAGCAATAACTATAGGTTTTTTAGATGTGAAATAGTTTATTATTTGAGCAATCAAATTTGATTTAAATGGTCTTACTTTATAATTACCAAGTCCGGCAACGATTGAATTTAGAGAATTAATATCTAGATTTTGTTTGGCATTTATTACTAAGGAATTTTCTTCTAATGATACTATTGCCTTATCTATAAAAGATTGTTCATTTAATCCGTTTTGAATGGTATCAGCACAACCCTGACAGGTCATTCCTTCTAATTTAAATATCTCTTGCATACATATCTCCTGATTTATTATTTTTTTGGTAGTTGAATGACGGCTTTACCTACAGTAGTTTTATCACCTGTATCAGTTTCAAGCCATAATTCACAGTTAATGTTATTTTCATCGATTATATCTGTAACTATTCCTTTTGCATATACGGGTGTTCCAGGTAAGTCCATTCCTTTATATTGTACTTCAAGCATTTTTAATTTCCCTGAATTTCCAATCCAGTCAGTGATAACTTGTCCTAAAAAAGCATTTTTAAGAGCTCCATGTAAAATCACTCCAGGTAGTCCGTTATTTTTTGCATAATCCATATCATAGTGTATTTGGTAAAAATCACCAGATGCTCCTGCGTATTTAACTAATTGTTGAGTTGTGGGATTTTTTTTAATAGTCGGAATTTCCATACCTACTTTTATATCTTCAAAATATAAATTTTGATTCATAATTAATTCTCCTTTTTGGGTTCGTAAGTTATACTAGTTGTAGTTTGTGTTGCTACTAATTCAGAAAGTTGATTTGTATATCTAGTTGTTTTAATTAAAAAGATCATATTTCCTAACCTTCCATCACGATCGAAAACATTTTCAAATGTTGTAATAGTAGTAATTATGTCTCCAGCGCAGACAGGAAAGAAATATTCCCATACACTTCCGCCATCAACTACTGCAGAATAGGGTGATTTAATATGATCAGGAAGAGGATCAGTTTGAACTGATCTTAAAAATGTGGGAGGAGCAATAACATTACGGTAACCTAGGCTTTTTGCATGATTTTCATCAACATATAAAGGATTGTTGTCTTCTATTGCTTCTGCAAATCTTCTAATTGCGCCTTTTTCTATATCATTGGAAAGTTTTTTTGATTCCGTTCCAATCGCGTCTTGTAAACTCTTAGGAATTGTATTAGATTCTGACATTTATGACTCCTTATAAATTAAATTGAATTTTATATTTTGATAATTCCGCTCATAGAATATAAAAACTTTTTAATCCCTTTATTTTGATCGAAAGCAATTGTAAGTTCAATATCATCTGTTGAATTTACAGCACTAATAACAATACCTTCACCATAAGTTGGGTGTTTGACCTTTTCTCCGGCGTTAATTTCAGGTTTCTTTTTAACATCCGTGTTTTTAATATTTGAATATCTTTTAAAACTAGATTTCGGTGAATTTTTATCGGGTTTATTTACATTGTGTCCGATAACTAAACTATCTGGAATATCGTATAAAAACCTAGAAGGAGATTTCACTTCTGATTTTCCCCAACCACCTCTTTTAAATACTCTTGACAAGTATAATCTTTGTTTTGCCCTAGTAATACCAACATATAATAATCTACGTTCTTCTTCCATTTCCAATTCGTTATCAAATGAAAGAATATGTGGCAAAGTGCCATCTTCTAATCCAGTTACAAACACTGTATCATACTCAAGTCCTTTAGACTGATGTAGTGTAATTAATGTTAATCTTTCTGTATCATCCTGAATACTATCTACATCATTAATCAAACTAACTGATTCCAGGAATTCGTTTATTTTGTTTTTTGGATCTATTGCATCAAAATTTGTTATTGAACTTATTAATTCTTCTATGTTTTCCAATCTTTCTTCAGGATTGGATAAATTACTGATAATATAATCTTTGTATTTGGTAGTTTCAATAATCTCACTAATAAGCTCGTCTATTTCTAAGTTTTCGGATTTCATTTGTAAATTATTTAAGATGTCTAAAAATACATTTATGTTTTTAGAAGGCCCTGTAGACAAGTTTAATTCATTACTTGATTTATCATTAACAAGTGATTTTGCCGATTCCAAGCATGATAATCCATTGATATAAGCATTTTGTGTGATTTTATCTACTGTTGACTTTCCGATACCTCTTGTTGGAGTATTGATTATTCTTAAAAAACTACTATCATCATTGGAATTTAAAACCAATCTAATATATGCTAATAAATCTTTTATTTCTTGTCTTTGATAAAAGCGAGTACCTCCGACCAATTGAAATGGTATCTGATTTAAAGAAAATACTTGTTCAAATGCACGTGACTGAGCATTTGTTCTGTACATCACTGCAATGTCACTTAATTTTGTTTCGTTTGAATTAATAATTTTGTTTACTTCACCAGCTATTTTTTCAGCTTCTTCGATTTCATCATAAGATTCTACTGTAACAATTAAATTTCCTTCCGCATTCTGAGCGGAGAAGATTTTTCTATCGTATTTATTTTGATTTTCTGAAATTACAGATTGAGAAGCGTCTATAATATTTTGCGAAGATCTGTAATTTTGATTTAAATAAATAACATTAGTATTTGGATAATCAGTTTTAAAGTTTAATATGTTGGTGATATCTGCGTTACGCCATGAATATATTGACTGATCAGGATCTCCAACAACAAAAATATTTTTATGTTCGTTGGATAAAAGTCGGGCTATTTTGTATTGTACAAAGTTAGTATCTTGAAATTCATCTATCATTAAATATTTATATTTTTCGTTGTAGCTTAGTAATAAGTTAATATTAGTTTTTAATAAAAAATACGCATTTACTAATAAATCATCAAAATCCATGGCATTTGATTGAGTAAGCTTTTCCTGATAATTTTTATATATTTGATATACATTATTGTTGAAAGCTGTCGAAATATTCTTACCGAATTCTTCTACTGTTTCAAGTTGGCTTTTCGATTTTGATATCAATCCTAAAATCATTTGAGGTTTATATATTTTCACATCAAGATTAAGGTCATTTAAAACTCTTTTTATGACTGAAATTTGATCGTAGTTATCATAAATTAAAAAATTTTTATCGACTGTCAGCAATTCAGAATTTTCTCTTAATAGATAAGCACAAAATGAATGGAAAGTTCCTATATTTGGAAGATATTTGACAGGATTTGAATCTAATATTTTAAAAATTCTTTCCTTCATTTCTGATGCTGCTTTATTTGTAAAGGTTAAGGCAGCAATTTGATGAATAGATATATTGTTTTGAACTAGCCATGCAATTCTAGAAGTGATTACTCTTGTTTTCCCACTTCCAGGGCCTGCGATAATTAATGCAGGACCATCAATATGTTTAACAGCTTCATTTTGGTTTTCGTTTAAATTATTTAATGCATTTATCTGCATAATCTATGTAGACACTAGATTTTTTATGTCTATTTGATTGCTAATTAGATTAGCAACAGTTTTTATTTTTTCTGAATGAAAAGCATCTGTTTTTGTACTCACCATATTTATTTTGTTAGCTGTTTCAATTGTATTTGTTTTAACTTTTATCAATGGAATTTCTCGTTCTTGAGCTTCATATAAAACATAATCAGCTATATCTTCTGTTCCTGCTAAAATAAGACATTCTACATCTTGGTAAATTGCTGACATTTGAATATCTGGCCTATCTGTTCTTATTATTACAGCAGCACTATCATAAGAACTATAATAATGTTTACCCGAATCCATTCTAGGTGTCCCAATCAAATAATTTTCGATTAAACGATTTGTATTTTTTTCAATGACATATTCACCATTTAACAAAGTATTTATCTGGTCTATAGTCAAGGAATTAAGTTTTCTATTTTCAGGTATTGTTGCAATAACTTTATTTTGGTCTGATTTCAGTTTTGGTTTGATTTTAGTATCTATAAAAGTAGATTTATACCTTGGCACTTTGTTATAAATTATCCAGTCTAGTTGGTCAAAATTTTGTGTGTTTTTGACATTACCTGAATTAGAGAATTCGTTAATCAACAAGTTTTTGGATTCTTTGTTTTTAGTATTAAGAGTTAACCTATTAGGAAAATTATTAGGAATCTCAACTAATACAACCTTATATTTATTATCAAGATTTTCAATTTCATTAATTAATTTGTCAATTTTTGATTTCGTATTGATATCTTTAATGTCTTGTGATTTAAAAGTTGTTTTTTGTTCTAACAAATCATTTAAATTTGACTGAGTTTGGTCAGTATCTTTTGAAGAGATGTTTAAAATTGGATTAATAGCAATATTCTTAATATTTTTTACAGTCAACAAATGTGAAAAAGCTGATAAAATTAAACTCTTACCAGCATTTTGTTTATTGGAATAGACATAAATTATCATAATTTTATTATTTTATTTACAAGAAATTATAACAAAACTTTATTCTTAAATTATTATTTTATATCTTATAAATGAGAGATATTTGAAAAAACAACTTAAATTAATTCATTTTTACAAATCCTATTATCTTATCTTAGGGATAGTTTTATCTTTTATGATGATAAATTGTTTTTATAATGAATATGGTGAACTCACTGAGAATGAAATTAGGTATTTGGATTTAGAAACAAAAATTAAATGCCCTATATGTCCTGCAGAAACTATTGCAGAATCTAATACTAAAATCTCTAAAGATCTAAAAGATTTTGTCAAATCAAAAATAAAGGAAGGATGGACTGATGAGCAAATTATTTCTTTTTTAGTTAACAAGTATGGAATTGAAATTTTAGCATCTCCGGATAAAAAAGGTATTGGATTATTTTTGTGGATTATTCCAATTTTGATTTTGATTATAGCTTTTGCAATTTTTCTGTTTTTATATTTTAATGTTCGTCAAAAAAGGAGCTTACAGTAATGTTGGGCGCTCTAGGAGATTTACTTATAAAATTATCTACAGGAGTATATTTTTATTCTTTGTTTGCATTAATTGTGGGATTGAAATCTAATGATATCAGGTTCTTAATTAGTACTAGGTTTGCAACTTATGCAGGTTTCATTTTAATATTATTTTCAACTGTATGCTTGGTAATAGCATTCGTAACTCATGATTATTCTATTCAATACGTAGCAGATCATAGCAGTAATTCTATGCCTATGGTTTATACTTGGATTGCATTTTACGCAGGAAATGAAGGATCTTTGCTATTTATTTGTTTCTCATTAGCTACACTGTTATTTTTATTTTTGAGAAATCAAAATATAGACGATAAGACGATTAATTTTTCTTCAATTTTTATTTTATTATTTATGGTTTTTTTATTAGGAACAACTTCATTTTTAGCAAATCCGTTTGATTTAGCACCATACCCTCCTGATGACGGACAAGGAATTAATCCTTTGCTATTACATTTTGGAATGTTTATTCATCCACCTGTACAAATGATTGGTTTAACAGGAGTGGTAATTCCTTTTGGGATTTCATTAGGAGTTGTTATTTGTAAGGATATGGATGCTAAATTAGATTTACTTCGCAGATGGAGTATTAGTATATGGATGGTTCTAACTGCAGGATTAGCTTTGGGTAGCTGGTGGGCATACACAATACTAGGATGGGGAGGATACTGGGCATGGGATCCAGTCGAAAACTCTTCCTTGATGCCATGGTTGATAATGACTGCGTTGATACATTCTCTTATAGTGCAAAGAAAAAGAAATATGTTTAAGGGTTGGAATATCTTTCTAGTTATTTTTGCATTTTTCATGGCTCAAATGGGAATGTTTATTAATAGAGGAGGAGCTGTTCCGTCTGTTCACTCTTTTGCATCATCATCCCTTGGTTGGACATTTTTAATTTTCATGACATGTTCTTCATTATTTGCTTTTTTGTTTTTTATTTATTACTTCCCAAGGCTTAGTTCACCTAAAAAAGTAAATTCTTTTTTATCTAGAGAATCTTTTATATTAATACAAAATGTACTTTTCCTTTCAGTAGCTTTAATAACTCTTATGGGTACAATATACCCAGTATTTACCCAGTCAATAGAAAATCAAGAAATATATGTAGGTCGAGAATTCTATGACACAGTGAATGGTCCTATATTACTTGCTTTAATGATTGTTTTAAGCATTGCGCCATTTATCCCTTGGAAAAACACTAGTATAGGTAACTATATTAGAAAAAAAATGATTTTTATTGTCATTGGTATTCTTACAGCTTTAATCAACAGTTGGTATTTAAATGGGCATTATTGGGTGACATTAACATTATTTATATTCTATTTTGCTATTTCACAATTTATATATGAGTTATACAGAATAATTGCTTTACCTAGAAATAAAAATAATTCTTTTAAAACTAAGATTAAAAAAATATCAAAAATTTTGGCTTCTAACTCTTCTAGATATGGGGGATTAATTTCTCACACTGGCATTCTTTTAGTTATGCTTGGTATTGCTGGAACCTCATTCATGGGAATTGAAAGAGATTATGCATTAGAACCTGGACAATCTGCTAAATTTAAAAACTATGAATTTAAGTATATTGAATCTGTAATTACAACTAAAACAGACCATACAAACTATAAAGCGTTTATGGAAATAAAAAAGAATGATCAAAATTTAGGAACATATTTTACATCTAAAAGTTATTACCCAAGATTTGATATGAATTCCACAAAAGCTGGGATAATAGAATTTGGATTGGAAGATTTTTATTTTTCACAATCTGTTCTTTCAGAAGATAATTCCGCCGTCTTTGAAATCAAAATCAATCCGCTTGTATCACTGATTTGGTACGGTGCGATAATTGTAGTACTAGGGGCATTTATATCAATATTGCCGTATTTTGACAAATCATATAATAAAAACCCTATTGGAGATAAGAAATGATAACAGTAATTGGATTTTTTTTATTGGTTTTAATATTATTTGTAATATATGCACCTTTTAATAAAAAATTTTTTAACATTTATAAATTTGGAAAATATAAATCTTTTGTTAATTTAAATGACAATTCTGATTTATATTCCTTAATTAACGATTTCAATTCAGGATTAATGTCTTTTAATGAATTTAAAAATGAAATTGTTCTAATATTTCCTAAGATAAATATACCTAACTTAGATAAAATATATCTTGATAATAATTATTTCGAAATTGATGATATTATTTCCAATGTTTAATGTAAAAAAAATATTAATTTTATTTTCAGTTGTATTTCTCTTAACTTTTGCTGATATCGATAAAACTTTTGCTTCAGAAGATGAATTTTATACAATTAATGGTGTTTTAGTAAACGGAACTGAAAATACTCAACTAGCTAACCATTTAGTAATACTACATGTATCAGTTAAGGAAGAAATTTTTGAATATAGTTCCACTTCCAATATTAATGGTATATTTCAATTTGATAACATTAATCATCCTTCTAATTCAATTGTCGGACTCTCATCTATTTATGAAGGGGTATTATATGGGATTGACTTAGGTATAATATCTGAGCTCAAGGATGAAATCATATTGACTGTGTACAAATCTTCTTCTGATTCATCTGATATTTTAATATCTACATCCACAATTATGTTTACTTCTGTAGACAGGTCACAAAATACAGTATGGGTATTAGAATTAGCCAAAATAAACAATGATTCAAATACAACATATAAACCCGATCCAGAAAAACCTATGAGTATTTTAAGATTTGGACTTCCTGAAAATTTTGTTGATCTAATGATTGATTCTGATTTGATTGGTGTTGAATTTGTTACAATTGACAAAGGATTTGGTATTTTAGGAAACATATATCCAGGAGAGCATCAATTACTTTTTACTTATGGTATTAATTATTTTGACTCTGGCTTGGAATTTATAAGGAAAACACAATTTGAATTAAACAATCTACGAATTATATCTGAAAATTCAATTGATCTTTCCTTAAATGATTTTGATTATTCACCTGAAGTAACAAATGTTAATGATATTCAATATAACTTGATCGAAATTAATGATATTCCCAAAAATAAAACTATTTATATCAATTTGAAAAACTTACCAAAACCTTCTTTATTTGATATAACTGGGAATTTTATAAATGATTTAAATACTGGATGGCTATTACTTACTATTTTCATGATTATATCATTGAGTATGTTAGCAAAAATTTATTATTCAAAATAACTATATATCAAGCTTGAATATATCTAATAGTGCATTTGCTGCACTTACACCATAGTTTACAGTTTGTTTTATCTTAGGATTAGTAATTTCAGCTTTTATATCATGCGATCTTGATTTAGCTAATTCTACGTTATCAGCAGAAATTATTCCTAACGTGATAGGTATGTTGGTTTTTATACTTACATCCATACATCCTCTGTAGGCATTTTCTGAAACTAGTTTATTATGACCAGTATCACCTTTTATAATTGCGCCCAAAGCTATTATTCCGTCAATTTTATTTTGACTAGTTAGTTTTGATGATGCATAAGGAATTTCTAATGCACCAGGAACCCAAATACTTTTTATGTTTTCATTTGGTATCTCGTTAGAGATTAGTGTGTTAACTGCTCCGTCATATAAATTCACAGTGATATCTGAGTTAAAACTACTTGTTATTATTGCTATTTTTTTATTGGTTATCATTAGTCTTTTTCGGAAGCTTGTTTAAATTCAGTCAAATTTAACAAATGTCCCATTCTATCTTTTTTCGTTCTTAAATATTTTAGGTTTTCATTTTTGGGTTGAGCTTGAATAGGTATTATTTTTTCAATTTCTATCCCCGCTGATTCAAGTTCTTTAATTTTTTTTGGATTGTTTGTCATTAAATCTATTTTTGAAACATTTAACTCTCTTAATATTTCTGCTGCAACTGAAAAATTTCTTGGATCAGCTGAGTATCCTAAATGTAAGTTAGCATCAACTGTGTCCAACCCTTGATCTTGTAGAGTATAAGCTTTAAGTTTATTTGAGAATCCTATTCCTCTTCCTTCTTGTCTAAGATAAATTAGTATTCCATATTCGGAATTTGTAATTTCATTTAGAGACATTTCTAGTTGTTCTCCACAATCACATCTTGAACTTTTAAATACTTCACCAGTTATACATTCACTATGTACTCTAACAATAGGTGTTTTTGTATGTTTGTTTAATTTACCTTTTTGTAATACAACATGCTCTAATCCATCAGGGTAAGATTTGTAATTTTTGATATTAAATGAACCAAATGAAGTAGGTAAAGCAGGATATTCTGCTGTTTTTCTGATAAAAGTTTCCTTAGGTTCATCAGGTGTGATGTTTAATAGATTTTTTGATTTACGATATTTTATGATATCTTCAACACTCACTATTTTAATGTCATGTTCAGCTGAAAATTGTTCCAAATCATTTCTTCTTGCCATCGTACCGTCTTCATTGATGATTTCACATATTACTCCTGCGGGATACAAATCAGAAAGGATGCATAAATCTACAATACTTTCTGTTTGACCGTCTCTTTTAAGAACTCCACCTTCCGCATATCTTAATGGGAAAATATGCCCTGGTCTTGCCAAATCTTCTGGTAAAGTTGTGTCAGAAATTAGCATTTTTATTGTATTTGATCGATCATCTGCAGATATACCTGTTGTAGCGCCTTTAATTGCGTCAACAGATATTGTGAAAGCAGTGCTATTAGAAGATGTGTTGTCATTAACCATACTAGTAATATCAAGTGAATCAAGTTTACTTCCTAGCATTGGGACACAAATTAATCCTTTCCCGTAAATTGACATGAAATTTATCATTTCAGGTGTAACTTTATCAGCCGCAAAAGCTAGATCGCCTTCGTTTTCTCTGTCTTCATCATCAACGATAATAATCATTTTACCGTTTTTTAAATCTTTTATTATTTCTTCAATGTTACTTAGCATAATATTATTTATTTGTATTTAATAATTTCTCTAAATATTTACCCGTAATGTCAAATTCAAGATTGACTAACTCGTTAATTTTTTTATTTTTTAAATTTGTATTGTTTAGTGTGTAAGGAATTATAGATAAAGTAAGGTAATCATCTGCACATTCTACTATTGTGAGACTTATTCCGTCTATCGATATATAACCCTTTTCCACTACATATCTAGAGTATGCTTGTGGAAATGATATGGTGAATATTTTAGCATTTGCATCTGTATTTATTTCAATTATTTCACCAATACAATCAACATGTCCTTGAACTAAATGTCCTCCAACTAAGCCATTATATTTTAGAGGTTTTTCTAAATTAACAATTTCATTCAAATTTAAATCTTTTAAGTTAGTTCTTTTTATTGTTTCAGGAGTTACTTCTACAGAAAATGAATTGTTATCTTTATTTATGACTGTTAAACATATCCCATTAATAGCAATACTTTCAGAAATATTTAATTCTTTTGATAAATTTGGTTCTTCAATTAAAAGAATATTATTTTCAAAAGAGATTATTTTCCCGATTTGCTCAACGATCCCACTAAACATATTAAAACCATCCTTTAATAAGAATGTCTTCTCCTATTTGTGATTGTTTGATTTTTTTCAAATTAAATACTTTAGACATTTCATCGCTGTTAATATTTGCAAAAGGAACATATTTTGACCCACCAATTATTTTTGGACTAATAAAAATTAAGATTTTTTGAATTAAATTAAGCTTTATTAATTCACTAGAAAGTCTAGGGCCACATTCCACAAAAACATTTATAAGCTTATGTTTAATTAATATATCATTTAAATATTTCAAATCTAAGCTACCTGAGTTACTCTTAGGAATTTTTTCTATTGTTACAGATTTATTTAACAATTTATTTTTTATTTTATCATCAATATCTGAACATATAATAATTGTATTTGAATCTATGCATTGAGAATCAATGGGAATTCTTCCATTTGTATCTAAGATTATTTTTTTTGGTTGATTTGATTTGTTTATATTTTTAAGTCTTACATTCATTTGAGGATTATCTGTTATTACTGTACCAACCCCAGTGACAATTGCATCTACATCAGACCTGTATTTATGAACTAATTCTCTTGATTTAACCCCAGAGATCCATTTTGAATTTCCAGTATTGGTTGCTAATTTTCCATCCAAAGACATCGCCAATTTTAGAGTAATGAAAGGAGTTTTAGTTTTTATAAAATGATTGTATGCTTCCAGTGCATATTCAACAATTTCAAACCTTTCAACTATTTCTGTAGTTATATTATTTTCATTAAGTATTTTAATTCCATTTCCGTTTATTTTGGGATTTGGATCTTTTTGGCAAATAACCACGTGTTTAATTTTGTTATTTATAATTGCTTCAGTACAAGGAGAGGTGTTTCCTGTAATGTTACATGGCTCTAAAGTAGTATATAAAGTAGAGTTTGTTAAACTTTCAGTTGCATTATTAATTGCTTCAATTTCTGCATGGTTTCCACCTATTTTTTGAGTGTGGCCTCTTCCAATAATTTTATTTTCACTAGAAACGATTATTGCACCTACTGGAGGATTTGGAGAGGATTTCCCCATAGCCAACAATGATTCGTTTGCAACTTCTTTTATGTAATCCATTTTATTTTTTGAAATCTTTATGAAACAAACTGGCTGTAGGTAGTCTTTGTCCTTGATATTTAGAGTTAAGTTTATCTGAGCCGTAAGGTATATCTACAGGTGTTGTTAATTTGTTAAATGACATTTGTCCTATTTTCATACCTTTATATAAAGTGATTGGCAAGTTTGAAACATTACTTAATTCTAATGTTATATTTCCTTTAAATCCGGGATCTATATAACCTGCGGTAGAATGAATTAATAAACCAACTCTACCTAAAGAACTTTTCCCTTCTAGACGTGAAACTAAATTTGTTGGGATTTCTACATATTCTAATGTACTTCCTAGAACAAATTGATTAGGATGCAATATGAATGGATCTTTATTTCCAATTTTCACAAGAGATGTCAGGTCTTGCGCAATGTTTTTAACATCGATATATGGAATGTCTGTGTTTCTAAAAACTAAAATATTTTCATCTAATCTTACATCAACACTAGCAGGTTGTATTGCATTTTCTCCTAAGGGTTCAATAACAATATTTTTATTTTTTAATTCTTCTTTTATACTTTTATCACTTAAGACCATTTTTATACTCCAATAATTATTTAATACTAAACCCCATATTTACATTAAACGTAATAGTTAATTGACCTGAATTAATTTCTGTAGAGGGAGCTGCATAAGCCATTTTTGTCATCATCATATCTGACTCAGGCAATGGTTGCGCAAAATTAGTAGGTGAGTGTTCAGATATATAGAAAGGCGTTCCAAGAGAGACCCCAGCGTAATCAGCTAAACTTTGAGCTTTTTGTATGGCATTATTTACAGCATTTTTTCTTAATTCGGTTTCATATTTTGAAGGGTTTTCGATTGAAAAGTTTATACTGTTTATTCTTAAATTATTTCCAACTGAATTTGGGCCAGTTGATAACTGGTCTATTAGTGAACCCACATTTTTCAAATCTCTATATTTAAATTTGGTGTTATGAGTGACTTTGTAGCCTGTTAACTTAGACTTTCCTTGACTATATTGGTATTGAGGAGAAATTGTATATCGCGTAGTTGCTATTTCTTTTTCTTTTATTTTATTTTTGTCTAATATATTAAGTAATATGTTATTAGCAAAAGAAACTTCTTCTACTGCATTAGATACACTTAAATTTGTTGCTTCAATTCCCACGCTAATTTCAATTATATCGGCATCAACTCTTACTGATGAAGAGCCGGAAACAATTATTCCGTTTTGTGAATTGGAAATAATAGTACTACTTTGTGATGACATACTTTTAGCTATATCTGTACCTTGATAAACCTTTGCATTCAATGGGATATTATTTTGATTCTCCTGAGAGTTACTTAATTCATTCGCAGTACAGGAAATTAAAAATAATATAATTGGTACTGTAACTATATATTTTGATAACAATTTCATAATATTATATTAACTTTAAACAATTTATTATAGTTTACATAAATAAAACTAAAATAATAATAAATATTTATAACAAAACGAAGTCTATGAAATATTTTTATAAAATGTGGAAAGGAATAAACGAACTTTCAGAAAGTTTGCTGATTGGAATATTATTTTTTTTAATATTAAATTTAAGCCTTCAAAATTATGAAGTAGTTGGTGATAGTATGGTACCCAATTACCAACAAGGAGATAGATTATTATTAATGAAATTTTCTTATATCAAAAATATTGTTAATGATGATTACATAAAACCATTTAATCCTAAGAGAGGGGATGTTATTGTTTTTAATTATCCTTTGAACCAAGATCGAAAATTTATTAAAAGAATAATAGGTTTGCCAGGCGATACTATTAAAATCACCCAGGGTAAGGTTTATCTTAATGACATAAGAATCCAAGAACCTTATTTAAATAACGATAAATATAAAGATTTATCTGATTTCGGCCCTGTAACGATACGTAATAGAAATGTATTTGTGCTAGGAGATAATAGGTGGGTAAGTAATGATTCTAGAAATTGGGGTGTTTTGAGCTATGATTTTATCATCGGAGAGCCGATGATAAAATACTGGCCGTTAAAATAATTTATTTAAAAAAGAACCAATTGTCTGTAGATTCAAATTGCCATCTTTCAAAGTTTCTGTCAGAAACTCCAGATCTTCCGCTTCCAAAAAACCATCCTGCATCTGTATTATCACAAGCTAAAGGATTAGCATCTCTATATTCTCTCGAAATAATGACATCAGAAAAAGAATTGACACCTTTATTTTGATATTGTTTAAATACTTCTTCACTTGAAACTTCTAAAAATGAAGGAGCATATGTTTTTCCATTTTTTACTTGGACTTCAACTGCTATTTCACCCCAAGTGTTTTCATCACCAAATGTTCCTATCTGTTGTCCGGCTTTTACTTCTGAACCTTCTTTCAAGCCATCTAACAGAGAAACGTGAAAGTATCCGAAATAATAACCAGGGTTATTTTTTGATACAATTTTAAAATTAGATTCAGTTCCGTATGGATTTTCCTTGTATGTAACACCAATAATATAACCGTCTACCGGAGAAAAATATTTAATTGACATCCATTCAAATGTATGAGGTGTTTTGGCATATAAATCACTTGAATTAGGAACTCCAACAGGGATTAGATAGTGTTTCATACTTTTACAATTTTTATTTGTGGGATCATATTCATCCGTACTAGGCGTATAATTGTGACCTACGCCAGATCTGATTTTTGATATTTTTGAAAATTTTTCAATTTCAGTAAAATTAAATTTGGCTATTTTTAGAGGATTAGAGGGGTCAAAGCTATCTGCATATTTTAGCTTATCCCAAAAATCTTTGGTTTCTCCGCCACTACCTGCATTGTCTTTTTTTGCTTGAGCTATCCCTTTTAGGCATTCATCTCTTGCCACAGCAGGAACATTTGCACATGGATTTTCTGAATTCATATCTATACGAGATTTATCGCCTTTTTGAATTTGAGTCGAAGGTACTTGATGTGTGTTTGATTTATTTGATATGGAACTCATTTGGGTAGCCATTTGAATGTCGGAGATTGTTTTTTGTATACACATATTTTTTGAAAGGTCAGGGGCGCTTGAACAAAGTTTTTTTGGGTCTAGTTTTTCCAACGTTCCTGAAATCATTGCTGATTGAATTGCATTAGAAATAATTTTAGTTAGGTCATCTGGTGATGAAATATTAGGCGCAGGGGAAGGGATTACAATTTTAGGTTCACTATCTTTGATTGGAGCTTTTGAATTATTAGGGGTTTTAGGTGTTGAAACAATTGGAGTAGGAGAAACTGGTGGGATATTAACTGGAGGAGTAGAGTTGACTGTTTTAGGATCAGAAGAATATTTAGAGTCAGTGTTGGTTTTAGTATTGGATGTAGAAGTAACGGTTGGTTTAGGTTCGTTTTTCTTTGGAATAGGATTAGACTTAGGTGATGGAGCAGGTGCAGCAGTGGATTTTGAATCAGGTATTTGCTTTGAAGAATTAATACTTTGAGTGTTAGTTTGATTTAATTGAACATTGTTTTCTATGGTTTTTGTTGCGTTACTATCTCCACAAGCTATTATCGGCGAAATTAATAAAATTAAAATAAGATTTATTTTTTTAAAATTACTCATATAAAATTCTCTGGGTGAAATAGATTATTAAAAATAATTATATTAATATAATAAAATTAGTAACAATCTGCAAACTAAAGTTGTAGAATATATAGGGTATTTTTAAGGACCGGTAGCTCAGTTGGTAGAGCGCAACACTTTTAATGTTGATGTCGTGGGTTCGAGCCCCACCCGGTTCACACCTTCACAACGCAAATTCCTCCTTCACTTAAACAATGTCTTACTTTGGTATATTTTAAGTATGGATATTTAACGATATTAAGTAAAAAAGTATAACCAAGAATTGCTTGATTTAAAATTTTCTATTTAAATTTCCAATCCACCCAACTATCACTAGTAAGATTAACTGAATTATTCCTCTTATAACATGACCTTGTTGCGATAGCTTGTTTCCACCAATCTCAATATCATTTATCCACATATTTATGTTTGCCCAATACACCACTATAAGAAAAACAATGAACCCTAAGCTAGCAATTCTTCTTGATGAAGGTATTATTATTAAAATGCCTAATATAATTTCAACAATCCCGCTTATATAAACCCAAAATAGAGGATATCCGATAATTTCTGGAACAATGGGTTTAAACCAATCAGGGTCTAAAAAATGCTGAATCCCTATATATATAAACCACCCACCATAAATAATTGATAATAGTATTTTTATATAATCTACGTTTATTTTTTTTAATGTTTTAATAATCACTGTTTAATATTAATTTTAATTTCTTTTTTATAATAGTTCGTATAGTATGTAACGATAATTTGTATATTTTACTATGATAAGAATAGCTACAGCCATATTTGCCAGTTATATTATTGGAGCCATTCCATTTTCGTTTATGATTGGATCTAAATATAAACAAAACTTGTTTCTTAAGGGAAATAGGAAATCTGGTGCTGCCAATGTTTTAAAAACTTCAGGATTAAAACCAGCTCTTTTGGCTTTTACAGCGGATTTTACTAAAGGTTCAGGAACCATGATTGTTGCAAGATCAATGGGTTTTGAAAGTTCTATCGTTTTGTTACTAGCTATGAGTACAATTGTAGGACATTGGAAATCTATTTTCATTAGATTTAAAGGTGGAGATGGATACGCAACATTAGCTGGAATAACCCTTGCAATGTTTAACATGGCCGGTTTTATCACATTTGCCGGTGCTGGAATGATTACTTATGGGGCACGATTTTTTAAGTATTCTTCTACTTTAAGCGTCCCTGGCGGATATTTAATATTGTTAATTTGTACAAGAAATGTAAATTTACAGGTAACCGGTATGGGAGTTATTTACTTCCTGGTTTTCTTCAAATCCAACTATGCAGTTATAAGGCAAAAATATCTAAAATAAATATTTAATTAGGTTATGAAATCTAGTAACTATAAAATTGGTATAGATTTAGGCGGAACTAAAATAGAAATTATTTTAATTGATACAATCGGGCGTGAAATATATAGAAAAAGAATTAAAACACCTGTAAATAATTACAAATTAACTGTTCAATCAATAACCAATTTAGTCTCACAGGCAGAAGAATCTATTAATGATAAAGCCACTATAGGTATAGGCATTCCAGGAAAACTTTCTTTAAAAACAAATTTTATAGAATATTCAAATAGTACTTACCTTATAAATAAACCATTAATCTTTGATTTAGAGCAATCACTAAACAGATCGATAAAGGTACAGAATGATGCAAACTGTTTTGCTTTATCTGAATTCAAGGATGGGGCAGGTAAAAATATTAAATCATTATTTGCAGTTATATTAGGTTCAGGTGTTGGGGGTGGAATAATTATTAATGGACAACTTCATGAAGGGTCTAACTCGAATGCTGGCGAATGGGGGCACAATCGATTGCCTTGGTCAACTGACAATGAAATTAATAGTAAAATTTGCTATTGTGGAAAAAAAGGTTGTATAGAAACATTTTTATCAGGTAAAGGATTGAGAGATTCCTTTTATGAACTTACAAAAAAAAGTTTGACATCAGAACAAATAGTTGATTTGTCATTCAAACAAGACCCTTCAGCAATAAGCACTCTTGAATTATATGAAGAAAGATTGGCAAAAAGTCTATCACTTATTATTAATACTCTCGACCCGGAGATGATAGTTATTGGAGGAGGAATGTCTAACATAGACAGGATTTATCAAAATGTTCCAAATTTGATAGGCAAGTATGTTTTATCTGATTCTATAAATACTAAAATTGTGAAAGCATTGCATGGTGATTCTAGTGGTGTCAGAGGAGCAGCATGGTTATAATAATATTATCTGATAATACATAAAAAGGAATGGTAGATGGCTCATATAGAGGAAATAGCAAACGGAGTTTATGCACGAATAGTTGAGGGTTTAACAAACTCTGGAATTATTGTCGGTGATTCCGAGATTATGGTAATTGATAGCCTTCGAGTACCGAGTCACGCCAGGGCATTGATTGATGATGTGAAACGGATTTCTGATAAGCCAATTAAGTACTTGGTAGATACACACTCTCATTGGGATCATTCTTGGGGAAATGAAGAATTTAATGATTCTGTGATCATAGGGCATGATAATTGTTTTAAAGAAATGAATGATACTGAGTGGAATAAAAAATGGTTAAATACTATAGTGTCTGCTAATGATCCGTGGTCAGAAGAAGCTAAAACTGTCAATATTACGCCACCAAACCTGACTTTTCAGGATGAGATGAAAATATTTTTTGAAGAAAGGGAAATTGTGTTTAAGTATTTTGGAAAAGCACATACTAGTGGAGATATATTTATACATTTACCAAAAGAAAATATTTTATTCACTGGTGATGTTATACAAAATAAAGGCATTCCATTTTTTGGTGATAGCTATCCTAAAGATTGGCTAGAAACATCAAAAAAAATAATTAATGTTAAACCAGATATTTTCGTAGCAGGTCATGGTGAAATAGGCAATTATACTGACATGATTGATGCAAAAAATTTTGTTGATGAATTAATAAATGATTGTATAAGTACAAAATATGAAAATAACATTAATCAAATTACTAAAATATATAAACAGAAATACCATGGTTGGAGAAAAATTGAAGTAATAGAATCTACAATTCAAGATGTAATAAGTAGATTATGAAAAATATAAACTTAAAATTTGACTCGAAACCAAAATTTCTTGAAGATCTTGTGAATAACGGACATGAAGAATACGAAAAATCTAATGGCATTAAAGATGATTATAAAGAATTTTATATAACGATTACAGAAGATGAGTCAGTAGCAGGGGTTTTATCTGCATATATAGTTTTTGCAGAGATTTATATTGACGACTTATGGATTGATAAAAAATTTAGACGCAAAGGTTACGGAAGCCAATTGTTGAATTATTTATATAGACAATTTGAGGATAAAGGGTTTAACAATATAAATTTAGTTACAAGTGAGTTTCAGGCTCCTGATTTTTATATCAAAAACGGCTATGAACTTGAGTATATTCGAAAAAACAAACACAATCCTAAGCTTAACAAATATTTTTTTGTTAGATTTTTTGATAATCCAAAACAAAACCAAGGAATAATTTAAGTTTTATCAAATTTACCTTTGTGAATTATATCACTTTGTTCTATTAATATTAAATTTTTTAATATATAATTCTTTGATCGTCTATTAATATAATTAGTCAAAAATGGATAACAAGTTAACTAGATTTCTTTCAAGAAGACCATTCCTTTTTATATTTGTCACTATAATGCTAACGGGTATTTTTTCCTATGTTTCATCTTCAGACGATGAAGTTGATGAAGTTAGTTTCGATACTGGGGGAAAAATATTTGACTTAAGTGAAAAAATAAGCCGAAACTTTCAATCTCCTGTTCATGTTACATCTGTTATATTTGAATCTAAATCAGGTGATTTACTTACACCTGATACTTTTAATGAAATAATGCAAAATCAATTAAAAGTTACTGAATTAGATCAAGAAGGTCTCCTTTCATCTAATGCTGGTTTGGAAAACAAACAATTATTATTTAGTTACTATGATTTGAATTCAGGTACAGAGATTCCTGGAATTTCAACTTTGGTTGACATCACAGATCAGTTTCTTAAAGAATTTATGATGTTGCCTAATGGAGTTAAAGACGCAAATTATGATCAATTGAAATTTGCCCTCGCTCAGGTTTTGCAACCAACAAATTCTTCTAACCCTTTAGAATGGTTACCTAGAGATTCTAAATATACTAACTTTGTTGAAGTAGAAAATGAGTATGGTAAATATAGGGAATGGAAATCTAGTGCATTATTAGCCAGTGTTTTATTAGATAATCAAAAATTAGGTGGTGGTAACGTTGATTATGGATTAGGCGGTGATACTGCAACTATAGATAAAGAACGAGTAGGAAGAGAAATAGTTAAAATATTGTCTGGTGAAGAAATCACTTACAATTTATGGCCCATTGCTGTCGATGTAAATCTATACTCTGAAGAACAAGGTGGAGCTTCAGGTACTTATTTGGTTTTTACAGTTATTGCAGCAATAATTGTTTCTGGATTTAGTTTAAGATCTTATTATACTGTTGCAATCATTGGTTTTGGTATTGCAGCACTGATTATATGGTTGAAAGGAATGATTAGTATTTTAGGTCTTAAAGGAGGCCTGATAGTTGACTTTATAGTTCCTATATCTATGGTTTCTCTCGGTGTTGATTTTGCAATTCATGCTATCAGACGATACCAAGAAACTAAACAAGAATTAGGTACAGACGTAAAACGCTCCCTTTCAATTGGGCTAACAGCTGTATCAGGAGCTTTGATACTGGCAGTTTTAAGTGATAGCTTGGCTTTTTTGGCTAATACTGTCACTGGAATTGAAGCTTTGATTCACTTTGGTTTTGCAGCAGCAACTGCTACAGTTTCTTCATTTATATTACTTGGTATTATGGCCCCAGTGGCTTATATGAAAATTGATCAATTACTCATCAAATATAACCAAGTAGATAACGATATTAATTTGTATATTAAAATTTTATTTGGAATTTTAGCAGCATCTTTAGCAGGAACATCTGTAATATTAACAGTAGCTTTTGATCCGGGGTACGGTGGACTAATATTGTTAACGTACTTACTAATATTTTTAATCCTGCCTTTAGTTATATTGAGATTTTATGGTAAAGTAAGTATTTTCTCATCTGATAAGCAACAAAATCCAAATATTATCAGAAATATTTTTAATAAATTTGATGTAGTAAAATATTTATCTAATATCGCTAATTATAAATATTCAGTTGTATTATCTGCTCTTTTTATTACTGTTTTTGCAGGATATTATGCATTGAAATTGCAACCAACTTTTGAGGTCACGGATTTTTTTGACCCCAATTCTGAATTTGTTATTGGTTTAGATAAACTAGATCATTATTTTAGTGAATCAGCAGGCGAACCAGCAGAAATATATTTTGAAGGAACATTCTACTCAGTTGAATTTATTGATTTATTAAATGAATTTTCTTTAAATCTTAAAAATAATAAATATGTTGGCAAAACAGTAGATGGTGATATTCAATATTATGATTTAACTATTTTTGATCTTATGAAAACGATACTTGCTAATGACTTTGCTAGAACTTTGTATTCTAATCATGAACAAGGTACTAAAACACCAATTTCAGATGATGATGGTGATTTTATTTTTGATACATCAAAACAAATCGAATCATTATTTAAACTTGCTCCTGTAATTGGAATTCCAAAATCAAGTAATGAATTTCTACTTACCCCTGATTCTGTAAATACTTTTCTAAGATATGATGTGAAAAACAATGTTTCTTTTATGAGGCAGCAGGTAGGTATACCAGGTACTGGTAGCTTTGATACTATTATAAGTGCCTACGATCAAATTAATAAAGATATAAAATTATTTGAAAATTATGACAATAAATCATTGCTAGATTATGGAGTCACAGGATCTCCTTTTGTTAGAGAAGCACAAACCTCAGCTGCTACTGATTCGTTAAGACAATCTATTCCCGTGGCTGCCATAGGAGCTTTATTATTATTACTTGTTGCAACTAGAAATTTTTATTATTCATTAGTTACGGTTTTTCCATTATTACTAATTGTTGTTTGGTTGTATGCAATTATGTATGCATTTGGATTTGGACTTAATTTTGTTACAGCAACAATAGGAGCTGTTTCAATAGGAGTTGGTTTGGATTTTTCTATTCATATGACAGAAAGATTTAAACAAGAACTTAAAATTCAAAAAAATAAGAGAACAGCAATGAAAGTATCAATGAGAGGAACCGGATTAGCATTACTTGGGGCGGGAGCTTCCAGTATAGCTGGATTTAGTATTCTTTCATTTGCTCCTATGCCTTTATTTTCTACATACGGAGTATTGTCTGCATTTATGATTTCATTTGCAATGTTATCATCAATATTGATATTACCATCTCTACTTTTAATAGTTACAAGGAATAAGAAATAGCTTGTTAAATCAAGTGTCTAATTCAGTATCATCACTATTTGCGTATTCAGCCATAGAAGCATCGTATACACTTATGTTTTTATATCCAAGTAATTGCAGTACAACAAATACGTGCGCCGCACGTATTCCTCCCTGTCAGTAAGTGGTGATTTTTTTATCAGGAGTGATATTCTTTTTTTGAAGAATACTCTCAATTTCACTTTGGGATCTGAATTTATTATTATTATTATTATCAATAAATTCTAACCATTCTACATTTACAGATCCAGGAACATGTCCAACTCTTTTATTACCTCTTGAATTCGAACCGGTATATTCATCTAAGCTTCTTGTATCTAATATAATTGATTTTGGATCATGAATTAAATTTTTCAAATCTTCAATTTTACAAATAAGTTTAGTATTTTCATTTATATCAATGTCAGAATCTGTGGGTTGAATTTTCTGAGATTTATTAAAAGCATAGTTAAACCCAGATTCAATAGGATATTGATGGTGTAACCATTCCTTCCATCCACCATTTAAAACTTTCACATTTTTAATTCCAAAGTAATTTAGGCACCACCAAAATCTACTTGAATATAAATTACCTGAATTATCATAAGCAACTATTTCTGATTTACTATTTATATTTAAAGAATTCATTAATGATCGGAATTCATTCTTGTTCATAATGTGAGGGTTTTCTATTGGATTATTTTCAAACCCGTTTTGCTTAATATAATGATGCACGGGTAGGGTGATAGCGTTTTTAATATGAGCCCTTTGATATAAATCACTCACATCACAATCAATTATAATAAGATTTTTATTGTTAAGCTTATCAAAAACTTCTTTGGCATCTATCAAAATAGAATTATCAGTGTATTCCATATTGTTTTTAATTTATAATTTAATAATAGTCAAACGATTATAGATTAACTATATATTTATTTAAATAAGGAATTTATATGAAAATAGCCGATAATATAAATGTTTTATCTAATCAATCCGTGACTATTTTAACTGGGTCCTCTTCAGGAATAGGTCTTCAATTATTGGATTTGTTATCTAAAAATTATCAAAATATTCTTGTAATAAATCGAAACGAAAATAAAACTATTCCTTTAATTGAAGAACAATTATCAAAATACCCATCAACTAGAATATCTTATTTAATTGCTGATTTATCTGATCAAACAGAAATATTGAAACTTACTCAATTTATTAAAAATCAAAATATTAAAATAAATATTTTGATTAATAACGCAGGTGTTTTGCCACTTAAAAGAGGCATATCTAAACAAGGTGTTGAGTTAACATTTGCTGTTAATCACATTGCACCATATCTTTTAAGTACTCAAATGCATAACAATGGTTCATTTAGTAATAATTCATTAATATTAAATAACAACTCTGTTGCTCATTATAAAGCTGAAGGTAATTTTGACATTTTCGAGTCCAATCAGCATCAAAACTTATCACGTCTTCAACTTTACAGAGAATCTAAATTAGCTAATTTATGCATGACTTATATATTAGCTGAAAAATTTGCTAAGGATAATATCATTGTAAATGCCTTTCATCCAGGAGTGGTTTCAACTAATTTGTTATCTAATTATGGATGGCTATCATTTATCGGATTTGGATTGAAACTTTACGGAAAATCACCATCCTCATCTGCAAAAGAAATATTTGAGGTATTATCAAAATGCAAAAATGAAATGATATCATCAAAATATTTTTCTGATGGTAAGATTGTCAAATCTTCTGAAACTTCTTATGATAAAGATATACAAAATAATTTATATAATATTACTATTGGTTTAACTAATTCTGTAACGATGGAAAATTCATAATATGTTAAAAAAAGCTTTTTATAATACTAAAAATTCTGTATTTAATTTTTATTCTATATTTATAGCATCTCTTCTTAATATATTTGTGCCTATAGGTAAAAAGTCTAATTGGATTATTGTTGGAAATATGACTTATCGTCATATATCTAGGATGATATTAACTGGATTTTTAATCATGATTCCTTTGATTATCACTTATACTATCGTTGTATTTTTGATAGGAATAATTGATGGTGTACTTGCCCCTTATATATCGTTATTTTTTGGTGGTAAAAGAATTTTTGGATTAGGCGCACTTGTATTACTTCTTCTTGTTTATGCAGTAGGTATGTTAAGTACAAGATACTTTGGTCAAAAACTTGGTGATGCTATACAAAACTTTGTAATGAGAATGCCAGTGGTTGGATCATTATATTCATCAGCAAGACGATTAATAGAATCACTTGCTGGAACAAAAGATGCTACAACAGGATTTAAAAGAGTAGTTATGATAGAACATCCTAGAAAAGGGATGTGGTGTATTGGGTTTTTAACTTCAATAGTTGAAATTTCTAATACCCAAACTATGGCTACCGTTTACATTCCAACAGCTCCTACACCCAATTCAGGATTTGTTGTTATGGTTCCATATAAAGAAGTCCAAGATACAGACTTAACGGTACAGGAAGCTATGAGTATGGTTTTATCAGGTGGTATTATTGCTCCTGAGTCTTTTAATAAAAAATCTATTACATCTGAGGATGTTGAAAAAATTGATTCAGCAGATAATAAATCAGAAGGATAAATCTTGATTGAAGAAAAAATACAACAATTTTTAGATAATTATAATATCAATCACGAAATGATGGAATGTGATCCTGATTTAGCAGACACAGAGCTATTTTGTAAAAATTATAATATTCCTAAAGCAAATTCAGGAAACGCGATTATTGTTGCATCTAAAAAAGAACCTTTTACTTATAGTGCATGTTTAGTTACCGCGGAATATAAACTAGATGTAAATAAAACAGTTAGAAAATTGATGGGTGTAAAGAGGTTATCTTTTGCAACTGCAGATAAAACTCAAGAGTTGACAGATATGATGATTGGAGGAGTTACAATTGTTGCTCTTCCATCTGACTTGAAAATTTATGTAGATAAAGTCATAGAATCTTTAGATTATATTGTTATTGGCGGAGGATCTAGATCCCAAAAAATAAAATTACCTACCAATGAGTTAACTAAAATACCTAATATTGAATTTATAGAAAATTTAGGTATACCAATTAGTTAATTAAATCTTTTGGTGGAATCCACCCACCTAATTCTTTTTCTAGAACCTTCCCAATTTTAAGAGCAACATGATCGTTTGTGGGAGAACATATGATTTGTAGTCCTATCGGATATCCTTCAGAACTTGTACCACACCTTAGTGTAAGTATTGGCCATCCAGTAACATTGTATGCTCTTAAAAAAGTACCTTTTGTTACATAATTCCAATCATCTTCCCTAGCATCCATTATTTCATTATGTGGAAATCCTGATTTATGTAGCACAGGAGCAATTAAAACATCGTAATCATTAAAATATGATAATGATTTGCTTTGGTAATTATTTAATTCTTGAATTAACTCAGACATATCAACTGCTGATTTGTTTTCGTATTCTTCAGCAATATTAAACCTTGCTTTAGTCCATTTATGAGGAGTTTTAGTATTTGATCGTTCTAATAGTTGCTTAAGGTAATTTCGTTTATCATAATTTGCAATATTTCCCGCAATCGTATCTCCTTCGTTAATTATCTCAGTATTTATTTCTTTTATGGAATTTACTTTCGAATCCAGAATTTTACATACATCTTCTATAACTTTTATCGTATCTGTATCTGACGATATTGATTTTGTTGAATGATAATATCCTATATTTAATTTATCTAAAGTTACATCATCTGGATTATTGATATCATTCAGCAAAACTGTTGGATCAATATTATCAAATCCAGATATAACATTTATCAGTGGTATTAAATCATCTACAAATCTTGCTAAAGGACCAATTGATGTTAGCAGGTCACTTGGTCCTGCATCGAAAGATATTGCATGACCAGTTCTAGGAACTCTACCAAATGTTGGTTTTAATCCTGCAATTCCGCAATGATGGGCAGGCATCCTAATACTTCCTCCGGTATCAGTTCCTATATCAAACACTGATCCACAAGCTGCAATTATTGCAGCAGCACCTCCGCTACTACCACCAGGAGTTAAGTCTATATTATATGGATTATTTGTTTTTCCATAAACAACATTATCAGTTTCTCCTCCCATAGTGAATTCAGGTGTATTTGTTTTACCAAGTAGAATTGCTCCGGCATCAATTAATCTTTGTGCAACAGTTGAATTTTCTTTTGGAATATGATTTTTTCTTCCCTCTGTTCCCCAAGTACTTATGATATTTTTAGTATCAAATGAATCTTTTAGTGTAAATGGTATTCCAAATAATGGAAGATTTTTGAATTTGTCATAGTTTTGATCCATTTCTTTTGCAGTATTTATAGCAGAATCAAATGACTCTTGTACAACTGCATTTAAAGAGCTGTTAATCTTCTTAATTTGGTTTATATGAGTTTCTGTTAATTCTTCAACAGATATTGTTTTATTTCTTAAGATTTTAAGTAAATCTTGTAGTGGATAAGTTACGATTTCTTTAATTGACATGATTTTATCTTTATATTTATTAAATAAAATATTATTATTATAAATAATAAAAATATAAATTCAATGATGGTAAAAAATATTGGAATTATTTTGGATTAATTGGAGCAAAGGCATAAAACTAATTCTTTCTGATGGTGAGAATAGGGAAGAAATAGGTGGAGTGCGAAAAACAAAAAGTGGATTTGATGCTTGGGCAAAAACTTTTGGATATGATCCCGGGCGAGCAATTAAAGGATTAACTTCTTTAGATGAAGGAAGAGAATTTGTAGAAAGTTTTCAACCTTGGGATTTGTATGATTTAGGAAGAGGTTTAGTTGTAGAACCTGACGTTAGGAATGAATAATTCATAATTCTTTTAAATTTTGAATTTCATTAATCGTTTCTACCCATAATTTCTTTCTGTATTCATTTTCACTCAACTCAAAGTAATGATTTTTCATTTCAATTTTTGATAAATTATCTAATTTATTGATCTGCTCAATGATATTTGTTTGTATTTTATAGGCTTTTTGTGGTTTTTCCTGCCATTTATATTTAATATCACCACTAATTAGAATCAATACTGCTGGTATTCTATCTAAATTCTTTGACAAGAAATAATCTGTCAATTTTTCATTTTCAGACCTTCTAAATATTTTTAATTTTACATTATTGATTAATTCTGAAATCGCAATAAAAATTGGTATATTAAACATCGAATCAGGACAAAAATCTTCAGTTAAAATTAAAATCTCTGAATTTTCCAATTTTTTTGATAAATTTAAAATTAATTTATTTAAATTCTTGTTTTCTAATACATTATCAGTTATTTTTTTAAAATCACTTTTATTTTCTTGCATCGAATTAATATATTCATTCCATTCCATACTTTTATTTGATTGCAAAATATTGTTCATTTTATATTTCTCCAAAAAAAAACCCCCAATAAAATATTGGGGGTTTTATAAATAGACGTAATTATCCCCGCTATGTGTTTCCACAACAGCAACTAGATTTTACATTTGATAAATTTATGTTATTCATTGATTTAATTTGAATATTTATAATATTTTACTAGTTTTTGTTTAAATTATAAAAGATACTTTTAGTACATTATTTTAATAAGGTGAATAGATGTCAGGAATTAATGAGAATATATATTTAAATAAACTTAACCAAAGATTAAACGATATTGCTAATGAATTCAAAGGATTATGTGGTGTATGTATATATGACCCTGATACTAAATGGTATTTTGGAATTAACGATGATATGACTTTTCCAACTGCATCAAGCATTAAAATTCCAATATTAATAAAATTACTATCTGATGCTGATAAAAAGTTAATTAATTTATCAGATGAAATTGTTATTACTGAAGAAATGAAATCAAGAGGTAGTGGCATTATTCATAAAATGACAGGTTCAGTAAAAATGACTATTGAAAATCTTGCAATCTTAATGATTAATTTATCAGATAACACAGCAACTAATTTATGTATAGATATAGCAAATCAAAAAGAGATAAACGAAATGTTATCTACTTATGATTTTGGAACTATGAAATTAAATAGGAAAATGCAAGATTATCAAGCAATCAATGAAGGGAAAGAAAATATTGCTACTCCTAAAGAAATGAACATGATATTACAGATGTTAGATAACAAATCTTTATTTAATGAATCTGTATCTAACAAAACTTTAGATATTTTAGCCATAAACAAAAGTACTCCTATTTCACAGCCTCTTCCTGAAAATATTAAAGTTGCAGGTAAAACTGGAGGAATGCCAGGTGTAAGATGTGAAACTGCTATAGTTTATCTAAATAATAGACGATATATATTAACGGTAATGACATCGTACGGAGGGCAAAGTGAAATCCCGCAAAATTATTTGAATGGAGAATACAATGGTTCAGATATTATTTCTAAAATTAGTTCTGAAACTTATAAGTATTTCAATACAATAGATAATTCCTCTGCATTTGGACAAGGCCTTACACAAACTATAAATTATTAATATTATGCACCTTAAAACTGATAATTCTTCCTTACCTTTTTTTAAAAAAGATTTTTTCAGACTATGGTTTTCAGTCTTGATTTTTGCCGCAGGACAATATCAAGAACAGCTATCAGTAGGATACATAGTTTATGAATTAACAAACTCTGAAATTCAGGTGATTTTTTTCTATACAGTTAGAGTAATACCAATAATAATTTTTTCAAATTACATAGGTTATATAGCTGATTTAATAAATAGAAAAAAATTACTGAGTATAATTATGTTTTTAGGGTCAGTAGGATTGTTCTTTTTTTCGTTGTTGATGTATTTAGAAATTTATAATTTTTCTATTATTATGATTTTTGTTTTTTTTAGTGGGTGTATATGGTCTGGTGTAATGATTACTCAACAATCTTATTCGTATGATATTGTTGGGCCTAAATTTGTTTCACAAGGAACTGCATTAACTAAAGGTGCTGATAGAATTGGAGGAATAATAGCAGGCTATTTTTCGGGTAAATTAGTTTCTAATTATTTTCATTACCCATTTTTATTATCAGCTTTATATCATTTGTGTTCTTCAATTTTAATACTTCCAAATTCTAAAATTGCTAATTACTCCCCAGTTCGTAATAATAAAGAAAAACCCAAAATATCTGAAATTTTATATATATTAAAAAACAACAATGTTTTACTTGTATTAATTATTTTAACTATAACAACTGAAATTTTTGGTTTTTCACATAATAGTATTATGCCAATTCTTGTAAAAGATGTTTTAAGAGGCGATGCAGATGACTTAGGATTTATGATGATTTTGAGACAATTAGGTGGAATTATAGGAATTTTATTAATTATCGCTTTTGGAAATACTCAAAAAAAAGGATTATGGTTATTATATTCAGCTCTAGGCATGTCTTTTTGTGTTTTCTTTTTAGGTCTTTCTAATAGTAATTTAATATTTATTGTTGTACTATTTTCTCTTAATATCTTTTCTTCTTCATGTGATTCTTTGTATCAAATAATTGCACAAAAATCTGTATCTAATAAAGATAGAGGGAAAGCTTTAGGTGCTTGGACCTTTGCATTAGGATCGGGTCCTTTGGGTTATTTAATAATTGGATTAATTATAACTGCTGTTAACACATATGATTTTACAGGGTTAACTAATCAATATTATAATGCTCCTGGCCCTCAATTGGCATTAAATTTAAATGGATTTATATTAATTCTTCTAGTATTAGTAACATTCAGATATGCGAAAAAGTTAAGAGAATTTAAAACTTGATTTATTTTTTTCTTTTACTAGTCCATCTCGGTTGATCACAAATTTGACCTAAAAATTCTACTATTGTGTGAGCTCCCATATATGAAGTTATACCTGTTCCCACATCCAGTTGAGGGTTAACTTCTACAAGATCAAATCCAATAATGTTTGCATGTTTTGCTAGTACGGATAATGAATCTCTTAGTTCTATATAAGTCATGCCGTTTGGTTCAGCAGAAACACACCCTGGAACTAAAGGTAAATCAAGAACATCAATGTCTATAGATACGTATACGGGTGCTTCTTTTGGTACTAAAGTAGCCATTCCATTAGGCCCCATATCATAAAACTCTTTCATTCCAATAACTCGATTTCCGTCATTTTCAGAGTCTTCTATTTGAGATTTTTTGTTTCTTATACTTCTTATACCTACCTGAGTGAGGCTTTTCACATGATCCATGTGGTGTATATGTCGAAAAGCATGGGAATTAGTATATTTATAACCGTGAATAAAAGGAGAGTAGTCTATATGAGCATCAAAATGAACTACATGGAGAGGGGTATCGTATGCTCTTACTACCGGAAAAGTAATTGCATGGTCTCCTCCTATAACAACAGGCATTGCGCCTGAATCTAATACCATCTTAGTTAGATCAGTTATATTTTTAAAAGTTCCTTCTACATCTGCAGGAATTACATCTGCATCTCCAACATCTACAATCCTATTGTTATCGAGTTCGTATTTTAAAAACACTTTATCAGTATCGTGATCAAAATATCCTTCATCTCCAAATCGAAGAGAATGTTCTCTTATAGATCTTGACCCAAGTCTTGAGCCTGGCATAAACGGAGATCCTTCATCTGTTGGGGCACCCATAACTGCTATATCTGCATCTAATTCTGTTAGATTATTGCATGTTGGTGTTCTGAGAAATGAAACCAAACCTGAAAATGCGTGGGTTGGTTTATTGGGTTGAGGAGAATTTTTATTAGCCATTTTAATTCCTTATTTTAATTCAGATAAATAATCTTTCATTCCACTTTGAAGCATATTAGTTACTCCAGAACAAAACCATTGAAATCCTGCTTCTTTATAAAATTTAAAATCATCAGCATTTCGAGCTATTGTTCCACAAGCTTTTCCATTCGCAATTGCTATTTTACTTAGGTTAGAAATTGTGTCTCTAACTCTAGGGTCATTGATTTGCCCATGTATTCCAAAAGAGGACGAAATATCTGATGGACCAAAAAACAAAACATCTACTTCATCTATCGATGATATTGCATCTACATTTTCCATTGCTTCTGTAGTTTCAATTTGAATTGCAACTAATGTTTCTTTGTTAGAATTATCAACATGTTCTTTAACTGATTGGGGTATACCATAAGCAGATCCTCTTCCACTTGCCAATCCTCTTTTACCTATAGGGGGATATTTCACAGAATCTACAACACTTGTAGCATCAAGTTTGTTGTTAATTAGAGGCATCAACACTCCTTGAGATCCTGCATCTAGAAATTTTTGAATTACTTGTTGGTCGTTTTGTCCGATTCTTGTTACTGATGATATATCTCTTAGTTCCGCAGCTCTAAAGTGTTCTTCGGCCAAATTTGGATTGAAAGTAGTATGTTCTCCATCTACTATTACAAAATCAAAACCAAGTAATCCCATTATCTCTGTTATATTAGGATTAATAACGTTTTGGAATAATCCTATAACATTTTGTCCGGAATTTAATTTTTCTTTCATTAAGTTTTTATTCATATCTACTCCTAAGATAAATTTTCCATGGCTATAACAGTTTCTCTTACTGCTTCAGCGGATTTTTTCAAATCTGTTTGTTCAGAATCTGAAAGTTCATATTCTATAATTTCTTCAATTCCATTTTTCCCAAGTTTTGCAGGAACTCCAAAATATAAATCATTTATTCCATACTCACCCTGTAAATATGCTGTTGTTGGCAAAACTGTTTTCGCATCAGCGCATACTGCTTCTACCATCTGCACAATTGAAGCAGAAGGTGCATAAAAGGCACTACCTGTTTTTAAATAATTTACAATTTCTGCTCCTCCATTTTGAGTTCTTTCAACTAATTTATTTAGTTTATTTGGCTCTATTGATTTAGCTAAGCTTTTACCTCCAATGAAACTGTTGTTAAGTAGTGGAACCATAGTGTCTCCGTGGCCACCTAATACATTAGATGAAATAGAATTGACAGAAGTTTTTTCACTTTGAGAGATAAATGTGGTAAATCTAGCTGAATCTAAAACACCTGCCATCCCAAATATTTTATTAGGTTTTTTCCCGCTTATCTTAAATGCTTGCATAGCCATCGCATCAAGGGGGTTTGTTACTACAATTACTAAAGCATCAGGAGATTGATCAAGAGATTTCTGAGTCACCTCTGAAACTATATTCATATTTATCTTGAGTAAATCATCTCTAGACATACCAGGTTTTCGGGCAATTCCAGAAGTGATTACTATTACATCAGAATTTTTTGTTATTTCATAATCAGTTGAACCTGATATGTAATTATCTAATCCTAAAACCGGGCCGGATTGTAATATATCTAACGCTTTACCTTCAGCAAGACCTTCAGTAATATCAATTAATGCTACCTCTGAGTAACTTTTTTCAAATAATCTCTGAGCTGTTGTTGCTCCTACGTTTCCTGCTCCAATGACAGATATTTTTTTATTCATTTTTAGCCTTTAATAAATTATTTTATAAAAGATAACGATGACTGAATTATACTCATCATTTTTACTACCTTCAATAATTAGTCTTATTAATTATCCCAAGGTTTAATAGCATTTTTAAGCAATTTGTATCCATCTAAAAATCCTGGTCTATCTCCAGAGTATACTTCATCAAATATTTCTAAAGATTTATCTAACCAACTATGAAGATCTTTATTGTCAGGGTTTGCGTCAATATACGCATCTCTTATAAGTACAAAATGAATTCTTGGGTCATAAGGTTGTTTAGTTCCTCCCACCCATTCATCACCGTCTAATAATCTAAGTAGCATAGCATCAGCTGATCCCAGCGTTTGTTCATGTATTGGCGGACCTGACATTCTATGCATAACTGAAGTCATATCTCTTCCATTTCCAGTTGTGTAACCCATTTCATTCCATGTTTTTCTCATATCAATATCTTTTCCAATATGTTTAGCAACCATACTTCCAAATTCTCTTAGAGGATCGGAAATATCTGCTAATAAATCTGTTAACCTGTCACCATCTAAGTCTGTTGATAACACAATTGTATTTTGCTTATTGATTAAATCCCAAACTAATAAGCCATAGTTGGTATCAGCTATATGTTGCTCAATTTTACCAGACCAATTTTCCATACCATCTTTGAAGTCTGAGGGTAATAGATTAATTATTTTATCGATTTTTTCTTTATGTTCTGTATATGGATCAACAGCATATTTTCTGCCAACTTCAAACTTTGTTCCTTGTAGTAACCATGAATGTAATCCTGCATTAATTCCGTCTTCCATAGCTTGAGTAGGTTTGGTAGCTACTCTTCCAACATGCCCAGTTTCATGTACTAGTTGAAGAAACAATCTATTTGCATAAGCCATCTGTACACCCGGAGTATTCATCTCAGAATGAACAACGCCGTCTTCATTTACATTGAATACTGATTTATCTTGTGAATATGGCAAGCAGGGCATACTTCGTACTACTGTAATAGGTCCATATGGCCTTACATTACAATAAACTCCAGCCTGTGTTCTTAATGGAGCATTTCCTGATTTTCCCATTACAACAACCTTATTCCCTTTTCCGTCATTCACATAAGCATCTCCTGCTGTTGACCATTTAATTGACGTACAAGGCAAATTTCCAAACCAAGATAAACATTCAAGTTCAGTATCATGTCTGTATTGAGACCACATAGGAACAGCATAAAAAGGTAATCCTAAAATATCAACAGCCGCAATAGTTCCTAAAAGAGCATACGCATCAGTAAGAGAGTGTGCTATCGGATTTATATTATTATTGTGATTTCCACCTTTCCAAACTACTGCGTCAGGAAAGCCTTCAGGTGTAATGTCTCCTTTTTCAAAAAGTTGAGATAATGTATTAAATAAATCTCCGCCATCGGCTTCGGTTTGCGCTATTTTCATTAAATCAATCATTTGATACCCTTTAAGTTAAAGTTAATAATATGTCAGCTGTATTAACTGAATCACCAGTTTTAAAATTTATATTTTTAACAACCCCTTCTTTATCAGATTTGATTGTATTTTCCATCTTCATAGACTCAATATTAACCAATGGCTGGTCTTTAGATATTTTATCTCCATTTTTAACTAAATATTTTAATATTGTCCCTGATATTGGAGAACTGATTTGTTCACCGCTTTCTACTGGTAAAGTTTCTTTAATTTGTTTTGGTTTTACAGACTTTGGTGCTTTATTTATTTCATTGATATTAGTAACTACATCATTATCAGATAATTCAGCTGAAATATTGTATTCTTTACCTTCAAAATTCAACTTCAAATCAAAAGTATTATTTTCAGGTTTTTTATTTTCAATTTGAGAGTCTGATTGTTCTAGGCTAGAAGAAGCTTTATCTGTACTGTGAATATTTAATTTGTTTTCCAAAAATGTTTGCCCTATTTCTTCAAACATTGCATAAGTTATTATATCGGGCTTGTAGTTAGTTAAGGATTTTATTTCTTTACCATATTCATTTAATGATTTGGAAGGTTTTGAAATTTTTTTATCAGTTATATATTTATTGAATATTTTTTTATTTATATTTGATGGCGGAGTTCCGTATCCTCCATTTATATACTCTTGCATCTGTTGTGATAAATTAGTATACCTTCCAGTTAAAACATTACTTACAGATTGTGCGCCAACCATTTGGCTAATTGGCGTTACCAAAGGGGGCATTCCTAGATCTTTTCTAACGTTAGGTATTTCTTTTAATACATCAGGAAGCTTATCTAAGTTGTTATTGTTACTTAATTGTGAAGCTAAATTTGAAATCATACCTCCTGGAATTTGATGAGAAAGTACATCTGCATCTATGGGAGAAAATTTTGTTGTTACATTGTAATCTGAGTATTTTTTTACTTCTTTTTCTAATATGTTTGCAATATCACTAACAGTATTCATATTTATTTCAATTTTATAATTACTATTTTTTGAATCAAAAGTTTTCGAAAGTGGTTCTATCGCTGGCTGAGATGTTCTTTGTGATACAGTTGAAACACATGTGTCTACTCCATCCACTCCTGATTCGATAGCTTTAATTTGTGTCATTGAAGCCAAACCGCTTGTGTAATGATTGTGTAATTGTATAGGAATATCGATAATTTTTTTAAGTCCTGATACGAGCATTGATGCATCGTATGGAGATAAAAGTCCTGCCATATCTTTAATACATAAGGAATCCGCTCCTAAATTTATAAATTCTTTTGCTAGACTTATATAATAATCGTTTGTGTATATTGCTGTTTTAGAGGTTTCTAATTTTCCTGACTCTCCCACGCTATAACATAGAGTAAGCTGTAAATGCTTACCTGTTTCCTTAACTGCTTTGGCTACATCTTTCAAATTATTTATGTCATTCAGGGCGTCAAATACTCTGAAAACATCAATTCCAAATTCTGCAGAAGTAGAAATAAAATCATTAATTACTTCATTTGAATAGTGTTTATACCCAACTAAATTAGCACCTCTTACAAGCATTGATAATTTTGTGTTCGGAGTTAACCTGTTTATCATTTTAAGCCTATCCCAAGGATCTTCATTTAGATATCTAATACAACTGTCAAAAGTCGCACCTCCCCATACTTCAAGTACATCATAACCTGCTTTATCTAGAAGTGGGGCAATTTCAGAAATTGTATCGTTTTTAAATCTTGTTGCAAAAAGACTTTGATGAGCATCCCTTAGTGTTGTATCTGTGATTTTTATTATTTTTGTTGACATAGTAATCCTATCTGTATATTTTCCATTGTTGATTTTTCCAATTGTTTATTCTTAGATTTTGCTTTTCTTTTTTTATTTTAGTTTGTTTTTGATTTTTCTGTATAAGTTTTTCTATTACCAATTTTAATATTGATAATTCTTTATTGTTTAATTTTATATTAGTTTTATTATTTATTATTATATTTACCATTGCATTAATTACAAAGGGATATTTCCATGTTTTTTCGGAGGTAAAACTTCTCTTTTATTTTCCAAAATCTCAAGTGATTTAATTATTGTTTCCCTTGTTTGGTTTGGTTCGATTATATCTTCTATGTATCCTTTTTCTGCTAATCTGTAGGGTGACATGACCTCGTTTTTATATTTTTCTAATAAATTTTGCTCTAATTTTTTGGGGTTTTTAGAATTTTTTAATTCCTTTCTGTAAATTAATTTTATAGCAGCTTCAGGCCCCATTACAGCAACTTCAGCCGATGGCCATGCGTAATTTAAGTCACTTAATAAGTATTTACTACTCATAACAATATAAGCGCCTCCATAGGCTTTGCGTATGATAATTGATATTTTAGGTACTGAAGCTTCTGCATAAGCATATAATAATTTAGCTCCCCGCCTAATAATTCCATTATGTTCCTGATCAGTTCCAGGCAAGAAACCAGGAACATCAACTAAGCTTATTATTGGAATATTAAAAGCATCACAAAACCTTATAAACCTCGCAGCTTTTTCAGATGCTTTTATATCAAGAACTCCTGCTAAATGGTTTGGTTGTTGTGCTACTATTGCCGAATTTTTTCCATTAAACTTACATAGACCTATGATTATATTTTTTGCATAATCATCTTGTATTTCCATAAAAGAATCTTTATCAACTATGTTAGTTATTATTTCATTCATATCATAAGAATGATTTGAGTTACTTGGTAGAATATTGTCAAGATCAACAGAGAACTCAGGGTTAACCGGATCACTTTCTGCTACTGTTTCTTGATTATTCTGTGGAATGTATTCAAGAAAATTTCTTACTTTCTTAAAACATTCTTTTTCTGTATCAAACAAAAAATGTGCGAGACCGCTTTTCTTCATATGTGATTCGCTTCCACCTAATTCTTCATGAGTGGTGTCTTCTCCTGTTACCTGTTTAACGACGTCAGGCCCAGTTATATACATCTGGCCTATATTTTTTACCATAAATATATAATCTGTCACAGCAGGTGAATAAGTAGCCCCTCCAGCTGAAGGACCAACAATTATTGAAATTTGAGGTATTACTCCCGATGATCTTACATTTTTGGTGAAAATCTTTGCATATCCGACCAGGCTATCAACTCCTTCTTGAATTCTTGCTCCACCTGAATCAATTATGCCAATAATAGGGCATCCTATTTTAATAGCAATGTCCATTATTTTACAAATTTTGTCTGCTGCAGTTAATGAAAGAGATCCTCCCATAACTGTAAAATCTTGAGAATAAACACAAACATCATTGTTGTTAATTTTACCTGTTCCTACAACAACTGAATCACCATGAATTTCTACATCTTGGGAAATTTTGAATTTATCTATTTCTGTAAAAGAGTTTTCATCTAAAAGTAAGTTTATTCTTTCAATGGCAGTTAATTTACCTTTAGAATGCTGTGAGTCAACTTTATCCTTCCCACCACCTAACAATGCTTTTTGACGTAATTGATTTAATTTTAGTATGTCTTCTTTCATGATGATAAATTATTGAGGTGGTAAAAGATTAGGAATCCCTTCTTTTATTGGATAAATAATTGCACAATCTTTATTTTGACAAGATAACTTACCTGTTATGATATTGTCTTTTTCTATTGTATCCACTTTTAAAGTTAAATCTGATTTACATATAGGGCAGGCCAGAATGTCATTTAATTCTTTTTTCATTTAAATCCTAATAATGTTTAAGAGTTCTGATAACAAAAATATAACTACTGTTATAGGAAAAATCAATTTAGATTGTATCAATAATTTAACAAAATTATTATATATATTAGGTTTATTAAAATAATAAGATTTATATCTGTTTATATATAAAATTAGAGTTATCCAAGTAAATAAAAATAATTTTAATATAAGAATAAAAATATATAATTTTGAGTCAGTGCTACTTATGCTATCCAATATTAAAATTACACCTGTTAAAACTAGTGTAGAAATTATAGTGTTAGTCCAATTTATAAAATGGTCAAATATTGTTTCAAAACTTTTATTAATTTTGATTAAATTATTTATATTTAAAGAAATTAGAGATCCTGCAAACCATGTTGAAGCTGCCATTACATGACAAAAGCTGATTACAAACCTTATGATATCGATAAATGTATCTGTCATTTCATATCCATATTGAGCATTTCTTTTGTATGTTTTAATAATACATCGTAAGGGATATATCCATCCCAAACTATAATTTCATTTTTATTTTTATTTACAAAAAATGTAGTAGGGAATGAGTTGATATTGTATTTTGTAATAGTTTTATTATCATCATTGTAACCAAGTTTGTATTTTAATTTATACTTTTCAGCAAAGTCCATTCCTTCGCTTGAACTGTCTATTCCAATCATTTGTATTCCTATGATATCCAATTCGTCTTTATATAATTCGTAAATTTTTTGAAAATGAGGTAATTCTTTTGCGCAAGGAGCACATGAAGGAAACCAAAAATTGACTATATATGATTCTTTTGTTACATCTTGATTGTTAAAATTATTGTTATTAGAATCATACAAATTTATATCAAATTCAAATGTTTTAATACTATTGTTTTGGCAGCCCATCATAAATAAGGTGATTAATATAGTAAATACAAATAATCTATATTTATTCATTTTCTGATTCATACTCTGTTATTATCTCTTTTCCGAATTCTATTAAATCTATTTTTTTTTGATCAGACAAATCTTCAAAGTTTTCCAAATATTTTTCAAAAATATCTATAACACCCAAGCTTTCGGATATAAGAACATTTTTATTTTGTTTCTCGGATAGATATGAAGGAACAATTGATACTAAATTTTTTGCTCTACTAAGAATTTGTTTTATTTTTGGGGAATTAACACTTTCAAAGTGTTCTTTAGTTGATTCTATATGTAAACGGACTATTGCCTCACTTATTGTTTCTTTATTTAATATGTTTTCTAAATATTTGTCTGGATACAATTCAGTTTTAGGAATTTTGATTTTTATTTCATTAAATTTTCTGGCATTAACTTTGATTTTTTTATAGTATTTTAACCGGCTTCCCTGAGGTTTGGTTTTGTCAATTTCTAAAATATAAAACCCTTTATCATCGTTTTTTTCTCCAAAATCAACTCTTTCTAAACTACCGGAGTAGATTACAGGAGGATCTTCATTTAAAACTTGATCTTTGTGAATATGACCTAGAGCTACGTAATCAAACTCAGGTCTGATAAAAAACTGAGTTGAAAGCAGAGGGTCGTTTGTAATCGACATCAGAGTTTCAGTACTTGTTTTTGCTTCCATTACACTTAGATGACCTGAAAAAATGCAAGGGATACTTTTATCGATTTTTTTTAATTCGTTATTTATACTTGTGTCAAAAACATCCACTATAGATTTGGCAATTTCTTCTACTTTCATGTTTGGGTCTTTCTTTCTTATATTTGATGTAAATGTACCAAACCTTGGCCAAGGTAAACCTATTATTTGAACTTGTTCGTTATTTTTTGTATGCACTGTATACAATTTCAGTTGATCAATTACAGTTACTTTATCAATATTCATTGTGGGAAATATATCTAGTGAGGTAGCTCTTTGTTTGACTGCAGGAATATCATGGTTTCCTATAACAAGAACAACAGGAATATTGTTCTGAGTAAGTTTCATTAACCTTTTAGTAAATTCTCTAAGATGAGTTGGAGTGGGATTTCTTGTTTTGAAAGCATCTCCAGCAAAAAGAACAAGATCTACATTTTCTTTAATGGCATAATTAACTAACTCGTCAAATACATTTAGAAAATCTACTATCCTATCGTCTAGACCAGTTTCTAAATCTGTTGTTTTTGAATATCTCTCATACCCAATATGAAGATCTGAAAAGTGTAATACTTTCAATAATAACCTTTTATTTTAAATAATTATTAATAGAGTTTAGTAAATACTGATGTAATTCTTTAATATTTACTCTTTCTTGTTTCATTGAATCCCTATCTCTAACTGTAGCGCTGTTATCATCTAATGAATCAAAATCAATAGTAACACACAATGGAGTTCCTATTTCGTCTTGTCTTCTATATCGTCGTCCAATACTTTGTGTTTCGTCGTATTCAATTTTTCCTAAATCCCCTTTGATTAAAAGGTCTTTTTGAATGTTTTTTGCCAATTCAGATAATTTTGGGTCCTTACTTAATGGAAGAATAGCAACTTTTATTGGTGCTATGATTGGAGATAGTTTTAATACTGTTCTTGAATCATCCTTACCTTCTATTTTTTCTTCGTTAAATGCATCTAATAATGTTATCAACAACAATCGATCCACTCCTATAGAAGGTTCAATGACATGAGGTGTGTATCTGGTTTTTGTTGCTTCTTCAAATATACTAAAATTTTTCGATGAAGCTTCAGAGTGTGCATCTAAATCATAACTTCCTCGATTTGCTATGCCTTGAAGTTCTCCCCATCCCCAAGGAAAATTGTATTCTATATCGCTTGTTCCTTTTGAATAATGAGATAAATCTTCTTTGGCATGCTCTCTTACTCTTAAGTTAGATTTGTTTATATTCAAACTAAGTAAAAAGTTCATGCAGTTTTCTATCCATTCATTATAGAATTTTTCACCGTCTTCAGGTTTGACAAAATATTCTATTTCCATCATTTCAAATTCTCTTGTTCTAAAAATGAAATTCCCTGTTGTTATTTCATTTCTAAATGCTTTTCCAATTTGAGCGACACCAAAAGGGATTTTCTTTCTTGATGTATTTAAAATATTTTCAAAATTTACAAAAATCCCTTGAGCGGTTTCAGGTCTTAAATAGATTTCACTATTATCTGATACTACAGGGCCAATATTAGTCCTGAACATCATATTGAATTCTCTGGGTTCATCAAATTTTTTGTTATCACATTTCAGGGTAGGGCATGCACCATCAGATTTTTCGAGTTCATCTTCTCTGAATCTTGCATTACAAACTTTACATTCCATGAGTGGATCTGAAAAATTTTGTATATGACCACTAGTTTCCCATACTTTGTTAAGTGATAAAACAGATGACTCTAGAGCAACAATATCATCTCTTTTATATACATGATGATTCCACCAATAATCTTTTATGTTTTTTTTTAATTCTGCGCCAATGGGACCATAATCCCATGTACTTGCTAGACCTCCGTAGATTTCACTGTTTTGAAATATAAAACCTCTTCTTTTTGACAAGGAGGTTAATTTATCAATTAAAGAATCCAATTTTAGTCCTACAGAAATAAAGGAGCAAAAACAACAGAAATTATTGTCATTAGTTTAATTAAAATATTTAATGCAGGTCCTGATGTGTCTTTGAAGGGGTCACCTACAGTGTCTCCTACTACAGCTGCAGAATGAGCATCAGATCCTTTACCGCCCAATTCTCCTGATTCTATATATTTTTTTGCATTATCCCATGCGCCACCTGAGTTAGCCATCATTATAGCTAATAAGAATCCTGAAGCGATAGCACCTGCTAACATAGCACCAAGTGCCTCTTTCTCCAAAATTAATCCAGTCAAAATAGGAACTATAATTGCTAAAAGACCCGGTAATATCATTGCTTTAAGTGAGCCGTTAGTACTAATCTCTACAGCTTTGGCGTAATCTGCTACTGCTTTACCTTCCATTAAACCTTTGATTTCTTTGAATTGCCTTCTTACTTCATTTACCATATCCATTGCAGCTGATCCTACTGCTTGCATAGTTAATGCTGAGAAAATAAAAGGCATTAAGGTTCCAATAATTAAACCAATTAATACTTTAACTTCTAGTAAATTTATTGACTCTATTCCTGCAATATTTGCATATGAAAATAATAGTGCACCTGCTGTAAGAACTGCGGAACCTATTGCAAAACCTTTACCTGTAGCAGCAGTAGTGTTACCTAAAGAGTCTAGCGCATCTGTTCTTTCTCTGACTTCTGGTTTCAGTTTTGCTTGTTCAGCAATTCCTCCTGCATTATCTGCCACAGGCCCATAGGCATCTGTAGCTAGAGTTATACCTAAAGTTGAAAGCATTCCAACGGCAGCCAAAGCAATTCCATAGAAATCTCCCAGCATAAATGCTATAGCCATTGATATAATAATGACTATTGTAGGAATTATTGTACTTATCATTCCTAATCCTAATCCTCCAATGATGATAGTTGCAGCTCCTGTTTTAGCCTGTTCAGCTAATTTTTTTGTATAACTGTATTCGTAAGATGTTGCGATTTCAGATGCAGTTCCTATTATTACACCAGCAATCAAGCCTGTGAGAATGATCCAAAATACCTCCATTGGAAATGTATTAGTTATTGCCATAATTAAAGTTACTACTAGTACGATTAGTCCGGCAGAAAATATTCCAGTTCTTAATGACCATAACAAGCTTCCCATACTAGCACCTTCTTTTGTTCTAACAAGAAAAGTACCAATAATAGAGCTGACAATTCCGATTGAAGCTATAAAAAACGGTAACAGTACAGCGTCATTTTTATCACTCATAAAAGTTGCAGCACTCACAAGAGTCATAGTTGCTATAATTGAACCTACGTATGATTCAAATAAATCAGCACCCATACCAGCAACATCACCTACGTTGTCTCCAACATTGTCAGCTATTGTAGCAGGATTTCTTGGGTCATCTTCGGGGATTCCTGCTTCTACTTTACCAACTAAGTCTGCGCCAACATCAGCAGCTTTTGTGTAAATCCCACCTCCCACTCTTGCAAATAATGCTATAGTTGATGCCCCAAATCCAAAGCCTGCTGCAGCATTTGGGTTATCGAATATAATATGTATTAAGGCAATTCCTAGTAATCCTATGGACACAACAGATATACCCATTACGGCACCACTGTTAAATGCGATCCTCAATGCTGGATTTAATCCTTTCATGGCTTGGACAGTAGTTCTGTAATTAGCTCTAACTGCTATAGACATACCCACGAAACCTGCGATTGCAGAACCAATTGCACCTACTATGTATGATATAGCTATTTTAGGCAAGGAAGAAGATTCAGTTAAGGTTTGTCTGTCTAAAATATCAAAATCTAATAACAAACCTATAATTAAAGCAACGATAATTACAACTACGCTAAGAACTCTATATTCTTTTGAAATAAATGCCATTGCACCTTCTTTTATTGCGTTACCAATAAATTTCACATCTTTATTACCTTCATCTTGCTTTGTAATTTGAAAAGAAAGAAATGCTGCAAAAATTATACCTAGTAATGGTATTATTATTGACATCATAAGAATTAAATTTTGATCCATGATTTTTTACCTCGGAATTAATTTTGTTTTTTATTATATTACTAAATGAAAATTTAGTTATTCAATATATTGTTTATATTATTTATTACTTGTTCAGGATTTTTTGCTTTTGTAATTGCTGAAACTATGCATATTGCATCAGCACCTGTATTTTTTACTGATTCTACATTATTTTGATTTATTCCTCCAATCCCAACTATAGGTATTTTTGTAATTTCCTTAGCTTGATTTAAAATATCAACTCCCACAACACTTCGATCTTCTTTTCCCATAGTTGTAGTAGGAAAGATTTTACCTATTGCTATGTAATCCACATTTTTTTTAATTGATTTTTTTACTTCGCTAATATTGTTGTTTGATGTTCCAATTATTTGATTTGAGGAAAGTATGTTTCTGCATATATTTATTGATGTGTCTTTTTCCCCTACATGAACACCATCTGCGTTTATTTTTTTTGCTAATTCTGGATAATCATTTATAATAAAAATTTTGTTGTATTTATCGCAAATTGTTTTTAATTTTGAAGCAATATTTAACATCGTTTCAAAATTATTTTCTTTATCTCTATACTGAATTATATTTAATTCAGTTTGTGCAATCCGTGAACACAAATTAAGAATGTCATTAGTTTCTTGTGGATCAATAATTGTATATATTCCGTTTATTTGTTTTTTCATTACTAATTATCTAGGTTTTTGATTTTATAACTATATCGATGAAGATCACTTCTGCCAAATTGTTTTATTGCAGAAATGTGCTTTTTTGTCCCATATCCTTTATTATTTTTGAAATCATACACATCATAGGTTGTGTCTAAATTTTCCATGTATTTATCTCTTTCAACCTTTGCAATTATAGATGCTCCAGCAATGGATAACGACTTTGAATCACCTTTAATGATGCTTGTTTGATGCATTTTAGAATTATTTAAATTCAAGGCGTCAATTAAAAGATGGTCTGGTTTAATATTTAGTTTGCTTATTCCTCTATTGATACATAATTGTATTGATTCATTTATACCTAGTTTGTCAATTTCTTTGGCGGTAGCCCAGCCTGAACTATAATCTATAGCAATTTTTATAAGTTCTTTATAAATCAAAAATCGTTTTTTAACAGATAATTTTTTACTATCGTTTACACCTAATTTTATTAGGGAATTTTCCAATTTCTCGTTAATTTTAAGAATAATGACACCAACTACAACAGGCCCAGCAAGAGTTCCTCTACCAACTTCATCAATTCCTGCTATAATTTTGAATCCTGAACTAATAATATTTTTTTCGTAAAAATAATTGGGATTAGGCATTTATAACATTTGGTTTTGTGCTAACAACTTCGTCAATTATTCCTCCACCTATAACTTCTTCGCCGTTTGATTCGATATTATAAAATACCACAGCTTGTCCTGGAGTTATTGCTCTTTGTGGATCTTCAAAAATTATATGAGCTGTATCGTTTTGCTTTAGGGATACTTTCGCTTTGAATAATTTGGATTTGTATCTGATTTTTACATATGCATCAAATTCTGTTTTTGTGTTAACCGTGTTTTGAATGTTAATTTTTATAGCACTGAATTCGGTTTGAAAAAGAGACTCATGCGGTCCAACAACTACAGTATTATCTTCTTTGGATATTTTGATTACAAAATATGGAGTTTTGCCGTTTTTATCTAGACCTAATTTCCTTCTTTGCCCTATTGTAAAAGACTGAATACCTTCATGGTTTCCTAAAAAATTACCATCTATATCAAGAATTTTCCCGGGTTTTGGATCAGTTCGTTCCATAATAAATTGCCTATAGTTTCCATCAGGTATAAAACATATTTCCTGGCTGTCAGGTTTGTTAGCTACAGGGAGTTCGTACTTTTCTGCGATTTCTCTTATTTTATCTTTACTATATTCACCCACTGGAAGTAATAAGTTTTCTAGTTCAGGTTGTTTAAGAGTAAATAATACATATGATTGATCTTTATTTGAGTCATAACCTTTTAAAAGTTTATAGTTATCGCCACTTTTTCTAATTCTTGCATAATGTCCAGTTGCTATTAGATCGGAACCCAGATTTTTAGCACGACCAAAAAGAAAATCAAATTTGATTTTGTCGTTACATGCTAAACAAGGATGAGGAGTTTTACCTTCTATATAGGATTTTACAAAATAGTCAACTACATATTTTTGAAATTCTTCTTCAAAATTCAAGTGATAATGTTTTATTCCTAACATATCACAAACTCTTCTAGCATCTTTAACGTCTTCAACCGAACAGCATCTCTTATTACTCTTAGGGGCATTGTTGTCGTCTTTGGACCACAGTCGCATTGTTACACCTACCACATCATACCCTTGCTCTTTTAGTAAAACTGCAGCCACTGATGAATCCACTCCGCCACTCATAGCTACTATAACTCTTTTTTTCATATTTATATCTAATTAAATGATTTACAATTACAGTTTACGATCATATCATTATATTGATAATACTTTAATCATATTTATCATCACTTTTATAAAATTATTTAATCATTTCAATAATAAATATTACATGATGAAAATTAACAATCCAGCAATAGATTTGATACTCGATATTGCAGATACCAAACAAGCTTCTGATGTTTTAGTTTTAGATGTTAGCGAAGAATGTGATTTTTCTGATTTGTTTATTATTATGTCTGCTGAAACAAAACGTCAAATAAAATCTATTGTAAACGATATGTCTTTGGACTTGAAAAATATAGGTTACGACAAAAAGCGAATTGACGGTATAGATTCATTAGAGTGGGTTGTTGTTGACTATGGCGATTTTATCGTTCATGTATTTGATGAAGAAAATAGAGAAAAATATTCCCTTGAAACAGTTTGGGAAAAATCTAAAGAAATAATTAGAATTCATTAAATTGCAAAATTAAGCCAAAAATATACTTCTTTACCCTAGTTTATACCTATTATGAGTGATATCCTTTTATTTCAAAATTACTACTTACTAATTAATAAAGGAATAATAATATGCCATCAGGTAAAGTAAAATGGTTTAATAGCACCAAAGGTTATGGATTCATTGATCAAGATGAATCTGACAAAGATATTTTTGTACACATATCTGCTCTGAAAGAAGCAGGGATAGATAACCTTGATGACGGAGATGCTGTATCCTACGATGTAGGTGAAAATAACGGCAAAGAAAATGCGATTAATATCAAATTAAATTAATTTATTATTTATTCCAGAATCCATTCATCAATATTTTTATTGTAAGAATATAATTCACTATCATCAAAGAATATTTTTAATTCGCGTTTTGCAGACTCCACTGAGTCAGAACCGTGAATTAAATTCATTGATAGTGACATACCAAAGTCACCTCTGATTGTACCTGGAGCTGCTTCTGTGGGATTTGTTTTTCCCATAAGTGATCTTATTTTCTCCACACAATTAGGTCCTTCTATGGCAATCGCTATTATAGGACTAGATGTAATGAAAGAAACCAAATCATTGAAAAATGGTTTGTTCTTATGCTCGTTGTAATGTTCATTTGCTTTATCCATTGGAAGTTTCATGAATTTCATACCAATTATTTTGTAACCAGTTTGTTCGAGTCTATTTATAATTTGACCAGACAAACTTCGTTGGATTGTATCTGGTTTTAATAAGATTAACGTTTGTTCCAATTTTTTACTCCTTTTTCTTTTACTTTTAATGCAGATTCAATTTGACCTGAATTTGCGTAAATTGGGTTTATAGATATGGTTGATATATTTTTGTGTTTAGATTTTATTAATTTACCTAATGATATTATAGAATTAATTCTACTTTTAGTCTTCAAAACTTTATTTCCAAGTATATTATCTGAGTCTTTTAACACCTCTTTATCATAAGTAACTATTAAATATTTTTTTTCTAAAAATGAATTTAATTGATCTGAATCTACTACTTCAAAGTCTGCTAAATCAGTCTCATTATTAATTTTATCAAATGAAAAGTCAGTATAATCTTTAATGTAAAAAGTTGTTTTCGAACACTTTAATATTGATAATATTTTGGCGTTTTTATCAAAGTATTCATAACTAGATATCAAAAGAGAGGGGATTGGTATTAATTTCAGATTATTAGCTATACCTAAACCTTTGGCGATGCTCATTCCAATTCTTAAAGAACTAAATCCGCCAGGCCCTATTACTGTATATATTTCTTTTATATTTCTTATTGTTAAATTGTTTGATTCAATCATTTTCTTCAAATTTGGTAATAATGTTCTTGATTCATTATTATTTGAAAACCATATATTTTCAGCTACTACTTTAGAGTTGTTGGATATTCCAATTAAACTTTCTTTTGTAGAAGTGTCAATTATCAAGCTGTATTTTTTATCTGTCATTATTTTAGAGATTTAAGTAAGTATGAGTTTTGTATATTTTTCACATTAATTTTGAGTAATCTTTCTGAATTACTTTTTTGACTAATAGATATATCAATTGAGTTTTGAGGTAATAACGGAGTAGATAATTCAGGCCATTCTATTATTTTAACACTATCTGAATCTAAGTATTCTTCTAATCCTAGTTGTATTAATTCAGATGTTTTATTTAAACGATAAAAGTCCATGTGTTCAACTTTATGTTTCAAATTGTATTCATTTATTAAAACAAAGGTAGGGCTTCGTCCCCATCCTTCATATCCCAAACCTCTAAGTAAACCTTGAGTAAAGGTTGTTTTACCAGCACCTATATTACCATACAAAAGAATTAATTCATTGCCTTTTAGATTTTGTGAAAACAATGCCCCAATCTTTTGAGTTTCTTTTTCTGATTTACTTTTGATTTCTATAGAATTCATTTATTATAAGTATTATTTAAATTTACTTATATTTTATGAACAAATCACTTTTAATCCAAGATACTAAGGTTATAATTTATAATTCTGAATCTAAAAATAAAAATAATAATCACCTAATTATATTTTTACATGGTTTTGGGGCAAATGCTGAAGATTTAACATTTTTTAATAACACAAATGTTTTTAATAATACATTCAATATATATCCAGAAGGATTTATTAAATTAAATAATCAATTTTCAACAAACTCTTATTGTTGGGGAGATTTTTCACACAATGAATATCAAAGCCAAATGAGAGCAAGTGCGTTAAAATTAAACAAAATTATTAATCAAATTAAAATTGATTTTTTTGATAATCAATCAATAAAAATTTCTATTGTGGGATTTTCACAGGGAGGGATGTTAGCGCAATTATTGGCTTTTACAGAATTAAACAATATAGAAAATCTTATTTTATTATCAACAATGCTACCTGCTTTTAACGAAATTCAAAATAAAACTAATATTAATAATATTTTTGTTGGTCATGGTCTTTACGATGAAGTTATACAAATAAGTAATGCCGATATAATGTATGATTTTTATAATAACCATGGATACAAAATTCAATATAAAAAGTACAATACAAGTCATAGTATAGACAATACCTTATTTAATGATATATCAGATTACAAATTTTATTGAGGTTAAAATGAGAAATTATATAAATGAATTAAGTTCTGAAAATAAAATTGCAAAGGGATGTACTCTAGTTTATCCCTCACCAGATGTTGTAGAGATGCTGGGTATGGCAGGATATGATTATATTCGATTGGATGGAGAACACGGCGCTTTCAGTCCTGAATCAATAGATAACATGGTAAGAATAGGCGAAGGGGCAGGTATGTATGTCCTTGCAAGAGTTCCAAGTATTGAACCTCATGTAATTAATAGTTTTTTAGATAGAGGAATAAAAGGAATTATGGGACCACATATTGAAAATGCAGAAGATGCAAAAAAACTAGTAGATGCATGTAGGTTTTATCCAAAAGGGCAAAGAAGTTGGGGAGGGGGAAGAGGTAATTATTATCACACTTTATCCATTTTAGATAATAAATTTGGAGGAAAATCTAAATATGTTAACATTGCTTCGGATTCTATATTTATTGAGGCTCAAATTGAAACAAAAGAAGCAATTACTAATTTACCAGAAATACTAAAAGTACCAGGTATAGATGCATATACGTTTGGTCCTAATGATCTAGCTCAATCAGTTGATTTGCCAGGACAACCTGAAAGTAAGATTGTACAATCCTTGATGGATCAAGCGACCAAGATTATACGAAAATCAGGTAAATCTATGTCTTCAGATTTTATGTCTTCTATAACACTTTCAGATTTAATTATCGATGGTTCGAAATCATATTTGGAGGAATGAATATGCAAGCAGGAGTGTATGACGGAGAGAATATAAAATTAGTTGATATTCCAAAACCAAAATTAACTGAACAAGAAGATTTATTGATAGAAATCAAAACAACAGGTATTTGTGGTTCAGATCTTAGGATTTTACATGGAGAATCAGAACCGCAAAAATTACCAATAGGTCATGAAATGAGTGGAATTGTTAAAGAAGTAAATTCATCTAAATATGAATATTTGATTGGTAAAAAAGTTGCTGTTGACACAGTTTCAGCAGGTAAAGCTTGCGGAAACTGTAAACATTGTTTAAACGGGTACTATACATATTGTATCGACAAAGATGAAGATTTTGGAGGAGCATATGCACAATTTATTAAGCGTCGTGCTAAAGGTTGTTTTGAACTAAAAAAAGATATGAACTTTAACGAAGGTGCATTAATTGAACCTTTAGCTGTTGCTATTCAGGCTTTTCGAAAATTAAATCCTATAACGGGAGATAATTTGTTGATATTAGGGTCTGGCACGATAGGTTTAATGTGTTTATATGTAGCTAAACAAATGAGTTTTAATAATATATTTATAACAGGAAAATATAAACACCAAAAAGACATGGCGAAATATTTGGGTGCAGATTTTGTTTTGGATTATGACGATCCTAATTTATATGAAAATATATACGACAATACTAATGGGTATGGAGTAGATGTATCATTGGAAACTGTAGGATCCTACTCTTCTCAAATAGCAACATTATCTGATGCTGTTAAATTTACAAAAAAAGGGGGTAATATTGGAGTTGTAGGTGGATTTAGAGTTCCAGTTGAATTTGATTTTCTAATTCCATATATGAATGGACAATCTTTAATATTTCCGATTTGTTATAACTTTATTGACGGTAAACATGATTTTGAAATAGCAATAGATTTATTTAAAAATAACAATTCTGATTTATCAAAATTAATTACCAATCAATATAAATTTATTGATATCGAAAAAGCCTTTCAACATGCAAATCAATCAAGAAATGAAGTAATAAAAGTGCACTTGAATAATTAAATTAATGAATATAGTATGGTCAAGTGAATTTATTTAGATCCAAAAAAAATACTAAAATCCCTCCTTTAATTGTAAAAAACACCTTATTGTTTGCAATTTCTCAAGCTTTTCAAGGAATGCCTATGCAACTAGCAGTTACTACCGGTGCATCAATGGTCGCATTTTTAACTGGCTCCAAAGCACTTGCAGGGATTCCAGGTATGCTAATAAGTGGTAGCAGATTCTTAGTAGCTTTTCCTACAGGTTTTATTACTGATAAATATGGCAGAAAAAAAGGAATGTATATTAGCTTAATATTAGGTGTTATTGCATGTGTTATCTTATCTTTTTCAATATCAATATCTTCCGTCCCTATCATGTTTGTTGGATTTACAATATTGGGACTAGGATTTGGAGCTAATACCCAACTAAGAGTGGCAGCGGGTGATATGTACCCAGTTAAATTAAGAGCTTCAGGAATAGGTACGGTTTTGACTTTTTCTGTATTTGGAGCTTTTCTAAGTCCTTTTTTAATTTCTTTGGTTAACCTTGATTGTATTAATTTCTTTGTTTTTGATGTCTGTCTGACAGATCTTAATTTAGATGAGTATGACGAGTTAACTAAAATTTGGGGATTTGTTCCAATTTTTTTGATTCCTATATTTATTTTTATTTATTTAATTAAACCCGACCCGATAGATATTGCAAAAAACTTAGATAAATACTGGGGCAATGAATATAAATCCCTGCAAGATTCTAAATCTAATAATCATATTCCCTTCAACATTAGAAATGTATTTAGAGATAAAGTAAATATGGCTGCTTTTTTTAGTTATAGTGTTGCACAAAGCATGATGGTTATGGTTATGTTTTTAACCTCTCTAATTATGGTTGAAAAAGGATATGATTATCTAGCAGTCTCTTTTACTGTATCAATTCATGTGGTTGGAATGTTTGCCTTTTCTAGTTTAGTTGGAATTGTTACGGACTCATTGGGCAGAAAAAAAGTATCAATTCTTGGGATGACTATATTGGCTATGGGTTGTTTTATTACTCCAATAACTTCCAATTATTTTGTTATTACTTTAGGTTTATTTTTAATAGGATTAGGTTGGTCAGGCTCTAATGTAGCATCTACCTCAATGATAGCTGACAGAAATCCTGTTGAACAACGAGGAAGAGTTACAGGATTAAACGATATGTCGTCAGGTGCTTTTTCAGTTTTATTTACATTGATTGGACCTGTAATTGCAAATTTCACAAGTTTAACAATTATTTGTTTTATAGCCACTATTATATCTTTAGTTCCAATATTATTATTGATATCATTAAATGAATTAAAACCAGGACAATTTAAGTAAAGAGGAGAGTTATGCAAGTAAATTTTTGGTTTGATCCAACATGCCCATGGGCCTATGTTACATCACGTTGGTACACTAAAGTTGCTAACGAATTAAATATCCCAACTGAATGGGAAATTTTTTCACTTTCTATAAAAAACAGATCAAATAACTATTCAGCAGAGATGAAGGCTAAACATTTTAAATCCTTACGGGTTATCAGAATGATCCAAGCTGTTAAAAATAGTATGGAAAATCATTATGTATCTAAATTATATTCTGCTATTGGGAAACAATTTCATGTTGATAAAATTGATATTGACGCAAATCTAAAAGATATTTTAGTAACTTGTGGTATTAATGAGTCATATCTGGCTTATATGGATGATGAATCTATAGATGAACAAATAGAATCTTCAACTATGAAAGCAGTTGATGTTTGTGGGAACGATGTTGGGGTTCCAATAATACTCCTAAATGACGGAACTCAAAACAATGCAATTTTTGGTCCAATAATTAGTGAAGTTCCCAATTTGGAAGAATCTTTGAAATTGTGGGAACATTTTAAATATGTATGTTTTAATGGAAACATTGCAGAACTGAAACGAAAAAGATCAATACCTCTAAATCCTACTGTTGAGTAGCTTCACCTGTTGGAGGATTCATAAATTGGTTTAATTGTTGTCCTAGCCAATTTTGTAGCTCGTTTATTACAGTTGTTGACACATAAAATACTTCAACTTCATTTGAAAATTGCAACCCGTGATCGTCTCTCATGAATAGGATTCCATTGTCTCCAGGGTTAAGTTCATTTTCAATTTTATCTATCAGTGATTTATTTCTGTTTTGTATACTATTAGTGTATTCTTTCATTGTTATTTCTTTGGCATTATTAGACAGTAATCCAATTGAAGAAATTCGTTGCCAGTCCATTGTTTCAGCAATCAACTCATCATTCTCAAATTCAGAAATCAATGTGCCTGAATTGTGAAATATTTTTATGAAATCAGATCCTGTAGGATTCAGATCTTCTATAATTTTAATACCTTCTTCGCCTGATTTAGAATTCATTTCATGAAATATAGTATTGATGCTACCTAAGGATGTTTCTAATTTATTAATAGCGTCTGCAACTTCGTCCCAATATTTTTTGAATAGATTTTCACTATCATTTTCGTAAATTGATGTTGGGATTATAAATATTGGAACAAAAATAAGTCTTTTTTTATTTGCATATCTGTCTTTATTTGGTTTTTGTATTTTTCCTAATTCTGGCATTTTGATTTATTTTGAATATAAATATATAATTTTAAATTATGGCAATTATAGAAAATCCATTATTTGTTGGTTTAATTGATTTAATACCAATTATTGTTATTGTATCGGCTGTGATTTATATTGTGAAGAAAAAATCAGGTCAAAAATAATTTAAAAGTACTATTTCAAATATTCGTGGCTACTAAATTTGTAATTATGTAAGTTATATTTAATTAACAATGGTTTACCTGTAGGAATTTCTAACTTAGATATCTCAGTATCTGATATTTTTTCTGTGATTTTCAGAAATGCCCTTATACTATTCCCGTGTGCTGCAATCAGTATATTCTCATTTTTGTTTAATGCGTTTATTAAAGTTGTTTTAATGAATGGAGTTACTCTTTGTACGGTATCTTCTAAAGATTCTGAGCTGGGAATTTTATCTAATTCAGAATATTTATTTTCTTGTTTTAGGTATAACATAAATTGTTCAGATGATTTTGGCGGTCTTATTTTATAACTTCTTCTCCACTTGCGAACTTGCTCCTCACCATGAATTTCAGCAGTTTCTTTTTTGTTTAACCCTGTTAATCCTCCATAATGTCTTTCATTTAATCTGTATGTTTGTATGACTGGGATACCAGTTGAAGAGTTCTCTTTTAGTACTATTTTCATGGTGTTTATGGCTCTTTTTAAAACTGATGTGAATGCTATATTAAATTTAATCTTATTTTGTTTTATTAATTGACCAGCTTTCCTGGCTTCATTAATTCCATTCTCACTCAAATCAATATCTTTCCATCCGGTAAATTTGTTCTGTAGATTCCATTTACTTTGCCCATGTCTGATGAGTATGATGTTTGCCATAATTTACGTTAATTATTTATATTATTTAAAATTTTAGTTTTTTATAATATTACATGCAATAGATTTGTTAAAATTAATTTCATAATTAAAAGGAATTTAAATATGTCTGAAAGTACTTTCGATTTAGAAATAACAGAAAACATGAATATATTAAATTTATCTACCATTCATGTGAATGGAAAACTTTATTTTGTCAAAACTGAAAATAATTGGGTTTCCGAAGATGATTCAATTCATATTCACTCTTTAGTTGGATTTTTTTCAGAACTTAATAAACTTGATAACACGGAATCAAAATCCTTAATGAATAAATGGGGAATTTCATTTAGACCAAATACAATTAACCCCGATTACAATGAGGACATAAATGAATAATATTTCCATTAACGAATTTAAAATAAGAAGACATAATCTCACCAATTATATTCATGATGGGATTTTTATTCTTCCTGGCAGCACTTCATTTGTTAGAAATCATGACGTAAATTTTGATTTTAGACAAAATTCTGATTTTTGGTACTTAACAGGTTTTAATGAACCAAATTCAGTAATGGTTATTTTATTTAAACCTGAAATGGAATATTTTTTATTTGTTGAACCTTATGATGTTCATCATCACATATGGGAAGGTTACAGAGCAGGGATAGAAGGTGCAAAAGATGATTTTAAAGCAGATAGTGCTTTCCCAATTTCAGATTTGGAAAAAATTTTACCTGAAATGATATCTGAATTTAATAATATATATTATAGAGTTGGATCTGATAAAAGAATTGATAGTATTGTTTCTTCATTTTATTCCACACAACTAAGACAAGTTACAGGAAAAAGAGGTAATTATAATATCAACAAAAATCAAAATCATGGTTCTGTAAGCATAATTGATCCTGTTCCTTTTATATCAGAATTAAGAATGATCAAAAGTGAAAATGAAATAAAAATAATTGATAAAGCGATTGATGTCACTAAAAAAGGGTTTGAACATATAAATACGATTGTAAATCAAAACATGACTGAATATGATGTCCAAGTTGAACTAGAATATATTTTTAGGAAAAACGGATCTAGATACAATGCTTACCCTTCTATAGTTGCAGGTGGTGACAATGCTTGTGTACTTCATTATATTGATAATAATAAAAGTTTGTCTGATGCAGACTTTTTATTAATCGATGCCGGGGCAGAATTAGATTATTATGCCTCGGATATTACACGAACATTTAGATTGTCTAACAATATTGATGGTTTAAGAATGGAAGCTTACAACATTGTTAAAGAAGCACAAGAAAATGCAATTTCAGCAGTGAAACCAGATCAAACCTTAAAAGATATTCATATAAAAGCATTAGATGTACTTATACCAGGTTTGAAGAGTTTAAAATTATTTGATCATTCCGTTGATGAAATCTTATCTGACAATCTTTATACAGAATTTTATATGCACGGAACTTCCCATTGGCTTGGCTTGGATGTTCATGATTCCTCCCCGTATTCAATAAATAAATCAGAAATTAAATTAAAACCAGGGATGATATTTACTGTAGAGCCTGGTTTGTATTTTTCTGCAAGATCACAATACTCAGATTTCAACAAATCATTGTCAGGGACTGGAATCAGAATAGAAGACGACATCCTAGTCACTGAAGACGGATACAGGAATATGTCTGAAGACATAGTTTACTAATAAAAATTTAAAATTTATTTACCAGCGTTTTTAACTAAATCATCTACAACTTCAGGTTCAGCTAATGTTGATGTGTCACCTATATTATCTATATCCTTTTCAGCAATTTTCCTAAGAATTCGTCTCATTATTTTACCGCTTCTTGTTTTAGGTAAACCTGGAGCCCATTGTATTGTATCTATAGTTGCTATAGGTCCAATTTGTGTTCTTACTTGCTGAGTTAATTCTTTTTTAAGTTCATCAGTGGCTTCTATGCCTTGGTTAAGAGTGATATAAGCATATATTCCTTGACCTTTAATTTCATGGGGGAATCCTACTACAGCTGATTCTGCAACATCTTTGTGCAAGACTAATGCAGATTCGATTTCTGCAGTTCCAAGTCTATGACCAGAGACATTAATGACATCATCTACTCTCCCTGTTATCCAATAATATCCATCTTCATCTCTCCGGCAACCATCTCCGGTAAAATAATAACCTTTATAGGTTGTAAAATATGTGTTATAAAATCTTTCCGGATCTCCATAAACTCCTCTCATTTGCCCAGGCCAGGAAGCTTTTATACATAAATTACCACTTGTAGCTCCTTCCAATTCATTTCCTTCATTATCCACTAACAAAGGTTGTATTCCAAACAATGGTTTAGTTGCGGAACCAGGTTTTAATTTTGTAGCACCTGGAAGAGGGGAAATAAGCATACCTCCTGTTTCAGTTTGCCACCAAGTATCTACTATTGGTAATTTGCCTTTACCGACTACATTGTAATACCATAACCATGCTTCAGGATTAATTGGCTCACCCACTGTCCCGAGTAATTTTAGCGAATCTAATTTTCTTTTTGCAACGTGATGATCTCCCATTCTTGCTATAGCTCTTATAGCTGTTGGAGCTGTATAGAAAATATTTACTTTATGCTTATCTACAACATCCCAAAATCTACCCCAATCAGGATATTGAGGGACACCTTCAAACATTATTGTAGTAGCTCCATTAGCTAATGGACCATATATTATGTAAGAATGACCCGTGATCCATCCGATGTCAGCTGTACACCAAAATATATCACCATCCTTATAATCAAAAACATATTTAAAAGTTAATGCTGTATAAACTATGTATCCTGCAGTAGTATGGAGAACTCCTTTGGGTTTTCCTGTTGATCCAGATGTGTAAAGAATAAACAAAGGGTCTTCTGCATCCATTTCCTCAGGAGGACATTCATCGCTTATTGCATCATCATTCATTTCTTCATCCCACCAAACATCTCTACCTGATTGCATATTTGTTTCTTCACCAGTTCTCTGAACTACGATGCATTTTTCTACGTTTGTTCCTTCCATTGCAAGATCTGCATTTGATTTAGAGGGAACAGATTTGCCACCTCTTACTCCTTTGTCTGCACAAATTACAATTTTAGGATTACAATCCAATATTCTGCTGTTAAGAGAGTCTGAACTAAACCCTCCAAATACAACTGAATGAATAGCCCCGATTCTGGCACATGCTAACACTGCTATTGATAACTCAGGTATCATAGGCATATAAATTATTACCACATCACCTTTTTTGACACCTTGTTTTTTTAATACATTTGCAAATCTGGAAACTTCTTTGTGTAGTTCGTTATATGTATATGATTTTTCTAAATTTGGATCATCTGACTCCCAAATAATTGCTGTTTGATCTCCTCTTGATTCCAAATGTCTATCTATACAATTGTATGTTACATTTAATTTTCCGCCTTCATACCATTTTATGTCAGCAGTATTAAAATCGTAGTTCATTACATTATCCCATGTTTTATACCAATCAATATTTTCGGCTTGCTGTGACCAAAATTTTTCAGGATTCTGTATTGATTCGTTATACATTTCTTCATATTTTTCTGTATTTATATATGCATTTTGTTTGAATTCATCTTTGATATCTATTATTTCACTCATTTGATACTCCAAAATTTATTAAGAGATAATTTACAATAAGTTTAAGCTATACTTATAATCATGACAACTTTTTAAGGTATAAATTAATGAAATATTCAATAATTAGCTGGAATGTTAATGGAATTCGAGCAATAAACAAAAAAGGATTTAATGAATGGTTAATAACAGAGAATCCAGATATATTTTGTGCTCAAGAAACTAAGGCACAACAATCTCAACTATCAGATGAAATCACTAATATCGGGGAATACAAGTCTTATTTTCATTCTGCTGAAAAAAAAGGATATAGTGGTGTAGCAACATATACAAAACCTAAACCTAATTCTATTCAACATGGTTTTGGAGATAGTAACTTTGATAATGAAGGCAGAACATTAGTAACTTCATATGATAATTTTAAATTGTTTAATATTTATTTTCCAAATGGTCAAAGATCAGATGAAAGATTGCAGTATAAATTAGATTTTTATAAATCTTTTTTAAATATAATGAAAAAAAACCCAGACAATATAATTATCTGTGGAGATGTAAATACAGCGCACAAAGAAATAGATCTTGCACGCCCCAAAGAAAACTCAAAAGTTTCAGGATTTTTAGAAATTGAAAGAGAATGGATTGACCAGTTAATAGATGCAGGATTTGTTGATTCATTTAGATTGTTTGATTTGTCTCCAAACAACTATACTTGGTGGAACATGAGAAGTAGAGCTAGGGACCGAAATGTAGGATGGAGAATTGATTATTTTTTTGTTTCAAAAAATTTGGTTTCCAAAATACATGATGCTGATATTTTGAGTGATGTGATGGGATCCGATCACTGTCCCGTTAAATTAGACTTAAGTTTTTAATTAAGTGACTGGATTTTTTCTAAAACCTCATTAGGTTTTGGGTTTACTTGATGATCGTCATCTGAATAAACAAGCATTGGGATAGTTCTTCCTCCATTTTGATACTTGTACAAATCATCAATTTTGTCAGGATTTTCGTCTATATCAACTGATGAGTAATTTATTTTACTACGATCCATAAATGCTTTTAAACTTTGACAGTATCCACACCAAGTTGCTGTGTAAAATTTTATATCAGAATTATTCATATTGATATTATATTAACTAATTACTTATTAGTAAAACATATTCTATTAGGTTAAAATAATTACAAATATTTTATGACTGATTATGAATTTTAAAAATAAAATTGTTTTAGTAACAGGTGGATCTTCTGGAATTGGCAAGGCAACAGTAGATTTGTTTGTTCAAAATCAAGCTACTGTTATTAATGTGGATATAAATAAACCCCCAAATTCTTTAACTGATGTTCAGTTTTATGAAGTTGACGTTTCGAAAGAACAGAATGTTATAGATTGCGTTTCTGATATATTGCGAGAGTATCAAAAAATTGACATCTTAGTAAACAGTGCAGGTGTAACTGCTAGAAACGCATTAGAAAATAATCCTACAGATTATGATATATGGAAAAGAGTTCTCGAAGTAAATCTAAATGGAACATATCTCGTTTCAAGAGAAGTAGTTAAAAATATGATAGAAAATAATAATGGTAGTATAATAAATCTTTCTTCAATTATGGGACAAGTTGTTTACCCAGACTTACTTAATTCAATAACCAGCCCTTATCCACCATCTAAAGGCGGAGTTTTACAATACACAAAAAATCTCGCATCTCATGTGGCTAAAAATGGTGTTAGAGTAAATTGTGTGTCTCCTGCATTTATTGCAACGGAGTTAACAAAAAATATACTTGAGGACGAATTGATTGGAACCAAATTAAAAGCTAGAACTCCAATGAATCGGTTTGGTAAGCCAGAAGAAGTTGCTAACGTTATCCTTTTTTTAAGTTCAGATCTTTCATCATACATAACAGGAGCTGATATTCCTGTTGATGGTGGTTATTTGATTTTGTAGGAGTATTGATGGCAAGCAGAAGAACCCCAATCGTTATATTAAATTTAATTAAATCTTTTGGAAAATCTTTTTTTGATATATCTCAAATTAATGATAATTTGTTTTTATCCGGAGAATACAAAGAAACTGATTTGATGAATATTCACAAACTTGGAATAAAATGTGTAATTGATATGAGAAGCGAAACTATCTTTGACAACCAAAAATTTAATGATTTAGGAATAGAATATCATAATATTCCTGTTGATAATTTTTATCCTCCTGATGACACTAAAACCATCTTTGGAATAGAAATAATAAAAAAACATATTAATTCTAATCAAAAAATTTTAGTTCATTGTAAAGAAGGAGTTGGAAGGAGTCCCTATATCATTGCAGGATATTTAATCACACAAGGATACAGTCTTTATGAAAGTTTATCTTTAATCAAATCTAAACGGTGGGGAGTAAATTTAAATAAAATTCAACGTAAGGCAATCAAACAATTTTATGAAAAGATTGTGTTTGATTAAAATTATTTAATATTGTCATTTAAATATTTAGCTAAATCTGAACTTAAAGTTGATTTAATATCATATCCCCCCGGATTCATGTTTGTGTCTAATTTAGAAACAGAAATATATCCATTTTGAATAGCATCCATGTCTGAGTCATTAGGAAAATCATAACTTTCTTTTAAGTCTAGTCTCAAAAAGTAGTAATCTCCCCTTGGTCGTGTTTCTTTAATCAATATTTCATCTTCAACTTTTGGTCCGATGTAAGTATTTTTTGCACCTTTAATAATTGTTTTTTCGTTTGAAGGGAAATTTATATTTATTACCTCTGGTGTTTTTATTTTGTTTTCAGTTATGTATTTACAAACTAACCCTGAATAATAAATAGAATCATCTATATTTGTTTTAACTGCATCTAAAGATGCGATGGATAATGCGATGGATAATGTTCCTCCTAAATATCCGTGTATGGCAGCGCCTACTGTTCCTGAAACAAAAACATCAGCACCCATATTAGCTCCATAATTTATTCCGGAAAATACAAGATCAAATGGCTTTTGTGAAATTTCGTTTCTTGCCATTATTACACTATCTGCAGGGGTCCCTTCTACTGAATAATATTTTATATCCGATCCCATATCCACTTCATTAAATCTAAGTACATCTCTAAGAGTTATACTTGCAGCTTTACCTGAACTATCTCTATCAGGAGCTACTACTGTTATATTTCCATACGCTTTTAGCTCATTTGCTAATCTTGATATTGCTGGTGAGTTTATTCCATCGTCATTTGTAATTAATATTTCCATGATTTTCCTAAATTAATTATTAAAAAAGGGGTTATAAAGAATTATACTTTAGTTATAATACTTCAGCAATTTAAATCATAAAGGTCAATTAATTGAATTCAAAAAGAGAATTATTTAACATTCCTAGAGATTTTGCGTATTTAAATACAGCATATTTTGGCTGTTTTAGTAATAAAACTACAGAAATAGCTGTCGAATCAGCTAAACTCAAAGCTCAGCCATGGAATATAACTATTCCCGATTTTTATACAGATGCAGAAAAAGCCAGAACTCTTTTTTCGAGATTAGTAAATACAAACGAAGATAACATTGCTATTATTCCATCGGCTAGTTATGGCTTCGCTTTAGCTGCAAAAAATATCAAATTAACCTCATCAGATACAATATTATTGTTGAGTGAACAATTTCCTTCAAATTATTATGTTTGGGAAGAACAATCTCGCATAACAGGAGCTACTTTATCTGTAGTACCACGACCAGAGAATGATGACTGGACTTCTGCTGTAATTGATAAAATTGATACAGATAAATCCATCAAACTTATATCCTTAGAAAATATTCATTGGACTGATGGAGGTTACGTTGATTTAAAAATCATCTCTCAAAAACTAAAGAGTACAAATATTAAGTTATTGATTGATGGCACTCAATCTGTAGGCGCTTTACCCACAGACATTTCTGAAATTAACCCAGATTTTCTTGTTGTCTCTGGTTATAAATGGCTATTAGGTCCTTATAATTTAGGGTTTTGTTATATATCACCAGAATTCCATGCAGATGGTCAACCCCTTGAGCATTGGTGGGCCTCCAAAGTAGGATCTGATGATGTTACTTCTTTAACTGATTATCCGCAAGAATTCTATCATGGTGCAAGAAGATTTGACTTTGGCCATCGAGGTAATTTTCATTTACTTCCTGCCATGATTAATTCATTAGAAGAAATTTTAGATTGGGGTGTTCAAAATATTTACAACTATATTTCTGAATTAAATAAAAACATAATTGATTCTGTAAGCTCAGTTGGGATAGTTCCGATTGAAGAACAGTACCGGGCAGGGCATTATCTTGGTTTAAGATTTCCAAGAGAAGTTCCTAAAGACTTTACAAATTATCTTACAAGTAATAATGTTTCTGCAAGTGTAAGAGGGCAATACTCACTCAGAGTTACCCCAAATGTTTGGGTAGATGAGCAAGACATTGATAAATTTAATAATACTGTTAGATCCTATTTCGACAAATAAGTTTTGAAAATTGATTATATAAATCATAAAAATTATAAGATCGCATTCCGTACTTGGTTTAATAAAAGTAACGATTTAAATCCAACTCTGTTATTTGCACATGCCTCAGGATTTCATTCCATGATATGGAACGAAATTATAAAAAATTTATCAAATTACAATTGCATTGCAATTGATTTTTCTGGTCATGGTGCAAGTGATAATCCTGATTTAGAATATAAATGGGATCAATTTTCTGATGAATTGTATTCGTTAATAAAATTTTTGAATTTAAATAATATTGTTGGGATAGGGCATTCTTTAGGTGCCTATGCAATAACTCATTCAACTAAAAATTTATTGGATAGATTTCAATCATTAATTTTATTTGATCCTTCTATATTTACAAAAGACAAGTATAAAATTAAAAAAAAATCACTTAATAAAACAAACAAACCACATCCTATAATAAAACGTAAAAATAATTGGTTATCTAAGAATGAAATGTATAAAAGATTTTCTGAAAGATATCCGTTTAGCTATTGGGATAAATCTGTTTTAAAAGATTATGTTGAATATGGATTGTATTTTAATGAACCAGAACAAATTTACAATCTTTCTTCTCCTCCATGGGCAGAGGCAAGAATGATGCAAGGAAGCGGAGAATACGGAATCTTTGATATTATTAACTCATTTAACAAAAATGTTTTAATAGTACGTTCTGGTGGAATTACATCTAATAAGAATATAGATATATTTTCTAAATCTGTTACAGATCCGAACCTTAGTAAATTATTTACTAATTCAAAAGATCAATTAATAAATGAAGTAACACATTTTATTCCTCAGGAAAAACCGCTGGAATGTGCTAAAATAATCTCTAATTATTTAAACTTTAACAAGGGACTCTAATTTTGAAATATAAAGCAATTGTTTTTGACATAGACGGGACATTAATTGATTATGATTATTCCCAATTTATGGCATTATCAAAATTAATGAAAATAATTCCATGGAAATCGGAACAAAAACCTGATGACAATGCTGCATTTGAAATATGGTTTAAAGAAAAATTTGAAGTTTACAAAAGACCAGATTCAAATGAGATTGGATTTTATGATCAACAAAAGATTATTTTGGAAAACTTTTTGGCATATTATGGCATAATTTCAAATTCTACTAAATTATCTGATCAACTTATTGAAAACTACAAAACATCATGGCGTTTATACCCTGATGTTATGGAATGTTTGTTGAAGTACAAAGATATTCCGTTACATATTATTTCAAATGGAAACAGTGATTTCCAAAGACTTAAATTAACTAATACAGGTATAGAAAAATATTTTGACGAAATTCTTATATCTGGTGATATTGGCATCAAGAAGCCTGATACTAATATTTTCACAACATTATCGAAAAGAATAAATTGTGAACCTCAAAGTTTGATTTATATAGGAGACAGATTAGATGTTGACGCAGTTGCATCAAGCAATTCAGGTATGAAAGGAGTATGGATAAATCGTAAAAGAAATACTGATAAAAAATTGATGGGATCATATACAGAAAACAATTTACCAAAAAATATATCTCAAATTTATTCCCTATCTCAAATGGATGAAATTATTAAATAATGAATTGATATTTCTATGATATCAATATATATTAGTGCAATTATATTCATAGAGACACACATTGATGAAATCTGAATCTAAGTCTTCGAGTAATCAAAACAGATGGTTTTTAGCTTCCCTAATATTAGTTGGTCATACGATCAAACACATTTATGTTTCTGCGTTGTATGTCACATTATTACCTAATATTAAGCAATCACTCAATTTAACTTCTACTGCGTATGGTAGCGTTACTTTAGCTGGCAGAATTACTAGCATGGCTACTACCTTCTTTTCAGGTTTTCTAGGAGATAAATATGCCAGGCGATCAGGAACATTATTAGGAATTTCGTTATTTATTTCTGGAATTTCTTATCTTATGCTAAGTTATTCTGACACTGTTTTATTACTGACTATTTCAATGCTTATTGGTGGTATAGGTCCCTCAATGTATCACGCCCCAGCTTTAGCTACTCTTGCTAAGAAGTTTCCTGAAAAACAAGCCTTTGCTTTGTCATTACACGGCACAGGAGGTAGCTTAGGAGAGACACTTGGGCCTCTAATCTTTGGATCTTTATTAATATCAACACTTTTAATTGGCTGGGAACAAGCTATGAGAGCAGCCTCTATTGTTCCAATTATTATGGGAGTGCTAGGAGGATTTGCAATAAATTATTTCCTTAAAAACGATATATCTAAAAAAGTTAATCTAAAGGATTATTATTCTGGACTTCAAATAATTTTTACTAATAAGCTACTTATAATTCTAATTTTAGCAGCTGCAATTAGAGGAATGGGAGAATCTGCTCTAGACACATTTTTACCTGTTTTCTTCTTAGAAAATTTGAAATATTCTGTTAACAGAATTGCTATTTACAAATCACTAATGAGAGCAAGCGGAACTATAACTCAACCATTGTTAGGATTGATTGTTGACAGGTCATCTCCTTTGACTTTATTAATTCCTAGTTTATTATTTTTGGGAGTTATGTGTTTAACCATCCCTTTCTTAGACCAAATTAATATTTTAAGTGTGCCACTAATTCCTGTAATTCTATTGTTAATGGGAATTTTCGAATTTTCTTTACAAACAATATTTGTATCATTAGGACTAGATATTGCAAAAACTAATAAACGAGAATCTGAGGATATGAAATCCACCATTGTTGCTTTGATGTGGGGAGCAATGTCTTTGGGCTTGATTTCCCCGGTAATCGGAGGTTTGATTGCAGATAATATTGGGATGAGTTATACAATAATTTATTCAGGATTACTTATACTAACTTCTGCAATTGCACTGATTTTTCTTAAACTTAAGATCACAAAACAAGTTTAAATTTTATTTTATTGTGATAAAATAAAATCGCGTTAAGAAGAGTAAAACTCGGCAACCTTTTACCTTTTAAGGTGCTTGTTACGTGGCTATGATAGCAAAGAGGTACTGTGTGTTTTATACTTCAATTTATTAAAAATTAAATTATTTATATTGATAGACAAAAGTAAAATAACAGTTGTAGATGGTGCAATGGGCACATCAATTCAAAATTTTGATCTAAAACCTTCTGATTTTGGAGCTGAAGAATACGATGGTTGTAACGAATATTTAAACCTAGTTAATCCGCAATATATAAAATCTGTACACCAAAGCTTTATAGATGTTGGTGCTGATATTATTCAAACTAATTCATTTGGCGGAACCCCTATGGTTTTAGATGAGTATGGCCTTTCTGACAAGGCTGAAGAAATTAATTTTCAGTCTTCTGTTATAGCAAAATCAGTAGCTTCCAAGAATCCGAGAACTTTAGTGGCCGGCAGTATGGGTCCAACAACAAAATTACTGAGTTTAACTCAAATAAAGACAAATGATATTACATTTGATTACTTAATTGAAAACTACCGTGTACAAGCTAGAGGCTTAATATCTGGGGGCTCTGATTTACTTCTAGTTGAAACATCCCAAGATATATTGAATGTCAAAGCTGCCATAGAGGGAATAAACTTAGCTAAATCAGATTTGTCGAATTTTGATATCCCTTTAGCAATACAATGTACAATTGAAAATATGGGTACCACCTTAGCAGGACAAGATATTGAATCATTCTATTTATCTATTATTCAAAATGATTTACTATGGGTTGGAATGAATTGTGCAACCGGCCCTAAATTTATGAGGGAACATCTAAGAACATTGAATCAAATTTCAAAACATCCTATTGCACTTATTCCTAATGCGGGATTACCAGATGAAAATGGTAATTACAATGAAATTCCCAAAGAATATGCAAAAGTAATAAATGAATATGTTTCAAATGGATGGGTAAATATAATTGGAGGATGTTGTGGAACAACACCTGCTCATATTAGTGAACTGAAGAAAATTTCTGATAATGCAACTACATTTTTTGATGATACAAAAAATATCTCAAAAATGAATAAATCCCATTTTATTACGGGGTTGGAGACTATTTACGTAGATGATGAATCTAAACCAATAATGGTTGGTGAAAGAACAAATGTTTTAGGTTCCAGAAAATTTAAAAAATTAATTGAAAATGATGATTTTGATTTGGCATCTGAAATAGGTAAATTACAAATCAAATCAGGTGCAAATGTATTAGATGTTTGCCTTCAAAATACTGAAAGAAATGAAATAGAAGATATAGAAAACTTTTTAGAAAAACTAACTTCTAAAATAAAAGCTCCTATTATGATCGATTCTACTGACCCAGAAGTTATAAAAACTTCTATGAAATTATGTCCCGGTAAAGTAATCATCAATAGCATAAACCTGGAAGATGGTGAAGAGAAATTTGAGCTTATTGTTCCTTACGCTAAGAAATATGGTGCTTTATTAATAATTGGATGTATTGATGAAGATAAAGAACAAGCACAAGCAATTACTAGCGAACGTAAATTAGAAATTGCAAAAAGATCATACGAACTGCTAATTTCAAAATACGGATTCCCTGCTAACCAAATAATTTTCGATCCTCTAACATTTCCTTTGGGAACAGGTGATGTGAATTATTTGGAATCGGCCAAACATACTGTAGAAGGAATTAATCAAATCAAACAACATTTACCTGAATCTAAAACTATTTTAGGTATTTCTAATGTTTCTTTTGGATTGCCATCCAATGGAAGGGAAGTATTAAACTCTGTAATGCTAAATCATTGTTTAAACGCAGGCTTGGATTATGCGATAGTAAATACACAAAGTCTTAAACGTTTTAGCTCTTTATCTGACAAAGAAATTGAATTATCTAATAATTTGATTTTTGATAACTCTAAGCAAAATCTCGATAAATTTGTTGATCATTTCAGAGCAAAACCCAAACAATTAATTCGCAAAAAAAACATAAAATGGAATGAATTTTTAAAAGAATCAATTATAAGTGGATCAAAAAATGACATTCAACTGAATTTAGATAAAGGTCTAAAAACTAAAAAACCTATGGATATAATTAATGGACCATTAATGAGTGGAATGGATGTTGTTTCAGATTTGTTTGGTAAAAACGAACTTATAGTTGCGGAAGTATTACAATCAGCAGAAGTTATGAAAACTGCAGTTTCTTATTTAGAACAATTCATGGAAAAGTCAGAATTAAGTAATAAGGGCACAATTTTATTGGCAACTGTAAAAGGCGATGTACATGATATTGGTAAAAATCTTGTAGATATTATTCTTTCTAATAATGGTTACCAAGTCATTAATCTAGGTATAAAAATTACATCTCAAGAACTAATTCAAGCTTACAAAGAACATAAACCAGACTACATTGGATTGTCTGGTCTTTTAGTTAAATCTGCACAGATGATGGTCGAAACCGCAGAAGATTTGAATAAAGAAAATATTGATGTTCCAATATTAGTTGGTGGGGCAGCTTTAACTGAAAAATTCACTTATTTAAATATTTTGCCTTCTTACAAAAATAATGTAATATATGCTACTGATGCAATGTCTGGTTTAGATATAGTCAACACCATCAATGATGATAATAAGAGACAACAATTATATAAGGACATTGACGACAGAGTTACCCATTTTAAAACAAACATTGTTTCAACTTCGAATAAAATACAAACTAATAACTCTTCAAAGGATCCTGAGAATATATCTAAGTTATCATATATTCCTCAGCCTCCAGATTTAAAAACTAATATATTAACACTTCCATTAGAAGATGTTTGGAAATTAATTAATCCGGTTATGCTTTACAATCGACATTTAGGTTATAAAGGGAATTTTTTGAAAAATTTAAATTCAGGTGAAGAAAAAGCAGTATTATTAAATGAAAGTGTTGAAGAAGTAAAAGATATAATTTCTAAATCTAATAAATTTTCTGCTAAAGTGGTGTACAAATTTTACAATGCCCAATCTGATAACAATTCAATAATAATTTTTGAATCAGACAAAGAGATTGAGAAATTTGAATTTGCCAGACAAACTTCTAGAGATCAATTATGTCTTTCAGATTATCTATTACCAATAAATTCGGACCAAAAAGATTATATTTCAATGTTTGTAACTACATTTGGTCCTGATATAAGGGAATTAGCTGAATATTACCAAAATAAAGGTGAATTTCTAAAATCTCATACAATATTATCATTGGCTTTGGAAACAGCAGAAGCTGCTGCTGAGCTTATTCATAAAAACATAAGGACAATGTGGGGAATCAAGGATCCTGAAAATATATCTAACATTGATATTTTTAAAGCTAATTACACTGGTAAACGGTACTCCTTTGGCTATCCTGCATGCCCAATACTAGAAGATCAATTAAAATTATGGAAATTATTAAATCCAGACACAAATATAGGTGTCAATTTAACTGAAGAATTCATGATGGACCCTGAAGGCTCTGTAAGCGCTATTGTTTTCCACCATCCACAGGCAAAATATTTTAATGTAGATGAAGAAGCTGTTAACAAACTAAATCAAAAATAATATTATGGTTAAAGTTAATAAAAATATAACTGATATCAAGACACCGCCAATAGATTATTTCAATAATTTATTAAGAACCAGATCAAATAATAAATACAAATCTATATCTTTTGGGCACGGAATTCCTATGTATACGCCAAATAACTACTATAATTTTTCAGAAAATCCACTTTTTGATGATTCTTCATATAAGTATACAGAAATTCGAGGTGATCAAAGAATTAGAGAATATATATCGAAAAAACTTAATTCTAAATCCTCATTTGGAATTAATCCTGACAATTTAATTATCACATCAGGTGCAAATAGTGCAATATTTAAATCCTTGTTTTTACAATTACAATATGGGGATGAAGTTATTATCCCAAGCCCGGTTTACTTTAATCACACAATGGCCATTGAGATGATAGGAGGAACTGTTGTAGAAGTGAATTCAATACCAGAAACTGGATTTCAATTAAATGTTGAAGAAATTAAAAATAAAATTAATTCTAAAACTAAAGCTATCATTATTAATACACCTAATAATCCCACTGGAGCTACATATTGCAACGATGATATAAAAATGTTAGCTCAAATATGTGACAAGAAAAATATTACTATAGTTTTAGATTATACTTATGAAGATTTTACTTTTGGCCTAAATTATAACCCTTTAGAATCTTTCGAGAATTTAAATAATCTAATAATAATTGGAAGTTTTTCAAAAACATTTGGCATTACTGGTCTTAGATTAGGTTATATTTGTACATCTAGATCAATAATAGAAGATTTATGTAAAATTCAAGATACTATTTCTATTTGCGCGCCATCTTTGTCTCAAAATATTTTATTACAATTACTGCCCAATGAAAACAATGCAATAAAAATGAATTTTAATAGTGCATCGGATTCGAGGAATAAACTGATTAAATGTATGAATAATTCAAAAATATTAAATTGGATAACAACCTATGGAGCGTTTTATGCTTTTATTAAAATTCCCTACACAGAGAACACTTGGGATTTTTGTGAAAAAATGATTGTTGACTACTCATTGCTTACCCTGCCTGGTTCGATATTCGGAGAACATTGGAAATCATATATAAGGATCGCTTATGGCGCTGTGAGCCCTGAACAAATTGAAGTAGGTGTTGAAAGACTATACAATCAGTTAAGTAAAACTACATAATTTCTTAATTATTTAATTCGATAATAAATTTATGCCAAAAAATATACTAGTTGTAGAAGACGATAATAATGTAGCTAATTTAGTAGCCACATATTTGAAAAATGAAAAATGGAATGTAAGTAATGCTTATGATGGTGAATTAGCTCTTGATCTTGCTTATTCAGAAACCTTTGATCTCATCCTACTAGACCTCATGCTTCCAAAATTATCAGGAATAGAATTTATCAAGGAATATCGTAAAGAATATAACACTCCAGTAATTATGCTTACAGCTAAAATCACTGAATCAGATATAATTACAGGTTTGGATTTAGGTGCTGATGACTATATAACTAAACCTTTCAGTCCACGAGAATTAGTATCAAGAGTTAAAGCAATTTTTAGAAGAATTGACAAACAAAATTTGTTTGCTGAAAAAAAAGTATTAGAAATTAAAAATATGAAAATTGATGTTTCATTAAAAAACGTTTATATATTAGATTCTAAAATTAATCTTACTCCTAAAGAATTTTCGATTCTTCAAAATCTCTGTTCATATCCTGGTAAAATTTACTCTAGACAAGAGATTATTGACTTGGTTTTCGGCTTAGATTTTGATGGGTTTGATCGTACAATTGACACACACATAGCTAATTTGAGAAAAAAATTAAAAAATGCTGATCCACAAAACGATTATGTAGAATCTGTATATGGGCTTGGTTATAGATTTATAGATGTATAAATACAGTAAAATCTTAAATAGTTTAGTTTTCAAAATAACATTTTCTTTTACAATTGTTGTTATAGGATTCATGTTAGCATTGGGCTTTTATGTCAGACATGTTGCCTTGATAGAATCTCAAAATTTACAAAATGAATATAATTCGATTAAAGTTAAAAGAATAGAAAATCTTATTGAATCTATTAAACTTAATCCAAACATAAGCACAATAGAAGTGCAGAAAACTTTAATGGATTATTCTAAAATATCAGGAACATATATAACATTGTATGATCAAAATAATAAAAAAGTTTTTGATTCAAAGCGTGGATTTTATTTTAATCAAAATAACAGTACACCAGTATTCCAAGTAATCCCGACTCGTAATGGTAATATGCTTGTAGAAATTGACCTAATGTCTCCACAAATGAATTCTGAAAACTTTCGGGCTATCCAATCTCTTTCTGTTACCGAAAATCAATCCAACTTGCTGCTTATCGATCCTCCAATTACAAACATAGTAAGAGAATCCATAAAATCAATTACAGTTATTGGAATCTTTTCTATTATGACTGCAGTATTTCTTATTTGGTTACTCACAAGTAGAGCGCTTTCACCAATTTCAAATATTGTAGAAACATCTAAACAACTAAGTAAAGGTGATTTTACTAAACGTATACCCCTTTCATCTAAAGGTGAATTAAGCGAAATTATTTATGCTTTTAACTACATGGCTGAAGAATTAGATAAATTAGATAATCAACGAAAAACTATGATCGCAGATATAGCTCATGAACTTAGAACACCAATGACTAATCTCAAAGGTTATATTGAAGGATGGGAAGATGGTGTTATTAAACCTGATAAGAATACTTTAAATGTTTTAAATTTGCAGGTTAATAATTTATCTAAAATTATTGATGATCTTAGTACTTTATCGCTAGCAGAATCTGGAATGTTAAATATGAATATAACTGAATTTAACCTTAAATCTGAAACGGATAATATTATTAATATTTTTCTTCCAAGATTTAATGACAATAATATAAAAGTATCTAATATTATTGATGATAGACTCTTTATACAATATGACTTGCAAAGATTTACACAAATTATAACTAATATAATCAATAATGCCATTATTGCAATGGATTCCAAAGAATCTGCAATATCTTTTTCTACCTTTGTAAAATCAAATAAATTATCACTGATAATATCAGATACAGGTAAAGGGATTTCAAAAAAGGACTTACAAAATATTTTTGAACGATTCTACAGAGTAGACACTTCACGAAATCGCAATTCTGGCGGTAGTGGATTAGGTCTTTCTATTGTGAAATTTCTAATTGAATCACATAAAGGTAAAATAAAAATTAAGAGCAAACTCAATGAAGGTACTGACGTGATCATTGATATTAAAGATTTTTATTTATCTTAAATAACTTTATGTAATAATTCATCATTGTTATTTTTTAATCTTTTGATATTTTCAATAATAATTTCAGGTACAACTGTTTCATAATTTGGTGTTTCACCAGCACTGTGTGGTGTTATGATTACGTTTTCGTACTCCCACAATGGATTATTTTGATCTAAAGGCTCAGTTGACAAATGATCCAATGCTGCACCTTTGATTAAATTATTATCTAGAGCGTTTATTAGATCAGGTTCATTAACACAACCACCCCTTGCTACATTAATTAGATATGATTCGGGTTTCATGTTTTCAAATATTGTATTGTTAATAATACCTTCTGTTTCATTATTTAATGATGAACTGATAATTAAATAATCTGCTTCTTTTACTATATATTGAAATTCAGAAGTATGAACTAATTGATCTACATGATCTGGTTTGACATCTATATTTCTCTTAATACCAATAACTTTCATTCCAAAATTTTTGCAAAACTTTGCTATTGTATTTCCTATATCTCCAAGCCCAAATATTACAGCAGTTTTCCCATTTATTTCAGCTTGTCTATCAGTTGGGTTTGAAATAAATGGTGCCCAATATTTTTTATTTTGGTTATCTCTCGCAATGTGCAGAAATCTTGATAAGGATAATATTAAACTCATTGTGTGCTCAGCTACTACTATTCTATTAAGTCCTACAGCGTTAGATAATTTAATTCCTCGAGTTTTTAATTTGTCTAAATCAAAATCGTTATAACCTACACCAGTAAGTTGGATATATTTTAAATTTTTAGCTAAGTCAATTAGATTGTTATCCCATAATCCAGAAACACATAATATATCAGCTTCACCAATATTTGATTTTAAATCTTCATATGTATAAACCTGTTTTGATTTGTATTTTAAATTATGAGACTTGAATCCTTCATTCAATTGATAGCTTGCATGCGCAAATAATATAAATATATCCTCTTCTTTTTTAAAATTATTCATAAGTTTTATATATCCTTTCTTAAATTTAAATATACAGGTAAGTCTATTATATTATTTTTATAATTAAATGCACCAATTCCTTTTTTAGATAATTCTTCGTATTTTAACAATATTTCTTTAATTTCTTTTTTGGAAAATTTTGTATTGTTATATGTTTCATTTATAACGCTGACTTGGCTAGGGTGAATTGCAAATTTACCTTTGAAACCGATACTATAAGATTTCTGACATTCATTGTGAAAATCATTTGAATTATTTATTTCTAAAAGAGGGGAGTCTATAGGATTGCATTTGTTTGATAACGCCGTAAGTACAAATTTATGTTTTACATAATCAATTAATGAGATTTGACTACTAGGATCAATATTTAAATCAAGACTAAGATCATATATACCTAATCCAACAAAATTGACTTTATAGGTATTAATTATATCTGACATATTATTAATGCCTTTCATACTTTCTATAAGAGGAATGATCTGAAGTTGTTTATCATCATTATTTTTTATTTCGGAATAAAACACTGAGATAGAGTCTACATCTTCTACGGAAGGAATTATAAATCCTTTTATATTTAATTTAATTAGTTTATTTATTTGTTCTTTATTCCACTCCATGTCGTCAGAGTTATGAATTCTTGGTAATATAATTTTATTATTGATATTTGTTGAGCTAAGAAAATTAATTAAATTGTTTAGAGCATTTTTTTTCTCATGCAATGGTACTGAATCTTCTAAATCAGGTATTAAAGCGTATGAATTAGAATCAATTGCTTTTTCTAAAAATTTAATATTATTAGCGGGTGAAAATAAATATGAACTCATAATGATATAATGTTTGTGTTTTAATAAGGTGTAATTTGTATAGTAGTAGATTTTATAATATTGATCAAATCGTTAAGGATTATTCTAAATGCAAACCTTTAGATATTGCATTGATTTATGAAAATATTGATTCCAATTTAAGCGAAATCTTAACTTATCAAGAATTCGATGATTATATTTCCCAAGCATCCAATTTTTTATTATCCCAAAACTTACCCAAACAATCTAAAATTATGCTTTCGATCCCTAATTCTTTAGTTTTTATAATATTTTTATTTGCTTGTTTTAGAACTGGTTTAGTTGCTGTAACTGTCAATCCTAATTTGTCAGAACGAGAATTACAACACCAATATACCAAATCAAATTCACAAATTTTAATATCTTACACTGATATATCTAACTTTAAAAATCCTATAATCAAACTTAAAAGTATTAAATTAAGTGATTTAAGTGTTTTTTTAAAACCTTATGATACAAAATATAAAGGCGAAATTATTCATCCAGATTATGAAGCAACAATATTATTTACTTCAGGAACAACAAATTTACCTAAAGGGGTAATTTCAACAAACGAATCATATTTAACTAAAATATGTTCGGTTGCAAATCATTTAGAAATGACTGAAAATGATAGACATTTTTTAACACTCCCAATTTTTCATACTAATGGCCAATATTCCTTGTTGGCAATATTATCTGTTGGAGGTTCTGCTGTAATTACTTCAAGATTTTCTAAAAGTAAATTTATGAATTTAGCTTTAAAACATAATGTTACCCTAAGTACTTTATTTGCATCTACAATCCGAATGTTATTACTTTCTGAAAAAAATTCTCATGAATTAAATACCAATATACGATTAATTATGTTTGCTCAATCAGTATCTGAATCAGAATTAACACAATGGAAGAAAAGATTTAATATCAATTTAATTCAGATCTATGGAATGAGTGAAACTACAGGAATGATTTCAGCTAATCCTTTGAATGGCAATAAGAATATGAGTATCGGAAAAGTATTACCTATGTATAAATATAAAATTATTAATGAAAACAAACAAAATTGTAGTCCTTATGAAAATGGAGAATTATTGATCAAAGGGACTAAGGGGAAAACCTTAATGAAAGGTTATGTTAATGACAAAATCTCCACAGCAAAAACTATAATCAATGATTATTTGCATACTGGTGATGTCGTATATTACGACAATGAAGATTTTATTTACTTCGTAGATAGAAAAAATGATGTTATAAAGCGAAGCGGTGAAAATATATCTACAGTTGAAATCGAAAATGTTTTAGTTAATTTTCCAACAATTGAAAATGCTTCTGTAGTTGGTATTCCTGATGAAATTATGGATTTTAAAATAATTGCCTATTTAATTCTTAATAATGAAAATATAGATTTGAACCAATTAAAAGACTTTTGTAAAATTAATTTGGTTCCTTATAAAATTCCAGAAAAATTTATTATTGTTGACAAATTTCCAACAACTGCGGTTGGTAAAATTCAAAAATACAAGTTAAAAGAGGAGTTACAATAAATGTATGTAGAAATAAATGATGAAAATAATTGGCTAAAACATTACAAAAGTATAATAGTTCCTAGACCTATTGGATGGGTGACATCATTAAGTACTGATAATGTGGTTAATTTAGCTCCATATAGTTTTTATAATGCAATATCTACTACACCGCCTATGGTTGTTATCGGGCCAGGGGGATATAGCAAATCAGGTTTGAATAAAGACACTTTGGTTAATATAGAAACTACTAAACAATTTGTTTGTAATTTTGTTAACTGGGAATTGAGAGATGTTATGAATTTAAGTTCATATTCATATAAGAATAACGAAAGTGAACCTGATAAATTAAATATTCAACTTGAGGATTCAATACAAGTTAAAGTCCCAAGAGTTAAATTGTCTCCAGCACATTTTGAATGTGAATTGTATAAAATCGTAGAATTACCTTCTGACTCTAAGGGGAACCCTAACCATATCATAATAGGAAATATTATAGGCATTAATATTGATGATAGTATGCTAAATGGAGACAAAGTTGATATATCTAAACTGAAACCCATAGCTAGGATGGGCTATGATGATTATGCCTTGATCAATACAATCTTTACAATGGACAGACCAAGATGAAATCCTCTTATGATTATAAAAATATATTTAATTTAAATAATAAAAATATAATTGTTATTGGTGCTGCGAATGGAATTGGAAATGAAGCGTGCAAGGCAATAGCATCACACGGAGCTAATTTGATATGTTCAGATATAGATAATCAAAAAATTGAAATACTATCTAATGATTTGTCTAATATATATAAAAACTCTGTTATAAAACATCAAAAGGTTGATATTTTAAACAGAAACGAAATAAAAAAATTAGTAAATAAATTTGATAAATTAGATGGCATAGTTTGTACACCGTCTATTAATGTAAGAAAACAAATTGTTGATTATACTGAAAATGATTTTGATAAAGTAATTAATCTAAATTTAAAAGGTACCTTTAATATTATCCAAATAGCTTCTCAAAAAATGATCAAAAATTTGCAAGGAAGCATAATTGCTTTTTCCAGTATAAGAGGTACGGTAGTTGAGCCGGGACAATCTGTTTATGCTGCTTCTAAAGCAGGAACTGAAAAATTAATAAATACACTTGCCTCAGAAATTGGAAAATATAATATAAGAGCAAATACAATATCACCAGGGCCTGTTATGACTCAATTAACACAACAGTTAAGAGATGATAAAAACTGGAATGATGCATACAAATCTAAACCAGCTTTAAAAAGATGGGCTTACCCTAATGAATTGGTTGGAGGAATATTGTATCTATTATCAGATGCATCTAGTTATGTGACAGGTAGTAATTTAAGAATAGACGGTGGATGGACCTCTCAAGATGGTAGATTTGACCCTGTAATATGAGGTATGCATGAAAAAAATTAAAATTGGATTTCTAGTTAACCCTATTTCAGGAGTAGGCGGTCCGCTTGGGCTAAAAGGGTCAGATTCTAAAAATATATGGAATTATGTTAATGATCTAAAAAAATTAAAATCACTGTCAAGAACTAATGATATGTTGTTAAATATTGATAAAATATTTTGTGATAAATTTATTTTTTTAACCGGATCTGAATATATGGGGGAAAATTCTCTAAAACAACATGATTTTAATTATAAATTAGTTTATAAATCCAAGAATATAAGAACTACTGACGTTGATACTGTAAATTTGCTTTATGAATTTAAAGAACAAAATGTTGATTTGATTTTATATTCTGGAGGTGATGGAACTAGTGTACTTGTTCAAAAAATTATTAAAGAAACTATTCCTGTAATAGCAATTCCAGTTGGAGTTAAAATGTACTCCGGCATATTCCCAATCAGTCCAATACACTCTGCAGGAATCTTCAATGAATTTATAAATTCTCCTAATGTGGAATATACTTTAAGAGAAATTTCTGATTTAGATGATACGCAGATAATTAATGGAATTACTTCTACACAATTTGCAGGTTACCTTAATACACCATTGATTTCTAACCTTAGTTATTCTCTTCAAGAATCAAAAGGAGGATCATCTGCAGATGAAAAAGACGAAATTAATAACTTAGTTGAAGATTTCAAATCTAGATATTCTAAAAATGCCTATTATTTAATCGGACCAGGGTCAACTACATCTTCTTTATTAAAATCAAAAAATTTAGATGGTACTTTGTTAGGTTTTGATATTCTTCATAATGATAAATTAGTAAAAACAGATTGCTCTGAAGAAGATATTTATAAATTTATTTCAAATACAAAATCTGAGATTTACTTAGTAATTACCATCATAGGTAATCAAGGATTTTTATTTGGTAGAGGAAACCAACAAATAAGTCCAAGAATACTTAATGAATTAGATATTAAAAATTTATTAATTTATGCTACAAGTTCCAAATTAGATTCTTTAGAAAATGATGTGCTAATTGACACAGGTGATATAAACACTGATTCGATTTTTGGCAATTATATTAATATTATAAGTGGTTACAAATTTACTGAATTAAAAAAAACAAAAATAGTTTATTTGTAATCACCTAAAATCTCATTAACTTCTTTAACATCGGTACTTGTTAATTTCCATGTATGAGTCCTTGCATTAGATATAACCTGTTCGGGTTTGGTAGCTCCTGCTATAACAGAAGTTACATTTGGATTAGCTAATAACCATGCAAACGCCAAGTCTAACAATGTTTTATTTCTTGCCTTTGCGAAAATTTCTAATCTTTCTAATAAAGAGTATGTCTCACTTGTTAATATTTCATCGGCTCTTTCTTTATTTTCACTCAACCTTGTACCTTCAGGCATTTCTTCTCCTCTTTTGTATTTACCCGTCAAAACTCCACTAGCCAATGGAAAATATGGAAGAATACCAACATTGTAGTACTCAGAAGCCGGAATTAATTCTTTTTCAATTTCTCTATTCAACAAACTGTATTCTGGTTGAACAGTTATAAATTTTTCCAAATTTAAAGAATTTGCTGTTTCTTGCGACATTGCTAGTTGCCATGCTGTAAAGTTAGAACATCCTATGTACCTAACTTTTCCGCTATCGATTAAATAATTTAGAGCTCTTAAAGTTTCTTCTATAGGTGTTGTAGTATCCCAAAAGTGTATTTGATATAAATCAATATAATCTGTTTGCAATCTTCTCAAACTATTCTCAACTTCTCTTAATATATGTACTTTACTAGCACCCATATCGTTAGGTTTATCACCTAATTTTGAATATACTTTTGTTGCCAAAATAATATCATGCCTGTAATTTTTAACTGCATTTCCGATATATTCTTCAGATAAGGTATCTCCGTAGCTATTACTTGTATCCAAAAAATTAATTCCTTCGTCAATTGCAGTATCAATTACTTTTTTGGTATCAGATGAATTTAATCTTCGCCCAAAATTATTTGTTCCTAGCCCGATTACAGAAACTTTTGTTCCTGATGATCCTAAATTTCTATATTCCATATTCATTCCTTTATTTAAATTAAATGTTTGTTAAAAAAATCAACAGTTCTAGACCAATAATCAATCACAAGATTTGGTGCAGAACCAGATAACATTCCATGATTTCCACCTGGGTAACGAACCAATTGTACATCATTTCCCATTCTTTTTAGAGTCACAAAATATTGTTCTGCTTGTTCTATTGGGCATCTGTAATCTCTATCACCAACAAGTATGATGGATGGTGTTTTAACATTTTTAGCGTATGTCAAAGGTGAATTGTATTTATATTTATCTTCACTCTCGTGCCTAAGGCCTCCCCATTGTTCCTCTCCAAATTTAATTCCAATATCGGAAGTTCCTGACATAGAATTTAAATTTATACAAGGAGCGCCAATTACAGCGGCTTTAAATTTATCAGTGTGACCGATTATCCAGGATGACATAAATCCCCCATAACTATACCCGTATAGTCCAATTTTATTATTATCTATATATTTTTCTTTTGATAATACATTTATTGATTCCATGATATCCAAGTAATCTTCTCCACCCCAATCGTTCAATACGGCTTTACCAAAATCAGACCCATATGAAGATGAACCTCTAGGGTTAACAGCTAATACTATGTATCCGTAATTAGTAAATATTTCTTGGTTAATAGCAATTTGGTCTTCAAATCTACCATGAGGACCTCCGTGTATATCAACTATCAAAGGGTATTTTTTTTGATCAGAAAAATTCGAGGGTAAATACACTCTTGATTCTATAGTGAATCCAGTTCTTTCAATTTCAAATTTATTCATATTTGAAGCAGGCCTTTGATTGTAAAATTCTGAATTAGGAACAATTAAATTATTTGTTTCGTTATTTTGTTTGTCTATAACTTTAATTACTTCATGTGATTCTCTATTATTTTCTATGAAAAAACTTTTATTTGATGAATCACATACTTGTAAAATTTTTGAATTGTTTTCATACACAATAGTCTTATTTCCTTTTTCATCTATATCTACAATTTTAGAAATACCTTTATGGGTATACGACAACCTTACTATCTTATTTATAATTTTCAAATTAGGCTGAGGATTGTAAGCGAATTCTTCTTGATTTAAATTTTCCACATCACCAGTTGTGACATTAACTTTGTATAATGATGAATTTCTTCCATCGCCTTCTTTTTCATCCGATGTACCAATAATTAGTAATGATTTAGATTCAATATCCCAAGTTATACTGTTTATCCCATTAAAATAAGTTGTAAGTCTTTTTCTTTCAGTGGACTCTAAATTAAATATATGCACATCTTCTCGCCAATGAGTGTCCCTTGTTTCACCAGCATCAGATATAAAAGCTAAAAATTTAC